>Ga0210386_10000058_pt1 | contig 79355 bp, 68 predicted proteins | sample IncBWH32OmetaG_FD_160091 | JGI IMG/M metagenome (GOLD analysis project Ga0210386, IMG submission 160091) | Forest soil microbial communities from Barre Woods Harvard Forest LTER site, Petersham, Massachusetts, United States - Inc-BW-H-32-O ...
AGTCCGACGGGTGACAAAGGGCAATGTTGTCGCGGAAGCAAAATTCATTCTCGGCCTGTTCGCCATCACGGCCTAACTTCTCCTCGACCTTAATAGCCCAACAGCGCCTCCGACTCACCTCGACCAAGCTTCGCAATGAAACCGAAGCGCTTCGCTTCCGGCCGGTTCAGGTCATGCGATGAATGGTGTGCCTCGCCAAAATTCAATCCGCAGGCGAAACTGAGTGGGGCACCGGATGTCTTAACGGTTAAGAGCCGTTTGGAATCTCAACTCGTAGTGGGCTAGAAAGCGAAGAAAATACCGGATAATGGAGTTTTGGCGAGGCACAGGATTATCTTTTTTTCGTTCTGTTGTGGGGCCGACTGGAGATCGAAAGCCCGCTCAGTCCAATCGAGATTTCGCAACCATGGAGCGTGGCAAAACGTATCGGTCATTTGTCCGGTCAGGAGTGCTGTTTTCGCACAGGTGGTCACGGGCGAGTTGGGTTCGCCAGGCGCCACAACCACGCGCAAGAGTCAAGGTAGTGCCTGCCCGGGGACGTGGCAGGCTAACAAGACGGACCCTTGTATCTTGCCGCTGAAGCTAGTCTTCGTCCTCCTGTCGAGCAACTGGCAAAAGTGCTAAATCAGGAACTGGAAATATTGCCAATCTCACCGGAGAGGGGGGTTCGGTTCCCTATCTCGGCCCCGGGGGAAGAAATTAGGTCAAGGGCCTATCCGCTAAAACCAGCACGACAACGTCACCCAGTGCACTTACCTTCTCGGCAGTCCGGTCGCCTTTTGCCGAAGTTGCGCCTGCTCTAGCGCCAGCTTGTACGCGACGTAATACTTGTAAATATTCGACACGTATGTGACGGTCTCCTGCCCAATCTCTTTGGCCGCAACCAACTCCACATTGTCGAACCAGACGTTGGGGTCGAGGCCCATATCGGCTGCTTCTTTGCGCAGCTTGGCGATGCGATTCGGTCCGGCGTTGTAACTGGCGAAGGCGAATAACGTTTTGTTCAAAGAATCGATCTTCGGGTCATTGAAATAGGTATCTGCAATATTCCGCATCATCTTGACGCCGGCATGAATATTGCCATCGGCAGTCCCCACGTTCGGTATGCTGATGGGAGCGGCCGCCGCATTCTTGGGGATTACCTGCATGATGCCCACTGCGCCGCTGGGGTTCCGTTTGCTCTGGTCCAGCAGAGATTCCTGATAGCCCTGGGCTGCAATCATCAGATAATCAAAGCTGTACTCGCCCGAATACTTCTGGAAGAGCGCGAGGTTGGTCTGGAACTTCTTCATCTCCTCCGCCGAGGTTGAATTCGTGACCCACTTGGTGTTTTGCAGGTAGCGGCGAAGCAAAGTGCTTCCGAAGGATGTTCCCACCGCGTGCGACGAGACAAATTCGTCGACCAATTGTTTGAATTGCGGGTTGTTCTTGCGCATGACCCAAGCCAGTTGCTGTCCGCTTGCGATCACCAGGTCAGGATGTGGTTGAATGTGGTCAAGCACTTGCGACCAAAGGGCAGCTCGCTGTTTCGTCGTGACCGTCGCCGGGATCAATCCAGCGTTCACCATCTGCACAAGGTCGTCGTCCACCAAGTGCTTGTCTGCCGCCTTGACTACGATTGGCTTCTGGCCGGCCTTTTGAAGCTGCTCGTTCGCCTTCTGCAGGTTTTCGTAGTACGTGGTAAGAGGATTGGCGTAGACCTCTTTTCCCCCCAGGTCCGCGAGGGTGGAGACCGGACCCGAGCCCGGTCCGGTTACGATGATTTGGGTTACGTCTGTCTGTATCGGTGTCGAGAAAGCGACTCGCTTTTCGCGGTCCGGCGTGACGACGATTCCGTAGGCAATCGTATCTCCCAGCCCCTCTGTCAGGGCTGCTTCAATCTGGTCGACTCGCATGGGGAGAAATGTAACTTTCACCAGCAGTTTGCCGGTCTTCAGCTTCTGATTGGCGAACTTCTGGAACTCTTCCAGCGCCTCGTACATCACACCGCGAGGCTGCCCTTTGTCGTAGAAAAAACTGATGGGGTTGAGTATGAGCAGGGCGCGGATATTGCGCCTCTTCACCATGTCATCGAGGTCGCCGGCGTGACGCCCGAAACTGGTCGGCAGCGCCATGCCATTCGCCGGCGCAGGAGGCTCGTCTGGTGAAGATACTGCCTGAGCAGGCGCTGCCTGCTGTTGCGCCAGCTCCGTGCTGTTCGGGGTGACCGATTTCTTGCCGCAGGAGAGGATGACCGAAAGTCCGAAGCAGGCAAAGGCGAGCAGACACGATGTTTTCAGAAGCGAAGTCGCGGGACTCAACATATAGCTTCCGGAATTTATCACTTTCTCCTTACCCATGGACTTGCGACAATTGGAGAGTTGCGGGCTGCCTTGAAATGACAGCCCGAAAGGTTATCGGATTGACTATTGACCTTCGCGGGCCTTGATGGCCGCCGCGATTTTGGCCTTGATGGCATCCAGGTTGAAGGAAGCTGGATCCTGCATCGGAGGATACTCGATGGCCGATGCCGCCGCCTTGGCCACGTATTGTTGGACAACGACGAAGCGCCAGAATTCGCGCGCGTAGAAGTCGTTTCCGTAGCCGAATGCGCCGTCGTTCGTGCCTTGGCTCCGTAGACTCGATGTGCGCTCAAACGGATCCTGGCGAATGTTGGTCAGGACCGGCATGTCGGTATCGATCTTCTCCCCTGGCCAGCCGTAGGGCTGCTGGAGAAACTGGAATTTGAAGTCGTCGATACGAACCGCGCCGAGAAGCGGCCCACTGAAATAAAAGAGTTCGTGGCGAGCCGATGGCCCCGTGCCCTCCAGCAGCGCCGTCTGGTCGTAGCCGTCAAGATGGTTCTTGTAGGAGCGGTCGCCGAGTTGCACTCCCTTGAGCAGTTGGTTGGTGATGTCGGGATTGCCGGCGGCGTGGAGCAGCGTCGGGAACCAGTCAAGGCCGGAGAAGATTCCGTTCTCGACCGAGCCTGGCTTGACGTGACCAGGCCAGCGGATGATCGCCGGCACGCGGAACCCACCTTCAAAAGTGGTGCCTTTGGTGCCTTTGAACGGAGTCATGCCGCCATCCGGCCAGGTAAAGACTTCAGCGCCGTTGTCGGTGGTGAAGATGACGATGGTATTGTCGGCCTCGCCGATGTCCTGCAGATGCTGCAGGATTTCCCCGACGCAATCGTCCATCTGCGCCATGCCGGCTTCTTCCAGGTTGTAATTGCTGGTTGCATTCATCATCGCCTGGTACTTCGGCGGGATGTAGGTAAAGACGTGCATGCGGGTGGTGTTGTGCCAGATGAAGAAAGGCTTGCCGTCCGCCTTCGCCTTGTCCATGGCGGCATTCGTCTTGCCTACTAGAACTTCGTCAAAGGTCTCCATGTCGTACTTGGCGCTGCGGCCCTGTTGCCAGTTCTGCATGTCCTTCATGTTGGGGAAGGGCGCCAGCGGACCCTCGTCTACGATTTTTTGTTTTCCGACCGCGCCCCAGCGAGGCTGGACCGTCGGGTCATCGGTATCGCTTGCCGTGCAGTGCACAAGATCGCGCGGGCCGGTCTTGTCGATCCAGTCCTGCGGATAGTCGAACCAATAAGGGTCGGACATGGCGTCGAGGTGATAGAGATAGCCGAAGAACTCGTCGAAGCCGTGCAGGCAGGGAAGATATTTATTCAGATCGCCGAGGTGGTTCTTGCCGAACTGGTAGGTCTCATAACCCTGGACCTTGAGGGCGCTGGCAATCGTGGCGGCTTTATCGGGCAGCCCTACGTCCGCTCCGGCCTGACCTACCGTGGTCAGCCCCGTGCGAAGAGGAATTTCGCCGGTGATGAAATTGGCGCGCCCAGCGGTGCAGCTGGCCTCCGCGTAATAATCGGTGAACATCATGCCCTGGGCGGCAAGCTTGTCTAGGTTTGGCGTCTTGCCCGACATGATTCCACGATGATATGCGCCGATGTTGAACCACCCGACGTCGTCACCCATGATGACGATAATGTTAGGTTTCTTCGCGCCTGTTGCCTGTACATGCGCCGCTGCATTGGCCGTTGCCACCGCGAGCAAGAAGCTCGAGACAGCAAGCGCTCCCAGGGTTAGTTTTCGAATACCCATTCCAAGCTGCATATTGTGTGCCTCCTTTTTAGGCAATGCGTGGAATCCTTTGCGCCTTCCTTGGTTACCCCGCCGAATTTCCCTCCTGCAACTAGCAAAACTAGTAGCACGGCACCCAATTTCTAAGAGGTGGCGCCGACCTTTGATAGTGAACTACTTCATCACGCGCGCGGAGTTGTGGCAACTGTCTCTTACGACAGTCGGCATTCAGGGCCCTACAGATTTTTCCTGTTCTAGCTACTTGTCGTCGAAGCGAACCGCTTCGACGTACTCCAGACCACATATTTTCGGAAACCGACTGAAACGCAGGGCATTGATCGCTTCGACGCGCGCCGAGGTTGCGCCATCATCCTCAAGTTGACCTAATGCATGTAATGGATGAAGGCAATCAGAGAGCCAAAGGAAAGCTCACGGCGGGTGGGGAGGGCGATGTGTTGCTATCTAAGAGGCTTACGGCAATCACGAAAGGCTGGGATAAGTCTTGCTAACTGAAACCAAGTCTTGTATATCCAGCACTGAGCGCTTTCGTGGAAGCCATCCACTAAGCGTTAGTGATGGACTGCGGATCCGCTGTCCGATCACGGGCACGACTATGATTTGAGCTCTACGCAGCAGAAGGACACCTTGAATCGACAGTCAGTTCGCCGGAAACGGGTAGCTCACTGGGCTGCTCAAAGATCCAATAGGTCGCAGGACGATTGGATTTCGGCAGGGTTTGAGAGGGTGCGGCTTTAGTCACGCCGTTGAAAAAAGCGACGCACGAAGATGCGTCATGCCTGGAGAAGGCTCGGGCATTCTCTCCGGACTTGGATAGTGTGCAGCACAATCTGTTTGAAACGCAGTGAAACCCCCAATGGCGCAAGCCTACCGCTTCTCTCTCCTTGTTTTGTCTAAACCGGACCAGCCGAAGACCCGGTAACGCTGCGGTAACGATAGAACTTGTACTTGGGGTCAAATGAGCGCAAAGGGAAGCAAGCTAGAAATGACAGTACCTATGCGCCATTGGCGGCGATTGGTGAGCTTTGCACAACCCATGCAAGCCCTGCCAAATTGCCCCAAAAGGCCCTTTCACGGCGATAACTAGACCCGCAACAGCCGGCGATTGTCGCGAAGGCGCATCCTATAGCGAATAAAAGCAGGCAGTTAGTCGCAACAGATTCAGGGCTGAGGCCCGGAGATTTCGCCCTTACCTCTCCTCAATCGCGGGCCGCTGCACGGATTCTGCCTGAGCAAAGGCAGCGCACTGGTAGCTTGGAGGGAGACACTTTCACCCTCCGCACTGGCCCATCAAATCCGGATACCACACCATCGTTGCCCAACCCACCTGGCAGCGCGTGCGATAAGACGGCTCGTTGCACACCTGTTGTGGGCTGAACAAATTGATGGATGCCCTGCCTTCTTTGCCGTAGAGTAGTCGGGCAGCGTTGAGACGATGAGTGCCGATGGGATGAAAACATGGGCCATGCCCGCGATTCAGATAGCAGCTGCCGGCTTTGGAGCTGCCGTCGCCCTCTGGGTGGCGCGGTTGGCGGATGGCTTGGGGGCGCGCTGGGCGGCTCCGCGTCCAAATTCGTGGAGAAATATGCCGACAAGTTCGGCGAGAGCGCTGCGGAAAAGATGCTGGGTCTTGGCGAAGACTCGCTTCTCGACAAGTTCAAAGACCCAGCCCTCCGTCTCGACGATCTCTATCGCGCGACTCTGCGTGTCAGCCTGAGACAGCTTCAGCCACAAATCGCAATCGGGGACTCTGCATCCTGGTTCGCGAACTGGGATCGGTGCCTGGCGTCGAATTTGCCGCTCCAGCTGGACTCGATCCGTCCCGATCAGTTCCAGCACCTTGACCTCCTCTTTCAGCAAACGATGCAAAGCATCGACGTACAGGGAGCGAGACCCACTGATAGCCTTTCGCTCAATCTAAACTGTCGTACCCTGCCTCCTGCTCTGCTCGACGAGCTCACTGGCGAGCTTCCTCCACTGCTGAACGAAAATTTCCGAGCGCTCATCGTCAAACCGGAATACGAACAAGCCTGGAAGCAGTCGATGCTCATCTCCCAGGACTCCGACAGCGCGATGCTTTTGGAGACTCTCAACGGTGTGCATACTCTGCTCCAGGCCGGACGGGAGGAAGCGACGATCAAGGATCATCAGCTCCAGGCCAAGGACGCCGAGAACGCGAAGCTTGCCGAGGAGTTGCGCCAGCTTAAAGAGCAGATGGCTTCGAGAGCCGCCGGCCAGCAGCGCGAAACTCTGATCAGCCTGCTTTCTGTACATGACTTTGCCGGTGCCATTCATCTGAAGACGGAACAGATCGAGAAGAGGCGGCAAGAGGTGGCCGCGCAGCCGGCGTCGGGAATAGAAAACCTGGCCGGAGATCTCTTCGAACTCGGCATGATCTACGAAATCAAGCGTGATTGGCCAAAAGCAATCCCAGCCTACAAGGAGGCCTGGGATCTCCAGCGGACATTTGAGCACGGGTTCAAATATGCCTACGCTGCGCAGCAGCAGAACGACCCTAAAACTGCAGCCTCAGTTTATGAGTTGATCCGTATTTTTCCGGCGAGCGATTCTGACATGGCAAATGCGCTCACCAATCTTGGGATCGTTTATTGCATGCTGCAGCGTCCGGAAGACGGAGAGAACAGCTATTTGCATGCGATCGACATAGATAAGAAGCTGGCATCTGCCGATCCCGGCAAGTTCGTTGCGCAGCTGAGCGAAACGTACAACAATCTTGCCACGCTTTACAGCGACACAGGAGCGGTCACGCAGGCAGAAACTTTATACAAGGTGGCCTTGGGAAATTTCCTGCAGCTGGGCCAATCGAATCATCTTCCTTATCTGATGTATATCGCCGGCGTTTTCACGAATCTCGGCGCCTTCTACAGCAAGACGAATCGCCCGACGGATGCTGAGGCGGCCTATCGAAAAGCGCTCGGAGGCTACGATGAGTTGCGCCGGGCCGGCGAGAGCGTCGACATCGGCAAGGTAGCGATGACGCTCTTAAACTATGCCAACCTCCTGCGCGATACCAGTCGAGAGCAAGATGCGGAGCAGGAATATTCCACTGTTCTCGCCGCATTTCAGGCCCTCGCTAAGGTGAACCCCGATATCTATCAGCCGTATGTAATCGGCGCACTCTTAGGTCAAGCGCAATTGTTCCAGCGGGTCGGTCGCTTCGAACTGGAACAAAAGAACTACGAAGACGCCCTCGGACTCTATCCCACACCTTTTGAGGGAAACCCCGAAGCCGTTGAGGTTGAAATTGCTCGCGCCTTGGACACTCTCGGCGCTGCGCAGGCAAAACAAAAGCTGTGGCAGGACGCTGAGAAATCCTTCAACAGGGCGCTGAAACTGCATACCAATCTGGCGGAAAGACGCCACGCCACTCCCGATCCCGAGGCCGCCCTCCGATCTGATGGCAGGAAAAGTGTAGGCGAGGTGCCTTGACCGTCGACCCGCAGGCCGGGCCGACTTGGGCAGGAGAGCCTTGACCGGCCTGCGGAGATCGCATTCTTCGTAAAGCCCTTGACCACTCGCTCCACAGGCAAGCGGCCATGAACAAGACCAGGCCCCCGCAAACCAGAATGGGCCCCAAAATCACCCCCCTTTCAATTGCCGGCTCAAATGACCCATTTGTCCGATTTTTGGGGTCACTCATAGCGCAGCGCCTGCACCGGGTCGATCGATGTCGCGCGCAGTGCGGGGAGAACGCATGCACCAGCTGCGCTGAGCAGGAAGAGCAGTGCGACCGCCGCGAGGACGAGCGGGTCATGAGCGTTGTTCGCGGTCCATTGGGTCAGGAATTTCTGGATAGAAAGGGTAATGGCGAGTCCGGCGGCGAGACCGCTACCGACGGTAATGCCAACGTTGCGGGCGACCGTCCAGAGCACATGGCCGCGCTGCGCACCGAGAGCCATGCGGATGCCGAACTCATTGGTGCGCTGGGCCACGCTGTACGAGATGACGCTGTAGAGGCCGATGAGCGCTAGTACCAGAGCGAGACCGGAGAAGACTCCGAAGAGGATGGAGAAGAGACGGTGCTGCTGCCACTCCGGCTGGTGCTCGATCCAGACCTCGAGGTCGCCGACATTGCGGACGGCCTGCTGGTCGGGATTGACGGAGTGAATGGCGAGGCGAACGGAGCGCAGCGCGGCCAGCGGCGGTCCCTGGGTACGGACGAGGAACTGCGTGGACATCCACATGAAGCGCGTGTAGGGCATGTAAAGGGCCGGCAGTACGGGCTTGTCGAGTCCGTCGTTGAGGGAGTCAGCGACGACACCTACGATCTGGAGCCAGCCATCAGTATCTTGAACGCCGACTACTTCTCCGCCATTGGAGGGCGGGATGCGGAGCGTGGACAGGCGAATCTGCTGTCCGATGGGGTTGCCGTTGGGGAAGAATCGCCTGGCCAGGGTTTGATTGATGACTGCGGCGGCCGCGCCGCGTGTGTTTTCACTCTCATCCCAGAGACGGCCCTGTAGAAGCGGAATATGCAGCGCGGAGAAATATTCGGAGTCGACGAAGTTGCCGCGGAGGTGCTCCTGCTGCACGGAAGGCGCGCCGAGAATTTCAAAGGCGAGGCTGGAACCGCTGTGGGGCGGCGTGGCATTTGTAGAGACACCAACCTGCGTGACTCCGGGTACAGTCGCGATCTTCTGGCGCAAGGCTTCAAGGTATGCGGCGCGGCTCTCCCGCGTGAGGAAGGCGTTGCGATGCAGCGGAAGGGGTACGGCCATAACACGCGCCGGGTCGTATCCGAAATTCTGGTGCGTCACGCGCATGAAGCCGCCGATGGCCGCTCCGGCCGCGCCCATGAGGACGACGGTGAGGGCGATCTGCGCGGCGATGAGGGTATTGAGCGACCGGGCCTGTCCGCTGCGGCCGGCGATCTTGCGTCCGCTGGCCTGCATGACTTGGGAAACATCGGGGCGGGACATGCGCAGCGACGGCACCATCCCGAAGAAGATGCCGCTGACAAGGGCCAGTGCGATCGAGAAGGCAAGGATGGGCAGATTGACGGTGATGACCGACTCGTGCATAAAGACGTCGGGGAACAGACCAAAAGTTATTCTGGCCAGGAAGTAGGCGAGCACGATGCCGATGAGCGAGCCAGCGATGGCGAGAACCAGCGCCTCGACGAGCAATTGGCGCACGATGCGGAAGCGGCTAGCGCCGAGGGCGGTGCGGACGGCGAGCTCGTTCTGACGGGACATGCCGCGGGCAAGAAGGAGAATCGAGCAATTCACGCAGCCAATGATGAGCAGCATAACCACGGCGGCAAAGAGCAGCAGGAGGGCGTGGCCCATGATCCCGAGGATGCGATCGGTGATGTGCTCAAGATGAACACGGAAGCGGCTGGGAAAGTTTTGCGGCGTTTCTTTTGCGAACTGCTGGAGCATGGCTCCGATTTCCGCGTCCGCAGTGGCCAGGCTGACTCCTGGCTTGAGCCTCATCACCGGCATCGGGTTGCGATCGCGATCCGGCAGCAGTGAGGCCGGCACGAAGACGTCCGGTTCCCACGTATACCGCCTGGGCATGACTCCGACGATGGTATAGGGATTATGGTCGATTTCCAGCACCCGACCGAGGACGTCGCGGTCGCCGTTGTAGTGGCGCATCCAGAAGTCGTAGGTCAGCACGATGGGCGCCTGCTGGCCGCCGGCGTTGGCGTCTGAAAGTTGCAGATTGCGGCCCAGCAGAGGAGGGACGCGCAGGAAGTCAGAGATATTTTCCGTGACGTAGCTGACGGTGATGTCTTCGGGAATGTCGTGGCCAGTGATCTCGGAGCTGATGTTCTGGGTTCCAACCGCGTCGTCTATGGACCTGGCCTTGAGCAATTCCTGATACTGCGATGGCGTGAGAGTGAACCAGCGTTGCGGCGATCCAGGCTGGTCATCGTTGAGGAGGATGGGATAGGTGAGGCGCTGCCAGTCGGCGTAGGGGACGGGATCGAGCAGGACCGCGTAGATCAGGCTGAACATCGAAGTGCTCGCGCCAATTCCCAGAGCCAGGGAAAGGATGGCGACCACCGAGAAGCCGGGATTCTTGAGCAGGCCGCGCAGGGCGTAGCGCACATCTTGCGCAAGAGATTCGATCCACCGACCAGGCCGCTGCTGATCGCATTGCTCTCGCGTGCACTCTACGCCGCCAAACTCGATCAATGCCTGTCGGCGCGCCTCCGAAGCAGTCAGCCCTGTCGCTACTTTCACTGCAATTGACTGCTCCAGATGAAACCGGAGTTCATCATCTAATTCGCTGTGTTCTTTGCGAAAAATCATGAAGCGAAGCCGAGTCAGGAACTCTGTTATCATGACGACGCCTCCGCCGCTCGGCCCAGAACCAGCGCAATCGCAGCCGACAGCCGATCCCAGGTTTCAAGTTCCGTTTCGAGTTGCTTCCTACCCGCGACCGTCAACCGGTAGAACTTCGCCCGCCGATTGTTCTCCGAATTCCCCCAGTCCGAGCGGATCCATCCTTTATATTCCAGTCGGTACAACGCCGGGTAGAGCGAACCCTGTCCAATCTGGAGGACATCCTTTGATACTTGCTGGATGCGCTGGGCCACTCCCCAGCCGTGCATCGGTCCAAGAGCAAGCGTGTGCAGGATCAGCAGGTCAAGCGTCCCCTGCAACAGCTCTGTTGACGGCGGCATATTCCCCTCGACGTTCGACAATAGACCTACTCTTGTTCCTGTCGAATGTCAAGGGGGCAATTTACTGCAACTGAGAAGGACTGACGTCAGTTTGCGCATTATCGCGATGCACGCATTATCAGAGGACGCCCTGCTTTGGGAGCAGAAGGCGGCAGGAGCTTTGCCCCCCCGCAAGCATCTGCCGCTGCCGAAAACTTCCTTCTGAAGCACCGCGCCCTCTCATAATGCGTGCTGGACCAGAATCGGATTAAAAAGACTGCCCGTTCTGCAACGCACCTCGCTGTAATAAAGCCCTAGCCCACATGCGAATAGCTGCTGTTCCCACTGGATGTGTGGATGGAAAGGGTTGATATGAGCCAGGCAAATCATAAGAGTCGTAATCAATCCACCGAAGTCCAATCGGATCGAGCCGTGGGAGTACGACCGCGCCCTGTACAAGAAACGCAACGAGATCGAGCGGCTCTTCCGCAGGCTCAAAGGCTTCCGCCGCATCTTCTCCCGATTCGAAAAACTCGACGTCGTCTTCGTCGCCTTTCTCTACTTCGCGCTTATCGTCGAGACTCTGAGATTAGTGTGAACACGCCCTAGTTTGATGGTCCTTCTAGCTCTTAGACCTCTCTCAAAGACGTAGCCCTAGAAAAAGAGATCGATCAGTTCGTCGCGCAGCTCGAAGTCGAAGCTGCGCGTGTTCTGCGTCTTGTTCTGCGCGTCGGTGTTGTAGGCGACGATGTAGGCGTTACGCGTAGCCGGGTCGATGTAGAAGTGGCTGCGGAAGCCGTTCTGCCAACCCGCGTGTCCGACGAGGCGCAGCTTGCCGTCGGTGTGCACGAAGAAGCTGGTCGTCACGGAGTCGTGTGCGCCGGCGCGTGAGACAAAATCTTCGTCGGGGACGACGGGCAGGTACGGCTTCCACATTTCTTCGAGCGAGGAACGCTTGAGGATGGCGTCGTACTCGGCCTGCCGGGCGGGATTTCCCAGAAGAAATTGCAGGTACTTGATCATGTCGGGCAGCGGCGAGTTGAGGCCGCCATTCGAGCGGGTGATGCCAGTGTTGAAGTCGAACTCATCCTCGGTGAGCTTGCCGTCCTTAATGTCCCAGCTATGGGAGCGGTAGCGCAGCAGGTTGTAGGGGCTGCGATCGAAGTAGGTGCGGGTCATGCCGAGGGGCAGGAGGATGTTCTTCTCCATGTAGAGCTGGTAGGGATCGCCGGAGATGCGCTCGATGATTTCGCCGAGGAAAACGACCCCTAGGTTGGAGTAGCTGAAGCGCGAGCCAGGCTCGAAGGCCACATTGGTGTAGGGCAGCATGGCGACAATCTGTGTCCACTGCGTGGGCTCGAAGGGCTGCCAGTCGGCGTCGCGCCAGGGCCAGGTGGCGTCGCGGAAGCCACCGGAGTGCGACATGACGTGGCGGATGGTGACTTTGGAGATGGGGCCGTAAGGATCGTGCACGGCGGCCAGCTCGGGAAGGTACTTGACGAGCGGTTCGTCGAGCGAGAGCAGGCCGCGGTCGCGGAGCTGCATGATGGCAATGCCTGTGAAAGTCTTGGTGCAAGACGCCCAGTGGTAGGTGGTGTTGTCGTCGACAGGTACGGCGGGTGATTGGCTCTGGACGCCCCCTTGATCCTGCACACCATAGTTATCGTGGAGGACGACTTCTCCGTTACGGATGAGTACGAGGCTGCTGCCAAGGATTCCGTTGCGGCGCAGTCCGGATTCGTAAAAAGACTTAATGGCAGCGAGGTCGGGTGATTGCGCGGCGAGCGAGGAGACGAGCGAGAGCAGGATGGGGATCGAGAGCCAGAGACGAGGGGTGGGCATGAGCGTCCTAAGGTGTGTGTCGTAAATTAGGTAACGGATTTGCTCAAAAGATTGTCGATTTTGATTACGGAGATCTTGTTTCTCCAATCAAGATTCAACCAAGATGTCCCATGTGACCAATGACGCCAAACCTAACAAGAACCTCGATATAGTTTGATCAAGTCCAGGCATTCATCCAAGTCCCGGTAGGCAAACGGTCCGTCTGTGCGCAGTGATGTATCTTCGACGCCAGTGGGGATCAGGACAGAGCTTCGGAGAACAGCGTAATCATAAGCATCAGCGAACGGCTTGCAGTCGCTCCGCGACATTTTTCTCCCCGTGCCGTGACTCATGGAATTGAGGACCTCACCGACTCTGTCTCCGACCCTGATAAGAACTACATCTCCTGACATGGGAGGGAAGAACGGACAGTTCCCCTGGCATCAACTGCACTGAACCTTTGCGCATGATTACACGTCCATTGCCAAGGTGTTCATACGTGTTGTGCGGCTGGTCAAGAATAAGCTCAGTTTCGCCAAAGACCTTCTCAAGCCTGTCGTGAATTGTCGCCCGATTTGTCAGCTGCCCACTGAACGACCTCATCAAAGGTTTTATCGAAGTCGGCAGGACGATCAATCAAGGCATCGACGTGTCGGGATTCGTTCCGTGACCCCGTGTGGATAAGTAAATACAGTGGCCCATCGTCGTAGGGAGCAATCGCGTCGAAGAAATGATTGCCTCCGCCCAGATCGCCCAAGGCCGCCTTTGTTTGCCCTCAAATGATCCGCGACATCATTCCACCGCTCAGTGTCGAGATCCTTCACGGGGACAGAGGAGCGCACGAGCCTCATGCCACGGCCACAATCCGAGACGGCAAATCGACGCCAATCCTGTTGTCGTGTCAGAACGGCCGTGCCCGTCGGAAGGGGTGACTTTCCTGGGCAAGCATCCGGGAGAAATACCACTTGCTCCGCTTTGAGATCATAGGGAATCCATGAATGGAGCTTTCCAAGAGGTTCAGCCGATAGATTTGCGATCTTCACCAACGCTCCTACCCTTGTGCATGATTGCACTTCATGTGACTCTTCGAAAACCTCAAGCGTTCATTGGTCCAGAAAATGAAAATGCGCGGCGATTGCTCACCGCGCACTTCGGCTTGAACGGCCTTTAAGCGATCTGGGCGCTTTGCGTGTGACCGCTGGGGTTGGTCTTCACGCGGAAACGCTTCATGTTAATCGATAGGACGCGCTCCATCTTGCGCAGCGTGCCCTTTTCCTCGGGTGCGGCGAACGTTGAGGCGATTCCACGGCGGGAAGCGCGGCCGGTGCGGCCGATGCGGTGTACGAAGTCTTCGGCCTCACGGGGCATGTCGTAGTTGACGACATGAGCCACGTCGGCCACATCGATGCCGCGAGCGGCAACGTCGGTGGCGACCAGGACACGGTGATGCCCCTGGGAGAAGCTGCGCAGGGCGGCGTTACGCTGTGACTGCGAGCGGTCTCCGTGGATCTGGGTCGCGGTGTGGCCGGAGCGCGCGAGGCGCCGGGCTACACGGTCGGCTCCGTGCTTGGTACGCACGAAGACCAGGAAGCTGCCGTTGTGCGAATCGAGCAGGTGCTCGAGCAGCTCGTGCTTCTTGTCGGTGGGAACTTCGAAGGTCTGCAACTCGACGTTCTCGCTCGGCTTGAGAACGGAGCCGATTTCGATGCGCGCCGGGTTCTTCACGTAGTCGCGAACGACTTCCTTGATCTGCGGGCTGAGCGTTGCGGAGTAGCAGAGCGTCTGGTGCTCGGCAGGCAGCGCGGCGACGATGCGCTTGATGGCGGGCTTGAAGCCCATGTCCAGCATGCGGTCGACTTCGTCGAGCACCAGCATTTTTACGCCGCTCAGGTTTACGAGCCGGCGGCTGAGGAAGTCTTCGAGGCGTCCGGGGGTGGCGACAATGAGCTGCGCGCCGCGACGGATCTGCTGAAGCTGCGGGCCCTCGGCCATTCCACCGACGACGAGCGCGGCGGAACCCTGGTTTCCGGTGAGCTTGCGGTAGTGCTCCTGCACCTGCATGGCGAGCTCGCGGGTGGGCAGGAGGATGAGCCCGAAGGCTCCCCGGGTCCTGACTTCGGCGCGGGTTCCGCTTCCCATTTGTTCAATGAGAGGGATGAGGAAGCTGAGGGTCTTGCCTGTGCCGGTCTGGGCAGTGGCGAGAATGTCCCGGCCTTCGAGGGCGGGCGGGATGGCTCCGGCCTGGACGAGGGTGGGGGTGATGAATTTTGCATTGGCCAACTGCTGCTTGAGGGAGGCCGAAATATTGAAATCGGAAAACTGGTTCACTTGATCCTTAATGTGGCTAGCCTGAGTTCATCCACGTGCCTGTATATCGACACACCACGGCTGCCGGTCTAGCTGGTTCCCTGCGGACAGAACTAAATGACCCGTGCGGGAAGATGATGAATTACGTAGGGAAGTTCTGAGGGGTACTACCGCGTTTCCTCGGCTCTGCCGCACGCTGCGTATTCGATCGTAAGCGCGAAAGGCGACGACCTGGCCCTAAATGCATTTGGGCCATTCCGCTGAGGGGCTTGGAAACTATCTGCCAGGCGATCTTGCCGAATCTGGATGAAAGACGAGGGCGAGAGCGGCTCACAACCAAACAACTGAGCGTGACTTGATTGTAGCACGGTTCGGCGGTGCTGCCGAGTTTAGTGGTATAACAGTTATACTGGCATGCGCTTCAGATTTGATCCCCGAAAAAGCAAGCGGCTCCGGGGAATCGGCGGCGCGGTATCGGCTTCGAAGAAGCGCAAGAGTTGTTCTCTCGGCCATATTGGCTCGATCAACGATGTGACATGCCGGAGCAGTATCGGGCTATTGGATGGGTGGGCGACAGGCTGTATTCGGTCATTTTTGAGGTTCGCGAAGATGAGGAGGGGGAGATTCTCCACCTTGTCACCCTGTACAGATCGACCAAGGAGGAGGTTACCTTATATGAAGAAAACGAGTAAACCGATGACAGCGGAAGGAATCGCTCGGCTGGCCGATCAGGGCAAAGACATTTCCGGCTTCTTCCAAAGTCAGGGACGCATGCTCGAGCCGGCTCAATCGGCGGCGATCCAGCGCGTGAACGTAGATCTTACCGCTGCGATGCTGGAAGAGCTTGACCAGGCTGCGCGAGAACTTAACGTCAGCCGTCAGGCAGTGATCAAGACGCTGGTCCGGCAGGCTCTCGATCAGCATTATCTGGCGCACGGTGCGAGACGGACGTAGTAAGCGACCGATCGCTCCCCGCTCCTTTAGACCACGCTGAGTTCGGTGGCTGGCATTTGTATGCATTCCGAGATTCGCGCCAGCAATTCGGTCGGGTGAACCGGCTTGAGGAGTAGGGCGAAGTCGTGGCCTTCACGCCGAGCGCTGGCGAGCAGGTCAAGGGTTGACGCCTGCCCTGAAAACAACAGCACTTTGCAATCGGGGTGAGCCGCCCGCATGGCGATCGCAAGGTCGATGCCGCTCATGCCGGGCATGAAGACGTCGGTGATAAGCAGGTCGGGAACAAGCGCGTGCGCGATCTGGAGCGCACTGGCGCCGTCGTAGGCGGGCGTCACTGTAAAGCCGCTGCGCGACAGAATTGCCGTGAGCGTGTCAGCAATTACATGTTCATCGTCCACAACCAGCACTACAGGCTGACGCGGCTGGATCTGCGTCGTCAAACCCTTCAAAGCAATTTCGGCAAGGGGAATCGTCTCGAAATAAAATTGTCCTGACATCGAACTTTACCTCTACGAGCACCATAGCAGAGCTCTCAAAATGCGGGTTAACTTTTTAAAAATCTGTTAGTTAGAGGTTAAGATTAATTTTTCTTCAAGCCTCTTGATTTCAGTGCGGCCAGTGTGCTAGGTTATGACCTCGTTTACGTTAGTTTAGCGACACGCTTATGTCAGGAGGGAACTGCGCGATGTCAACTAATGAAGAGCCAGGAATTGCACTCATGAGATTTGACTCAATGCTTCAGACTGATGTACCTAAAGGACGAGACGGCAAACACAAGAAGATTGTTACGCAGCTCCTCAGCGACATCGACCAGCTGCAGCCGGGAACGGCCCTCAAGGTACCCCTGGCCGAGCTGCCGGACACCAAGGAGAACATCCGCTCGGCGCTGAGCCGCGCCAGCAAACAAAAAGGGCTGGACGTAGCAACGTCCAGCGATGACGAGTTCCTGTATGTCTGGATCGCCGAGGAGAAATCGGCTCATAACGGGTCGTAAGAGCCGATTCCAGCGTGTGTCCGATTGCGGACGCAGAGATTCACCGGTGAACAGTCCTCCCGCCTCCAGATCCCCCTTCCCTTATTAGAATCAGCGGACTGCGCATGGTGCCGTTGGCCGCAGACGTGCATTCACTCCGTGCAATCGTCGCCCTCCCCCTTATCTCCCGGCGATCTCAGCTTCGTGGAGGACCTTCCATGCAGATCCTTTTGCACGATGTCCGCTTCGCGCTTCGCCAGCTTCGCAAGTCGCCGGGGTTTGCATTGACCGCAGTGTTGACCCTGGCTCTGGGAATCGGCGTAAACACAGCAGTTTTCAGCATCATGGATGCCGTTGTTTTCCGGCCGCTGGCGGTTCCGGACCTGAGCCGCGTGGTCACTGTGGCCGAGCAGCAGAACCATGGAGACTACCAGCAGGTCGCGCTGGCGAACTACATGGACTGGACACGGCAGAGCCGCTCCTTTGAGAGGCTGGCGGTCTGGACCTCCGGCGATCTCACCCTCACGGGCGCAGGAGATGCAGCCCGTGTGCAGGCTGCCTACGTCTCGGCAAACTTCTTCGACGTGATGCGCGTGAATCCGCTTCTGGGGCGCGCCTTCCTGGATGCAGAGACCGAGCCGGGCAAAAACAACGTTGCGGTTCTCAGCTACGGCTTCTGGCGGAAGCATTTCGGGTCAGATCCGTTCGTAGCTGGACGAAAGATCGAGCTCAATGGGCGAGCTTACACCGTGACCGGCGTGATGCCCCAAACGATGCAGTATCCGTCCACGGCCGATCTGTTTCTGCCGTTGGCGCCCTCCCCACCGCAAATCGAAAACCGCAGCGCGCACGACTATCTCGTCACCGGGCGCCTGCGAGCGGGCGTAACCGCAGTCCAGGCGCAGGCCGAAATGCGCGGAATCGCCGATCGCCTCGCGAAGGCGTATCCAGCAACCAACCAGGACTCATCGGTGAAGGTGGAGCCGCTGCTCGACGACATCAATGGCGACCTGACGCCGCTCTATTTCCGCCTGGTGCTGGGAGCCACACTCTTCGTGCTGCTGGTGGTGTGCATCAACGTGGCGAACCTGCAGTTTGCGCGCGGCATTGCCCGGCGTCCGGAACTCGCCATGCGGACGGCGCTGGGCGCACGCCGCGGACGGCTACTGCGACAACTGCTGACGGAGAACATTCTGCTGGGGCTGGTAGGCGCGGCGGGCGGCGTTCTGCTGGCCAAGCTGGTGCTGCACGTGAGCATTATTTCGATGCCCGACCGGGTGGCGCGCTATATGGCCGGATGGTCGAATATCTCTCTAAATGGCCGTGCGCTTGCGTTCTCACTGCTGTTGGCGGTGGGAGGGGGGATCGCCGCGGGGTTCCTGCCGGCGATTGAGTCGATGCGCATCAACCTGGTCGATCAGCTGAAGGCGGGCTCGCGCTCCGTGACCGGCTCCGGGCGAACCCACCGGCTGAGAAACATCTTCGCGGTGGCGCAGATCGCGCTGGCAGTCGCCCTCGTGATTGGCGCGGCCCTGATGTGCAAAGGCATGTGGGCGATGCTCAACCTCGCCGGCGTGTACCGTCCGAAGCAGTCGCTTACCTTCAACGTATATTTGCCTCCGGCGCGCTATGCAACGGCGGAGAAGCAGGCGGCCTTCTACAAGGCAGGCCTGGAAAAACTGGGAGCTCTGCCCGGCGTGACCCACGCCGCGATCACTGCGTTTCTGCCCTTTGGTAACGACAAATGGATGGACGATTTCCGGATTGAGAATCGCCCGCTGGTTCCGGGCAAGTTCCAGAGCGCGCAGCGGATTGCGGTGAGCAGCGATTATTTTGCGACTGTGCATATTCCCATTGTGTCGGGCCGCAGCTTCAACTCCGGCGACGGACTGGACACGCCACGTGTGGCGATCATCAGCCACAAGTTTGCGGAGAGGTATTTTCCAGGTGAGGATCCTATCGGTCACCGCATACGCATGGGCGCCTCGACGGCGAGCGAGCAACCGTGGGCGAGGATTGTGGGGATTTCCGGCGACGCAACTTACTCCTGGGTCGATCGCGAAACGCTGCCTTCCATGTATTTGAACACCGCGCAGGCGCCGCCATCGGAGGGTGCAACCTATGTTGTTTCGACCGACGGCAACCCACTGGCGCTGGCTCCGGACATCCGACGAGCGATGGCGGCGCTCGATCCGGCGGTGCCGCTCGACGCGATGCAGACCTATGAGCAGTTCCTGCATGAAGCGCTCACCGGCCTGATGAATGTCGCAGTATGGCTCGGCATCGATGCATTTCTCGCGCTTGTACTGGCGGCGGTTGGCATCTTCGCAGTGATGGCGAACATGGTTGCGGAACGCGGGCGGGAGATTGGCGTGCGGCTGACCCTGGGCGCAAGGCGCGAAGACATACTGCGGATGATTCTGGGCCGCGCCGCGGTGCTGACTGGCGCGGGAGTTGGGCTCGGCATCATGATGGCGGCTGGAATGGCGCGCATGCTCGCGAATCTGCTCTTCGGCGTGCGTCCCGGCGATCCCGCTGTTTTTGTAACAACGACAGTGATGATTGTGCTAATCGCCTTATTCGCGAGCTGGGCGCCGGCGCGGCGCGCCGCGTCTGTCGATCCGGTGGAATCGTTGCGGGCGGAGTAAGGGCCGGAATGAAGGGGCCGTGAAAAAGATATCTTCGATCTACGAAACTCTTCGTTGACAACTACGAACGTCTTCGTATACAGTTCGGACCATGAAAGAAAAGAACCGCCATCTGCCGAAACCAACAGAAGTGGAACTTGAGCTTCTGCGTGCTTTGTGGGACATGGGCTCGGCCTCCGTCCGGGAATTGCATGAAGTGGTCAGCCGACAACGCGCGCTGGGTTACACGTCGGTGCTGAAGACGCTACAGATTATGACCGAGAAGGGTCTGGTGGAGCGAACAGAGGCGGGCAAGGCACACATCTACCACGCGGCGGCCAGCCAGGAAGAAACCCAGAACCAGCTGCTGCGCGACCTGAGCGAGCGGCTGTTCTCGGGCTCGGCTGCCCAGCTGGCGATGCATGCGCTTTCGATGCAGCCCGCCAGCGAAGAAGAATTACAGGAAATCCGCAAGATCATCCGTCAAAAGAGGGAGAGGCAATGACCTACGCGACGCAAGGTATTAGTTGGGGAATCCCGGGCTGGGAAGCGCTGGGATGGACACTGATCCATTTTTGCTGGCAGGCGGCGGCGATCGCGCTGCTTTACCGCGTGGCCGATCTGGCGCTGGGAAAGGCACGCAGCAACGTTCGCTATGTAGCGGCACTGGCCGCGCTGCTGAGTATGCTGGCGGCCGCGGTGGTGACGCTGGGGTATGAAGAGATGCGCGGACAGCAAGGCCAGGTGGCGCTGCGCGATTCGGCGGTGACGAGCCTGGGTGAGACCACTGCGGCGCAGGCTCTTCCTCGAGTGGATTATGGGACGGGCACAGTGTGGCCAGGTGAGGGTACCGGACTTCTAGCTGCAGCGAAGCAGGGGATACGGCCCGCGATGCCGTGGCTGGACGCGATGTGGCTGCTGGGCGTGCTCTTTCTCTCGGCGCGCACGGTGGGCGGCTGGTGGGTGATTCAGCGGCTGCAGCGGGCGAGCCTGATGCGCGTGCCTCCGGATGTGCAGTACAGCTTCGCGCGGTTGTCTCTGCGCCTCGGCATATGGTGGTCGGTCGATTTGCGCATCAGCGAGCGGATTGCGAGTCCGCTGGCCATGGGGGTGATGCGGTCACTCGTTCTGATTCCTGCGTCGGCGCTGACTTCGCTCAGCCCGGAGCAGCTGGAAGTGGTGCTGGCGCATGAGCTGGCACACATTCGCCGCGCTGACTACCTGTGGAACATGGTGCAGACCATGATCGAGACACTGTTCTTCTTCCACCCGGCAGTGTGGTGGGTGAGCGGCCATCTGCGCCAGCAGCGCGAGTTGTGCTGCGACGATGTGGCGCTCGAATGTTGCACGGACCCGCTGATCTATGCCACGGCGCTTCTGTGCCTGGAAGAACATCGTGGCATGCGGCCTCATCTGGCGATGGCGCTCGACGGCCATCAGCGGCGCGGGCTACGGAGCGGTCTGGGGGCTCGAATCGGTCGCATGCTGGGCGAAACTCCGCGGGACGGAAGAGAGATCGCGCCGTGGTCACTGCTGGGAGTGTGCACGATGCTGGGTCTGCTTCTGCTGCCGGCCCACCAGGTCTTCGCCGGACTTTACCCGATTGACGCTTCTACAAAGCAACAGGCAACCTCGCCCATGATGGCTTCGACTGTTGTGGCGGAGCCGCATTCCTCGAAGATCGCCGGTGATCCTAACGCCGATGCTCCGGCCCCCGCGCCAGCGCCCGCTACAGGATCGAAACCGCCGGCCGCCGTCGCGAGCAGACGGAATATGCCGGCTTCCCGAGTTGCGGCGGTCCTGCCTCCGGCTCCGAGGCCACAACCTGCGCCTGCACCCGAGGTAGCGCCCATCGCTCCTGAAGCCGAGATCTCGGCGCTGCCGATGACTCTGATCGTCGCCTCTTCTGCGCTACGGGCGAAGGCGTATGCGTATGCATCCTACGCGCAGGCAAGCTCAGAAGCGAGTGCCGCAAAAGGCGACTACATCGACCAGATGCGGGCCGCGGGGTACAACGTCGATGTGGATAAATATGTCGCGATGAAGATCCAGGGCGTTACTCCGCAGTATGCGCAGCGTATGGCGACGACGGGCTTTGGGAAACCCACGGCGGACGACCTGATTGCGATGAAGATCCACGGCGTGGACCCAAGCGAGGTTGCAGAGCTCAAAGCGGCGGGCATCGAGCCAGGCAGTTATCAGGACTTGATTACCTATCGGATCTTCAAGGTTTCGCCGGAGTTCGTTGCGGGCATGAAGGCAGCGGGATACAGCCCTATTCCGGCTAAGAAGCTCGTGGAACTTCGCATTCACGGCGTTACCCCGGAGTTTGCGAAGGCGACGAAGCAGCAGTTTCCTACTGCGACGGTCGATCAGCTGGTGGAGCTTCGGATCTTTAACATCAACGAGGCGTTCATGGCATCGGCGAAACGGCATGGTCTGGAACCTCTCACGATTGAGAAGCTGGTGAAGATTCGTATTTCAGGCGTGCTGGATGACGAGGACCAGAAATCGGAGAAGACACAATGAATTCCAGACGCGTGTTGTTTGGGGCGGCGCTGGTCGCGCTGGTTGCGGTTTCGCTGCGCGCAGATGAGACTCTCGATAGCCTGACCGGCACATGCAGGATCCGGGCGTTGACGGAATCGAGCAAGTTTGAGCTGAGCATGCATCGCGAGACAGATCGGGGCGACTGTGACAACGGCAAACATTGCAACGCCTCCAATATGGACGAGGCTGTAGATGCCTTTACCGGCATCACTTTCTCGGATCTGCATCGGGAGGGCGCGCATCTCGATGCGGTGCTCACGGCCGAGGCTGGCACACTGCGCTGCTCGGGCAAGGTTCACGACTCGGAGCTGACAGGCTCATTCACCTTCGAGCCGAACAAGGCCTTTGTGGCGCGGATGCACGAGCTGGGGATCACCGGGCTGGACTCGGACAAGCTGGAAGTGTACGCGCTGTTTCACATCGAGACATCGTGGGTGGTGGCTTTGCAGAAAGCCGGCGTCACGGGTATCGACGCCAGCAATCTGATTGCGCTGCACATCTTCAATGTCACGCCGGAGTATGTGCAAGGCCTTGCAGCCCTCGGCTACTCAGTGCCATCCGCCGAGAAGCTGATCGGCCTCAAAGTGCAGGGCGTGAATCCGACGGAGATCAAGCAGATTCAGGCGATGGGCTATCACCCCAGCATCGACGAGCTGATCCAGATGCGGATCTTCAAGGTGACTCCGGACTTCATCGAGCGCATGAAGGCCAAGGGCTTCGACAACCTGACGATCGCCAAGCTCGTGCAAATACGGATCTTCAAGATCGCGGAGTGATGGCAGCTATCGGCGGATTCGACGAAGCCGTCACTGAGCGTTCAACTTCTTCAGCATCCTGACGCCATTTGCGTTGCCGGGATTGATCTGCAAAGACTTCTGGTAATACTCGATCGCAAGCTGCTTATCGCCGTTATCCATGTAGGCTTCGGCGAGACTGTCATAGGTGTTGTAAGACTGCGGGTAGACTTCGACGCTCAACTTGAAAATCGCAATCGCATCGGCAGATTTTTTCATGTGGATGAGTTGATAGCCGAGCGTAATCAACTCATTCTCACTGAAATCGTACACGGCAGGTTGCGTCGTCCTGAGTTCGCGGTACTGCGCGACCGCAGCGTCGGCGCCCTTCTCCTGAACCGTCTTGAACATGATTTCGCCGATGGGTTTTCTGCTGGCAAGGTCCTCCACTTTTGCCAGCAGTCCATCCAACGCAGCTCGGTCGAAGACGTGGCCTCCGTAAATGACGGCGGCGATTTTGCGGGTGTTGCCGATATTGTCGAGCGGATTAACATCGAGCAGCACCAGGTCGGCGAGTTTACCGGTCTCGACGGTGCCAAGATCCTTTTCCCGGCCTAAGAACCGCGCGGGATTGAGAGTGGCGGCTTGAAGGGCCTGCATGGGAGTCAGCCCAGCCTGCACAAGATAGCCCAGCTCGTCATGCAGACCGAAGCCCGGGAAACAATACGGATTTGCGGTGTCGGTGCCGGCCAGGATTCCCACCCCTGCTTTCTGCATCGCGCCCACTACTTCGAGATCCTTTTGGAATTCCTTTTTCCCGTAGGCAAAATCTTCCGGCGTGTGCTTTCCGTCAATGGCCGCAGGATCCCAATCGTTTGTGATGCGGGCCGGAAGATATTTGAGCCTAACGTCCTTGCGAACGGCTGGATCGTCTCCGTACGCGAACATGTGGAGCAGGGTGAACGTTGGGACCTGCCAGGTGCCGTTACTTTTCAATACGGCAGACAGTTCAGCAGCCTTCTCCGGGCTGTAGGTGTCCAGCATCATCTCCCGGGTTTCCTTTACATGCGACCCCCAGAATTTCGGCTTGCCCGAGGCCAGTTCCTCCGCCAGATCGGCCTGCTGAGCCTGAAGAAGCTCTGCATCGCGCGTGGAGCAGGCAGGCAGAATGCCGATCAGATGTTCGAAGCTCTTCTGCCCGGCGCCGGAAGCCTCCTGGGCAGAGACGGAGATTGGCACGTGCCCCACAAATGAGATTCCCTGCTTTTTGGATTCATCGGCGACGGCGAAATACTCTTCGCGAGGCAGACCCTGATACACCTTTACGAAATCTGCCCCGTATTGCTTCGCTATGTTGACTGCCTGGCGAGCCTGCTGTTCACTGCTGACGGAGATCGATCCAGGCCAATACGGTTTTGGTCCGTCGATGATCGGACTGGCAATCCACATGTGCGGACCGAGCAGTTGCCCGAATTCGATCTGCTTCCGCCACTGGTAGTCGTCGGGAGAGCCCCACATGATGCGAATCCCGGTTACGCCATTGGCGACGAAGAGCGCCAGGTAGTCTCTGCCAGTGGGATGAACGTGCATGTCCCACAAGCCGGGAATGAGAAACTTGCCGGTGGCATTGACCACCTGAGCGCCCTTGGGGATGGCGGCCCCGCTGCTGTTGACTATCTGGGTGATGCGATCGCCGATGATGATGACCGTCATATCAGGCTGGGCCGGCGCACCGGTTGCGTCAATCACGGTTACGTGACGAATGACGATGACTGTCTGGGGGGCAACAGGGCTTGTATGCGCGATCAGCGAGGTCAGGAGAAGGGGGAGAATCAACCATCCGCAGAGTCTTCTCATGCGACGTTCTTTCCGCAAGCCGACTGTACTACGAGATCGGGCCCGAGGGAATAGTCGGTGCGGGCCGAGTATAGCTCAATTGCGGTTGTTCCTATCTCCCGCAGGCAGAGTTTCTGGCAACTTGCTGATGTCCTTGTGCCCGCGATACAGTCCAATCTTCTGAAGCTATGGAGGGCGACGTGACTACTGCTTTTTCCTCTGGGTCCGCTCAAAGACAGTCGCTGCTGCTTCCAATTCTTGTGGGCGGCTTGGTAGCTGGCGCCTTTGATCTGATCGCTGCATTTGTCACCTTTGGCTGGGGCATCCCGCGCGCGATCGCCAGCGGCCTGCTTGGAGCCAGGGCGTTTGAGGGAGGCACCGCGGTCTGGATCCTCGGCGTTTTCCTGCAATTCTTTATCGCGGTCTCGGCTGCTGCGATATATTGCTTGTCCAGCCGGAAGCTCCGGTTCCTCAGAGATCATTTCCTGGTGTGCGGTTTGTTCTATGGCGTGGCTATTTATCTGGTTATGAACCTGATTGTGCTGCCACTCTCAGCTGTGCCGTTCAAGGTCGGTCCTTTCACGGTTGCAGCGATGCGCCAGGGCCTGCTGGTGCATATGTTGATCATCGGCCTGCCGATTTCTTTCAGCCTTCGGCGATTTTCAAAATAGGGTGGCTTGGTGACTTGCTAAAACGTTTGACCAGAGCATACGGACGGTGATAGGTTCGCGAGCCGTGGGAGGTTTGCGGATGATGAATCGCCGTAATTTTGTCAGGAATTCGCTGGTCACTGCCAGCGCCGCACTACTGGCGGACCGAAGGTTTTCCGCTCTGGGGTTCGCTTCTCAAGAAAAGGTGCCCGGTGCGATTCAGGATTCTGTAATCGACGCTGCCCGCTTTCCGGACGGATTTCTGTGGGGCATGGCGTCGGCCTCCTACCAGGTGGAAGGCGCGTGGGACGCGGATGGGAAGGGCGAATCCATCTGGGACCGGTTCTCGCACACGGTGGGCAAGGTGAAAGGCGGAGCCACGGCGGATGTCTCGTGCGATCAGTACCACCGCTACAAGGAGGACATCGGCATCCTCAAGCGGCTGAATCAGAAGAGCTATCGCTTTTCGACTTCATGGGCGCGCATTCAACCAACCGGAACGGGCGCTGTCAATCAAAAGGGCATCGACCACTATAGCCGCATGACCGATACGGTGCTTGAAGGGGGACTGCGCCCGTTCTGCACGATTTATCACTGGGACCTTCCCCAGGGACTTGAGGATCGCGGGGGCTGGCCGAACCGCGATCTGGCCGGCTACTATGCGGATTTCGCCGGGATTCTGGCAAAGCACCTGGGCGATCGGATTACGGTGTGGGCTCCGTTCAACATGCCGTGGACGTTTACATACTATGGATACGGGATCGGTGTCTTTCCGCCATGCAGGAGCGACTTCAACCTGTTTCTGAAGGCGGCGCACACGGTCAACCTGGCGCAGGGCGAGTCTTTGCGCGCCATCAAGGCGGCGTCTTCGAAGGCCACGGTGGGCAGCGCGTATGGCATGGCTCCGGCGTATCCAAAGACGGACAGCGAGGCCGATCGCGCAGCAACAGCGCGCTACCACGCAATGAACAATCTCTACTTTCTCAATCCGGCGATGCATGGCGAGTATCCGAAGGCGTTTGTGGGCGACCCTCCATATGAAGCGATGGGATACAGGGCGGGCGATGACAAGATCATGAAGGCTCCGCTGGACTGGGTGGGATTTCATTACTACACGCGGCGCATCGTGTCGGCGGCGAGCGGCGGTGCCGGGTCGAGCGCAGGCGGGCATTTTGGCACGGAGACGGAGGGCGAGGGAGGGTCGGCGGCGCGTGATCCGTTGACGCAGATCCATGTCGAGATGCCGACGGAGGGTCCGTTGACCGAAGCCGGCCTCGAGATTTGGCCGGGCGGGATGTATGACCTGGTGACACAGATTTCGCGCGAGTACAACCAGCCGATTATCGAGATCAGCGAGAATGGCTGCTGCTATCTTGACGCACCGGATGATGCGGGCCGAGTTCCCGATGCGCGGCGGATTGCGTTTCATCGGCAGATATTGGCGGAACTGGCGCGCGCCATCTCCGATGGAGCGAAGGTGCGCGCGTATCACGCATGGACGCTGGTGGATAACTTCGAGTGGGCCGATGGATACACGCAGCGATACGGGCTTACGTACGTGGACTTCCGCAGCCAGAAGCGCACAGTGAAGGACTCCGGGCTGTGGTATGGAAGAGTCGCGGCGTCGGGGCGATTGGGGGTGTGACTGAAATCGCCTATTGGCTTTGCAGCTTTTCTTTCGAGAGGCTGTTCCACTGTTCGATTGCTTCGGGGACGGGTGGCGAGATTGTCCCCGGCGCGATGATGTCGACGATGTGCTGCGGTGGCACGTTGCCGTCCGGGGCGCGGAATAGTCCTTTGACCCAGGCGATGGCGACCAGTCCCTCACGTGCGCGGAAGATCTGCTCCATGTAGACCCACTTTTCGTCCCAGCAGAGGGTGCGGGTGGCGAGGGTAAAAGGCGCGAAGAGCGCGAGCGGCCGGCGGTAGGTGATGGAGAGCGAGCCGACGAGCGGCATCCAGCGCTCTTTGAGCACCAGCGTGAGAATGCCGGTGGCGGCGGAGAGGTGGATGCGGCCGTAGTCCATAAAGCTGAGGTAGCGGGCGTTGTTGAGGTGCAGATTGAAGTCGATGTCCTGCGGCCAGACGCGCAGGCGGAGCACGTCCTCGTCGAAGACGCCGATACGCGGCAGCGGGCGGATCTTCTGGCGGATGGCGAGAGCCGGGATACGGACGAAACTGTTGTAGTGGGACATGGTGGGGCAGCTGAGAAGCGGGTAGCTAAAAAAATGGGCATCTAAAGGCCGGGTAGCTAAGAACCGATTAGCGTCAGTTTACAGGGATCCTTAACGCAGGCTGCGCCAGTCTTCGCTGAGAAAGAGGCGGATGGCGGCGATACCGGCGGCTCCGGCGGCGATACAGGCAGCCGCGTTGTCGTGGGTGACGCCACCCATCGCGAGGACCGGTACTTGACCGGCGGCGCGGCAGGCTTCTGATAGCGCGGCGAGTCCCTGGCCGGGGAGGGGTGTATCGCCCGGGTCTGTTTTCTCGAATACGGGCGCGTAGAGGAGCAGGGAGACGTCGCGAGCGGTCCGCACGTCCTCCACCGAATGGCAGGCGAGGCTGACGACGGGCTCGATTCCGGCGCGGCGATAGAGATTGTGAGCGGCTTCGAGAGAGTCGGCGGGCGAATTACCGGGCTGGTGGATTCCGTCGGCGCCGGCGGCGAGGGCGGTTTCGGCTGGTCCGTTGAGGAGGACTCGGGTGAGGGTGTCTTCGCCCCGCACCACCGTGACGACCTCGCGGGTAAGCGCCAGCAGATCGGGCTGCGGAAGATCCTTTTCGCGGATCTGGATGTAGTCGACGCCGCCACGTGCCCAGTTGCGGGTCAACTCGACCAGCGTGGTCTGGCGCTCGCGCTCACCGCCGGGCAGGAGTTGGCGGCTGGTGATAGCGTAGAGGAGCATTTTTTGACTATAGATGGTCGAGACGGGAAGGTTTCCAGCATTGGGCTGAAAATACTACACCGGAGATTCACGGAAGGCATACACTGTCTCGGTTAAGATGGGCGCGTGATACGGTTCAAGTGAGTGCGGTTCCAGTGAGTGCAGGGAAAACATGGCTACTTACGATTTGCTCGTGATTGGATCGGGTCCTTCGGGTCAGCGCGCGGCGGTCTCCGCGGTGAAGAAGGGCAAGCGTGTGGCCCTGGTGGAGATGCGCAACGTAGTGGGCGGAGTGTGCATCAACACCGGCACCATTCCCAGCAAAACCATGCGCGAGGCGGTGCTGCATCTCTCCGGCTACAACTACCGCTCGATCTATGGCATGAACTACCGGGTGAAGGAAAAGATCACGATGTCGGATCTTGCCTTCCGCGTGCAGCACGTGATCAAGACGGAGATCGACGTGACCGAGGCGCAGCTGTCGCGCAACGGGGTGGACGTGATGACCGGCCTGGCCAGTTTTGAGGACGCGACACACGTTCGCGTAGTGGGGATGAATGGGTCGAATGTGCTGGAGGCGGCCAATATTGTGATCGCTGTCGGCACCAAGCCGGCCGATACCGCGAAGGTACCGATCAACGGCCGCACCATCATCAACAGCGACCAGGTGCTGGAACTGCAGACTCTGCCCAAGACCCTGATCGTGGTTGGCGGCGGCGTGATCGGCGTGGAATACACCTGCATGTTCTCGGCGCTGGGCGTGCGGGTGACGCTGGTGGAGAAGCGGCCCAAGCTGCTGGAGTTCGCCGACCAGGAGATTGTGGAGGCGCTGAGCTACCACCTGCGCGACAGCCGCGTGACCATGCGCCTGAACGAGGAAGTGGAAAGCGTGGAAGAGCTCGGCGGCGCAGTGGTCGCAAATCTGGAGAGCAAGAAGAAACTGTCGGGCGATGCGCTTCTGTATGCGGTCGGGCGGCAAGGGAATGTCGGCGAACTGAACCTGCCGGCGGCAGGCATCGAGTCCGATTCGCGCGGACGCATCCCGGTGGACAAGGATTTTCGGACGAAGGTTCCGCATATCTACGCGGTAGGCGACGTAATCGGTTTCCCCAGCCTGGCTTCGGTGTCGATGGAGCAGGGGCGCATCGCGGCGGAGCGGGCTTTCGACGAGACATCCGTACAGTCCAATCCCAGCTTCTATCCCTACGGAATCTACACCATTCCGGAGATCTCCTTCATAGGCAAGACGGAGGAGCAGCTGACCGAGGAAGACGTGCCCTATGAAGTGGGCGTCGCGTATTACCGTGAGATTGCGCGCGGACAGATTCGCGGCGATACGACGGGCCGTCTGAAGCTGATTTTTCATCGCGAGACGCGGCAGATTCTGGGCGTCCACATCATCGGCGAGAGCGCGGCGGAGCTGGTGCACATCGGGCAGGCGGTGATGATTCTGAACGGCACTGTGGACTATTTCATCGATACGGTGTTCAACTATCCCACTCTGGCCGAGTGCTACAAGACAGCCGCGTTCAATGGCGTGAATCGCCTGGCACGGTTCGAGAGCTGAAGCTGGCGTGCAACGAGGAGCAGCGATATGGCAAAGACCGTTGGGGTAGTGATGACTGAGAAGCTGGTTGCGGGCCTGCTCGAAGACCACAGGGTGGTCGGCGAGCTGAGACATTTCCCGGAACATTCCAGTGCGGGACCCGACCCGGAGGAAAACGGCGGGCTGATTGAACTGCCGGCCGACGCGGTGGCGGAGCTGGTGTGCGAGCAGATCGCCACGCTGGCTCCGGTCGGCAGCGGCGTTGAGGCGGCGGGCATCGCCGTGCCCGGCATCGTGCGCAACGGTGTGATCGAGGATTCGCCGAACCTGCAGCAGCTGAAGGGCGCGAATATTCTGGGATCGGTCAAGAACGCCCTGGCAGCACGCGGGCTGAACTACAACATGAGCGTCCTAAACGATGCCGACGCTGTGGCGGCAGGCGTGGCGGCCACGCGTGGACAACTGGATCGGCTGGTGCGCGTGTGGACGATCGGCAACGGCATCGGATTCGGGCGATTCCCTTACACTGACGGACCGTGGGAGGGCGGACACACCGTGGTCACGCTCGATTCCAAGGAAAAGTACTGCGCGTGCGGCGGCAAAGGACACCTGGAAGGCATTACCGGCCACCGCGCCATGCGGCTCCGCTTCCTGGACCTGGAGCCGGACGAGGTATTCGCACATGCACGCAAGGGCGACCGGCGTTGCGCGGAATTCGTCGAGCTATGGCATTGCGCGCTGGCGGCGGCGACCGCTTCGCAGATCCATCTCGAGGGGCCGGGACGCTTCTACTTCACGGGGCGCGACATCTCGCGGCTCGATCTGTCGCGGCTCAGGGAGCACCTCTACCAGATGGTCAAGATGAGTCCGCTGCAAAGCTATACGGTCGAGGTGATACCGGACGACCCGACCCTGGCGCTAATCGGAGCGGGCGCGGCAGCTGAGCACGCGGGACGTTGAGCTTTGCCGGGTCAGGGGTGTTTACGGCTTTCCTCGATAAAGGAGGGCGTATAGCCTTCCCACTCCCAGGGGGTGACGGTGTCTCCGAGGATGGTTTTGAATAAGGCGCGGAAGGCCAGCTCGCCGTTATCGCTGTTAGTGAGCACAATCATGCAGGATTTTTCCCTCTCGAAGCAGATCATGTAGTTCTGCGCGCCGTCGCCGTGGCCCTCCTTGAAGAAGGCGGGACCGAATGGCGTCTTTGTCAGCAATCCCCAACCTACGCCGTACGCCAGGCCAACCTCGGATGCATCCTTGCCTTCGCCTTCATTCGGACCGAAGGGAAACTGATGCAGCGAGTGGATGCGGAGGACCGGAGTCAGCATTGCGTCGCGGGTTGATGCTTTGATGATCCTGTTGTCCAGCAGCGCCGAGGCGAAGCGGGCAAGATCGTCCGCGCTCGTCGTCATCGATCCCGCGGCACGGGCGGGAAAGCGGCGCGTCTGCGCATGAAATCTCTCATTGGAGTCGAAGCGATCGGCAACATCGGCTTCAAATTCCTTGCGATAGATGATGCCGGTGCGCGTCATGCCCAGCGGCGTGAAGATGGCTTCCTGCAACAGCTCGTCGATCGGCTTCTGTTTCTTCTGCTCGATCACAAATTGCACCAGGTTGATGCCTTCTCCCGAATACAGGAAGTCTGTCCCCGGCTTGAAGCGCAGATGCATCTTCTTGTCGGGTTCGATGAAGGCGAAGTTCGCCAGGCCGGAGCTGTGAGAAAGCAGCATGCGCGGCGTCACGGTCGGCCACAGCGGGTCTTTCACGATCTCCGAGGCCGTCTCGCGATAGGGCTCATATTCGTTGAGCGGCTTCGCCAGCTGGCTGGCTATGGGCTGGTCAAGGTTGAACTCTCCGCGCTCGACGAGTTGCATGACATAGGTCGCGAAGACGCTCTTGGTGATCGAAGCCGCCCAGGTAGTGGTCTGGGCGTCCATGGGCAGATCGGAATCTTTGTGGCGCAGTCCGTAGGCGGCACTCCAGACCAGTCGGCCATTGTTGAGGACGGCGATCTGGGCTCCGGTGACATGGGCGGCGGCGAGGGTCTTCTTCGCCAAGGCGTCTGCATCTGCGACCGAAATGCTCGATCCGTCGAGCCGGCGAATGCTGCTTGCCGATTGAGGCTGGACCAGCGCGGAAGCACAGAAGGAGAGCGCGACAACAAGGAGTGCGGGATATCGCATCCAGTCGATGCTACAGGACGGCTGAAGTCCGGATAGCTGATGAAGCGGCAGCCTTATCAGCTGGTCTACCGATAGCTGCGCTGGTAAGTCTTGCTGATGCGGTCGTGCCAGCCGAGGTGGTCATCGTCGAAGAGAGCCCACAGGAAGCCCAACCCGAGCGGCATCGCTGAGAGGAAAAGCGCGGCGATGCGCCAGTGAAGGGCTTTGCGCGTGGGGTTTTCGTCGTCGAAGGTGCAGAGAGCGATTCTGGCGTAGCGCATGCCCGGAGTGCAGTCGGACCAGGTAAAGAAGAGCGCCTGGTAAAGCAAAAATATGGACACGAGCGCTATGCCGGAGTAAACGAGAGCCGGTTTGCCCACGGGAGGGTGCGTCGTGCTGGCTACAAAGACCAGCACAAAGAGCAGAAAAGCGATGAGGATGAGGGCAGCGTCGACGATGCCGGCCATGAGGCGATCTTCGATCGATGCCACGTGGAGTGTGAGCAGGTCTAACAGCGGCGATTGGGACAGGGGCGACTGGGGTAAACGCGAGTCGGATTGATCGGAATTGTCGGGGTCGCTTTGACGGCCGCCCTGGGGCTCCCCGACGGAGCGGGAAGCCTGAGGACTCTGACCGTGACCGGTATTCGCTTCCAGATCTTTCGCGCCGCAGCGCAAGGTGGATCTGACTGGAACCGGAGCGCTCATCGCGCTCTCGCGGGGGACAGGTTGAGCATCGAGGCGGATGGAGTGCCACTCGGGCAGGACCTGCGCAACGATGGGCAGCGGTGAGTCCGGCTCGTGGGAGATGGCTTCGGATTCCACTTCGAAAATACGCAGCTGGGACTTTTCCGGCGCGGGTGACTCGTCACGAAGCGGACCCTCGGCATGGCGGGGACGCGCCTTGCGGGCGGCAACCAGTTCGCGCGGGAATTCGAGGATACGGACGGGCAGCGGTTGCGCCGGGGATATGACGCAGTCCTCGAAGGGGTCGACGATCTCGGCAGTGCGCGGACGAGCCGGCTCGGGCCTGGCTTGCGGTGGGGGGCTGATGCGCGGCTCAGGCAGCGAGCCGGGATGGATGCGGTATTGGATCCGTTCGGGGGCGCGTTCCGCAGGGGCCTGGGGGGCGATCTCCGGCTCGGCATTCGGTGTGTCGAATCCGGACCAGAGATCTTCTGTGGCCGCTTGCGCGGCATCGTGTGCCTCTTGTGCGGCCTTCGCAGCCCCTTCAGCGGCACGGGCGGCGTTGGCGGCCTCGGCGGCAAGCATTTCGCTGTATGACGGAACCCTGGAATAGCGTTCCGCGACGCGGGCGGCGACCCGGGCAACAGAAACGGCTTCCGACCTGAGAGCTGCGCTTTCCAGACCAGGGAGGGCGGGCTGATTGTCGAGATTGCGGGTGCGGCGGGTGCGATGCGCAACCAGGCGGGCATTCACCTCCTGCTTCCAGGCGGGCGTGGAGGTCGAATCGTCTTCGTAGACGGCACTCTGCGGCGAAGTACTCAACGGTGGTCCTCTTTTTCTTTCAGATGCGTTGTCCGGAGTCGATGAGCGAGACGAAGACCGGGAAAAACGCGTCTGTCGTTGTATTCGGCAGTGATGGCGGAGAGGATAGGAAGGGGCGGATTGGCGTTCTTGTACGCATATTTGTCCAGCAGTCCGTACATATACGGGAGTCCGGACACATATGGTGCGATCATTGGGATCACTCCAATGTTGGCGAGAGAACGATTTTTCGAGCCAGAGCGGCGGCACTTTCATCTGCCCGGAGCAACAATGTAAAGCTTTGCTATGCTGGAGCCTGTTGCCCTTGCGATGAGAGCCCGCACTTTTTTGTTTACCACGCTGCTACTGCTCTGTCATCCGCAGCTTTGGTCTCAGGCGTTAACGAAGCAGTTTCCCCCGGCGGAGGAAAGCGGCTCTTTCCCCGATGATCCGAGCGTGCAGAGCACGATTCCCGAAGCGCATGTGGTGCCGCCACCTCCGGCGGGCGTGCCGGTGAAGATCGAGGCCGACACACAGACCTACGTGAAGACGGACGCAGGCGGACTGTACACCCTGAGCGGGCATGCGGTGATCCATTACAAGGACTACGTTGTCTCGGCCGATCATCTCACCTACAACCAGGACACGAGCGATGTGGTGGCCGAGGGCAATCTGCATTTCGACGGCGGCCCGGACGATGCGCACTTTGTCGCGACGCACGGCACGATGAATCTGGACCGGCATACCGCCCATTTCTACGAGGTGACGGGGACGCTGGGCGTGGAGCAAACACCACACACCAAAAAGATGGTGTTTACTTCGGGGAACCCTTTTGCGCTCACCGGCAAGGAGATGATCCAGACGGGCCCACAGAATTACCAGGTGATCGACGGCACGATGACCTCATGCATGTTACCCAAGCCGGATTGGCAACTGATCGCGCACGATTTTTTCCTCGAAGACGGCAAGGCGCGGGCGAAGAACAGCGTTTTTGAGCTGTTGCGGGTGCCGCTTTTCTATCTGCCCTTTGTAACGCACCCGGTAAACGACGGGGCACGCGACTCGGGCTTTCTGATCCCGATCGCCGGAAACGATACGAGCAAAGGGCTGATTGTGGGCGAGGAAGTCTATTACGTGATGGGGCGCAGCGCCGATCTGATTCTGGGCTCGGAGTACTTTTCCAAACGCGGCTTCGCGCCGCTGGGCCAGTTCCGGTACAAGGGCCGGGGGTACGACTTCGCCACGGTGCGCTTCAACAGCCTTCTGGACCGGCTGACGGGGACGCAAAACCAGGGCGGCGTCGATCTGATTGCCGATGGGCGATATGATTTCGACTCAGAGACCCGGGCGGTAAGCGATGCTGAGTACCTGAGCTCCTACGCCTACCGCCAGGCTTTTCAAGAGAACTACGCGACCGTCACCAACTCCGAGGTGAAGTCGACGGTTTTCCTTTCCCACTCGCACAAAGGTCTCTTCGAGGGCGGGGGCTTCAATCGCTACCAGAGCTTCGAGAGCAACCAGAGCTCGTCGAGTGGCGAAGAGGAGATTCGCATTCTGCACATCCCTACGCTGCAGTTCGAGGGGCTGGATCAGTCACTGGGCAGCTCGCCGCTGATGTGGGGCGCGGACGTTACGGGCTCGGGCCTCTCGCGCTCCGAGCCGGGATTTCAGACGTCGCCGCTGGTGCCTCGGCTTGACTTCTATCCGCACCTGGCGCTGCCGGTGCATTTCGGCGGCTGGACGCTGCGGCCGATGGTGGCAGTGCGAGACACTTTTTACGCAAAAAGTCAGAACCCGGGCCTGATCGGTCAGGTGCCCGCGGAGCGCGACGCCACCTTGAACCGGAAGGATTTCGAGCTGAGCGTGGACTTACGCCCTCCGGCACTGATGCGGGATTTCTCGGCGCCATGGCTGGTGCATCTTCTGGGGGCGGAGGTGCGCCATGTGATCGAGCCCGAGGTCCAGTATCTCTACGTAATCGGCATCGACAACTTCAATTCTGTTCTGAAATTCGACGGCGTGGATGTAGCCAGCAACACGAACGAGCTCGACTACTTTCTGACGCAGCGCCTGTTTCTGCGGCATGTGCGCCCGCATCCATGCAAGGGGGATGAAGGACTGGGGCCGGACGAGGTTTGCGGCGGCGAATCGGTGGAGTGGCTGACATGGCGGGTGGGGGAGAAATACTTTTTCAATCCCAACTTCGGCAACGCGGTCACGCTGGGTACCCGCAATGTGCTGGATACAACGCTGGACCTGAGCGGCGTCGCCTTTCTGACCGCTCCGCGCTACTACTCGCCAGTGATTTCGCGGCTGCAATTCCACACGACGGCGGCGACGGATGTGGAGTGGGATGTCGATTACGACACCAAGGCGGGCAAGCTGGATTCGAGTAATGTCTTCGCATCCTATCGACGTGATGACTACTCCTTCAACATGGGCTTTGCGCATCTGGACAGTCTGACCGGAGCGCCCCCGGCGGGCGAGGCCACAAGCAACACGGGGAGCGGCGCAACGGGCGGAACTGCGGGGAGCGAGAACCGGAAGACAGCCCCGGCGGCGACCTCGGCCACCAGTACAACGACAAGCACGACGCCTCCGGTCACTGTTTACAATCAGCTGCAGGTGACGGCAACCTACGGGAGCCCGGTCAAGCGGGGCCTAAGTGCAGGCGTTAGCACGGGCTACGACTTTGAGCTGCATAATCTCCAGTACATCGGGGGGCAGACGGGCTACAACTGGAACTGCTGCGGGCTAAGCTTCGAAGTGCGGAAGTATTCGCTGGGCAGCGTGCGCAACGACACGCAGTATCTGTACAGCTTCACGCTGGCCGGAGTGGGGTCGGCAGGGAGCCTGAGGCGCGCGGAGCGAGTGTATTAAGACCTAGCTTTTAGCTTTTAGCTTCGAGTTCTCAGTCCAAACCTTTTACTGACAACTGCGTACTGACACTGACTCCAGGCAGCGCGGCTGAAGCGGCTCAGATGCGATAATAAGAGCATCCGAAAGGTGGTTGGCTTGTCGCGAATTCGATTCTCCCTTGTCTGCCTGCTGGCGCTAGCCGCGGCAGGATGCAGGGCCCAAACGGCTGTAAAAACCGGCGTAGATCCAAAGACCGATCGCAAGATCGAAGTGATGGTGCGCGCGAGACTCACTGTTCCCTCGGAGTACGAGATCGCGATCGGGCCGCGTATGCCGAGCGATCTGGCAGGATTCGACACCGTGCAGGTTACATTTTCGCTGCCAGGGCATCCCGACCACTCACGGACAATACCTTTTCTGCTGTCGAAGGACGGCAAGACGCTGGCCCGGCTTTCGCTCTGGGACATCGCCAAGGACCCGGCGGACCTTGTGCCTTCAGCCGACAGGCCGGTTCGCGGGAATCCCAGCGCCAAGGTAGTCATCGTGAACTACGACGATCTGGAATGCCCCTACTGCGCAAAGATGCACGCGGAGCTGTTTCCGGAGACACTGGATCACTATAACGGTCTGGTGAAGATTGTGTACCGCGATCTGCCGCTCGAAGAGCTGCACCCCTGGGCGGTGCGCGCGGCCGTGAACGCGAATTGCCTGGCGGCGCAGAACGCGACAGCTTACTGGGGCTACGTGGACTATCTGCACACGCATGGCCAGGATGTGACCGGTCCGGATCGCGATCTGGCCAAGGCAAACGCGACGCTGGATAAGCTGGCGAAGCTGCAGGGCGAGAGAGGCAAAGTGGATGCGGTGAAGTTAGACGCCTGCATCTCCAAGCAGGATGAGACCGCGGTCCGCTTCGAAATGAAGCAGGCGGCAGGCATGGGGATTCAACAGACCCCAACGCTCTACGTCAATGGAGAGGCGCTTGAAGGGGCGATGCCCGTCAAGGATCTGTGGACCATGATCGACCGGGCGCTGCTTTCGGAAGGAATTACGCCACCGCCGAATGAGCTGAATCAGCCGGCAGCGAAGCAAGAGCAAGTGGCGCCGGGAGCCAGGACTACTGCGCCTGTGACTGCACCGGCGGCGGCTCCCGCTCCCACAACTGCTCCAAAACCCGCTACAGGGTCGAATTAGGCGCGACGGCCGCTTTCCAGTGAGCGCCGGGCCCATTTATGCTGGAATGGCGGGTCTGCGTGAGATTTAGACCGGTCGAGTGTGTCAGCGCGAGCTGCGTGCGACGCTCCGTATGACGCTCAAGGAGATAACTGTTGCAATTCCGATCGAACGCAGCGCTGACTGCCTTTTCCCCGAATCGTGCGCGCAAAATAAATTTCTCAAACGCCCCGACGATGCTGGCTCTTGCCGCTGTGTGCGCAGCCGGCGCGGCCGGCTGCCAGCGCGGTCACAGCCCGGACACCGTGGCCACCGTGAACGGCAAGCCCATCCTGCGCTCGGATGTGGAAGCGCGATACCAGGACACGCTGGGTGAATCTCACCAGCAGCCCTCCAAGGAACAGGCGGACATCGTGCGGCTCAACGTCGTGCGCGACCTGATCGATCAGGAGATTGTGATGCAGCGCGCGGCCAAGCTGAACCTGTCGGCAAGCGATGAAGAAGTCGACAGCAGGGTGAATGAGATCAAGGCGCCGTACACGCAGGAGGAGTTCAACAAAGTCCTGGCCGATAAGCACCTGACTCTCGACGCCATGAAGCGGCAAATCCGTATGGGCAAGACCGAGGAAAAGCTTTTCAACAAGGAAATCAATTCGAAGATCAACATCACCGACGCCGATATCGCGAACTACTACAACGCGCACAAGTCGGATTTCAACCTGCCCGAGACGCAGTATCATCTGGCACAGATTGTGGTCACTTCCATACCCGTACCTGCCCAGCAGGTGGGCAATCTGCAGAACAGCAAAGCGATGAACGACGCCGATGCGAAGAAGAAGATCGAGACGCTGCATAACCGCATTGTGAGCGGGGAGGATTTCGGCATGCTGGCGGCGAACTTCTCCGAGATGCAGTCTAATGCCCAGAGCGGTGGCGATATGGGTTTCGTATCCGAATCGCAATTACACAGCGAACCCGAAGTTTATGCGGCCATCAATAAACTGCAGCCTGGACAGGTGACGGAAGTGCTTCCTCTCTACGGAAATACGCCGGCGGGCAAAAAAGCCGTGGGCTACGCAATCTACAGGCTGGTGGACAAGGAAGCAGCAGGCCAGCGAGAGCTGAACGATCCGCGCGTGCAGCAGGCGATCCGTAAGCAACTGCGCGATGCGCGTTCGCAGCTGTTGCAAAACGCATACCTCGAGATGCTACGCGACCAGGCGCGGGTGGAGAACTACTTCGCCGAACAGATCTTCAAGAGCGCGCAGTAGACACAGATCATGACTCGATACGGGATCCTGGGATTCGGGCATCATGCCGCCAAGCGGCTGATGAAGGGCTTTGGCGAGGCCGGCGAATCGAAGATCGTTGGCCTGTGGCGACGTGACGCTGAGAAGGCTCGTGCGAATGCGAGCCAGTATTCGATACCGTTTGTCTTCGATACTCCTGAGGCGCTCTGCGCTTCGCCGGAGATCGATGCGGTCTTTATTGTGTCTCCGGACGCGCTGCATCTGCCGCACGTGCTGCTCGCGGCGAAGCACGGCAAGGCGATCCTGTGTGAAAAGCCGCTGGCGCTGAATGTGGGCGAAGTGGAAGAGATGCTAGCCACGGCGAAAGCGGCTGGAGTCCACTTCGGCGTGGCGCAGAACATGCGCTACAACGGCAGCCTCGACCTCATCCGCAAGTGGATCGCCGAGGGCCGCATCGGCAAACCGCAGCTCGCACACTCGCAGTTTTCGTACTCCGCCGAGGACAGCCCGCGGGCGTGGATTTACGATCCGGCGCTCGCCTGCGGAGGTCCAATCGGCGATGTCGGGGTTCATTGCATCGATGCATTGCGCTTTGTTCTGGGAACGGACGTGACCGCTGTGAGTACGCTGGCGCATAGGGATGCGGGCTCGGGAGAGGTCGAGTCGCATGCGGTCGTGGCTCTCGATCTGGCATCAGGAGCGATGGCCACGGTGACGGTGACAACCCGCGCCGAATATCGCACGGTCGTAGAAGTGACAGGGGAAGCCGGCGTGATTTTTTGCGAGAACGGGCTAACGGTCGACTATCCGGTCGATGTGATCCTGCGCCGTGGCGGAGATGTTGTCGCCAGCGAACGGATCTCCAATGCCGATGCCTACAGCCTGATGCTGGATGGATTTTCGGAGTGGGTCGCAGGCTGGGACACCTATCTGGCCCCGGCGGAAGACGCGCTACACAACCAGCGCGTACTGGATGCGGCGTATCGAAGCTGGCGCGACGGTAGGAGGCAGTCGATCGGTTAGGCTCCGGCTGTTGTCTCTTTCGGCAGAATTCCCCGCTTCTGCAATACGGCCATGATGTTTTCATGCCTCAGGTAGAAGACGATCTTCGGCGCCTCGCCCAATGTGTGAAGGATGAAGGTGGACCAGGCCATGACGTCTTCGCGGGTGCCGGTCCCGCGATCAAATTGCATCCGCCATTCTGTCTTTGCCATGACAAACTGGCTCTCCAATTTTGTTTCATGAATCGACTCGAGGGTTGTGAATCGGCAGCCAAGGCTCTCAAACAGCTTCTGCCGATGTGGAATGGCCGATTTGAAGTCATTGGATCGGACGACCTGCGAGCCGCTTGGATCGGCAACCATAAATGGATCGGCAAATTGGGCGGCGATCCGGTCGACGTCACCGGTGTTGCTGTTTTTCTCGAACTCACGGAAGAAAACCTCGATTGCTTCACTCAAACGCTCCACCTTCGCCACTCTTCGGAGGCAGCCTGCTAAAGGAGGTTCCAGACGAAACCTCCACTACTATTATATCACAATTATCCTTAATAATCAACTCGAGGAGATCGGTGGGGTTCTGGTTAACGGGGATTCGCTTTCGAGGAATAGTCCGAAGCTCTTCTAGTCGATCACGGCGAGCACATCGCCGGCGGTTACGGTGTCGCCGGGGGCGATGCGCATCTCGACGACGGTTCCGGCCTTCGGCGATTTTAGCTCGTTCTGCATCTTCATGGCTTCAATCACCACCACGCTCTGGTTGGCTTCGACAGCCTGTCCGAGCTCGACCAGCACGCGCACGACTCGTCCAGGCATGGAAGCCTTGATGACTTTCGGCCCGTCGCTGCCACCGGCGTGCGCACGGCGGGTCTTGAGCGAGCGCGGGTCTTCGATGCGATAAGGCAATCGCCTGCCTTCCAGATAAAGGGCGGGATCGTTTCCATTACTCGCGGGCGCGTCATGCTCGAGCACCACCCGATGCGAGCGGCCGTCAATGATGATGGACAGCACACCGGGGCGCAGCAGCCGGGCTTCGACTTCGAGAGGCTGCCCGTCGAGAGTGATGCGGTATTGCCCTGGTGACGTGCCGGGCACCAGCTCTGCAATTCGCAGGCGTCCCTGAATCTCGATTTCGAGCTTCATTCGCGCAGGCCCTCCCGGCGTGCCGTCGATTTCCAGGCGCTGGCCAGGGTCTGGGCTGCGGGAACAGCGACACTGCGGGCGTTTTCAAAGAGGGCGGCGGCTACGGCGGCCACGGTTTCATCGCCGGCAGTGGCTCCGGAGGGCGATTGCGCGAGGAGACGGTCGAGATAGCCGGTGTCGATGCGGGCGGCGCGGAAGTCATCATCGCTCAGAATGCGGCGGAACAGGCCGAGGTTGGTGCGAATGCCGCCGATGACGTATTCGTCGAGCGCACGCAGCAGGCGCGCGATGGCCAGCTCGCGCGTGGGCGCGTAGGCGATGAGCTTCGAGAGCATGGGGTCGTAGTCCATGGGGACGACCCAGCCATCGTAGATGCCGCAATCTTCGCGAATTCCGGGACCTCCAGGCTGGAGCAGGCGGGTGATGCGGCCGGGCGACGGGAAGAAGCCATTGTCCGGGTCCTCGGCGTAGACGCGGCACTCGATGGCGTGGCCGCGCAGCTGGATATCGTCCTGCGCCAGGGGCAGCGGCTCTCCCTGGGCGATGCGAATCTGCAGGTGCACGAGATCGAGACCGGTGACCAGTTCGGTGACCGGGTGTTCGACCTGGAGCCGCGTATTCATCTCAAGGAAGTAGAAGTTTTCCCGGTCGTCGAGGAGGAATTCGACGGTTCCGGCGTTGGTGTAACCCTGTGATTGCGCCAGGCGTACAGCGGCTTCTCCCATGCGACGGCGGAGGACAGGGTCGACGACGGCGGAAGGCGCTTCCTCGATGACTTTCTGGTGCCGCCGCTGCACGGAGCACTCGCGCTCGCCAAGATAGAGGCAGTGGCCGTGCTCGTCGGCGAGGAGCTGAATCTCAATGTGCCGCGGGCGCTCGATGAGCTTCTCAAGGTAGACTTCGTCCGATCCAAACGACCGCAGGGCTTCGCTCTGCGCGGCTTCAAAGGCGGCCTGCAGGTCTTCGCGGTGGCTTATAGCCCGCATGCCCTTGCCGCCTCCTCCGGCCGCTGCCTTGAGCATGACGGGATAACGAATCTCATCGGCGACAGCGTAGGCTTCGGCGAGTGAGGCCAGGGCCCGGGTCGATCCGGGTGTGCGCGGCATCCCGGCGGCGTCGGCTGCCTGGCGGGCGCGGGTCTTCGATCCCAAGGCGCGCATGGCAGAGGCGGTCGGACCTATGAATTTGACGGTGGCATGCTCGCAGGCCTCGGCGAAGTCGGCGTTCTCGGAGAGAAATCCGTAACCGGGATGAATGGCGTTCGCGCCGGTGCGACGAGCGATGTCGAGGATGAGATCGCCGCGCAGGTAGGATTCGGTTGCAGGAGCCGGGCCGAGCAGATACGCCTCGTCTGATTCGAGCACGTGCGGCGCAGCGCGGTCGGCGTCGGAGTAGACGGCCACCGTCGCAATGTCGAGCTCACGACAGGCGCGATGAATGCGTAGGGCGATTTCGCCGCGATTGGCGATGAGAATTTTCCTGAAGGCCGGTGATGAACGGTCGGATCGCAAGAGGTAATTCTATAAGGTAGAAGCCCCCGGCGAGCCGAGGGCTTTTGATAAGGAGAGACGGTGATCGGCTACATAACCACGCCATTCGCCTTTTCGTTTTTCTTTTGTTCGTTGATCTTGCGGGTGTTCATGGCCTTCTCGCGCCACTCATCCACAAGCGCCATATCCGCCTTGCGGGCCGCTTCGTTGCCGCAATCGAGATCAGCCTTGCGGCGATACATGAGCTGGAGGTAGGACATGGCGTCGTCATAGGAGGGACGGATTTCGACAGCTTTATGAAGGTAATCGAGACCTTCGTTCACGAGCGAGGTATTCTTCTCGATCAACTCCTGGCAAGTCTTTTTCGGCATCTTGACGTTGCCCGCCCCGTCGTCCTGCATGCCGACGTCCTTGAGCGCCTGCACGGCATTGCGATAGGCCAGACGCCAATCGATACTACCGATGGTATAAGCGGCTTCTGCATCCTGCGGATCGACGGCCAGGACCTTCATCTGCCATTGCTTGGCATCGTCATACTTGTCGATGTTGAAGTAGAGGCTGGCCATGTTCTTGAGGCTGTTGATGTCCTTCGGATCCTTTGCAAGCACAGCCTCAAATCCCTGCATGGCCAAATTGGCATTTTTCAGATTTTCAGGGGTAGTCAGATCAGGAACAACCTGCTGGGCGTATGCGGTAGCCAGATAGAGGTGCGCCATGGGGAGCGAGGGGTCGAAATTCACCGCCTGCTGGAAATGGTTGATGGCTTCCTCGTACTTCGCGCTCTTGTAGGCCTGGACGCCCTTGTTCAGTTGATCGCGGGCCTTAAGGCGCTCGCATCCGGTCATCAGGACAATCAACGAGAGGGTTGCGGCGGCCATCACCGGAAAACGTACAATGCGATTCATTCTTATCTCGTCTCCTTCGACCACCAGGAGGCTCCTGGCAATTGGGATGCTTCAAGGTCACGCATATTCAAAAATCCTTGCGCAGTGATTGTACTTAGTTTACGCATTTAGGCAAGGGCATCAAAGAAATCTGGAGGTTGGGCAGCTTACATTCCGCCAAAAGGACGCAAGTTTGTCCGGCAGAAAGTCGAGCAGCGGGTCTTATTGACCCGCTTCAATCTTTGGTGTGATCAATCCAATGTGGTCGACCCCTACCGCATGACCGATATCAATGATTTCGGCCACGCTGGAGAAGTTGAGGGTTGGATCGCCCTTGACGAACATCACCTTCTCGGCGCGGGGAGCAAAGATTTCGTCGAGACGGGTGCGCAGCTGGTTCTTGGCGACATCGTCCTGATTAATCTTGTAGCTGGGAATCCCGTTTGCGGAGCCGAGAATCTGCACCACGATGGTGCGGTCATTGGGCTGCTCCTGGTTGGGGTTCTTGGGCGGCTGAGGGACCAGCGCGTCAAGCCCCTTGGGGGTGATGGGCACGATGACCATGAAGATGATCAACAGCACCAGGAGCACGTCTATGAGGGGAGTTACATTGATGTCCGAGTTCAGTCCGCCCGGTCCGCCGGTTGCCATTGACATATGTCAGTTCCTCATTTCTCCTGACCTTCGGTCAGAAGTCAAAAACCTTTGCTGCTACTGGCCGCCGGTTGGAGGCTTGGTGCTGGGCTGCCGGTTCTCGGTAAGGAGGCCGACTTCGTCCACACCGGTCGTCCGCACCGCGTCGATCGCGTCCATTACAGTGCCGTAATGGGCGCGTGCGTCGGAGCGGAAGAAAACCATCTTGCTGGTCTTGTCCTTGAGCAGATCGCTTACCTTTGGCCCCAGATCGGCAAGGCTGGTTTGATCCTGCCCGAGGAAGACCTTGCTGTCGCGTGTGATGGCGATGGTGATGGCGTCTTCCTTGCTGGCATCTTCCATGGCGACCGCGTTTTCGGTCTGGGCCAGGGTCACGTTCACCTTGTTTTCGAGCATAGGCGTGATGACCATGAAGATGATCAGCAGCACCAGCATCACGTCCACCATGGGCGTGACGTTAATGTTGGAGTTGACTTTCTTGCCTTCGTCTCTTTTTACGATTGCCATTCTTTACTCCGTCGATCGGGCTTCCCTTCAACTGCATGGCGATGATTCTGCACCGGGAGCGAAGCCGGGCCAGCCCACCCTGCTCCCGATGCGTGATTCTCGCTGTCTTCTCTACGGCCGGGCCCTACGGCCGGGGCAAAAGCAGTTACCGCTTGCTCTGCTTGATGAAGTAGTCGATCAGTTCGCTCGAAGAGTTGTCCATCTCGACGTCAAACGCTTCAACCTTGTTGGTGAAGTAGTTGAAGGTCATAACAGCGGGGATGGCCACGAGCAGCCCGAACGCCGTAGTGACCAGCGCTTCCGAGATACCGCTGGCGACGGCGCCGATACCGGGCGTCTTCTGCGTCGCGATTTCCTGGAAGGCCTTCAAGATACCGGCGACAGTTCCGAACAGCCCGACGAACGGAGCAGTAGAACCGATGGTGGCGAGACCGCCGAGGCCGCGCTTGAGTTTGGCATGCACGATGGCTTCAGAGCGCTCGAGTGCGCGCTTGGAAGACTCAATCTGCTCAACAGTGATGGCGCCGCCGCTGCCGTAGTTGCGGAACTCCTGAAGACCGGCGGTAACCACTTCGGCCAGGTGCGACTTCTTGTTACGGTCGGCAACCTTGATAGCCTCATCCAGCTTGCCCTCCTTGAGGGCGCCGGCGACGCGGGGAGCAAACTCGCGCGACTGCTTGCGGGCTGCGTTGAAATACAGGTAGCGGTCGATGATGACTGCCAGCGACCAGATCGACATGATGAAGAGCACCGCCACCACGCCGCGTGCCAGCCAGCCCATGTTGTTCCAAAGATCCATCGGGGCGAATCCGACCGATTGATCCTGAAACAGGCCCAAGGCTGCTGGGTGGACAACAAGTTGATTGAGATGAGCGAGAATCACTGAATCTTTCCTCCTAAGGAGTATCTTCCTGAGAATTTGTAGGACATTAGCGGCTGCGGGCTTGCCTTCCCGGGGCTGCCGGGAAGGCTCAATCCGGCATCAACCACCGAGGGTAAAGATGACGTTGACCTGGGTTTCAACCTCGACCGGCTCGCCGTTGAGCAGGTAGGGTCTGTAACGCCAGGTTTTTACGGCTTCCATTGCAGACTGCTGTAGCATCGGCGGGCCGCTGAGGACGTGGAGATTTTCGATTGTGCCCGCCTTGGAAATCGTTGCCTGAAGAACAACCGTTCCCTGGATACGGGCGGCTTTGGCGATGGCCGGATACTGCGGGGTCATTCCGCCAAGCTTGTTGCCGGCGATCACGCCAGCCGATACATTGATCTTTTTCGGGGCTGCTGCTTTCACCACGGGCGCGGGGCCTGTGCCAATACCACCCAGGATGCCGCCCATGACACCGCCAGCGCCACCACCCGAGCCATCCATGCCCGCGACGCCCGCCATGGCCTGCGGCGGCGGCGCGTCATCCGTCACCTTCTTGATTTCCTTCGGGATCTTGGTCGGAGCAACCAGCTGGTTATTCATCATCTCCGAAACCACCTTCTGGATATGTACCGGGGCGGGTGGAGGGGGGGGAGGCGGAGGGGGTGGTGGCGGCGGCGCGACCAGCAGGGTGCTCATCATCGCCTTCGGCAAGGCTTCGGGATAGATCAGCGGAAACAGAATTAAGGCCGCGATAATCGAACCATTGAGCAATACTCCTACGAAGGTAAAATATTTACTCTTCGTCTTGATCTGTCCGCCGGACTCCATTAGAGCGTCTTCAAACATGGCCAACCTCGGAAGTGCGAAACGTTGTTACCACCTTTAGACACCGGAACAGTACTACTTTGTTCCCGGTTTGGTCCACTTAATCCCAATTTTGTTTATATCAGCCAGCCCGAAGGGGAAAAAGGTGAGTGCTTCGTTCTATCACAAACTCCACAGGTCAGGAAATATTTCGTAACAGGCCCTATGCTCTTGCCCGTTTTGCAGCCGGCAAAACCGCCGCTTTTCCGCGCTTCGCCCGCCAGTCCTGATAAGCCACAAGCATAGGCGCTGCTACGGCGATTGACGAGTAAGTGCCGATCAGGATGCCGATCACCAGAGCGAAGGAGAAATTGCGCAACACCTCTCCACCGAAGATATAGAGCGAGAGCACGGTGAGAAAGGTGAGGCCCGAGGTAAGAACGGTCCGGCTCAAGGTCTGGTTGATGCTGCGGTTGACGACGTCGGCCAGAGGCTCGCGGCGCGTGAGGCGCAGGTTCTCGCGAATGCGGTCGAAGACGACAATGGTGTCGTTCATCGAGTAGCCGATCAGGGTGAGAATGGCGGCGATGACAGTCAGCGAGATTTCCTTGTTGAAGAGCGAAAAGGCGCCGACGGTGATGAGCGTGTCGTGGAAGACAGCGACGACCGCGGCCACGCCGTAGATCAGCTCGAATCGGAACCACAGGTAAACCAACATGCCGGCCAGCGAGTAGAGGGTGGCGAACAATGCCTGCTTGCGCAGCTGGGCGCCCACTTGGGGACCGACGATCTCCACGTTACGAACGGCAAAGCCGGAGAGATAGGCATCCTGCTTGAGCTCGTTCACCACCGCCGGAGTGGCTACGCCGGAGAGACTGTCGATGGAATCGAAGAGGCCGCTGTGCTGGTTGTCGCGATAGTCGAGGATGGCATTGGCCTGCTGGGTGTAATGCTGCGTGGCCGCGTCGCTTGATCCCAGGTGCTCGGGGTCCTTTTCTGCGAGCCATCCGGCGAGCGATCCGCGCCCGGTATTGTCGAGGTCCAGCTTGCCCTGGTTAGCGGCTCCGCTCGCGGAGTAGTTGGACGTCAGCGTGTTGACAATGGCCGCGCGGCCCTGGTCGAGTGAGGCCTCGCTGGTCTGGCTCTGCGCCAGGGTAATGAGGACCTCGTGATTTGGAGCAACGCCGTAAGTCGTGATACGGGCGTCTCTGAGCCCCGCCTTGTCGGCGGCCGCGCGAATGCGGTCGATGTTTGGCTGCTGGTCAAACTTCACGCGCACCACGGTGCCGCCGCGAAAATCCACGTCCAGCGGCAAATGATGCCAGAACAACATCGACAGCACGCCGGAGACACTGAAGATGAGCGAAAACCCGAGGAAATACCACTTCTTCCCGAGCCAATCGATATTTACTTGCCGAAACAGTTCCACGAAATTCTTCCCTCAGGGGCTAAAGCCCCGCATGCTCCCGATTCTTGCGGCACGGCTACAGCCGTGCCCTGATACAAAGCCATCAATCCTTCCGCGAAAGACCTCAAATCGAGAGCGCTTCTCCGCGTTCCTTGCGGTTGACGTTCGCGTCGAAGATAACGCGCGAAACAAAGACCGCAGTGAAGAGGTTGGCCAAAAGTCCAAAGGTCAGTGTCACGGCGAATCCGCGCACCGGCCCGGTGCCGAAGATGAAGAGAATCGCCGCTGAAACAATGGTGGTCACGTGCGTATCGATAATGGTCGTCCAGGCGTGGGCGAAGCCCTGGTCGACGGCGACTGCGGGAGACTTGCCCGCGCGCACCTCCTCGCGAATGCGCTCGAAGATAAGCACATTCGAGTCGACGCCCATGCCGATGGTGAGGATGACGCCTGCAATCCCGGGCAGAGTCAGGGTCGAACCGGTATATCCCATAAAGCCGAGCAGGATGACCAGGTTAAGGAAGAGCGCCAGGTCGGCATTGATGCCGGCTCCGCGATAGTAGATGAGCATGAAGGCCATGACGGCCAGCATGCCTACGATCGAGGCCATCACGCCCTGATGGATAGAATCGGCGCCGAGCGACGGCCCCACCGTGCTCTCCTGGAGATAGTGCAGCGAGGCTGGGAGCGAACCGGTGTTGAGCAGCATGGAGAGATCATTCGCCTGCTGCTCGGTCATGCCTCCGCTGATGTTGCCCTGGTCGCGGATCTGGTCGTGGATGACGGCAACTTCACGAATCTTGTTGTCGAGCACGACGGCGAGATTCTTCCCCACGTTCGCACCGGTAAATTCTGCGAAGTGGTCTCCGGCCGCTGTAGTCAGATAAAACTCGACCTCGGGTTCGTTGGTGTTCGAATTCCGGCCGGTGCGAGCGCTGCGCAGATCCGTTCCGCCGACCTCTGCCGACCTCTTGATCTGGTAATACTGGACGCCGCCTGTGCGCGAGGCGCCGGGCGCAGTGGCAACGATCATCGAGTCGATCGGCACGCTGCCGCCAAGCTGCTGCAGAGCATCCTGCTCGCTCGTATAAGGGCCGCCGAGCACGGCGTGAATTTCAAGGCGCGCTGTGGATTGGATCACGTCCTTGACGCGCCCGAGGTCGTCGACTCCGGGCAACTCCACCAGGATCTGATTGCTGCCGAGGTTGTACTCCTGGATGACCGGCTCGGTGGTGCCAAGCTCGTTCACGCGCTGCGTGATGACGACGATCGACTGATCGACGGCGCGCTTCCTGATCTCCGCGACCGCCGTCGGCTTCATGGTCAGCGTCCAGGCATTATTCGCTCCGGAAGCGATGTCGTACTGCGTTCCGTACTTCGAATTCAGCACGCTGCGGATGTCTCCACTGCGATCGGCAGGCGCACCGTTGATCTGAATCACATCAGGACGGGTGAGATCGGGTCCAACCGAACCCACCGTAACGCCGTTCTGTTGCAGATCCTGCTTGATGTGCGCGGCATCGCTGTCGCGCGCGATGCCAACAGCCTCGTCGACCATCACCTGCAAAATGAGGTGCGTGCCTCCCTGGAGATCCAGGCCCAGTTTAATGCGATTGAGAATCGAGGCCTTGAGCTTGGAAGGGGACAGGCCGCCCGGAATACCGATGATCCCGAGGACAAAGAAAATCAGGATGGCGAAGATCGCAATGGTTTTGGTGGTGAGATTCTTACTCATGGGGTTCGTTTCGGATGGGAACTACTTTGCTTCCTCGTCAGTGGTGACCGAAGCGATCGCGCTTTTGACCACTTCGATCCTGATGTTGTCGGGGGGAATCCGCAGCTGGATGGCGTCGTCCTTGATGGAGAAGATGGTGCCGCGAATGCCGCCGGTGGTGGTGACCTTGTCGCCCGACTTCAGGCTGCTAAGCATCTGCTGCCATTGCTGCTGCTTTTTCTGGTTGGGGCGAATCAGCAGGAGATAGAAGACTGCAATGATGAGGACAAACGGGAGAAACGAGAGCAGGCCAGGAGGAATCGCGGCAGCCAGAAAAATCGTTAACGTCAACACACAATCCTTTTTCGGCGGAGCAGCAAAGAACGCTGCCCAGCACTACTTGCATCAATAGATTTCAGGAAAGGCCCCGGGCTAAGAGGAAAATCTTTTGCCGATAGGGCTTCGAACAGCGCTTGCTGCTTCCTTCTACTTCGGTAAAACGCGGGCTGGCGGCCGGGTTTCCTTGTGCGCCGCCGGTCTCGCCGGGTGCGCACACGTCGCCGCATCCCCGAGGAGTGCCTAGTACCATAGCATCGCGTACAGGATTGAGCGGTGTCAAGGCGGCAGAACCCGATTGCGGTTCGTCCCGCAATCCGCCAGACCCTCGCAGACCGTCTGTCGCGCCATTGTCTCAACCCGCGAGCAGGCTCTGTCGTAACCAGAAGCGTGTTGAAATGTTGAGGTCCGCGTAAAGAGTGTGGCATATGATTTGAAACGTCAGATTGCGCGTCCATTTTTCAATAACGGACCACACGAACTAACTGACGATGACTGCAAACCCTGTTGCAAACTTCGCCGATTATAAGAAGGATCTTGAAGACCTCCACACGCGCTTTCAGTACAACAAGGTAGTCGGTCACCAACTCATGTCGCGCGCAATGAGTCTGGAGCGGGCAGTCCGAGGATCTGTGCTGATTCTATTGGCGATTTCGCTGTTCACGGGCGCCTTTCCGATCCTCAATGGGCTGAAGCTCACCTGGTGGGCGACGGCGACGATTTCTGGCTACTTTGCTGACGCTCCATTCACTGATCGAAGGAAGCGGATCCGTGCAGTTCCAATGGTTTCGCCTCGCTGCACAGTTCCAGACGTGGCCACCGAAGTGGAGTTTTCTCGTTCTATGTGAAACAAGGGAAGGTACTCTAGACTGAACTTGCCGAGGGATGGAGAAGCTTCCGCACAACGTTGAACCAATTGGTCGAGGGTGCCTGTCCTGAGTTAACCGAATACGAAGAAAAGCACAGACATCTTCTGACGGAAACGGCGATACGTCTGGCTGCGGAGCACAAGTCCACCATCTTTCCCCTAACTAAGATCGTCTATGTCTACACTGTTTACGGAGGAATTGAAGATGACTCGTTTCCATGTCGTTCCGCTCGAGCCGCTTTCCGGCCCAGTTCCGGAGCGTCCGATTCCCGTTCCGCCCGGATGGCCCAGCCCCAATAGGGCTTGATGCCCACGTCCTCTCCGGGAATAGTGGCTACTTCGCTTCTTCGATGCCGACCCGCACGCTCTTCATCATATCCAGATAAAACGCCAGGTTGTGCAGAGTGTTCAGAACCGCCGATAGCGGCTCCTGCGCTGCCATCAGGTGGCGGAGATACGCCCGGCTGTAGCGGCGGCAGACCAGGCAGCTGCAGTTGGGGTCGGGAGGACCCTGGTCCTCGGCGTACTGGCGGTTCTTTATGTTGATGCGGCCCTCCGATGTGAAGAGCAGGCCGTGGCGGGCGGCTCGGGTGGGCAGAACGCAGTCCATCATGTCCACCCCCATGGCGGCGTATTCGGCGATCTCGTCGGGATAGCCGACTCCCATGACGTAGCGAGGCTTATCGGCGGGAAGTAGAGGCAGCGTCTCGGCGATGACCTCGCGCGTCAGCTCGCGGGGCTCGCCGACGCTCAGGCCGCCGATGGCGTATCCGGGAAAGCCCAGCTCGACCAAACGCTCGGCGGATTCGCGGCGGAGGTCCTTATACATGCCGCCCTGCACGATGCCAAAGAGGCTGGGCGCCTGGCCAGCAAAGGATTCGGGCCACGGCCTCTCCTGCTTGTGCTGCTCGAAGTGCTGCTTGCTGCGCGCGGCCCAGCGCAGGGTCAGGTCTAACGACCGGCGCGCGCGGGCGTAGTCGGCAGGATACTCGGTGCACTCGTCGAAGGCCATGGCGATGTCGGAGCCGAGGGCGATCTGCACGTCCATGGAGTGTTCAGGGGAGAAGAAGTGCGTCGAGCCGTCGAGGTGCGAGCGGAACTCGACCGCGTCCTCGGAGACCTTGCGCAGCTCGTTGAGGCTGAAGACCTGGAATCCCCCGGAATCTGTGAGGATGGCGCGCGGCCAGCTCATGAACCGATGCAGTCCGCCCATGCGCCGGACGAGCTCATGACCGGGACGCAGATACAGATGATAGGTGTTGCCCAGGATAATGCGGGCGTCGAGCTCCTCGAGGAGATGCTGAGGCACGGCTTTGACGGAGCCGGCGGTTCCGACGGGCATGAAGACCGGGGTTTCCACGACGGCGTGCGGCAGCGTCATAGTGGCGCGGCGCGCATTTCCGTGGGTCTTGAGGATCTTGAAGTCGAGGGACACTCAGGTGATTGTAAGCGGCGGGATTTGCCGGGAAATCCTCAGAGCGGTTCCGGCACGGCGACTGTAGACTGTCAGAAATCCACGAGGGTATTGTTGCAGATGTCTCAAGTTCAAGTCGGCGCTCAGCATGGCGCTCATCCAGGACGTATTGAAGTCATTGCCGGACCCATGTTTTCGGGCAAATCCGAGGAGCTGATTCGGCGGCTGAAGCGGGCGCAGATCGCGAAGCGGCGGGTGCTCTGCTTCAAGCCCGATCTCGATGCACGGTATCACCGGACAGCCATCGCTTCACACAGCTCGCAAACGCTCGAAGCGATCACGGTGGCGAATGTCGAGGCGTTGAAGGCGGAGCTTTTTCCGGTGATCGACGAGATCGAGGTCATCGGTGTGGATGAGGCACAGTTTTTCGACGCTTCTCTGGTACCGCTTTCGCTGGAGCTGGTGCATCTGGGCAAGCGGGTGATTCTGGCTGGGCTGGACACGACGTTCGCCGGGGAGCCGTTTCCGCCGATTCCGGACCTGCTGGCGGTATCCGACGAAGTGACGAAACTGTCAGCGGTCTGCATGCAGTGCGGCGCTCCGGCGATTCACACCCAAAGGCTGGGGTCGAACCAGTCACTGGTGCTGGTCGGAGCTGCCGGGCTCTATGAGGCACGCTGCCGGAGTTGTTTCCGTCCCTACGTGGACGAGCAGGGTGCGGAGCAGCTACAGCTGCCGACCATGGGTGACCTAGAATCCTGAATGTACAGATGTACCTTTTATGGTTCCTCTGTACTGGTGATTCTGCGGCCCGATCCTTCGAAGCGCCTCTCAGCAATCTTCTACCGTACAGAGGCTGGCAATGAGCCGGTACGAGAGTGGCTAAAGAGCTTGCCGCGAGATGACAAGAAGCGAATCGGCGCTGACATTCTTACCGTGGAATTGGGCTGGCCCATCGGGATGCCCGTTTGCGTCCGTAGAGTGGCGGGTTCTATGAGGTTCGCACCAGCTTGGCCCAGAACCGAATTGCGCGAGTGATCTTTTATATCGACCGGATGAGCCGGATGGTGCTGCTGAACGGATTTATCAAGAAGACGCAGAAGACTCCGGATGAGGAACTGCGGCTGGCGGAGAGTAACCGGAAGAAGCATGAGAGGAGCCTGGGATGAGATCGGATGAACGAGTGAAGAAGACAGGATATAGCGATTCGAACTTTACGAATTTCCTTGAAGAGGAAGGCATTCGCGAGGGGTCCTAGGCGATTGCTCTCAAGCGGGTGATCGCATGGCAATTACAGCAGGCGATGAAGGCTCAGGGAAAAACCAAGCAGGCTCTGGCAAAGGAGATTCATACCAGCCGCTCGCAGCTTGACCGGTTGCTCGATCCGGAAAATGTGTCGGTGTCACTGGTAACGATTGCGCGTGCTGCGGACGTACTTGGTAAGAGGATTGTGGTCCGAACGGATGACGTAAGGTGAAACGCGTGCGGAGAGTTGCTGCGAAGCGATTCAGTGATGCTTCTTCTGTTGGTGTCCGAGCGGGGCGCATTTCGGCCTGATCTCCTTACGTGCACACGCGGTCATTTCACGGCTTCTGACTGTGCGCCCAGGGTCCGGGGTCTCCTTCCTTGGGCCATGCAAACAAGCGACTGGGAACGGGATCGCCGAGAACCATTTCCGACGCGGAGTAGGCATTGTCCTTTAGCCAAACCCGGACCTCGTCGCGGGCCTGGGTGGTGTGAATTTCCATAATGATCAGCGGACGTTTGGTTGAGAAGAGCTTCGCGCCTCCACGAAGTACTTCCGCCTCGCCGCCTTCGACATCGATCTTGATCAGGTCCGGCGCACGGGATCCTGATGCGACAAATTCGTCGAGCGAGATAACAGGCACATCGATGAGATCGCCGGTGCCTAGTATGGGTCGGTTCTCGCCGGTTTCGACCCCGCCCTGCGAGCGCATGGTCTTCCCGCATCGGAATGAAATGGTCTTGTTCGCGCCAGAGGACCATACCGCCGCGTGAACTACCTGCAGAATGCCCTGAAACTGGTTTGCAGTGGCGTGTTCGCGCAGCCGTTCTACATTAACTGGGTCGCCCTCGAAAGCCACGACGCAACCGTCGGGACCGACGAGTCTCGCAGTACCGAGAGCAACGGTTCCGATGTAGGCGCCCACGTCATATAGCACCCAGCCCGGTCGCACGGCGGATGAAATCGCACCCTGCACCTCCGGCTCGTGCTCTCCTAGCCACATGCCTGCTTCTTCAGGAAATCCGAGGCGCATGACGAGTTGAGCCGACAGGCCGCCTCTGACCTCGACCCAGACAGGCCCTTTGGGCAAAAGAGTGGTCCTTATCCATGTTTTGCATCTCTCAATTGGCTTTCTTGTCGAAGGCCACCGCAGCATCATGCGCTCGAGAAGAGCTTTGGGCGCAAAGTACAAACGGTAGAGAGCAGTCGAGGATCGCTTCATTTTGGGAGACGACCGTCAGGGGCCGATATTTTCATATCGGCCCCCTGATTGGCCGCTTACAGCGCCGTTGTGACGGCCTTCACTTCAGTGTAGCTGTTGAAGACGTCCCCGCCCATTTCCCGACCCCATCCGGACTGCTTGTATCCGCCGAAGGGCAGCGCGGCATCGAAGACATTGTGGCAGTTGATCCAGACGGTTCCGGACTTGAGCCGCTTGGCCATCTTGTTGGCGATAGAGATGTTGCTTGTCCAGACGCTGGCAGCCAGGCCATAGATCGACTCGTTGGCTTCGCTGGCGATGCGGTCGATGTCGGCGTCGGTAAACGGTATGGCGCAGACGACCGGTCCGAAGATCTCCTCACGGATGACCTTCATCTCGGGCTTGGTGTGCGTGAGCACGGTGGGATGAACGAAGTATCCCTTCTCGGCTGCGGGGCGTCCGCCGACGGTGGCCTTAGCGCCCTCCTTCAGGCCGGAGTCTATGAAACCTGAGACGCGCTGGTACTGCTCCTCGGAGACGAGCGGCCCCATCTGCGTGTCGGGGTCGAGGCCGGAGCCGACGCGAATCTTCGACGCGATGTCGGAGACGCCTTCGACGACGCGGTCATAGACGTCCTGATGCGCGAGCAGGCGGGAGCCGGCGCAGCAGCACTGTCCGTGGTTGAAGAAGATGGCCGAGGCGGTTCCGGCGATAGCCTTGTCGAGATCGGCGTCGGGAAAGACGATGGCTGGGGACTTGCCGCCCAACTCCAGCGTGACCTTCTTGAGATTGCCGCGGGCCGCGCCGACGATGAGCTTGCCAACTTCGGTCGAGCCGGTGAAGGCGATCTTATCGACGAGATCGTGAGCTGCTAGCGGGGCTCCCGCGCCCTCGCCGTATCCGGTGAGGACGTTGACGACGCCGTCAGGGAAGCCGGCTTCCTGAATGAGCTCGGCTAAACGTAAACCGGACAACGGCGTCTGCTCGGCGAGCTTGAGGACGACGGTGTTTCCGGCAGCGAGCGCGGGGCCGAGCTTCCAGGCGGCCATCAGCAGCGGAAAGTTCCAAGGGATGATTTGGCCGACGACGCCGATGGGCTCGCGCAGGGTGTAGGTGAGGTATTCGCCGGGGAAAGAGATGGGGAAGGTCTGACCCATGATCTTGGTGGACCATCCGGCCATGTAGCGGAAGAGATCGACGGCCAGGGGCACGTCGGCGACGCGGGCGACGGCAAGCGGCTTGCCGTTGTCCATGGATTCGATCTCGGCAAACTCTTCAAGGTGCGTCTCCAGCAGGTCGGCGAGCTTCCACAACAGGCGTCCGCGCTGCGAAGGGGTGATCTTTCTCTGCCATGGGCCTTCGTCGAAGGCGCGGCGGGCGGCGCGCACGGCGCGGTCCACGTCGACGGCTTCAGCCTCGGGAACGTGGGCCATGACTTCTCCGGTGGCCGGGTTATAGACGGGCAGGGTTTTTCCGGAGGCAGCTTTGACGAACTTGCCGTCGATGAGCATGCGGTGTTCGGAAGAGATGAAGTTCGAGGTCTTTTTGTCGAGGCGAGGATCGAGGGCGATGGTGGCCATTAGAGACTCCTTGGCTGGGGATAATTCCTGGCGAGACAAAGTTACTCCTCTCGATGGAGGGGTGGCAAAAGGCGGACATGGGTCCGACCCACCTTAGCTTCGCGAAGGTGGGGACACCCACCCGATTCAATGGCTATCAAAGCTGTACTTTAATCGCCCCAGGTCAGATGCATGCCGATGCGGGCGATGCGCGGGGTTCCGAGGGTGAGGACGGGGGTTCTGCCGACCTGAATCGCGCGGTCGAAGAGGTTTTCGCCAGAGGCGTAAACCTGCAGGTGGCGACCGATGTCGCGCGAGCCGTAGGCGTCGAAGCGGAAATAGCTGACGAGCAGGTACTGGTTAGCGTCGTCGTCGTACTGACGGCCGCTGTTGCGGGCCTGCAGGCTGAGCACGCCCCAGCGGGGATACGTGAGGCGGAGTTGCGCCGTGGCCATGTTGCGTGCTACCTGGGGAATCCACTTGCCGACGAGATACGGTTCCTGCGCGTATTTTGTAACCGTGGCGTTAGCATATTGGTATCCACCGACGAGGCTGATCCAGCGAGCAGGTTGCATCGCGTAGTCGAGAGAGATGCCGCGGCTCTCGATCTGGCCAAGGTTTTCACGCTTGAGGAGAGTGGACGTCGGCGTGGTGACGAGAGTCAGAGCGGTGATGGGGCGGTTGACCTGCGTCCAGAAATAGCTGGCGCGGAAGGTTGAGCCGATGCGGGGCAGGTCGGTCTGGAAACCGGTCTCCCAGCCGGTGGCGCGTTCGGAGCGGAGGTCGTTGTTGGGGAGCGTGGTTTGCTGACCTACCTGGCCGGTGCGATAGAGCTCGTTCTGGGTAGGCGCGCGATAGGCGCGAAAAACGGAGCCGTTGAGGGCAAAGGCGGAGTTGATACGCCGCGTGACGCCGATGCGGGGATCAAAGGGGGTTTCATCGAACGACGGCAGGACGGCGCTGCTGGTTTTCGTGTACTGCACGGCGTTGAAGTTCGAAAAATGATCGACACGCGCCGAGGCGCTGAGGGTCCACTTGGACGGAGTGTACAGAACCTCGCCATAGACGCCGGTCTGGCGCTGGCGAGCGGTGGTATTGAGGATTCCGCCAGCAGCGGTCAGGAGGGTTTCGTCGTCGGAGGCGCGGACATCGAGGGTGTCGGCTCCGGCAAGGACGAGCAGGTCAGACCTGAAGGAGTGATGCCAGCGGACGGCGGCTCCCAGTTCGGTGGCGGGATCGTAGCCGTAGCGGGTGGGCGTTTCGGAGGCGCGGCCGGGAGCGATGGTGGAGAAGGTCTGGCGGTAATGCTCTGCGACGCCCCAGAAGCGGAAAACGAAGGAGGAGACGTCGGTGCCGGCGATGTATCTCCAGAGACGGGTGCTGTTGACCTGAAAAGGCGTGCCGTTGTGGCGATCCTCGTTCAGCACGCTCCCGCGGAGGAAGGCCAGGTCACTCTCGCGGAATTGGCGGTCGACTTCGGCGATGACGTTCTGGGCGTGGACATTAGATGGCTGATCGATGGGGCCCCGGACATCGGGCGCAACCAGGATGTATCCGTCGGTGGCGACGACGCCTCCGCTGCCCAGAGCCGACCATGGGCCGGATTTGAGGGTGCCGAGGATCGCGTTGTCCGTGGTGGCTTCGCCTCCGTAGCTGGTATTGACCTGCAGGCCGGTGGCCTGAGCTCGGACAGGAACAACGGTGATCACGCCGCCGATCGCGCTCGATCCATAGAGATCGGACGCTCCGCCGCGCACGACTTCGACAGAGTGGATGGCGAGGGAGGGCAACTCTTCCCAGTGAATCCAGCCGCCGTAGGGATCGTTGAGCGGGGTGTCGTCGAGGACTACAAGGGAACGGCTGGCGGCGGTGGAGCCGAGTCCACGCAGAGAGATTCCCTCTGTCGTGGGATTGGCTACGAGAGAGCTCGACCGGCGGAAGAGTTCGAAGCCGGGAACCTGGCGCAATTTTCCGTCGAGGGCTGAGGATGCGGATTCGCGGAGTTGCTGGGTGTCCAGGATGCGCGTGCTGGCCGGGCTGTCAGCTGTGGCCAGGGGGGATCTGTAGGCGGAAACGATCACCGACTCAAGGGGCGTCTGGAGGACGATGGTGAGCGGAGCTGTGGGGAAAATCGGCACGGTGACGGTTACGTAATGAGCATTGCTGACCTTGATCTCCGAAGTCCCACGGGGTATTTCAAAAGTGCCGTCGGCGCTGGTCGTGGCTAATGTATGTCCTGAAGAATCAAACACGGTGGATTGCGGCAGAGGAGCGCCGCGGGCGTCGACTACCTTTCCGTGCAGGGTGCCCTGAGCTGCCTGGGAAGAGCCCGGTGCCTTCTGGGCGCGGCTGGGCACAGAAAACAGGAGTGCCGCGAGCGCGGCCAGAAGCAGGATTCGCTGAAAGCTGCGGGGCATGTGGCGTACACCCATCCTAAATGCCGTGATACACGGGACTCGTCGGACGCAGGATCTGGATGGCACCGGCACGGTTCGGACCCTCGTCCGGCAGCTCGGCGAGCAGTTCGCGGATGGTCCTGCGCAGGACGGGATGGACGAGGTCGGGAGCAATTTCGGCAAGCGGAGCGAGAACAAAGCGCCGGTGCGGCAGTTCGGGATGAGGCAGGGTGAGGGTGGGGGATTCGTAGATGATGCCGTTCGTCAGCAACAGGTCGAGATCGAGGGTGCGGGGACCTTTGGGGACGCCGGTGGCGCGGTCCCGGCCAAAGGAGCGCTCGATTGCCAACAGGCATTTGAGCAGGCGCTCGGGGTCCTGGTCGGTGCGTAGGGCAACTGCGGCGTTTATGAATGCGGGTTGGTTCTGGTAGCCGACTGGGGCGGTTCTATATAAGGATGAACGTGCTGCGATGACGCCGACGGTCGCCAGCGACTCGATGGCGGCCAGCACGATCTCCGGGGGAGGCCCGGCGGGGGAGGAGATATTGGAGCCTAGTCCAATGTAGGCAGTTTGCGACATATATGGTGAAATCAGGCCTGTCGTAATCAGAATAGACGGGGTTCTACCCACCAACTCGCAGATTCGCATTAGGATCATTAGGACGATGAGAGTCGCCCGATGAAACTGGCCCTATGAAACTCGCATTGTTCGGTGGCAGTTTCGATCCCCCGCATCGTGGGCACGTGGCGCTGGCGCGGCTGGCGATGGATCGACTGTGCCTGGACCAGGTGCTGGTCGCTCCGGTGGGCACGCAGCCGCTCAAGCAGGAAGCGACGACAGCAAGCTTCGAGGAACGGATGGAAATGGTGCGCCTGGCATTTGCTGGCGAGCCGGGAATGGAGGTTTCCCGGATCGACGAGGCCCGGGCTGATGGGCGTCCCAACTACACCATCGATACTGTCCTGGAATTGAAACGCGGTCTGAGAGCCGAGGACAGCGTCTTTTGCCTAATGGGCGCCGACTCGTTTCTTACTATAGGGAAATGGTATCGCGCGGCGGAGTTGCTGGTCGGCTGCGATTTCATTGTGGGCGCGCGGCCGCGCTTCGACCTGGGACGTCTGGCGGCGGCATTGCCGGAGAGCATCTCGGTTGTGGCGGAAGATGCCGATCTGCATGGTTACCTGGTGCTGGGCCTGCGCGGGAGAAGCGGCGGGAGTTCGCGGCTCTGTCTGCTGGCCGACCTGGCCGAAGATGTATCGGCGACGGAGGTGCGGGCAGCGCTCAGCCGGGTCGCCGGGCCAGAAGCCAACATCGGGAGAGTGCTGAATCCTTCGGTGGCGAAGTACATCCAGCAGCACAAGCTCTATTTAAACGTATAAGGTGGTAGCGCCGGCAAGGGATTGCACGCTACCATGGATCGTTCGCGGGAGACCGTTCGCGAGGAGAAGAAAAAACACCGAGATGGCATCGACCGAAACCCGCACGATGGTCCTGGCTGCGGCCGCAGTCTGTCAAGAAAAGAAAGGTGAAGACACAAAGGTACTCGAGCTGGATCCGGCGGACTCGGGTTTCACCGACTTCTTCCTGATCGCCAGCGGGAAGAACGAGAAACAAACGCAGGCGATTGCCGACGGCATTGAGCTTGAGCTGAAGCGGAAGTTCGCGACCTATCCGAACTCGGTGGAAGGTCGCAGGGTGGCGGAGTGGATTCTGATGGACTATGTGGACTTTGTTGTCCATATCTTCCTCAAGGAGAAGCGAGCATACTACGATATAGAGCGGTTGCGGAAGTCAGCCAGGACCGTGGATGTGGCGGAGTTGAAGGCCGCGCTCACGGAGAAGACCCTGGCAGCAAGGAAGAAGTCTCCGGTTAAAGCGGGTGCCAAGGCTGTGAAGAAGGGCGCGACGAAAAAACCATCAGTAAAGAAAGCTGACCCTGAGAAAACCGCGGCGAAGAAAGCCGCAAAGTCCCCAGTAAAGAAAGCAGCGAAAACGATAGCGGCGAATCCAACGACGTAATTGGACTTCCGCTCCCGTTTCTCTGTGTTTATCTGCATGAACTCGAATGTCCCGATGCCCCTCGAGGCAGGGGCATGCAAGCGCCTCGTCCCTTGCTGAGAAATCCGTGGCGCATGGGTCTGTGAATCATGGTTGGCAGGAAGTACAGCGTGCTTGCCGAAAGCTGCTCTGAAGAAACAAGTAACGGGCATAATCGCGCCCGGGCTTTTCGGTAGCTCCGTTGAAGGGCGATTTCCGAATGGCGTTTGCATTTGCTTTGCCTGGTTGTGTGTTACGGAGAACTCAAGGGCATGAACGAGACTCGCGCAACGGAAGACCCAAACAGCGGCCTGGATGAGGCGGCCGGGGTGGAACCTTGGCCGGCAGAGATGTGCAAGGCGATGATCGAGTCTTCGCCGTGGCCGATGTTTGTCCTCGATTGCGAATCGCGACGCATCGTCGAGGCGAATAGCGCGGCGATGGCGAAATACCAGATGAGCCGGGAGGATTTGCAGTCTCGGGGAGTTGAGAAAGTACTGCCGCCGCATCGCCGCGTGGAGCTCAACCGGCTGCTGGACGCTAGGCTGGATGCTCCCCCCCTCGATACTGTTTCCGAACACATTCTTCCCGACCGGACGTTGCTTCCGGTCGAAGTCCGGTCTTTTCCTCTGCCTTGGAATGGCAGGCCGGCGCGATTCTTCATGGTTCGCGACTTGCTCCCGAAACCTGCAGCGGGTCGGGATCCAAAACTTGGAGGAGAACTCGATCTTGCAGGACGAGTCTCGGGATCGGTTGCGCACGACTTCAATAATCTCCTCACGGTGATTCTGGCGGTAGCCGAGCAACTGCAGGAGGGCGAAGGGGATCCTGAACAGCAGATCGAGCTGATCGCGAAGACCGTGCGCAGCGCCCAGGATCTGGCACAGCAGCGCTTAAGTCTGGGCGGCAGCCAGGCAATGCGGCGCGAAAGGCTCGATCTGAATACAGTCCTGAGCGAGCAGGCAGAAGTACTCCAGATCTTGCTCGGCAAGCAGATCGACCTCGAGATGGACTTCGATTCCGAACTATGGCCGGTCTTCGCCGACGCCGCACAATGGCGAGAAGTCGTGCTGAACCTGGCCGTGAATGCGCGCGATGCCATGCCAGAGGGCGGCAAGCTCTACATCTCGACTCATCGGGAGTTGGTGAAGTCCGACGACCACGAATTGGGGTTGGCGCGCGGCCGCTACCTGCATCTGGTAGTGCGGGATACAGGGCATGGCATGACGGAAGAGACGCGGTTGCACGCCTTCAAGCCGTACTTTTCGACGAAATCGAGAAACAGGAATAGTGGCCTCGGTCTGGCATCGGTGCACGCGGTAGTGCAGCAGAGTGGAGGGAGCATTCGTTTGACGAGCGCTCCCGGTGAAGGCGCACGCTTCGATATCTTCATTCCCGCTCAGCCGGAAGAGGCGCAGGAAGCGCCGCAGGGCGGACTCGTGCTTGTGGTGGAAGACGCGGACGAGCTGCGCAGGATGATCCAGGATTTTCTGACGGCGCGCGGATATGAGGTGATAGCGTGCGGCAGCGCGGAGGTCGCGCTGAAATGGGCACGAACTCTGGCACGCAGACTGGATCTGGTGATCTGCGATCTGATTTTGCCGGACTTGCCCGGAGATATGCTGATTGAACAGCTTCGCGAGCAGCGTCCTGAGACCAAAGTGGTGTTCATGTCAGGACAGCGTGGGGCTGCGGATGAGCTGCAGGTGGCCGGTGAGATGTCGGATGTAGCGTGCCTGGAGAAGCCCTTCAGCCTGCACCAGCTCGCTCAGACCATTGCAGAAACCCTGGGCAGCGCGGTAGACCCGGCGAAAGTTGACAGCATCCAGGCTACAGGTTAGGTTTTCTCTAGATGCAGATTCGCGTTCACCGTCGTCATCATCACCATCATCACGTGACGAGCGTGCCGGCGGATCTGCGTGGCTTGAGTTAACAGCCTCACTAAGAGATCCTTAGAAAGAGCCCGCCGGCGAAAGCACTGGCGGGCTCTTTGCATTTCGGCGCAACAATAAACGGGACAGGGGATGATGACGGACATAACGATCGATTTCGCGAAGATGGACGGACTGGTTCCGGGCATAGTCCAGGATGCCCGTACGGGAGAGGTGCTGATGGTGGGCTTTCTGAATGATGAGAGCTACCGTAAAACCCTGGAAACTGGATTTGTCACATTCTGGAGCCGCACACGGCAGAAGCTGTGGATGAAGGGCGAGACGAGCGGCAACCGCCTGCGCCTGGTGGGTGCGGCGACCGACTGCGATCAGGACACGCTGCTCTTTCGCGTCCAAGTCGAAGGAGACGGATTGGTTTGCCACGAGGGCACGGCGAGCTGCTTCACACGACCGATTTCTGTCGGCGCGACAGTCGGCGGAGAGGTACGCTGATGGCGAATAAGCTGCGGTTGGGAATCCCCAAAGGAAGCTTGCAGGATGCAACCATTGAGCTCTTCGAACGTGCGGGCTGGCGAATTTTTGCGAATGGACGATCCTATTTTCCCTCGGTCGACGATGCCGAGATCGAGTGCATGTTGATTCGTGCGCAGGAGATGGCTCGGTATGTAGATCACGGCGTTCTGGACGCGGGGCTGACAGGTATCGACTGGGTGGTTGAAAGCGCGCTGGATGTAAAGAGCGTGACCAGCCTGACCTACGCCAAACAGAGCCGAACCAAGGTGCGCTGGGTGCTGGCGGTTCCAGAGGATTCCCCCTTTGGGCAGGCGGAGGATTTGAGCGGCAAGATCATAGCCACAGAACTGGTGGAGGTGACGAAAAGATATTTTGCCGCGAAGAACGTGCCCGTGAAGGTGGAGTTCAGCTGGGGCGCGACCGAGGTAAAGCCTCCCATGCTGGCCGATGCGATTGTGGAAGTGACGGAGACGGGCAGCTCGCTACGGGCCAACCGCCTTCGCATTATCGACACGGTGATGGAGAGCGAGACGCACCTGATTGCGAATCGCGCCGCGTACGAGGATCCCTGGAAAAAGCAGAAGATCGACAGCCTGGCGTTGATGCTGAACGCGGCGATGTCCGCACAGGGACGGGTGGGCTTGATGCTGAATGTGGAGAAGGCGGATCTGGCGGCGGTGCTGGCGGTGTTGCCAGCGCTGAATTCTCCCACCGTATCGGAGCTGTCTGATCCGAGCTGGGTGGCGCTGAATACGATTCTCGAAGAAGGTGTCGTACGCGACGTGATACCCAAGCTGAAGGCGGCGAAGGCGACGGGGATCGTGGAGTATCCGCTGAACAAGGTGGTGCTGTAGATCATGAGGCTGATCTTAACAACAGGGCGCGGTGCTAAAAAGCGTATTGCCGAGCTGATCGCACGGCGTAGTGCGACGTACGAGCGCACTATTCCGGCGGCCCGGCGCATTGTTCAGGGTGTCCGCGAAGGCGGCGATGCGGCCCTGCGTCGCTACGCCAGGCGGTTCGATCATATGTCGCCACAGTCACCGTTACGTATTGCAGCAGACGAGATTCAGAATGCGTGGACAAGTATTCCGGATGACCTTCAGCGTGCTTTGAAGGTGGCGGGGAGAAACATCCGAGCATTTGCCGAACGGCAGCGTTCACGGGAATGGGATTTTTCTCCAGTGCCGGGGCTGACAGTGGGTCAACGGATTCGTACTATTTGTAGCGTCGGCTGTTACGTACCGAGCGGCAGGTATCCATTACCCTCGACGCTGCTGATGACGGTGATTCCGGCGCAGGTAGCGGGAGTAGAGCGGATTGTTGTGGCCTCTCCCAGGCCGGCGCGGGAGACTCTGGCCGCTGCGGCGATGCTCGGCATGACGGAGTTCTATCGCATGGGTGGCGCGCAGGCCATCGCGGCGTTGGCTTATGGAACGGAGAGCATTGCGCGTGTAAACAAGATCGTTGGGCCGGGCAATGCGTATGTGACAGCGGCAAAAAAGCTGGTGGCCTTCGACTGTGCAATCGATATGCTCGCCGGTCCTACTGAGATTGCCGTGACCAGCGAGGAGGGCGACGCAGCGTGGATTGCGGCCGATCTTATCGCACAGGCGGAACATGATCCGGACTCCCTGGCTGTCTTCATAACAAGCACACCTTCACTGGCACAGGCCGTGGTTGCAGAGGTGAAGAAAGGAGTGTGCTCGAATCCGATTGCCGCCGAGGCGATCGCGCGCAATGGCTTGGCGATTGTGACGAAGACCGTAGAGGAGTCGCGTGAGATTACGAATCGGCTTTCACCCGAGCATCTGACGGTCGACAGCGAGGCGGATCTTGCATGGGTACAGAATACGGGCTCAGTGTTTGTGGGGCCGTATTCGTCGCAGCCGCTGGGAGACTACGTTTCCGGACCGAACCATACGCTCCCAACGAGCGGCCTGGCGCGAGTGCGGGGCGGGTTGAGCGTGATGGACTTTGTGAAAGTAATAACAGTGCAGGAGTACAAACCGGAAGGGTTGCGGCGGTTGGGTCCGGCGGCAATTGCGCTGGCCGAGGCCGAGGGCTTGCATGGACATGCAGAGGCGATTCGCTTGAGGGGCAATCGATGAATAGCGTAAAGACGCAGGGTCCGCAGCCGCGCGAGCTGATTCGGCGGATGAAGGAGTATCATCCTCCCCTCGGCGATCGCACCGGGTTGCGTCTGGACTTCAACGAGAACACCCTTGCCTGCTCACCGCGAGTGCTGGAAGTGCTGGGGAAGATTTCGCGCGCGGAGCTGACGTTGTATCCCGAGCGCGAACCGGTAGAGCGCCTGGTTGCGGACCACCTGAAGCTGAAGCCGGCGCAGGTGCTGCTGACAAACGGAGTCGACGAGGCGATTCATGTGCTGTGCCAGACCTATCTGGAGGCCGGCGATGAGATGCTGCTGCCGGTGCCGACCTATTCAATGTACTCGGTGTACGCATCAGGAACAGACGCGAGGCTTGTCGAAGTGCCGGCGAGTGCAGGCTTCCGTTTTCCAGTTGAGGCTCTCCTCGCGAAGATCACGCCTGCGACGAAAGTCATTGCAATTGCGAACCCGAATAGTCCGACGGGACAGGCAGTCCGGCGCAACGATATCTTGCGCGTGGTCGAGGCGGTTCCGCAGGCAATGGTGCTGGTGGACGAAGCGTATTTCCACTTCCACGGGCAGACAGTAATGGATTTAGTAGGTCGCGCGCCAAATGTAATTGTTGCTCGCACATTTTCCAAGGTCTACGGACTCGCCGGACTGCGGCTTGGCGTGCTTGCCGCATGCGAGGAACAGATGCATTGGATGCGGCGGGTGATTTCGCCTTACAATGTGAATTCGCTCGCACTCGCTTGCCTGCCGGTGGCGTTAAACGATCTTGGTTACATCGACTGGTATGTGGATGAGGTTCTGGCTGCGCGCGGGGACTTCGAGGCTGCGCTGGAGCTAATCGGCGTGCGGTACTGGTCTTCTGCGGCGAATTTTGTTTTGACATACATTGGCCCACTGCATGCTGAATTCTGCCGCGCGATGCGTGCACGCGGGGTACTGGTGCGTGACCGCTCGTCCGATCCGGGATGCAACGGCTGCGTGCGTATCACAGTCGGCACGCGGGAGCACATGCAACGCGGGGTGCGGGCTATGGAGGAGAGCCTGCGCGAGATCGAATGGACGGGAGACTCCGAGTGACAAAGGCCATCACGCAAACGAGGACGGCAAAGCGAACGGCGAGGGTCGATCGTAAAACAGCGGAGACGGAGATCCACCTGCGGCTGACGATCGAAGGCTCGGGGCGTTACACGGTTTCGACCGGGATCAGATTTTTCGATCACATGCTGGAGCTGTTTGCGCGACATGGTGCATTCGACCTGGAATTAACGTGCAAAGGTGATCTGGATGTGGACCAGCATCACACGGTAGAAGACGTCGGCATTGCATTAGGCGAAGCCGTCCACAAGGCGCTCGGCAATAAGCGTGGAATTTTGCGAGCTGGATATTTCCTGATGACGATGGACGAGACGCTGGGCCTGGCGGCGATCGATCTGAGCGGGCGCTCTGCGTGCGTCGTGGACACGAAGGTCAGGACCCGGCTTGCCGGAGATTTGCAAACGGAGTTAGTCGAAGATTTTTTTGAGGGATTCTCACGCGGCGCCCAGGCAAATGTTCATTTGAAGACCATGTATGGGCGTTCCAACCATCACAAGATCGAGGCGCTGTTCAAGGCGTTTGCGCGAGCGCTGAGGGTGGCGTGCTCAAAAGACACGCAGTTGGGCGAGATGCTGCCGAGCACGAAAGGTCTGCTGTGATCGCGGTCGTCGATTACAAGGCGGGAAATCTGACCTCGGTGATGAAGGCGCTGAGAGCCGTTGGTGCGGAGGCCGAAGCGACGGAAGATCCAGATGCAGTGAGACGCGCTGAAAAGATTGTGCTGCCGGGAGTGGGACACTTTCAGGCGACGGCGTTTTTGGAGGAGCACGGGTTGCGGCAGGCAATGGAAGAGCGGATCGCGATGGGCACGCCATTTCTGGGAATCTGTGTGGGCTTGCAGTGGCTTTTTCGTGGAAGCACGGAAGCTCCTGGCTGCCGAGGGCTCGCGGCCTTCGATGCGCTTTGCGATCGGTTTGTTGCGGGAAAGAAGGTTCCGCATGTGGGATGGAATTCATTGGCGGTGCAAGAGGATTCGCGGCTGCTGCGCGGCGTGCTGACGGGGAGTTTTGTGTATTTCACCCACTCTTACCGAGCTCCACCGATTCGTGGCACTGTTGCAGTTACAGAATATGGCGAAGCGTTCACCGCGGCTGCGGAGCACGACAATGTGATGGGGGTTCAGTTCCATCCGGAGAAATCCGGGCCGGTGGGGTTGCGCATTCTGCGCAACTTTGTGGAGTTGGCATGTTGACCAAACGGATTATTGCCTGCCTTGACGTTTCCGCTGGCAGAGTCGTCAAAGGCGTGCAGTTTGTCGATCTCATCGACGCGGGCGATCCTGCGGAGTTGGCCGCACGTCATGCCGAGGCGGGCGCAGACGAGATTGTCCTGCTGGATATTTCCGCCACGCACGAGGGGCGCGGGACGCTGCTCGATACGGTGCGGCGCACGGCGCGACGATTGTTTGTTCCCTTCACAGTGGGCGGCGGTGTGAGGACGCTTGATGATGCGGCCGCGGTCTTCGATGCGGGCGCCGACAAGGTGAGTGTGAACTCAGCTGCGTTGCGCAGACCGGAGTTGATCGACGAGATTGGCGCGCGATTCGGAGCGCAGGCGGTGATTGTCGCCATCGACGCTAGAAGGATCGAGGGGGCGCGGCGAACGAATGGTGAGGTTGAGGTTTTTGCTGAGGGCGGGCGGAAGGCCACTGGGCGCAAGGCTCTCGACTGGGCACGCGAAGCGGAAGAGCGCGGCGCGGGGGAGATTCTCTTGACGTCGATGGATGCGGATGGGACAAGGGCGGGTTTTGATTGTGAACTGACGGCTGCCGTGAGTGAGGCAGTGCAGATTCCGGTGATTGCTTCCGGCGGCGCGGGGAATGCGCGGCACTTCTCGGAGGTGTTCTTGCGCGGGAAGGCAGATGCGGCGCTGGCGGCGAGTATTTTTCACTTCGGCATTTCCGATGCGCGGGCGTTGAAAGAGGAGATCGCGCGGGAGGGCGTTTCGGTGAGGCTGCCTTGCTGATTCCTTCGATCGATCTGATGGGCGGGCGCATTGTGCAGTTGGTGCAGGGCGCGGAGATCAAGCTTGCCTATGACGATTTTGAATATTGGATCGAGCGGTTTTCCTCGTATCCCATTGTCCAGTTGATTGATCTGGATGCGGCGATGCGGCAGGGCGACAACGCCGCGCTGGTCGAGAAGATTGCGAGACGGTTGCCGTGCCAGGTGGGCGGCGGGATTCGCTCGGCAGAGCGGGCGAACGTGCTATTGGACGCCGGTGCACGGCGAGTGATTATTGGATCGGTTTTGTTTGGCGCAGCCGGTGTCGAGGCGGAAACAGCGGAATGCCTGGGCACGGCGATTGGGCGCGAGCGATTTGTAGCAAGCATTGATGCAAAACGAGGACGCGTTGCGGTCCGCGGGTGGAAAGAGAGCGTGGAACTGACGCCGGAGCAGGCAATTGAGGCGCTCGATCCATATTGCGGGGCGTTTCTCTACACACACGTGGATACGGAAGGGACGATGCAGGGCTTTCCATTTGAGCGGGCGCAGACGCTGCGTGATTTGACATCACGGCAGCTAATTGTGGCGGGGGGCATTCGCGAACAAGCCGAGATCGATGCCCTGGATGCAATTGGCGTCGATGCGGTCGCGGGGATGGCAGTGTACACCGGGTTGCTGGCTACCTGAGTCCGGTTTTCGACTCTCTCGACCGGTGGATAAGTCCAACGGCGATGAAGATCAGCGTAATGAGCATTGGCAGCCATGCTTGATGGACGTGTCCTCGCACAATGCCGAGGAGAGTATCGATAAGCCACAAGGCGGCGATGGTGAACCAAACGGATGAGCGGCGCATTTCTTTCGGAGCATAGCAGGGCGAAGCATCCAAATAACACGCGACGCAGGCCGAAAATCGGCTGTGGAGAGTCTTCCGATTCAGAAATGGTCTAAGCTATTGAGTCCGGCGTCGGCTGCGGGAACGCTGCGGGGGGATTGAGAAAGAGCGATGACGAAAAAGAGCGGGTTACGGCTGGCGAAGCGGCTGGATGAGGTGGGCTTCTCCGATATTGTGCAGATTCGGAATAAGGTGCTGGATTTGCGGGCGTCAGGGCAGACGGTGCATTCCTTCCATGGCGGGGAGCCATTCTTCGATACTCCGGAGCCGATCAAGTACGCAATGTTGAAGGCACTGGTGGAAAACAAGACGCGGTATGCTCCGTCGTCGGGCATCGAGCCCTTGCGAACCGCGCTGGCGAAAAAACTGCAAACCCGAAATAAGATCGACGCGACCACCGACAGTGTAATCGTCACCGCAGGCGGAGCGCATGCGCTGCACGTTGCGTTTCAGGCGGTGCTGAATCCCGGCGACGACGTGCTGCTGTTTTCACCCTATTGGACGCCGATTCGCGACATGGTGACCGGGGCGGAGGCGCGGGCGCTGCTGGTGCCGACGGCGACGGCGCGCAGAAACGGATTGACCAAGACGCTGGAGCAGTTCTCGACCCCGGAGACGCGGGCGATCTACTACAACACGCCGCAGAATCCGGCGGGCACGGTGTTTTCCCGCGGCGAGGCGGAGGAGGTCGCCGCTTTTGCGAAGAAGCATGACCTTATCGTGATTGCCGATGAAGCTTATGAAGACCTGGTATATGAGGGCGAGCATTTCTCGATCGCTTCGCTGCCGGGCATGGGGGAACGCACAATTACGACCTTCACGTTTTCAAAGTCGTACGGCATGACCGGTTGGCGCGTGGGGTATGCGGTAGCCGGCGAACTGTTCATGTCCGGGCTGAAGAGGCTGGTGCTGTATTCGATTAACGGCGTATCCACACCAACGCAATGGGCGGCGCTGGAGGCGCTCTCTACGCCCCAGAGCGCGATCGATGCGCGGCGCGAGGAGTATCGCGCGAAGCGAGACCTGCTGGTAGCGGGCTTGTGCGAATGCGGGCTGGAGTGCGTAACGCCGGAAGGCGCGTTCTACGCCTTTCCTGATGTGAGCAAAGTTCATAAAGACAGCCGCAAAGTGGCGGCCATGCTGCTGGAGAAAGCTCACGTGGCCACGATTCCCGGCGTGGTGTTTGGAGCGCAGGGCGAGGGGCATGTGCGCTTTGGATATTCCGTGTCGACGGAGGCGATCATAGCCGGATTGGCAGCGCTGAAAAGCTATTTCAAAGTGGCGCCGCGCGCGGCGAAGTAAGGTTTCCATTGCATGAATATGCCGTCATCCCGAGTCGACAGCGAACTAAAGCCGGGCTAAATGCGTCCAAATAAGAACAGAATGGCTAATATTGCACCAATCTGCTCTTCAGACGAATCTTAACCGACATGCATTTAAATCTTACGTATTTTCCCCGATGGATTGCGGCAGGCGCATTGTGTCTCGTGTGTACCTTCGTGCCTCGTGTTCAGGCGCAGGATGCCGTGCAGCCCTCTCATGCCGTCGATATGCCCGACGCTCCGAGCACAGTTGCCGCGCAGAGCTCGACATCACAACCGGCGTCGCCACAGACATTACAGGGACAATCACCATCAGCAAATAACAATAGCCTTGAGGGCAAGCAGACGAAGCGCATCCTGGGCATCATTCCGAATTTTCGGGCAGTGTCAGTCGACGTGAAGCTGCCCCCGGAGACAGTCAAGCAGAAGTTCATAGGGGCGACAGAGGACAGCTTCGATTACTCCTCAGTTATTTATGTGGGCATTCTGGCGGGAATCTCGCAGGCTGAGGATTCTATCCCGGAGTTTCATCAGGGGGCAGCCGGGTATGGGCGTTACTACTGGCACACATTTGTCGACAACGCGGACGAAAATTACTGGGTGGAGTTCTTTCTGCCCGTCGCGTTTCGCCAGGACCCGCGTTATTACACTCTGGGGCGGGGGGGAATTATCAAGCGCACTGCTTATTCCGTTTCACGGGTGTTTATCACGCGGACGGATGCGGGGAACAACACATTCAATGCATCGGAGATTATCGGTGCGGGCGCAGCCGCAGGCATTTCGACGTTGTATTATCCGTCACACTACGACACCTGGACCAAAACCGGACAGCGCTGGCTGATCAACGTAGGACTGGACGGCGGGACCTTCATCTTCAAGGAATTCTGGCCGGACATCAACTCCAAAATTTTCCACCAAAAGCAATAGCTGCAGCCATCGCGTAAACCGCTTCCTCCCTGGGAAGCGGTTTTGTTTTGGGGTTAGGATCGAATGAATTGAGTTCCCGGAGCGATAGACGCATGGTAAAAGTCGGAGTGCCCGGGTGGGTGGGCGATGATTTGCTGGCAAAGTTTCCTCGCGAAGCCGAGATTGTGCGCATCGAGGCAAAAACGGAGCAGACCATTGACGTAGAGTTCTGGGTGGTGCCGGCCTATCCCAAAGAGGCGGCGCAGGTGGCTCCTCACTTAAGCGGCCTGCGCGTGGTGCAGTCGCTACTGGCAGGCGTGGACTGGCTCCAGCCTCTGATATCGCCGCAGGTAATTCTGTGCGATGCACAGGGCCTGCACAACATTCCCACGGCGGAATGGGCGGTGTCGGCGATTCTTGCAGCGCTCAAGTATTTTCCGTTCTACCTCGACTTGCAGCGAGCGGGCGATTGGCGGCGACGCAAAGAAGTGGACGAGCAGTACCGCGCCATGCATCACGTTGAGCAAAAGCTCTACCCGCCTGTGCTTCAGGAAGAGCTGTTCGGCAAGCGTGTGATGATCGTCGGCTACGGAGCGATCGGGCGGGCAATCGAGGAACGGTTAGCGCCGTTCGGAGTGGAGATCATCCGCATGGCACGGCACGCGCGCGCTGGCGCGGAGAACGTCGCCGGCGTCGACCGGCTGCTTGAACTCCTACCCCAAGCCGATGTGGTGGTGCTCATTGTTCCTCTCACAACCGAGACAACCGGCATGATCGGCGAGCGGGAACTGGCGCGGATGAAGCAGGGCGCGCTGCTCGTCAATGCTGCTCGCGGCCCCGTTGTGAAGACCGACGCGCTGCTGGCGGCGCTCGAAGCGGGCCGTATCCGGGCGGTGATAGACGTGACCGATCCTGAACCGCTTCCGGACGTGCACCCGATGTGGAAGGCTCCCAATTTGTTCATCACTCCCCATGTCGCGGCTTCGAGCCCGATGTTTTTGCCGCGCGCGATGAAGTTTGCCGCAGAGCAAGTCGCGCGCTATGTGAAAGGCGAGCTGCTGAAAAATGTGGTGGAGGGGAGCTATTAGGGAACAACACTGGGATTGGAAATCTCGGGAGTGCTCTCTGCGGAAGCCTCAGTGACGGCCTGGGCGGGCTCTTCGATCACGCTGGCCGGCGGAGTGGGGGAGGTTTCGGCCACAGCTGGTTTAGGGTCGGCGGGATAAAAGAAGCGCTTCGGAGACTTTAAGACCATGCCTAAAACATCTTTCAGAATCGACACGCGCTCCGGACGACCTACGTCGTAGGCGCGCAGCGCTACGAGGGAGGCGATGGCAAAGCTGACGCCCAGGTTCAGCAAAAACATGATCGCGACGCCGCCCAGCGCAGCGTAGAGCCAGAGATGGCGGAACGCATCCAGCCCGAAAGAGGTCGCAGCAAAGGTGAACATGCCGGTATTCAAGGTGACATGGCGGACGTCGAGCGGCAGACCGAAGAAGTGCGCGATCTCGGGAAAGAAGCCCATGAGATAGCCAAGGGAGATGCTGGTGCTCCAGGCCGCGACGTTGCGGTCGAACCAGTCGGCCACGCGCTGCATTCTGTGGACTCCGATGGTGTTGCCGAGCGGGTGCTGCGCAATGGCAGCGGGAATGCGGTTGTAGACCGCGAAGTTTTCGCACCATCCACCGATGAGAGCGGCCAGCCAGAGCAGGACTCCGGTGAGAGCGGCAAATATTGCCGTGCCCGACGCAATGGGGTTCAGCGAACGGTAGACTTGCTTCGCCTGGTCAGCCTGCAGATAAGACGTGCCGTGCATGGAAAGCCAGATCAGATTGAAGACGACGGCGCCGACGCTCACAGCGAGTACATTGCCGAATGCAGCAGCAAGCTGCGTGCGGCTGATGGAAGCGGCGAAGTCGGCGATCTTGTCACGACGGGAAGCGCCGCGGTTGTGACGGATGATATCGGCCAGTGTGGCCGCGGTCATGGACGGCTGCTTGGTGGCCAGCGCCAGGCCGAAGATCTGGAGCAGCAGGAAGCTGATGGCGTAGTTCGTTCCCACCAGAACCCCTTCGACGAACGGCGGCCAGTGGCCTTTGACGATGTGCAGCTTGAGAGCGGCGGTGAAGACGGTGAGAATTCCACCCCCCACAGCGGCCAGCCACATCTGCCAGTATTCTTTGCGGCCGTGAGCGATGTAGTGTTCGCCGCTGTGACCGGTGCGTTCAACGGTTTTGCGGGCCAGCATGTTGAGGTTCTGGCGAACCAGTGCGGAGATGCGCGTGTCTCCCAGCAGGCCGCATACCAGAGTATTGAGTAGCTGGCGCGCGGCCACTGAGGGCTTGTTGGTAGCGTCAACCAGTGTGGCGGCCAGCAGCTCCATGCGATTCAGGGCGGCATCCATGGTGCTTAGGTCGAAGACCAGCGCAGTGCTCACGCCCTCGTCTTCCATGTGCAGCCGGACCAGCGCGAGTTCTCCCCGGCAGGCGTAGATAGATTCCATCCAGTGCTCGAAGCGATCGCATGCGGGCTCTGATGTCTCGGGGCGGACGAACTTCTCCGTCACAAACACAATGCGGTAGAACGGCGAATCTTCGACCTGCTCCACTGCGCTGCGCTGCCGGACTGCGGCGCTGGTACCGCACCCGGCGACCCGCGCCGCCAGCAGACAAAGCGCCTGATAAAGGCCATCGCGCACCTGCGGGAAAGCGGCCAGGCCCTGCGGATCCCACAGAATCGCAGCGAACCGTGCGAACAGCTCGCCATCGATGTCGCCAAAGCGTTTGGCCGCACGCGGCGAGGCAAAGGTCACCGCAAAGAGCCGAGCCGTGTCCGTGTCTTCGCGGGCCGAGGGCAGCAGGCGCTGGAAGACGCGGCGTGTAGTCTCCGCGAGCAGCGCTTTCTGGGCAGGAAGGCCGGATTCCGCAAAAAAGGAGACCGAATCGAGCTTGGCCACCATCGACTGCCACGATTTCTGAAAGTAGGAATGGAGCTCGGGGTCCTGTTCGAGAGCCTCCACCCAGGCTTCGAGCCCCGCGGTGAATGCGTGGTCGTTGGCCCGATTCCAGATGGCAGAGAAGAGCTCGGTAATGCTCTTCGTCTGCGCGGGGAGGGACTCTGCGGCGCAGAATGCTTCCGTCAGCCCGATCAATTCGGTGGTCGCACTGGAAGCGGCGCGGGGCTCTTCGGCGCGTGGCTCTCCCTCGCCGGGCAGGCGCTTGCTCACTTCATCTCGGACTGGGACGGGCGCACCCATTCGTTCACGAGCAACTTAACTGTACCGCAGATTTAAGTCTGCGGATTCAAAGATGTTGGGCCGCCTGCACCGACGACCTCGCCACCCGAGGCCCCAACCCAATTGCAGCTGGTTACGGCCGCAGAAAGGAACGAGGTCAGGCAAACCGGTGTTAAACTTGGGATTCTGGCCGCTTGAACCCGGAAATTTCACGCCTTAGAGAATCCCCTTGCCTGATCCACCGAAGAAAAAGTCTCCAGTCACCTATGCCGACGCTGGCGTTGATCTTTCGAGCGGCGACCGTACCAAGCAGCGCATCAAGTACCTCGCCCAACGGACATTCACCAAAGATGTCCTCAGCGAAATAGGCGGCTTCGGCGGCCTCTTTAAGCTGGATACCGCCAAATACAAGCAGCCAGTGCTGGTTTCGAGCGCGGATGGCGTTGGCACCAAGCTGAAAGTAGCCTTCGCGCTGGGCATGCACCACACTATCGGCGCCGACCTGGTCAACCATTGCGTGAACGACATCGCGGTGCAGGGTGCGACGCCGCTTTTCTTTCTCGACTACCTGGCCACGGGCGTGCTCGACGGCGAGGTAGCTGAGAAGATCGTGACCGGACTCGCCGACGCATGCCGCGCCAATGGTTGCGCCCTGATCGGCGGCGAAACAGCTCAAATGCCCGGCCTTTACGCAGATGGTGAGTACGACCTGGCCGGCTTTATCGTCGGCGTGGTCGATCGCGAGAAGATGATCACGGGCGAGAAGATCAGGGCCGGCGACGTGTTGATCGGACTGCCCTCGACCGGCCTCCATACGAATGGATACTCGCTGGCGCGCAAGCTGTTTTTTGAGACTGCGGGATACAAGCCAGAGCTGTACGTGAATGCGCTAAAGGAAAAGGCCGGCGCGGCCCTCATGAAGACCCACCGCAGCTATCTGCACGCGATCCAGAAACTGACCGCCGCCGATATGACAGTGGGCATGGCGCACATCACGGGCGGAGGCATCACTGAGAATCTGCCCCGGATTCTGCCCAAAGGCCTCGCGGCGTCGATCGACCTGGCCTCGTGGCCGGTGCTGCCCATCTTCGAGCACCTCCGCGAGCTGGGTAACGTGGAGCAGGATGAGATGCTGCGCACCTTCAACATGGGGATCGGGCTCATCGCAGTGGTTCCGGCCGACAAGTTCAACCGCACGAAAAGCCTGCTGGAACGGGCGAGCGAGAAGTTCTACGTGATCGGCAAGATCGTGAAGGGCGATCGCAAGGTGATTTACGGCTGATGTCCGCACCTTTGTCACGCCTTGGCATTCTTCTCTCGGGGCGCGGGTCGAACTTTCTCGCAATCGCCGACAACATCGCGCAGGGAAAGCTCAAGGGCTGCGAAATCGCGGTCGTGATCTCAAATAAAGCCGACGCGCCGGGACTGGACGCAGCGCGAGAGAGAGGTCTGAACGGCGTCGCCATCGAAGCGCGCGGGCGCAAGCGGGCTGAGCACGACGCAGAGATCATCGCGCGTCTGCAGGATGACAAAGTCGATCTTGTCTGCCTGGCAGGATACATGCGGCTGCTGTCACCGGAGTTCGTCCTGGCCTTTCCCGAGCGCATCCTGAATATCCATCCTTCGCTTCTGCCGGCCTTTCCCGGGCTCGACGCCCAGGAGCAGGCCTTCACCTACGGCGTGCAGGTCGCCGGATGCACCGTCCATTTCGTCGACGAGCGACTCGACCACGGCGTGATCGTGCTGCAGAAGACCGTTCCGGTACTCGAAGACGACGACGCGCACGCTTTGTCGGCGCGCATTCTGGAACAGGAGCACCTAGCATATTCCGAGGCGATTGCGCGGGTGCTTTCGGGAGAGTACAAAGTGTCGGGGCGGCGGTACGTGAAGGCTTGACACCGGCCTGATTCGTCTGTATCCGTTACATTTTCCAGATCTGGCACTTTGTGAGCGAGGATGCGATGCGGAGAACAATAGCTGGGCGGCGGACTGGAATGTGCGTCCTGGCAGCGCTTTGTGCGCTGGGAGTAATGCCGGCGTCGTGGGCGCAGGGGCCCAGAGCACAGGACGCTGCGTTGATTGCGCGGCGGGAAGCCACCGAGAAAGAGCTGGAGTCCGTTGCGATCATCGAGCGCAAGGTGATGGTTCCGATGCGGGACGGCAAGCGGATGCAGGCGGACATCTACCGCCCGAAGGACGAATCGAAGAAGTATCCCATAATTTTTTCGCGGACTCCGTACAACTTCAATTACTGGGACGTAGCGGTGGGCGCTCCTCGGGACATGACGACGGAGCTGGAGGCGGTGAAGCGCGGCTACGCCTATGTGGAAATGAACGAGCGCGGACGGTATTTTTCCGAGGGCGACTACGAGATTCTGGGCGCTCCGCTGACCGATGCCGATGACGCCTTGAACTGGCTCGGCAATCTGTCGTGGTCTGCGGACAAGGTCGGACTGATCGGCTGCTCGTCGACGGCGGAGTGGCAGCTTGCAGTTGCCGTGCGCGGCGACAAAGCACTGACGACTTTTATTCCCGAGAGCTTTGGCGCGGGCGTGGGTCGCGTGGCTCCTTACTACGAGCAGGGAAACTGGTTTCGCGGCGGCGCAGTGCAGATGTTGTTTGGTCCATGGCTGTACGACTACGGATTCCAGAACGATCCCAAGCCGATGTTCCCAAAGGATGCGACGCAGCAGGAACTGGTGCAGGAAGCGAAGTCCTTCGATCTGGATCCGCATCCGCCGATGGTGGACTGGTCGAAGGCTTTCTGGCATCTGCCCGAGAAAGACATGCTGGCGGCAGCAGGCGCGGGACCGGGCATCTATGCGAGCGTCACTAAGGGACCGACGGGCGGCAACATGATTGCGCGCACGCCGAACGATCCGGCGTGGTACAAGGGCGGATTGTGGAATGACAGCATGAACATCAACATACCCGGTCTGTGGATGATGACCTGGTACGACATAAGCGTCGGGCCGAATCTGGCTGCATATAACTATGTGCGCAAAACGGCGAAGCCGGAGATTGCCAACGAGCAGTATGCGGTGATTGCGCCGGTGCTCCACTGCAGCTACAAGCGCGCCTCGGAGCACACGATTGTCGGCGAGCGCGACATGGGCGATGCGCGGCTGGATTACGATGCGCTGACCTACGGCTGGTTCGACTACTTCCTGAAAGGCGAGCAGAACGGGATTCTGGAGAAGACGCCGAAGGTCCGCTACTACACGATGGGCAGTAACAAATGGCAGACCTCGGAGACGTGGCCTCCGGCGGGCGCAAAGCCGGTTACGTATTATCTTTCGAGCGGCGGCAGGGCGAACACGCTTTACGGCGACGGAGCACTGGCCGATGCCAGGCCAGGCAAGGATGCGCCGGATAAGTTCGTCTATGACCCGATGAATCCCGTGCCGACTTACGGCGGCGGCTTCTGCTGCATGGGAGCAGGAATGAAGCCGGGCGCGCTTGACCAGCGGAGCATGGAAGCGCGCGGCGACATTCTTGTCTACAGCACGGAACCGCTCAAGGAAGGCATGGAAGTCAGTGGCCCCATCAACTTGACGCTCTATGTATCGAGCGACGCGAAGGACACGGATTTTACCGTCAAGTTGATAGACGTGCTTCCGGACGGGACGGCGTACAACCTGGATGAGAACATCCAGCGGGTGCGGTATCGCGAAGGCTATGACAAGCCTCCCGTATGGATGGAGAAGGGCAAAGTGTACAAAGTCACGCTGCAGCCGATGCAGACCAGCAACTACTTTGCGGCGGGACACAGGGTGCGGATCGAAGTCAGCAGCAGCGACTTTCCGCGCTTCGACCGCAACCTGAATACCGGTGGCAACAATTACGACGAGGCGACCGGGGTGGTGGCGCACAACGAGGTCCATCATTCGGCGGAATATCCATCGAGCGTGACGCTCAGCGTGGTGAGCAAATAAAGGCAGCGGGGGTTCAGGGGTTGGTCGCGCATCGCCAACGCCGCTTGTGGCAATCTTGCCGCGGCCCGGGGAGCCCGTGCTCAGACGACCTTGCGAAGCCACCAGGCCAGAACAGAAATAGCTCGCCATGCCACCCCTGCGCTCGTGAGGATAGCGAGACTGGAATGATGGGGCAGGAAGCACCAGACCAGGATTGCGAATCCAATCAGGCCCAATGCGCCCATGGACGCGCCTGCAGCATCGATGCTGGTCGCGGCTCGGCCTCTGGAAGTGCCGTCGAAGCCGGCACTCTGCGTTTTCTCCTTCTCATGCTTCTCGATCAGCGTAGCTCCGGCGGGAAAACTTGCGGGGAATGCGATGAAGAGTCCGGCGACACCCGGACCATACCGTCTGGCGATCAACCCAGTCAGGGCCGTCACCGTGCCCCCGAACAGGAAACACAACGCATAATGCCGCCAGCGGCTGTAATGGATGGAGCCAGGGTCAAATCCAACGATCATCGCACCACCCCTATCGCAACCATACAAACCAGATTCCGAAGGCCGCGCCAGCCCATACCGGCATGAGCGCGAGGGTCGCGGTCAGAGCTGGAGGTTTATAGCGCATCAGGACAGTGCTCACGACCGATGCATAAAGAAAGAATGCGATCGCTCCGGCGACCACAGAACGAGCCTCGATCGCGGCGTATTCTTTTCCGTCAGCTGCGATAGTCAAAGCGAGGGTCGCAAGCGCAATCGAGGGCGCTGCACCGAACAGCCCGGCGAAACAGAGACAAAAAGGCCCGGCTGCCATGGCATCCGGGCCTTTGTTTTTGCGTCCTCTATCCGACAAATGCCTGTAAGTTGCTTGATATCAATCGATAACAGCTGCCGTCTCCGACCGGTCCTGAAATGTGCGTTTAAGTCTTTTATTTTCAATCGGTCCGACGCGGGTCTTTAGAATCAGACGGTCACAACCGCATGCAGACTAAACCCAATAGAATGAATCGGTAATAAATTCGCCATTGGGCAAGGGGGGAGGGGGTCCGCCAACCCGACCCTAGTACATCGTGCAGTTAGTTCTTTTGATGATCCTTCTTGGCCTTGCGCTGTTTTAGGCTGTTTGGGATGAGCGGCCTGGTACTCTTTCGTCGCTTCGATGATTCGTTGCAATTGATCCGGCCCTTTGGTCCAGGTGAACGGCGTGGGATAGGTGGCACGCTCTGCGTCCGTGCCTGCCGGGTGAGAAGGCTGAAAAAACATTCGATCCTGTTCATCCAGGAGGCGTGCGTAGGAGTGAAGTGAAAATGAACGCGCGCGTGACGCAGAAGCCATTGTTTGGCCGCTTCGTTTTTGTGGATGTTGAGGTTGTCCAGCACTACCTGGAGCTGGCAAGACGGGTAGGACTTCACGACATCATCCATGAAACTTAGGAAGTCGACCGCCGGTCTC
>Ga0210386_10000060_pt1 | contig 77961 bp, 109 predicted proteins | sample IncBWH32OmetaG_FD_160091 | JGI IMG/M metagenome (GOLD analysis project Ga0210386, IMG submission 160091) | Forest soil microbial communities from Barre Woods Harvard Forest LTER site, Petersham, Massachusetts, United States - Inc-BW-H-32-O ...
CTCGACGCCGAGATCCATCGCGCGACGCTCCAGCGGACTGACCCGCGCGTACATATTGAACTTGGGCGGCGTTTCCTCTTGGGTCTCCCAATATTCGCGCAGCTCGGACAGCGTGCGCTCGACACCAATCAGGGCGTGCCCTAGCCCCTTCCAGTCGTCCTGCGTCAGGTGACGCACGGCGTTCACAGAAAACCCCGCCAGCGCCTTCGCGCGCGCGATGGCGTCGCTTTTCGTTATTGTCATCGTCTCGACTCTCCACCGGGCGGATTGCCCGCGACCGCGCCCCGAAACGTCGAGGCGCGCGCGCTGGCAGTCACGCAGCGGATTTGATAATCGCTAGGAGATCAGCCGGAAGTTGGCGATGGTACTTGAGGACGATCCGGCGACCGAGTACCGCCTGCTTGGCGGTGAGCCGGGGGGACGTGGCCAGCGATTTGCCGACATGCGTATCCATCCGGTTGAAGCCCATGTCATCCAAGCTGGCGGCGCCGTCGCAGATGCCCGCCAGCGCGCGCAGAGCCGCGTGGACGGCCAGGACGGCCTCTGGGCTAATCTTCACCGCCTCCTCGGCTACTTGCGCCTGGGTGACCGCCCTAGTGGCCGGAGGCCCCGCCCTATCGGCCGGGGGAACGTCAACCGGCTCGACGTCTGGGAGCCGTTCCTTGTCGTCGAGGGCCGCGTCGAGGTTGCGCTGCTTCTCGACGAGGATCTCCGCCGCTCTCTGCTCGTAGCTCCCGTCAAGCACAAGATGCTGGATCAGCACTGACTGGTCCTGACCCCTCCTGTGCGCGCGGTCCTCGGCTTGGGTCATATTGCCGGGGACGACATCAAGCTCCCCGAAAACGACGAGCGAGGCGGCAGTCAGCGTGATCGCCACGCCGGCCGCTTTGATCGAGCCGATAAACAGCGTCTTGGCCGGGTTCGTCTGGAACGCATCCACCTCGGCCATGCGGTCCCGCTGCGCCGTCTCGCCGGTCACCATCACGGAGGCCGCGCCGAAATGCGCCTTGAGCGCGTTCGCCACGTCGTGGTGCCAAATCATCACGATCGTCTTGCCCTGGTTCTCAATGCACTCTTCGAGGTGCGTGATCAGCTGGGGAATCTTGGCGACCGCGACCTCATGACGAACACGGCTGATCTCGGCGAAGTCCACCGCTGCGGCCTCACGCAGGGCCGCCACGGCGTTCCGATAGTCGGCTGGGTCCTCTGACGCCTTGGACAGCTCGACGGCCAGCCGTAGGGCTTCCAGGCGCTTCTCGGACGCTGCCTCGGCGGCGCTCTCCCGCGCCAGCGCTTTCTTGGCGGCGGCGCCCTCGGGGGCGATAACCACGATCTGGCGCCGCTTCGCCGGCAGTTCCTTGAGGACATCGCGCTTAAGGCGGCGAATCATGATCGACGCGCGAAGCTTCGCCTGTAGCTCATCGAGGTTCGACGCGCCGGACACGTCCCAGCCATAGGAGCCGTGATAGCCCGCGCAGTAGCGCGTCACGAAGCTCTTCCAATTGGCACCCAGGCCTTTCTTGTCGAGCGCCTGGACGATCGGCCAAAGCTCGATGGGCCGATTGAGGAACGGCGTTCCGCTCAGAAACACCCGGCGCCGCGCCTTGAGCGGCTCGATCTCCCAGGCGCGCGCCTTCGCGTCCCACTTGCCGAAAACCAGCGAGGTGCGCTGCGCCTTCTTATTTTTCAGGTAGTGAAATTCATCCGAGACAAGGATGTCCCACTGGCGCGCACGCAACGCATCGTGATGCTTGCTCAACATTTCATAGTTGATGATCACGACATCTGTCGCCGGAAACGCGCCATTGGCCACGCCGACAGACATGTCGCGGACCAGCCATTTCTTGGCCTCGCGCTTCCAATTGAGCTTGGGCGTGGCTGGGCAAATGATCAGCACGCTCTTGATGCTCGGATCGGCGTTGATGATGCCCAGAGCCTCGATCGTTTTGCCGAGTCCCATTTCGTCGCCGATCAGAACGCTCGGGCGATCCATCGCGTAAGCGACCGCCGCGCGCTGGTACGCGTCAAACTTGCAGCCCTCGGGGGCCGGGATATCAACGTCTGCATCGGCCGCGCGGGAGGCCTCGATCGCCGCTGCATCGCGATCGTGCTTGGCTTGGCGTTGCGCGGTGAGGTTCGCCGCTAGCTCGCCGGGGTCCTTCCCTAGCTGGGCCGCGATCTCGGCGCGATCGGTCCACCAGTGTTTGCGCACCGGATCGAACCGGAATCCGGCGGCCTTAACGAGGTCTTTCGTCGCGTAGTCAAAGGGAAACCGGGCGATGAATTTGCCGCCCTCTTGCGTGACTGTGATTGCTGACATTTCGGTCACCCGTGCCAAAAATGAGTGATGATCGAGGTAATGATCGAGGCTAAGAGCGCCGCTAGAACGCTGCTCGACAGCAATTGCAGCCAAGGGAACCAGTGGTTCTCGCGATCCAGCTTTCGTAACTCAGCCGCGTACTTGTCAGACTCTTGTTGCAGCTTTCGTGACTCAGCGCGGTACTTGTCGGACTCTTCCTGCAATTTGCCGGTTTCAGCGATCGCCTTGTAGATCCGAGTCAATTGCTCGGGAATATCAAACGGGGAAGGATCGGCCATGGATTTCGACTCCAGAAAGGGAAAACCGGGCGGTAGGCGCCGCCCGGTCCTGATATGGCACTAAACGCAAAAACCGTCAACCTTGCGACAGTTTTTTCTGCGCCTCATCCTCAATATATCCCCTCGCGTAGGCCTTGCGCGCGTAACTCAGGGCGCACCGCAGCGTGCAAAACGGCTCGTAAGGCGCGCTCCACGATACGCCGTCCCAAATATCGCGGCCGGTGACGAGCATGGGCGTGGTCGCGTTTGGCGTCGTCCGATAAGGCGTCGCGGTATTGGTGACGATCCCGTCGCCCTCGTGGGCGGGCATGGGCTCGCCCTCGGGCCAGCGCACTTGCTCGTACGTGGTGATCCGTTGCCCGTATTTGGCGCCGCAATGGACGCAAACCGGGCGCGGCTTAGTCGCGGCCTTCATCGGATCGATCCCGCCGGGAACTTGAAGCGAACCAGCCAGGACGGGCCGCGCGAGTTGCGCAAGTACGCAAGCGGCTGGATGTGCCGATCGGCGACGCCCATGTACTCATGGCGCTCCCACGCGGTTCCTAGAGCGGCCCGCCAGCGGCGTCCGTACACCTTGCGCCACGCCACCATCGCCTCTAGCTCGACGTCGGTCAGCGGGCGCGTGATGCGCCCCGCCTTGTAGCCGGCCATGTCATCCCAGCGCACGCGGTACGTCAGGCGCGAGGGCGTTCCTTCGTCGCTCATGACAGCGCCTCGTTGCTGACCCAGCTATCGCGCGGCGCCGCCCACTTGGGGTTGCCATGCTGCTCGACAATGCGCTCGATCTTGCGCTGATTCAGCTCCTCATATTCGGTCTTCGCGATCTCGACCGCCGGATTCGGATAGACGCTCGGGCTGGCGGGTTTCATGCTGAACCCGTAGCTCGTCACGCGGTGCGCGTCGCACTGAATCCACGCGCTGAGATAGACCCGGCTCTCGCTCCCGCGAAACACCGTGAAGCGACCGTTCGTCGCCTTGAAATAGCGGAGCGGCATCAGATCAACTCCGCATCGGGCGAGCCGCAGGCGGTCCGCGCCTCTTCCAGCGTGGGGTAAATCTCGCCCAGCTGGGGGACATTTCGGCGCAAAAAGCGGATCGGCTGGAAGCCGTAGGTCTGCGGCACCATCGAGCGCGCAGCCACAGAACCGGGCTGCACATCCCGCACTTGCTGGATGTACCAAACATTCAATTTCATATTCGACTCCTTCGTAGGCTCATCAGGCGGCGCATCACGCCGCGAGACGGCGGGACATGCCCGCCGCCTTTCGCCTTGGTTCACGCTGCTAGAAGCGCTGGCGCGCCCGTGGACGCCTCTTCGTCCGCGTCCGCCTCCTCGGCCGCCGCCGCGCCTCGGAGCCAGTCTACAGCCTTGCTGGCCGCGCTGGCGGCGGTGATGATCGCCGTTTCCCGCTCTTCGAGCAGCGATACCCAAGTCTCGATGTACGAGGCCGGAGCCTCGCCTAGATCAATGCCCCATTCCGCGCAAATGAACGCGCTGGTTAGCTCCGCGATCAATTCCTCGGCCGCATAGGTGCGGTCGCCAAACTTGGCCCCATAGGTCCGATTGAGGCGCGAGGGATGCCCGGTGCCGTGGCCAAGCTCATGGAACAGCGTGGCATAGTAGGGATGGGCGCCCTTGAACGCCTCAAACGCCGGCATCGCGATGCGGTCGAGCGCGGGCGAATAGCAGGCCCGCGAACCCTCCTCGACCACGCGAATCTCGGTCGCCTGGACGAAGGCGTCGAGGTCAGCATCGCGCCCGTCCGGATTGACCGGCGCATGCTGGCGCGGCGCGCCAATGCCCAGGACTGAGTCCGGCAGCCCGTCGCACTGCGCGACGTTGAAAACCGGGTACGCCTTGAGGAAACCAATGCTCTTGTGCTTGTCGGGGTCCTGCCGATCGCGCACGACCATTTTCTTGACGAAGATCACGGTGAGGCTCTTCTCGCCCGCGCGAACCGTCCCGCCGGCCGCCTTCGCTTGCTTGAACGTGAGCCACCTCGGACCCCAGCCGTTCGCCTCGGCATGCGACCAGAGCAGGATGACGTTGGCGCCGCTGTAGGCGTGTCCGGTGACCGCGTTGCGCGGCATCACGCTACCATGAGCTTGGACGCGCTCGGACCATGGCTTGCGCCACGGCGCAACGCCGGTCTTGAGCATGGCGAGGATTTTGTCAGTGATTTCGCGGTGCATGTCGCGCATTGGGTTCGACTCCAAAAAGAAAAAAAGGGCGGGTTAGGCGCCCGCCCTGCTGAGATAGCACGTTTTGCAAAACGGTCAAGATCATAACCGTTTTTATTTTCAGATGCGCCCGCTCGCCATCATGAACAGCGCGAAAGCAAGCGACAGGCCGGTGCAAAGTTCAGCCACGGCGCACCTCCGTTAGCCGGATGGCGACTGTCCCGCCGCGCACAACGCCCTGCCCCGCCTCGCAGCGGTAGACGCCAATTGCAGCCTGGAACGCGCACGGCGCGCACTGCATCAGGAACGAGGATTCGGCCGCGTCGCCATAGCGGCGGCGCGCGGCAAGGTTGGCGACATGGCGCGCAACCGTGAACGCATCGCCCTCAATCGCCACGGTGCAGAATCGGTCGCTCTCGCGCGGGTCAGCGGCGAGGTGGACGACATCGGCGGTGAAGCGGGTCATTTTAGCCCACCTCCCCGGCGACGACGATTCCAAGCTCGGCGAGCGACGTCTCGACCTGTAGCCGGCAGGCGGCCCGCTCGGCCGATTTGCGCGCGGTGAACGTTTTACCCTCGCGCATCTCGATCTCGCGCCCGTCGCGCAGGAAGAGCGCATAGCGGCGCTCGCCTTTCGAGGGGTAGCGCGGGTTCAGGTCCGCGTAGACCTTGAGGCGGCACGTCACGAGCGCACCGCCCGCTCGATGTTGCCCCACGGCGCCTGGGCGTAATCAACGCCCTCGTGCGGCAGGCGCACCTCAAGGTGACCAATCACCCGGCGCGCCTCGGAGGCCTCCCAGGCGTCATGCTCGCAGGCTTGGTAGGCGTAGCAATCGACGATCTTGCCGGCGGCGCCAGCGGCCAGCGTGAGCGGCTCGAAGCGATAGGCCTCGACGTCCGCCACATAGCGCGCATGCTCTTCCGCGTGACGCTTGGGCATGGCGTAGCGGTAGGCTACGCTCTTGACGTTCTCTTCCCAGAGCAGGCGCCCCAAAAGGTTCGCCGGCCGGGTTGAGACGCCCAACTCCAGGGCGATGGTGACGATGGCGTCAATATCGCGCTTGGACACAACAAAAGCAGACATGGATTCGACTCCTTCAGATTGGCTGACGGTTAGGCTCATCAGGCAGCGCCAAACGCTGCGACACAGAGGCCCGCTGGCAGGCCTCCGCGTTTCGCCTTGGGTCAGGGGTTCTTGATCAGCTTGCCAGCCGCCAGGACGCGCCCATCAGCGAGCACTGTGAATATCGGCGCGTCAGTGTCGCGATCCGGGGTCCACGCCTTGTCGTCGGTGATCCGCCAGTCGGCGAACATGCGCGAGTAATAGACGAACGCCCCGCCGCGATCGGCGGCCAGCTTGGCGGCTTGCTTTAGTGTCATCGTTTCGACTCCAGTTGGTAGGCTCATCAGTGGCGGCCAAACCGCCAGACAGGCGCCGATTCGCTCGGCGCCCGTTTCGCCTTGGTCACTGCCGCTCAAAAGCCAGATAGGCCTGCTTGTGGCTGATGTGCGGGTGCGTCTTGATGAACTCAGACGCGGCCCACAATTTGCGGTCATAGCGGGACTGGCGCTCGACCGGCCGGTCCGCCAGCGCTACGCGCGCCAGATGGAACAGGTTGGACAGTTCCGCCATCTCAGCGTGAGTCAGCATCACGCCCTCCCGCGCAGGAGGGCATGAATCCGGCGAGCCTCGGCGTTCGATACGCGAGACGAACGGCGCGCGCTGGCGATAGCCTTGTCGATCGCAATCTCTTGCTCGCGACGGGCGATGAACCGCTCGGCCGCATTGGACCCAGCGAATCCAGCGACCATCACGCCGCGATCAAAAACAAGCCAATCGTGCTCGGCGTGCTCGCTCCACTCGTTAAACTTCATCTCAAAACGGGACATGATCTCGACTCCTTTTTCGGGCGCCGTAGGCCAGCGCCTGTCCTCCAAATAGTGGGTTGGGATACACGCTGTCAAGCTTTTTCGGTCGCCATCGTGACGATATTTTGCGGCCGCTCTCGACTCCTTATTACATTGTCCCCAGCCAGTGTCCCGATGACCCCCCATAAACCGCGCCTTTGCGGCGACCATGTCCCGCTAAGTGTCCCGCGTTTGTCCCAAGCGTGTCATGCAGTCTCGGACACGCTTAAATAGGCGGGACTGAGGCGGGACAAGCCAGGGACAAACGCTCCAAAGCCACAAAACTCGGTAGGCGTTTAAATCAATTTGGAGGCCCACTGGCTGGGGTCTATGAAAATCGGCCGTAGGACACTGGCGTTGCACGTTTTGCAAGTCCACGGTGCGTCCAATCGATTCTAGGGGTCGTTTCCGAAATTGGTCAATTTTCAGAATTTCATGGCATGAAAAGCAGAAGGCGGTGAGAAAGACAGAAGTTTACACCCTGCGGACCTCTGCTAAGTCATTGATATTTGAATTTTGCGGCAAGTCGGATGTCGGCTTATCGCTGGAATATCCGAAACGCATCTCGAAGAACGCTTGCGATTCCAGTAACTTACGGTGCGTGCGCCTTTGGCGAGCGAGTTCATAGCGGAAAGCTTGCCGAGTGAGGGGGAAAAGTAGCGGCCCTATCACGACCGGCATCTGCCAACGCTCTCGCACGCAAGGCGCTCGCCAGCGCTTTGCCCCGCGCAGCCAGTGCCGCCATTGCGACTCGATCACGCATGGTTTGCGCCAGACCGGCCGGACAGAAACGATTGGCTGGAATCTGCGTCCGTGACCCAATGTCGCCAGATAGGCGACAGCGCTCCACCTGACCCGCTCGCGAGCAATCAATCGCGCATGCGCCAGCGGCTCGATGCTGTCGGCAAGGCCTCGACCAAGCTCTCGCAACTCAGCCGGCGACCATGGCGTCGAATCGAGGACATGGCGCCACCGCGAGATCAGCGCCCGGTTCACATAGGCCGCTCGCGCCTCGAAGTCGTATGGATGCCGGTCGCCAGCGATCCCGTTGCACTCGCCGCAGGAAGGCAGCAGCCAACCGCGCACGCGATCCACCGCGTAAGGCGGGAAATGATCCCAACAGGTGGCGCGCTCGCCGCAATAGACGCATCGCTCGCCGATCACTCGGATGCGCTCGCCCACCTCGTTTTGCCGGTTTGCCATCCTTGCAGATCATGCAAACAAGCCGCAACAGTCAATCCCCCCCAAGACGCCTTCGCCAAGCCTCAGAGCCGGTCGCTGGCAGGCCTCGATCGCACCGAAACGGCTCATTGCCCCAAAACCGTCAAGCCCCAGGCCTCGCCCAAGCCAATGAGATGCCAGGGTTATAAAAAGTGATTTGCGCCACGACACTGTTTTGGCACTGTCCCCGCGCCTCCCCTCGCGCGCGCGCGGTCGCCTACTTTCCACCGCCTGAAGCCTTGGGGACGGAGCAGGCGTCCCAAAGGGCGCCGTCCGCGAGGTCCACACACACCATGCAGACGTCTCAGCACTCCATCCACGCGCGCGTACCCGCGAACAATGGCCCTCTTTGTCCCCAAAATGTCCCCTTCCTCCGCTCGGGACAAGCCGCTCCGCTCGCTCTCTTCGTTCGCGCTTGTCCCTCCCTACGGAATACCGTCGACAACGCTCCAAAAGGCAGCGGCCAGTGATCAGCCGCTCGATCCATTCCTCGCTGGTTCCCTCTCCGGAAGCGAAGATTGATTGTCGGCGCGCGGCGCGCTGGCGTCCCTCGAAGCGTCTCGCTTTTCAACCTATGAGGATATTCAACCGTGCCCACAACCGCTCTGAAGTGGCTTGTTGATTGGAGGCGACGACAGTTCCGCCTTCGCGTCATTCGCGCGCGGAAAGCCCAGCAATTGCGGGCGTCTCCGAGGATCGCTGTGCTTGTATCTCCGGATTGTGAGACACGCGTCAAATGCATGGCCAAATGCGTGTTAGATCAATAGGTTAGCGTGTGCCATATCAGTGCCAGCGGCTGTGCCGATATAGTGCCGTAAATGGTGCCAGGAGGGTGGGGGGGGAGACCCTGTTCGCTTCAGTTTAAGCTTAAGGCCCGAGTAAAAAATATGGTGGTTTGGCTGTGGGTTCATCTTAAGTGATGTGTGTATTGTCCATTTGGACAGAAAGGACGGAATGGACAGAAAGGCGAGTTTTTGGGATATTGCGTTAGAGTGTTTGTGTGGCTTACAGTTGGTTTTATGACAATGACCGAGGCAGAGGCGATAGTTGCTAGAGTGCCAGCGATTGAGTTGGCTGAGTTAGGGCTGATAGCGGAGAGATGGCCTATAGAGGATATAAGTCCGAAGCGCGTATTGGAGCTTGCGGAGCAGATGCGCCCATCGGAATTATTGGCGTGGCTTGAGGAGGGTCGACGGAAGGTCGGTCGACAGCGCCGGCCGCGAGGGTGAGTTATGGCAGGGGACACGGGGAAGGGACCGAGGGCGCGCTCGAAGAAGGATCGGAGCGCGGACGAGATTGCGGAGGCTGCGAAGGGGGCACGGGAGCTTGAGGAAGCGATTGAGCGGATGTCGGCGAATGGACTGACGCCGCAGGAGATCAGTTTGCTGACTGGGTTGCGACCGGACCGGCTTTATCGGCGTTACAAGGATTGTATGCTCAAGGGGGGTGCGCGGCGGACCAACGAGGTTGCGGAGGCGGCGTTCAACATGGCGGTAGGGGGGCCTGACCGGAACTGGCGTCAGGCTGATGCGTCGATGAACAAATTTTGGCTTGAGCGGCGGGGTGGGCCGATTTGGGCGCCACCGAAGCCGGACGATGAGCGCGGTCCGGACTTGTCACGGCTGAGTGTTCCGCAGCTAATTGAACTTGAGAGGGCGTTGCGGCCCTTGGCCAGGAACCCGGTTTTGATTGATGCCGAGGTCGAACCTACCGAGCCACGAGGCGATCGTGGCCGAGTTGATGAGACGGGAACTGGGGATCAGCTCGATGGAGGCGTCGGCGAGCGTGTCGACGGTTCGGGAGCGGTGCCGGAATAGTTTGGTGAATTTCGTGGAGGAGGCGTGGCCGATCTTGGAGCCGCGCATGCCGTTTGTGAAGGGACCGCTGGTCGAGGCGATTTGCGAGCACCTCGAAGCGGTGACGGCGGGGATGATCACGCGGTTGCTGATCAATGTTCCGCCTGGGAGCGCGAAGAGCCTGCTTGTGTCGGTGCTGTGGCCGGCGTGGGAGTGGGGGCCCCGGGGTCTGACCAGCTATCGGTACATCAGTTCGAGCTTTGCGGAGAGCGCGTGCGTTCGCGATGTGCGGAAGATGCGGCTCCTCGTCACCAGCGATTGGTATGTTCGGCATTGGCCGCACGTTGAGCTGACCCGGGGCGGCGAATTAAGTTTTGAGAACACATTGACCGGGACGCGGGACGGGGTTGCGTTCAGCTCGCTGACCTCGCGGCGCGGCGATCGGCTGATCCTCGACGACCCGCACAGTGTTGAGAAGGCGGAAAGCCCGAACGACCGGGAGAAGGCGACGCGGCGGTTTCGGGAGAGCGCGGTGAATCGTCTGAACGATCAGGCGAAGAGCGCGATCGTTGTGGTGATGCAACGGCTGCACGAGGCGGACATCAGCGGGGTCATCCAGGAGTTTATGCCCGACTACGTCCAGCTGGTGCTGCCGATGGAGTACGAGAGCGGGCGCCATTGCGAGACGGAGATCGGTTTTTCGGATTGGCGGCGGAGCGAGGGCGAGCTGCTCTTTCCGCAGCGCTGGGGGCGCCAGGAGGTTGAGAACCTCAAACGCGACATGGACAAATGGGCTTACGCCGGCCAGTACCAGCAAAGGCCCGCGCCGCGAGGGGGCGGGCTGTTCCCCTACACCGGCTGGGAGCTTTGGCATCGCGGGGTTGCGCTGACCTATGGGCGCAACGAGTCGCAATATCCGGACTTCGACATGATCGTGGGCTCGCTGGATTCGGCCTACGGGACGAAGCAGGAGAACGACTATTCGGCGTTCATCGTTTTAGGGATTTGGACCAACCATTTCGGGGTTCAACAGGCCATGCTGATGGCTTGCTGGCAAAAGCGGCTGGCGTTGAACGAGCTGGTCGAGGAAGTGATCAAGAAGTGCCGCACATTGAAGGTCGATCGGCTGCTGATCGAGCTGAAGGCGAGCGGGATCTCGGTGGCGCAGGAAATTCAGCGGCTGACGCGGGACGAGGAGTTCGCGATCCAGCGGATCGATCCGGGCAACATGGACAAGGTGAGTCGGGGGCACGCGCTGTCGCATCTGTGGGGCGAGGAGCAGGCCGACGGCTCGTTTCGCAAGGGGGTGGTTTGGGCGCCTGGGCAGACCCAGCCGAACGGGGCGGTTTGGCCTCGCGACTGGGCTGAGCTGTGCATGTCGCAGTGCGCGTCGTTTCCGAAGGGGAAGCACGACGACATCGTGGATGCGCTGTGTCAGGCGCTGAAGTTTTGCCGGGAGCGCGGGTTGCTGAAGAAGTCGGCCGAGGTCCAGGCCGAGGAGTACGCGGAGCTGCTACAGTCGCCTTTGCCGCCTATGCCGTTGTACCCGGTCTGAAGGTCCGCCGCCCCAGCACTGAATCACTGGGCATCAAGAGTTCATTGGCCGAGACGGCGGACCGACAATTTGCACCAACTGCAAGACGGAGTCAAGAGATGGGTAAAGGCTGGCGCGTCCTCTCCGATCCGCGCGAGGTCGTCCCCGTTGATGATCTGATGACGCACGGGGGCGGCCTCGATTGCCTCTGCAAGCCGCGCCTGGACGGCGCCGTGATCGTCCACCATGCTTTCGATCAGCGGGAGGACAATGAACGTGGGGCTCTGGGCGCTGATCCGGATGGGGTGGCAGAGGCGCCAGCGGCGGCTCGACATGGAGGTGCTTTGGCCGGCCTGCCTGGAGGTGTCGCCGGATCTCGATCGCGCTAAGGCGGTGTTTGCGGCGCACTGTCTCCACGACCCGGCCTGGACGTCGTTGGGCGAGGACGCGCTGTTCGCGTTCATTGATCAGCTGGAGGCGTATGACTAGAGCGGATCGATATCGATGCTGTTCGCCTGCATGAGCCAGATGTCGATCTTCTGGCGGTCGTCCAGCTCGTCGACCATGCGGCGCAGTCGTTCGAGCACGCGCGCCTCGGCGCCTGGAGCGGCCTGCCAGGGTCCGTCGATCCACTGGCGAAGGTAGGCCCTGATCGCGGCGATCTCGGCCGGCGTCAGTTCGTCCCGCTGGAGGTAGGCCTCGATTGCGGGCTTGAGGACGCCGCTCGTCTCGAACATCCAGTAACCCGGCATCACGGGTGCCGCTTTGGCTTTGGTCGGAGATCCATTTCGCTGAGCGGGACGTCATAGCCGTGGGCGATGAACCACATCGCCAGACCCGACCGGAGGACCGCCTGCATCGTCATGCGCTGGTCGAAGGCAGCCTGCCGCAAGGCCTCGTGGATCTGATCCTTGATGAGGAAAACGATCTCACGCATGCGCTCGCGGTCGCGCCGGTCGAGTGTGACGCCGACCTCGCTGACCGCTTCCTCGTGCGCTGCCATAAGCGCCACGATGGTTTTGTGTTCTCTCTCCGCCGCTGCGGCTTCCGCTGCGGCTTTGGCTTTTTGTTCCGCAGTCCGCTGGGCGTCTTCCTCTCGCCAACGCTTGTTGCGTTGCTCCTGCTGCTTCAGTTCCTCTTGTCCCTCCGGGGACGCCGCCCATCGCTCCCGCTGCAAGCGCTCGTAGGCGAACATGATGGAGTAGATCGACCCATGGTCTTCCACATTGCGCTCGAAGAAATCGGCAGGAAGAGAGGCGACGCGGAGCGCTTCGCGCATGGCGCTGTCTGACATTTCATCTACGGCGGCGACGCCTTGGAATACTGACCTGATCTTGCGGTAGCGCGCGGTGAGGGTCTCGCAGTCGGAACAGTCGATTTCGTTCAGCAGCTCGCCGATTCGTCGCCATGCGCGAAGCTTGATCTGGAGGAATTTCCTGACGCTTTCGTCGTCTTTGATCTGCTTGTGGTAGGCGGCGATTGCGGCGGCTTGCTCGGCGATCGCCTTGCAGTCATCGAGTGAGTGGCAGGCTGCGATCGCCGTCTGCATCCTCTCGTAGAGCCGAGCTGCTTTGGGGCTTTCGTCGATAAGGGCGAGTTCGTTCATGCCTTTCTCCCGGTCTTAAAGCCGCCAGCTTGACCCAATCTTGCAGTTCGTGCAAATTGTCGCGTTGGCGACTGTTTTGCTGGTCGCCGAAGAGTCGAACTCATGTCGGCCCGGGCAAGCAATGGCGGTTCGCACACCGACGCGGAATGGCGCGCGCAGCTGCGGCGCCAGTTCCATCGCTGCAACAACCCTTACTGCATGTGCGATCTGCGGGCCGACGGCATCGTCGTCCACCGCGATCACTTCGTCCCGGTGACCAGCGGCGGCAAAGACGACATCGCGAACATAAGGGCGATGTGTGCGCCCTGTAATTTGCGCAAAGGCGCGAAGGCGTGGCGCGTGTTCCTGGCCGAGGAGCGCGCCCGTCAAGATGGCCATTTCAAAGTTTGGTCTGCCCACCCCGTCTGGCCGATCGGCTCCGTCGTGCTGTTCACCGTTGGCCTGATCAAAGGCCTCGCATTCGGTCCGCTGGCGATTGTGTTCCTCGGCTTCGCCTGCTTGGCCTTATTCGGCCTTGGTTGGGTCTCCAGGCTGCTCAATGGTCTCTTAAGCCTCTGCCTCGTGCCGCTGATCAGGTGGGCGTTGCGCGGCCCCCACATCCAGCGCGTCGGCGTCGCGCTCGGCGCTTTGGTTATGGTGGTGCTGATGACCGGGGGAGACGCGCGGGTGAACGACACTGGCCATGGCATGCGCCCCAAGCCGAGGCTTGAGGCGGGGCCGATCGCGATTTGGCGCGCGCCCGCGCTGCCGGCGAAAATACCGTGGCCGCCTAAGCGACCGTGGTATCTCGATCGACCATTCGGGACACGACCGACCGGGTGAACGGCGTGCCGGTCGAGCTGACATAGCCCAGGTTCGCCAGCGCCACCCGCACCCCGTTCAGCGACTTGCCAGACTGGCGCAGTTCGCGCGCCATCGCGACCATCGCCGGGTCCATTTCGGTCCAGCTCTTGCGCCCCTCGCATTTGCCGGTCGAGGCCTTCTTGCGCGCCCGCGCCGCCTTGAGCTTGGCGACGATCATCGCCTTGTCGAACTGACTAACGGCGCCCAGGATCTGCCGGATCAGGACCGCCGTCGGCGTGTCTTCGATGAAGCTCGACGGCGAATCGACGGCGATCAGCTCGACGCCCAAATCTTGGAGCCGCCGAAACCCGATTTCTTGCACCATCAGATCGCGGGCGAACCGGCTGGCGTTCTCGACTAAGATCGTGCGAACGCCGTTGCTGGCGATGCGCTGGAGGAGGAGCCCGAAGCCCTCGCGCTCGTCCAGGGCGTCGGCGCCGCTCACCGCCGCGTCGTAATATTCGCCGACGATGTCGATGTCGTTGCGCGCCGCGAAGGCGCGGACGGCGCTCTCCTGGCGAGCGAGTGAGTCCTTGTCCTGGCCGACGTTGGTGGCGCTGGATGTACGGAAGTAGGCGACGGCGTGTTTCATGGTAGACTCCTGTTGGGACCTCACGGTCCCTTCCTGTTGGCGATAGGTGGGCCGCCGCGCCTCCGCAGCGCGGCGGCCTTTTCGTTAGGTCGTCCTGCGCACGCTGACGCGGATTTTGCCGTCGGCGAACCTCGACTTGCCGGACTTGTTGAGGAAGGCCTTGCGGCCGAGGATCTCGGCGAGGCTGCGAACGTCGATCTCGACATCGACGTCGAACTCGACCAGCTCACCCTTGCGGGTGCGCCCTCGGATACCCTTTACAATCGTGTTCATGTTCGACTCCTTGATTCGGGCGGTAGGTCGCCCGTCCTTCATATAGCACATACCGAGACAGGTTGCAAGATCTGCAAATCGCGGTATCGTGCAATCGGCTGGCCGTTTCGACCAAATCCGGACCAGCCCGGGCGGCTCTCTAAGCGGCTTCGCCCCCCGACGCATCGCGGATGGGGGCCGCCCGCTTTTTTGGAGGAAACATGGCTGAACTTGACGAAGTTGCAGAACGGCTCACCCGCATGGCGCGGACGATCGGCCGGGTTGTGGGGATCGATGTCGAGGTGGTGAAAAACGGCAATCGGCTGATCTTCGTCGACGTCAACGGCGAGCCGGTCTCGAATGACGGGGACGAAGTTATCGCGACGACCTTGGAGGAGATCACGGCGGGCAAATTTCTTGATGACTTTGCCGCCCGGGCGTTCCGGGCGGGTATGGTCCTCCGGTATCAGCAGATCGAGCGAGACAGGACTCCATGAGCGAGCACCAGCTCCGTCAGCAAAGCAAGGTCCGCAGCTCGTTCGAGGTGCGGCCGATCCTCGACGCGGTCGCCGCTGAGATCGGCAAGCTGCACGGCGTTGTGCTCGGCGTCTCGCACACGGCTGAGGGATTGTTTTTCATCAACGGCATTGGCGCGATCGTGCAGGACGGCCCGGTCCACATTCTCGCTTGCAGCGACGAGGAGATCGCGACCGGCGAGTTCTTGAAGTACTTCACGCCGAGATGCTTCTTCGCCGCGCTGTGCGAGCGGTTCGCGCAAGAGTACGTCCGTCAGAGGATGGGCGGCGTCAATTGAGCGACGATTCCAGGGATCAAGCGCTTGAGGCGCAACGCCTCGTCGAATCGATCCGGCCGCTTCTCGCCGGGAAAGGTCAGGCCGTGCAAAGCGCGGCGCTCGTGGATTTGGTCAGCATGTGGCTGGCCGGAATGTTTGTCGTTGGCAATGCCGAGGCGACCGACGCGATGCGCGAGGAGCATTTGTACCTGTTCATGAGGACGGTGGTGGACCTGATTCCGCTCAACGAGGAAATGATCACCAAGCCGATGCTCGAACGGAAGCTGAAGCGGCAATGACCGGCAATTGGCAGAAGCTGGCGCAGACCAAGGTCGCCGATCTGCCCCGGCTATGTTGGAGCTGTGAGTTTTGGCTTCCTGAAATTAATTGGGACGTTGACCCTCCGGAAGAAAAGCAGACTGGAAGGTGTCACAGGTTTCCGCCGACGAGGGCAACGCTATTGGCTGGCGGCGAATCAGCGTTCCCGCGCACTTGGGAAGGGGACGGTTGCGGCGAATGGCGCGTTGGGCTGCCCCAGGCGCGGGCGGCGCAGAAGTGAAGCTGCCCAAGCTCGGCCCGACCGGCGACTTCCCGCACGGCAAGCCCAGCCCGGACGACGAGGGCGGCCTGCTCCTCGCCGTCGGCGCCGACGAGCATGGGAATGTGAAGATCAAGTTCGGCAAAAAGATCGCCTGGATCGGATTGAACAGCGAGCAAGCGATTCAGTTCGCGATGATGATCTTGAAGAAGGCTGGATTTACGGGTTCTGTCATCATCGGCCCTGGAGGGAACGATGCCGGCCATCCTAGAGAAGGCGGTCAAAGCAATTAAGAAATCGAGCCCCGGCGTGAACCCGTGGGCCGTGGCGACGAGCACACTCCAAAAGGCGGGTGAGCTGAAGAAGGGCACGAATCAGCCGACCAAGCTCGGGGTGAAGCGCGGCAAAATGTCGCGCAAGGAGAGACACGCGAAGCCGCTGGCGATCGGCGGCGCGGCGAAAGGGCCGTCACTCGGGAGAGCTGCGCGCCCCTCTTGACGTCAACTGCCATCCCTGCGCGAACTCCGCCACCGAGATGGCGGACTTCTGACGGCGGACCGGCAGCAAGCGAGCCATGGGAGGGGCACCGCCCGGTCCGTCTCTTGGCGTCCCCTCCCGCCCAACCGGGAGAAAGCCCATGGCCCAAGCCCCCCACCGCCCAGCATCCTCACAGTCGCAGAGTCAGCAACGCTCCCACCCCGCCGCAGCGCCGCCCCCGCGCCACCCGGCGCAGCCGCCGGCCGCCCGTCCTGGCGTTCCCCAGCGCGATCAGCAGCCGCGCCCGGAAGCCGAGGACGAAGCGCCCCCCGAGAAGATTCTCGAAAAGAGCGACGCCCTGGCGCTCTTCCGCGCCGGCCACCGGCTGAAGAAAGCGGGCGACCCGCCGGAGAAATGGATCGCGGCGTCGCGGATACACGGCGTGATGGTCTTGTGCTACCCAATGGACGAAGAGATCGAGAAGGGCATCATGGACCAAGAGTTGGTCCTCGCGGATGATCTTCCACAATCTTGATCTGAACGGGGTCGGCGATGGCCGGGTTTGGCGGATTGGGCGCAATCAGGCTGCCGCCATCCCCAATCGATGGCAGCGTAGACGACCCCGGCGACCTCTCGACCCGCTTCGCGCCGAAAGAGATTAACCTCGACGCTGACGACGGCGACATCGACTACGACAAGGCGACCAAGATCGAGACCGAAGACGGTGGCGTCATCGTCTATGTCGGCCCCAGGCGCATCCCGAAAGAGGATACCGAGTTCGGCGACAACCTTGCCGAGGTGCTCGGCGACTCTGAGCTGAACGGGATCGCCGACGATCTCCTGCGGCTGATCGAACAAGACAACGAATCCCGCCGCGAGTGGCTCGACACGCGCGCTCGCGGCATGGAGCTGATGGGCCTTCGCATCGAGTCCATGCGCTCCAGCGGTTCCGATGGCTCCGCGCCGCTCGAAGGCCAGTCCCAGGTCCGGGCCACGCTACTGGCGGAAGCGGTAATCCGTTTCGGCGCCAACGCCTTCGCCGAGCTGTGCCCCACCGACGGGCCAGCCAAAGTTTCCGAGGACACGTCGGGCTCGACTGAAGATCTCGACACGCTCTCCGATGCGCTTGAGCACGATCTCAATCACTACTTGACCACCGTCGACAAGCCGTGGGTTCCTGACACAGACGCAATGCTCCTCCGTGTGGGCTTGGATGGTTGTACCTTCAAGAAAGTCTACCATGACCCGATCCTCCGGCGGCCGATCTCACGCGCGGTGTTCGGCGACGACCTGATCGTCAACAATAGCGCGACTTCGATCTACGACGCAGGCCGCATCACGCACCGCTCATTCATGCGCCCGTCGATGATCCGCCGCATGCAGCTCGTCGGGGCCTATCGCGATGTCCCGCTCAACGACACCGGCTTCATCGAGAAGGGACCGATGGAGCTTCAGGCCGAGCAGATCTCCGGCGTTCGCCGCTTCGACAGCTGGGAGAAGGACGACCGCGATCACGAGATCTTGGAGTGCTACTGCGAGCTGGATCTGCCGGGGTTCGAGCACGAGACGGATGGCGAGCCGGACGGCCTCGCGGTTCCCTACAAGGTGGCGATCCACAAGGAGACAAGAACAGTCCTCGAACTGAGAAGGAATTGGAACGAAGACGACGAGATGTGTTTGCCGAAAACGTATTTCGTACAGTATCCATTCATCCGTGGGTTCGGATTTTATGCTATTGGCCTAAGTCATCTGCTGGGAAATATTACAAACGGCATCACGGCTGCTTGGCGAGAGATAGTAGACGCCGGCATGTTCGCCAATTTTCCAGGCTTATTAGTTGCGAAAGGGGCCGCTAGACAGAATAACAACATATTCAGGGTTCCGCCAGGGGGTTCGGCCGAAGTCGAGACCGGCGGCCTGCCGATCCAGCAAGTGGCGATGGGTCTGCCTTACCGATCGCCAGACTCGGTCTGGGTGGGCTTCGTTCAGCAGCTGAATCAGGAAGGGAAGAGCCTCGGCGGCACGGCCGAGATCATGGTCGGCGAAGGCCGCCAAGACGCGCCGGTCGGGACGACCCTCGCTCTCATCGAGCAAGCCATCAAACCGCTTATGGCGACGCACAAGAGGCTGTGTGCGGCGCAGAGCGACGAGCTTCAGCTCCTGTGCGAGCGCTTCCGCGAAGACCCGGAGGCGTTTTGGCGAGCGAACAAGCGCTCCGCCTACGATTGGGATGAGCAAGCCTTCCAGCAGGCGCTGAACACGAGTGAAATTGTCACGCGCGCGGACCCGAATACGGCCTCGCATCTCCAGCGAATGCTGCGCAACGCGGCCTTGTATCAGATGGCCAAAGACGAACCGAGCGCTTTCAATGTCGCTACGATTCGTAAACTCTGCATTCGAGGAATCGGCTTCGCGAATCCTGATCAATTTTTAAATCCGATGCCGTCCGGCCCGCCGCCGGACCCGAAGGCCCAGGCCGCGATGCTAACCGGGCAGGCGGCGATGATGGATGCGCAGACACGGGCCGGTCAGCTCCAGCTCGACATGCGCGACAAGCCGCTCGACGACCAGCAGCACCAAGTCGATGCGCAAGTGAAGATGGCGACGTCGAAGATGGCGCTGCAAAAGCAGCAGCTCGCCACCCATACCGCTGGTTTCCAGGCCCAGAACGAGGCCCGCAAGCCGCAAATGGAGGCGCAGAAGCAGCAGCATGAGGCCCAACAGAGCCAGCTCGACCGCGCGCACGACACCGCGACGCAAATGCGCGAGCAAGCGCACGAATTGAACCTCGAAAGAGGTGGTTGGGCGCATGAAGACCAGCTGCATGCGCGCGATCAGCAGCATGAGCAGCAGATGGGCGTGCGCGAGCAGATGCACGACCGCGTCATGGGCGCGCAACAGCAGCAATTCGACGCCGCGAGGGACATGCAGGGGCGGCAATTCGATGCCGCGAACGCTCAGCAGGACCGCGCGCACGAAGACCAGATGGGTCAGCGCGAACAAGCCGTCGAATCGCAGCGCGAAGAGCGCGGCCGCGCTCACGAAGAGCAGATGAGCGAGCGCTCGCAGCAGCACGAACGTGTCATGGGCCAGCAACAGGCCAGGGCGAAGATCCAAGAGGTGAAAGCGAGGCCTGCGCCGCAGCGCACGAACGGTTCGGGCTCAGATCGGCAAAAGCGGGCGAGCGGCGGCTCGGTCCATCATCAAATTGAGACGCCCTACGGCACGGCGAGGCGCGCTCCCGACGGTGAATTTTACGTCCAGCATCCAAAGACCGGCCAATATTTCCGAATCCGGAGGCGATCATGAGCGAACCACTCGATCCCCAAGAAGCGGCCACCCTTTTTTACTCTGGCTCGCCAATGGCGTTCGTCGCGGTTCCCACCGAGAGCTTCGTCTGCGGCCAATGGATGGGCCAGCGCGCCCTGGTCATGCCGATTCCGTTCGATGACGCTGTCGCCTACTTCACCGAGCACCCCGTCATGCTTTACGACCCGAACGCGCCGCTAATGACGGCAACAATCACGGCTGGAACCCCCTACACCCCAGCTTGATAAGGAGAGGAAACATGGTCTCGCTCGCTCATGGACAATCTGTCGATCTGACCGTCGCCTACACCGATTCTCAGGGCGCACCAGCCCATCCGCCAGGGCCGGTCAACTGGACCTCGTCTGACACCTCGATCGCCACCGTCTCGGCCGGGACCGAAGACACCCAGGCGACCGTGACGTCGGTCGCGGCAGGAGCTGCGACCATCACCGCCGCATCGGAAGGGATCACTTGCGGCATCGACCTGATCGTTGATGCCGGCGAGGTCGGGGCGAGTGAGGGGGAAATCACGGCTGGCGAGCCCTACGACACGACGGGATCACCGGGACAGGGTCTGCCGGATCAGGGTCTTCCGCGTCCAGGTCTGCCGGGTCGTCAGCCGGGTCAGCTGCCGGGTCAGCAGCAGCGCCCGCAGGCTCCGGTGCGGCCGGGTCAGCCGGGTCAACCAGTCGTGCGGACAACGACGATCCGTAGGTAATGGTCGACGATCTCGGCGACTACGACGTCGACCCGGTCGAGGGAAATCCCTTTGGCTCGATGGCGTCGTCGCCGAACGATTTCGACGTCGCGCCGGTCGATCACGATCCTTTCGCTGGCGCTGGCGGAACCCCGGCGCCAGACCAGTTCGAGCTAGCGTCGAGGCAGCCCGAAGCCACGCCGTCGAGCGCTGGCGGTCCGCCCTTGGACCCTGGCGATCGGCAAGACCTGATCCGGACTGTCTACGGCGAAGCGGCCGGCGAGCCCGCGCTCGGCCAAGCGGCAATCGCCCACGCCATCCTCAACCGCGTCCGAGCTGGTGGCTACGGCCAGGGCATTGCTGGCGTCGTCCACGCCCCGGCTGCGGGCGTGAACCCGAAGTTCGGCTATCATGAGTTCAGCCCCTGGAACACGGGGCGCGCCACCGAGGGCAATCCCGTCGCGCAGAACCTCTCGCCGAAGAACCCGGCTTATGCGCAGATCGGCGACATCGTCGACAAGTCCTATTCGGGTCTCATACCCGATCCGACGCACGGCGCGACGCACTATTACGGGCGGATGCCGCACCCGCCGTCATGGGCGCCGCCGCTCGCCGCGCTGAACAAGGTCAGGATCGGCGGCCAGACCTTCGTCGGCGGCGCGGAAGGCCCAGGTCGAGCGCCGATCCAGACTGCCGGCGGCTACGCGGGCGGCGGCCCTGTGCAGATGAACGCGGACTTACAGCGGCGTCTTGCGATGATAACGCGGCCTCGACACGGGTTCGCCGATGGCGGCGCGCCGGACGATGATCCGCTTGGCTCCAGCGTCACCATGGCGCCTGATCAGAGCCAAAACACGATGCCGACGTTCGCCGATACCGGGCCACGGCAAGATGATCCCTTGTTTGCCGCTCCGGCGAGGCAGCCGGGAGACGACGAGACGCTGGCCCACTACGCGGGGAATCCGGCGCATTCGATGCCGATGCGGGTTGGCGCTGCGATCGGCGAAGAGGCCAAGCGCATGGGGCAGGGGCTGTGGAGCGCCGCCACGGCTCCGGGCGATGTCCTTACCGGCAAGGCCTCGATGGCGGACCCAGAAACGCAGCAACGGGTCACGAGCCTCGCCGCGTCGTTGCCCGGAGGAGGGCCGGAGGCCGCGCTTGGCGCGCGCGGGCCGGTGGGCGCCGCAGCGAAGGCGCTCAAAGGCGCCCCTGCGGAGCGCGAGCTTAACGTTTGGAACCCGACGACTGGCCAGTGGGAAGGCCCGAAGCCGACGCTGAATCCGCCAGCTGGCACGCAGTTCGATCCGCTGTTCAACTTCGATCCGGCCGTGATGAACAAGGTGCCGGACGTGCCGCAATTTGAATTGCAGCGCTATGACCCGCCTCGCGGCGTCTCGGATCGCATGCGCGATCTGGTGACCAACTCGGATGTCCGCGCGAAGATGATCGATATCGTCAAGAACGGCATGCAGACCGTTGGGCTGAGCTGGTACAACACCGGCCAGCTGCGCGGGATGTTCCTGAAAGAACTCGGCGACGAGCAAGGGCAGCAAGCGTTCGAGAAGTACATGAACCTCGTGTCAGCCACGAGCCCGGAGAACAAAATCCCGCAGAACATCAGGACGGCGAGCTATTTCTATGAGCGCGATGCGCAAGGCAATCCGGTGCCGGAAAGAGGTGATCCGATTGCGCAGCCCTACGGCTCCAAGGCGCAGAAGCTTCACCAGCAAAACGTGAACAGCGTACTGACCGATGGCTACGACGTCCTCAAGAACCCGAAGCCGCCGTCCTTCGTTCAGAACCTGATGGGCAATTATGCCCCCGGCACGATGGACCGGCACGCCTTCAAGTTGCCGGCGATCCTGTCGCGTGATCCGCGTTTCTTGGAGACGTCGTTCACGCCTGAAAAAGGCGCCGACATCGTGCGTCCGCAACAGATGTACCAGAATGGTCAGCTGACGATGGAGGATGCGGTCAATCAGCCGACGATGTGGGCCGGGATGCCGAACAAGAACGAGTATGCCGCGCTTGAGGGCTGGTATAAGTCGATCGGTGATGAGCTGGGGATCACGCCAGCCCAGGTGCAGGCGTCGGCCTGGGTTGGCGGAGGGCATATCACCGGCCTCGCCTCGGCCGCCGACGAGACATTCCTGCACTCGTTCCAGGGGCGCGCATTCAACACCGCCTACCACACCGGGCAAACGCCCTCAGAAGTGGTGAAGAAGATGATCAGGGGCGAGCAGCCCCTGCTTTCCGGCGGGCCGGGGTTGGCTCCGACAGCAGCTCAAACTTCGACGGCCGGGGCGGGAGATTCGCCTCCGCCACCATCTGATCAAGCAGAGCCCGGACATCCGTTTTATTGAGAAGTTCGTTGAGCGGCACCCGCTCAAGCACGGTCCCGCCGTCCTCGCCGAAGATTTCCAGCTCCCAGCGGCCACCTAAGCTGCCGCGCTCCCGCCAGAGCGGCCAAGCCTTGTAAGTGCTCATCGTTCGACTCCATTTGCACGTAATGCAAATATAGAAACCCTTTCGCCCAATTGCAATCGGCGCCATAAATCCGCGCGTTGAAAGGCTGGACCCGAATGAGGGTCAAGCCATGGGCGAACACAGCGCAAAGGCCTTTACGACCGACAAACTGAAAAAGTTTGCGATCAGTGGCAATAACAACGGCTCCGGCGGCGACAAAGCTGCGGCGGCGGACGATTACGGGCGGAAAGCCGCCAAAACGAGCGATTCTTCGGCCTTCGCCCAAGGCGGAGCCGCGAAGGCGCCATCGCTTGGTCGCGCCGGCAGAGCTGGCGGCGGCCGGGTTGCGCGCGCCGAGGGCGGCAGGACCCGCGACATCAGCAAGCTCACCGACGGCGGCCCGGAGTCCTATGGCGACCGGCCTCTCATTCGCGCCAAGGGCGGCCGAATCGGGAAGCAGCTCGGCGGCGCTCTGCCACAAGGGACGCCCCCTGGCTTGGCCGCGCCGCCCCCGGCGGGCCAGATCCCTGGCCTGCCTGGGCTGGGGCGCAAGAAGGGCGGCCGGGTCGGGCGCTGGAAGGGCGGCCCGTCGTATGACCGGCTCGGCCAGAAAGACGCTATGGCCTCGGACGCCCCCGGTTACGGGGAGGACATCCCTGGTGGCCGAGAATACTACGACTTCATTCGCGGTGGTCTCGGCACCTCGAAGATCGGAGCGCCGCGAGGCCAAGGCGGCATTGGCTCCGATGAGACCGCTGAGCCAACGGACCAGCGTCGCGGCGGCCGGGTCGGCCGCGCGCATGGCGGACGCACCAAGGGCAAGGGCAAGACCGTCGTCAACGTCATCGTCGGCGGCCACGGCGATCAGCAGCAGCCCCCGCCGCCGCCCGTCATGCCGCATCCAGCGATGCCGCCGCCTCCACCTCCGCCGCAGGCCGCGCCACCGAAGCCGCCGATGCCGATGGGCATGCCGATGATGCCTCCCGGCGCCATGGGCGGCGCTCCGCCGATGGGCATGCCGCCCCCAGGAGGCGGAGGCATGCCTCCTGGGATGCCGCCTCCCGGCATGGGCCGCGCTCACGGTGGCCGGATCAACGAGAGATTCGGCGCGGCGTCCGGCCAGGGCCGGATGGAGAAGGCGCGTCGCGAGAACGATGGAAAGGTGAAGTTGGCCGAATGAGCATGTTCGTGAACAGCGAATCGGACGATCGCACCATCAACAACGACGTCAGGCATCAGTATCGCGTTCTGACTGATGCCGAGAAGACGATCATGGTCCGCATCAAGGATGAGGGCGCGCTGTTTCTGGCGATGATTGATTCCGTCATCCCGCAAGGCCGTGAGAACTCGCTCGCCAAGACCAAGATTGAGGAGGCCGTCATGTGGGCCGTCAAGGGGCTCACGAAATAAATGGACGCGACATCCATCTACCTCGCCAACAAACTGGTCGAGATGATCGAGGAGAAGCAGCAAGAGATGCTGCGCCCGCTGATCCAGGGCGCCGCCGCCGACTTCCCCGACTACCAGAAGCGCGCCGGCTACCTCCGGGCGCTTGGCGACGTCATCAGCTGGATTGGCGAAATCAGCGCCGAAGAAGACAGCGAAGGAAGAGGACCAATTGCCCGCGCATCATAGAATCGTAACCCTCCATCTGGAGGACCCGCGAGACACTATCTGGAACGGTTGCGGCGAGGATCTCGGCAAGGTCGAGCCGTTCAACCAGCAAGTCTTAGTCGCGACCTATATCCGCCCCGCCACGCGCACCGCGAGCGGCCTGGAGATCGCCGAAGAGGCGGTCGACGAGGATCGCTATCAGGGCAAGATCGGCATGGTCTTGAAAAAGGGGCCGCGCGCCTTCGTCGATGACGGTCCGGTCCAGTTTTATGGCCAGAATGTTGAGCCCGGAGATTGGGTGGTCTTCCGGGGTTCTGACGGCCTCAAGAGCATGATCGGCTCCCGCGAGGTCCGGTTCATTCCCGACGTTTTCATCAAGGCGAAAATCGAGCATCCGGACGCGGTGTTCTAGCGTGCAAGCCCCCCAGCAAGGCTCGACTGGGCATCACGGGGACTGTGGCCGGGTGACTTGCACGAACTGCAAATAAACGATGGCGCGGAGCATGGCAAGAGAAACTGACGACCCCGAGCAGGCGACGCATTTCGGCGCGCTCATCGACGAACCGGACGACGATCTCTCGCCGGAGGAGCGACTGGAGCCGAAGACGGTCGTCGTCGGCGGCGCGCCGGTCCGCAAGGGCGACAAAAAGCCCACGCCGGCCGAGGTAGACTCGCCGATGCGCGCCTCGCCGGAGCCCCCGCCGGAGGATGAGGGCGTCCTTGAGCTGAAGCGCCAGCTCGCCAACCAGCAAAGTATGACGGCGCGCGCGGCCCAAGTGGCCCAGGCCGAGCACCAGCGGCGCATCCAGGCCGAACGCGGCCTAACCCAGTCGAATGTGCAGATGGTCGACGCCGCGATCGAGGCGGCGAAGCGCGATTCCGAACAGGCGCGAGCCTACTTCCAGGGCGCGCTCGATCGCGGCGACCACAAGGGCGCGTCCGAGGCCCAGGTCCTGCTCTCCGACGCCCGAGCGAACCTTCTGCGGCTGATGGAGATGCGAGAGGGCGTCGTCGCCGAGGCGCAGCAGCAGCCACAGCAGCAGCCGCAGCCGAGGCAGGCGCCGCAACCGCAGCGCCAGTACGCGGACCCTGCGCAATTGATGCAGGCCAACGTCCAAAACCTCTCCGGCCACCTCGACCGAACCGGCTTCCCGAAGAGCGCCGCGTGGATCAGAAGCCACCCAGAAATGGTCAAAGATCAAACGGCGATCAACGCGGTCGACGGAGCGCACAGCTTTGCCGTCAACACGCTCAAATTGATCCCCGAAACGGACGCCTACTTCGACAAAATCGAGGAACTGCTTGGCGCAGGAGAAGACCGACAGATGACACAGACCCGCCAGGGCCAGCGCCAGATGGGCCAATTGCAGCGCAACATGGCCGCGCCAGCCCGCGCCGAAGCGCCAAGCTTGCGCACCGGCCGCACGCGCGGCACGGCGGTCGCGCTCACCGCTCGCCAGCGTGAGCATGCCCGCGACGTCCTCGGCATGAGCGACGACGAATACGCGGCCGAGCTGCTCGACGCTCAGTCGCGCGGGAAAATGTTGGGAGCGCGATCATGACCCTTCGTACCAACGGCGACGAGGAGCCGGCCGGCTTCATGGGTGCTAGGCGTCCAGGCATCCGAACTGAAGAAGAAGCCCGCCCTGGCTACGTCGACCACGCCGAGCGTGCGCGGCTTAGGATCTCCGAGCTGCGCGCCCAGTACGGCGATCTCGATGACGAGGGCGATGGCGATCTCTACCTCGACCGCTTCTATGCCGAAGCGCCTCCCGGCTGGAGTTACGAGTGGAAAACCCACACGGTCTTCAATAAGACGTTCCCCCATTACACAAATCAACTGCTTAGGAGTGGTTGGTCGCCGGTCCCGGCGAACCGGCACCGTGAGCTTCTCTTCCCGGAATATACTGACGAAAGCATCATCCTCGACGGTCTCATGCTCATGGAGCGGCCCAAGGAGTTGACAGATCGGCGCAGAATGCGCGAACGTATAAAGGCCACCGAACAGGTGCGTACTTCCGAGGCGAAGTTAGTTGAGGCGCCACCCGGGACGGCGCCGCGCGATCAGCACCGGAAAACGCATCCACGGGTGGGGTCCACCGTCGGTCCCATAGGCATTCCCGACTAAGGGCGGTAGGTGAGGGTGCGGCGCTCGTGCCCTCGCTTGAAAGAGCTGCAAGTCACGTCCGGCGCTCGGTGTGACGAACCCTAAATCCCCGCAATCGCGGAAGGGATCGTCATGAACCCAAATGCGCCATTCGGCTTCGCTGACTCGCACCGCCTCGGCGCCGCCGTCAATTATCAAATGTCGCGGCGCTGGATCGCCGCCACCAATCCCACGCAAATCTTCTCGGGCGACCCCGTCGTCTCGCTCCCGACCGGCTACATCAATCAAGCCGCCGCTAACCCCGGCCCTGGCGGCCAGCAGATTACCGGCATCTTCATCGGCTGCGAGTACATGTCGATCTCGCAGAAGAAGTGGATCGCCTCGCCATGGTGGCCGGGTAACGATGCGGTCCTCTCCGGCACCGGCTTCGACGTCCACGCCAAGATCATCGACGACCCGCTGACCGTCTTCAGAGTGCAGGGCAACGGCCAGATCACGCTCGCGATGGTCGGCATGAACGCCGTGTATGCGTTCCCCCCCGGCGGCGCGGGCAATACGATGACCGGCCGCTCTGGCGCGACGCTCGACGTCGTCGTCACCCCGCCGGCTGCGGGCGCCCCTGGGTCGCAGCCCTTCCCGTTCCGGATCGTCGACCTGATTCGCGACCCGCCGGGGAGCATCGGGACCGATACGACGAGCCCCTTCAACTGGGCTTACGTCACCTTCAACAATCAAGATTACAAGTCCCTGACGGGCATCTGAGGAGGATCTGACATGGCCGTCTCAGTCGCCCAGGCTTATGACCTCCTGTTTCCCGGCCTCCGAAAGGTGGCTGGGCAATACAAAGACATCGACCGGATTTACCCAAAAATCTATAAGGTCGATAAGTCGAACATGTCGGTCGAGCGCACCGCCTCGATGCGCTACCTCGGTCTTGCTGCCCTGAAGAACGAGGGCGGCCCGACCACCTTCGATAATCAGGCCGGCGAGAGGTATGTTTATAATCAATACCACAAGGAAATCGGCCTCGGGTACGCCTTCACTCGAAAGATGATCGACGACAACCTGTACAAGAGGCAATGGCAGCCATCGAACCTCGGGCTGCAAAAGTCTTTCAATCAGACCAAGGAAATCTACGGGGCCTATCCCCTCAACAACGCGACGGTTTACGACCCCACGATCCTGGGGGATCAGCAGCCGCTCTGCTCGCTCAACCATCCAATCGACACGGGCGTCGTTCCCAATCGCTTCCCCGTCGATATGGACTTGAACGAGGCCTCGCTCCTCAACGCCCAGGCTTCGATCCGTGGGGTCTTCCGCGACAATGCCGGACTGCGCATGCAGGCCCGCGCCCGCAAGCTGGTGGTGCCGATCGCGCTCGAACCGATCGCCATCCGGTTGCTCCGCACCGTCTTGCGGCCGGGGACGAACGACAACGACGTCAACGCAATTCCGGAGACGTCTGGCGGCATCCCCGATGGTCACCTCGTCCACGACTACCTGACATCGCCGACCGCATGGTTCGTCATGACCGATCAGGAGGGCTTGCTGTACCTCCAGCGCGTGTCCTTCGAGCTGGATATGCAAGTGGACTTCACGTCGGACAACTTGCTGGTCAAGGGCTACGAGCGCTACAGCTTCGGCTATTACGACTTCCGGGCCATCTGGGGCTCGTTCCCGACCCAGTGAGGGCACCATGGCGCAAGCCGCTTCCACCGGCCCTCTGATCTCGCTTGGCGGGTTCGCTGGCGCGCCTAATGGCGGCCCGCCTGCCGAATACTCGAACGAGATCGGCCCGTCGATCTTCTGGCAGGGCTCTGGCCTGCTCTCCATGGCCGGGAGCGGCTCGAAGGACAAGAAGGGCGCGGGCGGTTTCCCGGCCCTGTTCATGTCCGACAGCATCCTGGCGCTCAATCAGGTCATTCAGCCAGCTGGCGTCGCTTTAACTGTGGCCGCGAACGCTGCGTCGGGCGTGCCCCTTCCGCTCGCCACGGCCTATGCGCCCGGTGTGGCGCCGGGTACGCCGGTTCCAAGCGGCGCGTTCGGCGTCGGCATCGAGACCGGCTTCGCGGTCGGCGCGACGGCGGCCGGCGTCGCCACCGTCAACATCACCGCCAACGACAAGTGGCGTTTCTCGCCGAATCTGTTCCTGTCGATCGCGGGTGCCGGTCTGAACGGCGCGATGCTGTTCACCAAGGTCACGGCGATCGGCGGTCCCGGCGTTAACAGCATTACCGTCTCGCCCCCTCCGCAGGCCACGCAGGCCGCCGCCGCGATCGGCACCTATTTCGGCGACCCCAGCGCCTACGGGTTCGCGGTGCCCCGGGCCTATTCGGCCTTCATGAATGGCGGCGCTGGCCGCTTCCTGATGCCCGATTGCGGCTGCGCGCGTGGCGTGGGCGTGGTCGGCGTCGCGGGCGGCGCGGCGGGCAATATCCTGATCCAAGGCCTCGACACCTATATGCGCTTGCAGAGCGAGATGGTCGCTGTCCCGGCCGGCGCGGCTACCACCTATGGCCGAAAGACGTACAAGGTCTTCCTTGCGGCCATTCCGCAATTCACCTCCGCCAACAATTACACCGTGGTCACTTCCGATCTAATCGGCCTACCTCTTTCGGTCCTGCCCAACCAGCCGCAGCCGACCGTCACCGAGGCTGGCGCGGCTTATGCCGGGGCCGGCGTGCAGTTCGCCGACCTGACCAACCCGGCGACGCAGGCGACCGGCGATCCGCGCGGCGGCTTCCAACTGTCCGCCGCAGGCCCCCTCGCGGGCGTGGTTGGAACGGGGCCGAGCGGCGGCGCCTTCGTCATTGTGATGCCGCTCAATCCGGCGCAAGTTCTGTCCGCGAACCAGTTCAACCCGGGGCCGCTCTTCGGCGTGCCCCCGGTCTAACGGAGATAGCCCCATGCGAGGCGAGAGTGATCGCGAATGCAGGGCCAGCGGCGGCGCCCTGAAGCGGCAAGCCAGGAAGAACGTCGAGCGCGAGGCGCGCGGCGCTCACCCGAAGAATACGCCTGACGCTGCGCTCTCGCGCGGCGAGGGTCCGATCTTCAAGGCGGAAGGCGGCGCCGTCGATCGCGCAGACGGCGGCATCGTGGCTCGGCTCAAAGGTGGACGGGTCAAGAAAGCCTTCGGCGGGACGATCGGCGGCGGCGGCAAAAAGCCCTCGATGGGGCGAGCTGGCCGCAAGGGCGGCGGTGGCGTCGGCGCTGATCTCCACCCGAAAACGCACGATGCCGGCAGCGGCCCGAAGGGCAGGAAGATCATGAGCGAATCGGAGAAGATCCCGTAATTCGGAGAGACGCCCACGTCGCGACAATCTTGTCGAACCGGCAGCCCAGCCTTCTCAACAGGGGCGTCTTATCCGATAGCCGCCGCAAGGCGGCTTCTTTTTTAGGAGGGTTGAATGCGCCCGATCTCAGTCACTGGAGGCCCCGCCGCTGGCCCGTCGAACATGATCCGGCTCGACGAATGGGCCGACGCGCCCCTCGGTATTCAGGTCTCCGTCCAAGGCGCGGTCATCTTCACGGTGCAGCATTCGTTCGATGATCCGAATGACTTGATCAATCCGGTCCCGGTCGCCTCGATGTTTTGGGACGACAGCCTTGTTCCCCAGGCCACCGCCGTCGGCGCGACCGCTGGAACGACCTTCAGCATGGCGACCGCGCCGCTTTGGATGCGGCTCCTGATGGGCGCGGGCACGGGCACGGCCAAGATGACCGTCACACAATACAATGTTGTAGAAGGATGAGGGCGATCACCGCCACCGCGACCCCGGCCAACAACACGGTTCTCGTCCGCATGGACAATTATGCCACCGCCGTGGTCGGCGGGGCAATCGTCGTCTCGGGCGGCGGCCAGTTCCTTCTCGACTACAGCTTCGACGACCCCTGCGATCTCGTGAGCCCGGTCCCAGTCGCGCAGATGGCCTGGGATCGCACGCTTCTGCCTCCCGCCGCGCAAATGGGAACGGCGAATGTCAGTTTTCAGATGATGGCGTGCCCGCTGTATTTCCGGCTGACCCTGGGGACGGGCGTCGGCTCGGTGCGGGGGACGTTTCTTCAGGTCGGCGAGCACAGCCACTCGAACATCACGCAGGGGCCGTTCGCGCCGCCCTTCATGGCCGCCGCCGCGCCGACGGAGGGCTCGAACTCCGCCGCGATGTCGGCGCCGCGATGGCTGGCGCCGAAATGAGCGAGCCCCGCAATACCAGCGGGACGCTCAACTTCTTCCCGTCGCTGGGCGAGGTGACGCTCAACGCGCTCTCGCGCATCCGGATTCGCGGCCCGATGGTGCTCGCCGAGCACCTCCATCAGGCGTGGATGGAGGCCAACCTTCTTCAGGTCGAATGGTCGAACAAAGGACCCAACCTCTGGAAGGTCACCGAACAGGTCATCGAGACGGTTCCTGGCGTGCCGACCTATCCGATCCCCTCGACCACGATCATGGTGCTCAACGTCACCATCGGCACCGGAGACCCGCCGAACGAGACCGAGCTGACCATCACGCCAATGACGCGGCAGGAGTACACGATGCAACCGAATAAGTTGCATCAGGCAAGACCGACGACGTTCTGGTTCGACCGCACGATCTCGCCGACCATCACCCTCTGGCCGTGCCCGGAAACAGTCTACAACATGCATATTTGGAGCTTCGGGCAGCAGATGGATGCGGTGCAGCGCGGGGCGATGCAGCTCGACATCCCCTATCGCTGGCTCGACGCGGCGGCGTCCGGCCTCGCGTACCGGATGGCGATGCACTACGCGCCGGATCTCGAAGCGCAGCGCAAGGATCAGGCCGATGAGGCCTATCGGGTCGCGAGCACCCAGGACACTGAGACCGGATCGATCTACGTTTTGCCCATGATCCAGGGCTACTATGATTGAGAGGGTGGCCGCCGCAGGCATGTACTCTTTGGGCATCAACGATGCAGTGGCCTGCGGCGGCCTCTCCCGGCAGCGGTTCACTGGGCATCACTTGTTCATTGGCCGGGGATGTTCTCTAGCACGAACTGCAAGGTTGTCAATTAGCGGGTGAACCATGGGCTACGCGAGCCAATCCGGCCGAGCCATCACCAACCCCGGAGCGCCGCGCGCCTTCGGCGTCTGCGATCGTTGCTCAATTTGGTATAATCTACACAAGCTGACGTACCAATACGAATGGCAAGGCACCCAGCTCATCAATACGCGCATGCGCGTCTGCTACCTCTGCAAGGATCGGCCGAACCCTCAAATGAAGGCGAAGGTTGCGCCGCCTGATCCGGTGCCGGTGTACGATCCGCGCCCCGAGAATTTCATCCCCTCGCGCTTCGATCCGACGCCGATCGTGGGCAACCCGGTCGCGACCCAAGAGCGGCCTCCGCCACGGTTCCGGCCGATCGCGACGGAAGGCAGCGACCCGATAGCGATCGAGTGAGGCTCCATGAACAAGCCCATCCGTTTCCCTGATCCGTCGCAGCCGTCGTCGCCGATCCCCGGCGTGCCGGGGCCTGCCGAATGGGCGCCGAGCCAAGTCCCGATCAACCTCACGCCGATTACCGACTTGCCGCAGGGCAGCCCGCCCCTCGGCCCAGAGTGGATGCCGGCGGTTCAGGGCGGGATCACGGTCAAGCTGCCGCTCAGCCAAGTCTCTGGCTTCGCGGCGCCGCCGAACCCGCTGCCGGTCAACATGGGCGGGACCGGCAAGCCCTTCGCCATCCCCGGCGCGATCCAGCTTGGGGGCCTCACTCAGACTACCGATCTGCCGCTCGGTATGTTCGGGCAGATCCTCGTCGGCCAAACCAACGCCTCGCCCAAGTGGCTGGCCCCTGGCATGTCGGGGCAGCTGCTTGCCACGGCCGGCGCGGCGGACGATCCGGTTTGGGTCGACCCGGCCTTGCTCCAGGGGCAGCCCGGGCCTCCCGGTCCGATTGGCCCGCAGGGGCCACAGGGAAGGACAGGGGCCATAGGGTTTCAGGGCGCGCAGGGGTTCACCGGCCCGAGCGGGTTGCCGGGGCCAGCGGGGCCTCCTGCTCAATTTGAGAACCTGTTGGGGTCCTTCTCGAACCAGCCGACCAGCGCGCTGCCGACCAACGGCTATATCCCAGCCAACTGGGACGGGCAGAACAACCCGCTGAGCCCGATCCAGTTCTATCCCGGCCAAGCGCTGCTCGACACGCGCACCAAGCACATCTGGGGCTATGTCAGCACCCGCTGGAACGCGGTCGCCTGGGTGGACATGGGCGCGGGCGGCGGCCCTCCGGGTCCGCAAGGGCCGATCGGCCCTCCGGGGCCGCAGGGGGCGATTGGGCGCACCGCGATCGTCGTCGGGTCGTTCTCGGTCCAGCCGCCTTCGGCGCTACCGCCTGACGGCTTCATTCCCGCCGACTGGGACACTCCCGGCAATCCGGCCTTCGATTACCAGATGATCGAGGGCGAGGCGCTCGTCGACACGAACACCGAGGACGTTTGGCTGTTCTGCGGCGTCACCATCGACGCGGCCGGCTGGGTCAATCTCGGTCAGGTTCAAGGGCCACCTGGGGCGCAAGGCGCACAGGGCGTCGAGGGGCCGGTCGGGCCAGCTCCGCCTCCGACGGTTTCGCTGTTCTATCTCGCGAGCTTCCTCGGCCAGACCGATTTCTTCACGACCCAGCTCGACCTGTTCGGCAATGACTGGACCCTGGCCGTGGGCGAAGAGGTGGTGGCCGTCTTTCTCAATGGCGTGAAGCTGACGCCGAGCGGCGCCGGGTTCGTCGGCGACTATTCGGTCGATTTCACAAACTCGCGCGTTACCCTGGCGCAAGCGGCGCCGAACCAGTCGGTGGTGGAGATCGACGTCCAGCCGCTGGCGGAGGTGCTTCTCCCGGCCCAGGTGTACATCACCAAGCTCCGGCCGATCGCGCCGGACGGCGTCACGACCCAGTTTCCGCTGATCGACTCTACCGGAGCACCGGTTTCGCTGACTAATCCCAATCAGCTCTTCATCGTGTTCGACGGCGTGCAGCAAGAGCCAGGGGTCGATTTCGTCCTCGGCTCTGACGCCCGGTCGGTCGTCTTCCCGACCCCGCCCGCCGCCGATGTGCATTCGTTCACCGTGTTCGTCGGCAACTCCATGGTCGCGGGCAATGTGGTCATCCATGACACTTCGCTGTTCGGCGACGGCACGGTCAGCAATCCGCTCGGCGTGTTTATTGCCACCGAGACTGCGCCGGGGATCGTCATCGTGCCGCCGACCGGCTTGGCTGGCACCAACAATGCAATCAACTTGGCCCCTGACGGCTCGATCAGCGTCGAGGTCGATACGACTACCGGGCTTGTGGTTTCGCCGGGAGCGCCGAATCCGCGCACTGGTATGGCGACGGGCAGTGTGATCGCCGTCAACCTTGATGGGGGAAGCGCGCACGACTTCACGGGCGCGGGGGAACTGACCCTCAACGTCGCCACCCCGGCGCAAGTCGCCGCCGGCACGGACAACGTCAACCCGGTCACGTCGTTCACCATGCGGCAAGGCGGCGACGATCGCTATGTGCAGCTGACCGGCAGCACCATGACTGGCAACCTGACGCTCCCTGCCGTCATCTTCGACAACGGCGGTCCGATTTGGGCCATGGGCACTGTCGGGCAGGACTTCGTTGTAACGCGAAGCACGCTTGGCGGCGTCTATGTCGACACGCCATTGACCGTCGCCAATCCGCAGCCAACCGTCGCTGGCGAGGCGGAATTTCAATTTGCCGGCCCGGTCCTTCTCGACCGCGAGCCGACCGTGGCCAGTCAGGCGACGACGAAGCAGTACGTCGATCTCTTGGTGACGGGGGCGCAGCAATTCATCGGTTCGTTCAACGCCTCGACCGGGCAGGCGATCTTCACCGCAGCGTCCGGGCTGACGAATGGCCCGCTGCCGCCCGGGTTGCAGATCGGCTCCAACTGCTACGTGATTGTCGAGGTTTCGGGAACGCCGCCGGTTGGGCCGCCAGAGACGCTCGTTCAGGTCGAGGTCGGCGATTGGTGGATTTCGGACGGCGCGGCTTGGAGCTTGCTCGCGGTCGGCTCGCCTTCCGCCGTGCTCGCCTCGAACGTGGGCCTCGCGCCGTCGGCGTTCGGCGCTTCCGAGGTGCAGACGGCGCTGAACAACGCCGAAACGATAACGAGCGGTTTGGAGACCAACAAAGTCGCCAAGGCTGGCGATGTCATGATCGGGCCGCTGGGCTTTAACTTCAACGGGCCTGGAAGCGCGATCATATTTAGCGGTGGCGCGGAGATTTATAACACGAACCCCTCAACGATCACTTTGCGGAGGGGAGCGGACGACAGTCAGCCGCAGATCGTGAGCCATGACGGGACGGTCGCCAACGACATCGTCGACACCCAGACCGGGGATGCGCGTTACGTCAATCTGACTGGCGATATGATGGGCGGGAGTTTGAGCTTCCCGTCGATGGTTCCCGTTATTTGGGCCGGGAATCGTATTTACTCCAACGGCAATGTGCTCTCCCTGCAAAAGGGGCCGGGAGATCCGCAGCCGCAGATCATCAACAACGCTGGCACGACCGCCTACGACATCGTCGACACCAACCTTGGCGATGCGCGTTACGTCAATCTGGCCGGCGACACCATGACCGGCCAGCTGGTCCTTGAGAACGGGCTTCTCCTCAACCCAAACAGTCCGCCGCTCGCGCCGGCCGGCCTCATAATAAACGGCGGCACCATTGCCATGGTCGGCGGGCCGATCATTGGGCTGGGCGATCCAGTGAATCCGCAAGACGCCGCGACCAAAAACTACGTCGATAACACCGCGCTCGGGAACAAGGTCAACCGGACGGGCGACACGATGACCGGCGGCCTGGGCTTCGGCAGCGTCGCGCAGGGGAATGCACAAGATACTTCGCGGCATATCACGCTGTGGGGGACCACTGGCGCGACCTCGGGGACGTTCGGCTTTGGAGTCACCAGCGGGCGGCTGAACTACAACGTCAACAGCACCGCCAATTTCCACAGTTTTCTCACTGGCGGCGTCGAGAAATTCAATATCACTGGCAATGTCGTCAACTCCTTCGTCAATATAAATTTCCCTAATCTAAATCAGGGCCTGACCATGCCGGGTAGCATCGCCCTGTACGCGCCATCGAATGGCAATCTGAATGTTAATGCTGGGACGTTCACGGTTAACGGCAATGAAACAGTGAATGGCAATGTGATAGTCAACAATGGTTCAGTGCGAAACACAAACAATGCTGGCATTTACGCCGATGGCAATTCTAATACGAGCGCCAGTAATGGCTTTGTAGTGCGGGGCTCGAACGGTTCTGAGTTTTGTCGGTGGTATGGCGATGCTGTCGGCTATAACGGCCCAGCGGAAGCCCGCGCTCACTGCGCGACTTGGAATGGCGGCTGGTCCTATCAGGATTGCTGGTACACCGTGGTCAACTCGCCGCCGACTTTGTACGTCAACGGCAACGTCTCCTGCGGCAGCCTAACCAACCGATGCCTGCGCGAGATGAAGGCTGAAACGACAATCCGCGACGCGCGTAGGGATGAGCATCGGGCGGCATGGGATGCGCTGAAAGTTCGGAAGTTCAAGCTGCGCGACGACCAGTTCTTCGACTGGGGTCGCGAGCGCTGGGGCTTCGTCGCCGAGGAACTGCCGGAAGAGATCGCTGCTTACGCCGCGCCAGGAACGAGCGTCCCGGCCAAGATGGTCAAGAAAGTCGAAGGCCTCGACGTCGGCCAAGCGCTGGCGCTGTGCGTCGCGAAAATCAAAGAGCTTGAGGCCGAGATCGCGGCCCTCAAGGCGAGGCCTCAATGAGCACGCAAGCGCTCGACTTCGCCTTATGGATGCCGCCCATCGGCGGCGTGGCGGTCGGCGACGGCATTCAGGTGGCCTCGGTCAATCCGACCATCACGCAATGGGCCCAGGTCGGGGCCGGAGGCGGCGGCGGCATCCCCGACGCGCCGAGCACGGGCGTCACCTTCGGCCGAGTGAACGCGAGCTGGCAGCCGGTGCTGACGGCCAACTCGGTGGTCGACGCGGGAACTTTCTAAGAGGGCTGAGCCATGCCGAACCAGATCCAGATCCTGCGCAGTTCGACGGCCGGCGCGCGCCCCGCCGGCAAGCAGCCGGGTGAGCCCTACATCAACTTCGCCGATGCGCAGTTCGGCGTGTTCAATGCGGCGCCCGTCGATCTGATCGCGGTCCGATACTTCAGCACCCTCTCCGCCTACGCCGCTGGCGACCATGTGATCCAGGCCGGCATCCTTTACGTCGCCAATGCTGCGACTGGCCCTGGCCCGTTTCTCCCCGCCTTTTGGGACACGGTGAGCGCAGGCACGGGCGGGCCGTTCCTGCCGCTAAGCGGCGGCATCATGAGCGGCGCGATCACCACCCTCCCGCCGGTCGCCGCGACCGACGCCGCCAACAAGAACTACGTCGACACGATGGTCGCCAATCTCCACCTGTTCCTGGGGACGTGGTCGGTCGCGGCGAACAATCCCAACATCAGCGGCACGCCTCCCGGGATACAGACCGGCGACTATTACATGGCGACCACTGTCGTCCCGGCCACCCCAGAGACGGCGCCGGGAGGCGTCCTCGGCATCGGCGGCACGCAAGTCAATAACGGCGATCTGGTGATCTGGAATGGCGCGCTGTTCCAACGAGTGCAGGGCTCGGGCCTGACCGTGGTCGAAGGCGACGCGCGCTACGTGATGCTGGCCGGTGGGATCATGACCGGCCCGTTGGTCCTCGACGCCGACCCGACCGCCGCGCTGGGCGCTGCGACCAAGCAATATGTCGACGACTTGGACGCGCTGATCGCTCAGTATCTGCCTCTCGTCGGTGGAACACTGACAGGTACGCTGAATATTTCTCCACCCACCGTCAGTGCCCGTCTGAATTTAAATTCAACAGGTTTAAATGCTCTTTTGCAGCTTAATTCTGTAAACGGCCTTTCTGATATTACAATGGGAAAGGCGTCCAGTGGTGGTTATTCGTCTACTATTACAGGCGTTGTTGGCGCAACGCAGGACACCCGCTGGCGGATTGATTTAGTTGATGCGACCGCCGAAACTGGGGGTAATACTGGCTCTAATTTTGGTATAGTCGCATTTAGCGATGACAATTCGACGACTATCACGCCGCTTTCGATTGCCCGCGCGACTGGTGTTGTCAATTTTTCTACTACCCCCACCGTTGTTGGGGTTCCAATTGGCGGCATTGCCGACGCACCGAGCGATGGCAACGCTTACCTACGCTCGAATGCAGCATGGTCGACGGTGATCGACGCCGGAACATTCTAGGAACTAAGGCCCATACGGGCGGCTCCACGGAGCATGAGGCTAGATAGCCATGGTAAATAGGGTCCAGACGCTTCGCTCGGCGGTGCCGGGTTCCGTTCCTCCTCCCGGCACCCGCCAGCCCGGAGAACTCTGGATCAACTTCGCCGATCTCTCGCTCGGCCTCATCGACACCACCCAGACGGCGCAGGCGCTGGTGGCGGTGCGCTTTTTCTCCACCTTGGCCACCTACGCCGCTGGCGATTATGTGGTCGCGGCTGGGGCGCTGTACGTCGCCAACTCCGCCACCGGCCCGGGCGCATTTGTTCCTGCCGATTGGGATGCGGTGAGCGGAGGCGGCGGCCCGGGCGGCGGCCCGTATTTGCCGTTGGCTGGTGGAACACTGACCGGGCCACTGACGCTCGCGGGTCCGCCGGTCAATCCGAATGACGCCGCGACCATGGCTTTTGTTGCCGCCTCTGTCGCCGGCTATCTGCCGCTGAGCGGGGGCACGCTAACTGGCGTGGTTCGGTTCCCCAGCAACAACAGCTTCGTGATCAACGGGGCGGCCGGAACCCAAAGAGCGATCCTCACTCAGACGGCTGGCGCTAATCGTTGGCAGATGATGCTCGGCGACGTCACCGCCGAGTCGGGCCTCAACGCCGGGTCGAATTTTTCGCTCACCGCGCTCAGTGACGCAGGCGCGGTTCTCAGCATACCTCTGTCGATCAACCGGGCGACCGGCGCGGTCACCATCGCTTCGACCACTGGCCCCGGCTCCGCTTCGCCGACGCTCGCCCTCAATGAGTCCGGCACTGCTTCTGGCAACCTCATTCTGGGGCAGCGCAACGGGCTCGCGCGCTGGCAAGTGTCGCTCGGCGATTACCTCGGCGAGTCGACCGGCAACGCGGGCTCGAACTTCCGCCTCGACCGCTACAGCGACGCCGGGGCGCAGCTTACGCCTTCGCCGCTGGTGATCGCCCGCAATACCGGGGTGGCGACCTTCAGCGCGATCCCGAGCTTCCCGGGCGGCGCGGCGGGCAACGCCTTGACGACCGACGGGGCGGGCGATCTGTCGTTTGTGCCGATGCCAGCGCCTTCGACTACGCTGCCGTTGGCGGATAGTGGGACGGGGGCGATCGGCTCCTTGGCCACCTCTTTCGCGCTGGCCGACCATGTGCATCCGGCGTCATCAGGAAGCGCGCTGGATATCACTTATTTTGGCGACGGTTCGGACGGCGCGGTGACCATCACGACGACCGTCGCGCTGACCCGCGACATGTACTATTCCAACTTGACGATCAGTGGCGCTGGCATCCTGCAAACAGTGGGCTGGCGGGTATTCGTGTCTGGCATACTCGATCTTTCGGCGGCGGGCCCTGGTGCGATTGCCCCTACGAGCTTACCGTCGACCGTTGGAGGCAATGGCGGAAGCCCGACAGGGGGGACCGCCGCGTTGGCTAGGTCCGGACAATGGTTCGTGGGTTCGGCGGGCGGTGTGGGCGGCGCAGGTTCCAGCACCGCTAACGGCAATGGTGCTGCTGGAGGGACGGTTACCAACCCAAATGGCAGTACGGGTTGTCTCGGCGGCAATGGTGGCGTTGGCGGCGTTGGCGGAACTCCTGGGATCGGGGGGGTTCCAGGGAACGGTGGCACCAATAACTATGTTTTGGGTCGCCTTCGTTTTCCAATGGTTATCCCCATTTATCCTCCCACTGGCAGTACCCCTATGTATTGTGGCGGCCTTGCCGGTTCGGGCGGCGGCGGAGGCGGCAGCGCCGCGAACGCAAACAACAATGGCGGCGGCGGCGGCGGTGGTGGCGCAGGCGGCGTTCTCTTCATCTGGGCGCGCACCATCAATCGCGGCGTAGGGACGGCGGCGGGAGTGATCAATCTGTCGGGCTTCAACGGCGGCAACGGCGGCATTGCTAGCAGTTCCGGCGGAGGTGGAGGCGGCGGCGGAGGCGGTGGCGGGGTCTATCTTGTTTTCAAGTTTCTGACCGGGACGCCTGTAGCCAATGCGATCAACCTGTCAGGCGGCAATGGCGGCAACGCCGGCACCGGGACTGCTGCCCTACAAGGGCAAGGCGGCGCGGGCGGCAGCGCAGGGACTTTGACGATGTGCGACCTCACCGCTGACACGGTTACAGCGCAAATCGGGCCGCCGGGTAATCCGCCAACCGGCACCGGCAATGTGACCGGCGGCTTGGGCGGCGTAGGCTTGTTCACCCTATGAGCACGATCATCGACAAATATGGCCGGGAGATCACCGTCCGAACGGGCGTTGTGACTCAAGGTGCTCCTGGGGCGGAGGACGTCTATTCATTTGACGGCGTCGATGTCTGGCTCCCGACCGGGACGCCTGAATATCTCGCCTTAGCGACGATTGAGGCGATGGCCCCGGATTGGTGGACGACGCCAGAGCCGGATCAAGGGCCGCCGTCGTGAGCTACACCTACGCCAGCTTCCAGAAGGCGCTCGCGCTGGAGATGATCATCCCCAACGCCAACGTGAGCGATCCGAACTTCGTCGCCATCCTGCCGACCATCGTCGATTACGCCGAGCAGCGCATCTATCGCGAACTCGACCTCCTGGCCACCCAGGTGGTGCAATGGTTCGCCATGACCCCGAACTCGCGCGCGCAGAGCTTCGCGGCTAGCAGCTCCGTCTACGCCAATCATACCCCGGCGCAGCAAATCCTCGTCGTTGAGCGGGTCCGGGTGATGCCTCCCACCGCGACCCCTGGCGGCGGCTTCAATCAGGGCGGCGAGCCGCTTACTCCGAGCAGCATGGATTATCTCGACGCCGTCTACAGCGGCGTCTTCCCGGCCCCAGGCCCGACCGGGCGGCCTGTAAAGTTTTCGCAGCGCGACGATCAGACGATCGTCTTCGGCCCCACGCCGGATCAGGCCTATTTCTTCGACATCCAGGGTGAAGCGCGCCCGGTGCCGCTCTATAGCGCCGCGCCTGGAGACGGCTCGCAGACGACGTTCCTGACGACGGTCCTGCCCGATCTCTTCCTCGCAGGCGCGATGATCGCGGCGTCCGGCTATCGTCACAACTTCGGCGCTCAGTCCGACGATCCGCGCATGGCGCTGAGCTGGGAGAGCCAGTACATGGAGCTGCTCCTTTCCGCGAAGACGGAAGAGGTGCGCAAGCGGTTCCTCGGCTGGCAGCAAATGTCATCGCGCAGCGGACCGGCGAGTGCAGGCGGAGCCGCGCCCCCGGCGCCAGCTGGGGGATGAGCTTTGCCCTTCTTGACCGTCAAGATTCAGCCTGGGGTCAAGACCATCGCGACCCCGACGCTGCTCAACGCGAACATCGTCGCCTCAAACTTGATCCGCTGGCGCGGCGGCCTGCCCGAGAAGTACGGCGGCTGGATGAATTTCTTCACCAACCTGGGCACGGGCGGCGGCCCGGGCGCCGCCACCCTTCCGGGTATCGTCCGCGACATGTGCGCCTGGGCGGACCTCGACACCATCAACCACCTCGCGCTTGGCGGAACCAATGGCTTGACAGCCCTGACGCCAAACGCGGCGGGAGGGCCGCCGACGGTGGGCGATATCGCGCCGCGCTACGTGCTGACCACGAGCACGACTGCGATCACGACCGATGGGTCGACCTTTTCGTCGCTCGCTCTAGACGCATCACCGCCAGGAAGCATGACTATCACCCTTGCTGGCAACGTAGCCGCGTCGGTGCAAGTCGGATGGCGCGTTCGCTGCTTTGGCTCCAGCTCAGCGTACGTCATTGGCCCCACGTTCGCGATCCCGCAGGGGACAGTCGTCACCGCGATAGCCGTGGCGCCTCCGCCCGGAGGCGGCGGCAACGTGACGACAATCACTTTAAGCCAGCCAGTTGCGCCAGGATTTCCTGGGACAGCGGGTGCTCCTGGGCCAGGGGTGCAGCAAGCCGCTCAGATTGTTTTCGACAGCCCCGCGACAATCATCACGTTCACCGACCCCAGCATGCCATCGGGGTTCAACACCCACTGCTCGATCCAGGTTCTGAACCACGTCTGGCTCGGCGACGGGCAGATCCTGTTGGGGACATATCCGGTACAAACCGTCACGGGGGGTTCGAGCGGGGTCTTCACGATCGCCGCGCCGCCGGGGTGGTTTTACTGTGCCACGCCGGCCGTGCTGAGTCTCCAACTAACTAACGGCGTCACCGGCGTCGCCGGCCCACCAGAGGGGATAGGCACCTTCCCCTACACAATGAACATTGGCGGTAGCAGCGGCTTGACCTTCCCAACGGTCGGCATAGTGCCATATCAGGCGGGCGGCACGCTCGCTATCGCAGCGCCGACGACCTTTGGCGGGGTCAATTTTGAGGGGCAGTTTTACGCGATCACGGCGCTCGACGTGGGGCAAAACACTCCAATGAACACCGGGCGAAGTTTCGCCTTCAGCCTACCCAATCCCCCCAGTGCGAACGGCAACGTGAACGAGGGCAATCTCGTCAGCCCGCAAGTCGCGGAGATTATTTACTGGCTTTCGGAGCCGCCCGTAGGCACGGCGCACAACCCGCGCGGCGCGCTCGGCGGGAATCCTTACCCGCCTCTCTACGGCAGTGCGGACTATGGAGCGCGCTGGGTCGGCGGTGTCACCAGTGACGACTGGTCGCTCGCCAACTTCGGCTCGACGCTCCTATCGAGCCCGCTCAATGGGCCACTGTTCCAGTGGGACCCGACGGCGGGCGTTCCGAACTCGGCCGCGATCGGCGGCGCGCCCACCACTTGCGCGGGCTTTTTTGTCGGCATGCCCGAGCAGCAGATCATTGTTTATGGGGCAAGCTACGATCAGGTGCAGGACCCGCTGCTCGTCGCGTGGTGCGACAACGCCAACTACAACGTTTGGATTGCCAATACCGACAATCAGGCTGGGACGTTTCGGCTGTCGCGCGGAAGCAAGATTGTCGGCGGCATCCAGGGGCCGCAGCAGGCGATGCTGTGGACCGATGTCGGTCTCTGGGTGATGAGTTACATCGGATATCCGGATGTGTTCGGGTTCAATGAGGTGGCGCAGGGATGCGGGCTGATCGGCAAGCACGCCGTCGCGGTCTACGGCCCCCAGGTGTTCTGGATGGGGCGCGACGCCTTCTGGGTTTACGCTAACGGCGCGGCGCAGCGGCTCCCGTGCGATGTGTGGGACGTCATCGTCAAGAACCTCAACAACACGCGAAACAGCAACGGGGATTACATCTACTGGGGCCACATTCGCGGAGCCGCGAACTCGGACTATGACGAAGTCGCGTGGCACTTCCCCTCACAGGCCGCGACGGACGGTGAGAACGACAGCTTCGTCAAATTCAATACGGTCACCGGGGAATGGGACTATTCGATCTCGACCCCGCAACAAGGCATGGTCGGCAATACGCCGGTCCGGATAACCGAGTGGACCGATCATAATATTTTCGGTCACCCGCTCTCGGTGATGCTTGGCCACACCGTCATAACCGGGGTGGCCTCCGCCGGAGCCGCCGCAGGCGCAACCACTTTCTCGCTCGTTGGGGGGCTGCCCGCAGGCGTTCTCGTCGGGATGACTATCGCCGACCTCACCAACCCGGCTGCGATTACGGCTGGGACCCAGTTGTCCATCGTCACGACCCAAGTGACTTTGAGCCTACCTTTGACGGCAAACGTGCCTGTCGGGAGTTTGATTACCTTTGTGGCGCCAAGCGGCTATCCGTCCATGACCGTGGCCACGAGCGCGGCGAGTGCTTCTGGATCATCCGTTCTGAGCTTCACTACCAATCTGGCGGGGCTCGCTGTCGGCTGGGAGGTCTTTGCTTTCGCTGGCGCGATAGCAAGCGCGACCACGGTAAGCAGCTTCATCGCCTCGCAGATCACGGTGAGCGAGCCTTTGGCGGCGAATGTCTCGGCTGGCGACCAGATCCAGTTCACCGGCTGGAACTCCTCGGTGATGCAGCATGAAATGGGAATGGACGCCAACGGCTCGCCCATCAATTGGATGATCCAGACCGGCTTCTTCATGCTCAGCGATGGCGAGGACAAGGTCTTCGTCGACTACATGCTGCCCGACTTCGTGTGGCGGCGGTGGCAACAGCCGCAGTCCGTCAGCGCTACGGTCGAGATCACGCTCTACACCGCCGATGAGCCTGACGACCCGAACAACCCGTGGGTCGCCTACGGGCCTTTTGTGGTGACCAACGCCTCCGGGGGCGTTGAGCCCCGGTGCCGAGGGCGATACTTCTTCGCGCAGATCCAGGGCAATGACCTCGGATCGTTCGTCCGACTGGGGGGCATCAAATTTCGCTGTGCACCTGACGGGCGCAATTAGGGAGAAGAGCTAATGGCCGATATCGGCGCGGGCGACCTCCAGACGCTGATCTCGACGTTGCAGAACAGCAACAAGCAGTCCGGCCATATCATCAAAGCCATCGAAGGGGTCGGCAGTTCGTTGGCCAGCTCTTTGAGCGGTAGTATCGGTACGACCGTCGCCCTCGCCGTCTCTCAAGCCCTCGCCTCGACGAGCACGAGGGCGACGGCCGAGCCATCGTTCGGAGCCACGACAGAGGGCGGGCCTCTCCCGGCTGAGCCGGACGGCTACATCACCATCACCATTCCTGGCGTCGGGGATCGCTTCATCCCCTATTACTCGGCGGGGTAGGCCTCATGCCCGGTTACAATCCATCGTCAATTAGAATCCAGCGCATGCTTGGCGCGACGGCGCCCATCCGCCCGCCGAAGATGCCGAAACCGATGTCGACGCCGAAGTTCGGCCCCGGGATCAGCGATCGGATGCTGATGCGGCCAGGGCGCGCCGACGGCGGCGGCATCACCGACAGTCCCGCCTCACCCTTCGCGGGCGGCATCATGTCGACCGGCGCCGGCCGCGCCGACGACGTCCCGATGCATGTCCCGAACGGGGCCTATGTCATGCCAGCCTGGGCGGTCAGCCATCTCGGCGAGGGGAACACCATCAACGGCATGAGCCAATTGAAGATGATGTTCGGCAGCCCGTGGGGCGCGCCAAAGACGCCGTTCGGCGCTCCGAGCCCAGCGCTTTCGGTCGGCAAGGGCGTCCCCATGCCGCATCCGAAGCCTCCGCCCATGCACTTCCAACCGCCGAATTTCTACCCACAGGGCATGTCGGCGGAGAACCCGGCGCTGAGCGACAAGCAGAAGCACGGCGGTGCGGCGGTCGGCGGTGGGGGAGCGATCCCGATCAACGCGAGCGGCGGCGAGTTCGTGATCGACCCGGACGAGGTTGCGAGAATCGGGGACGGCAACGTCAATAAGGGACACAAGGTCCTCGACTTGTGGGTCATGAAGTTGAAGAAAGAGGCAGCCGACACGCTCAAGAAGCTCCCCGGTCCGGCGAAATAGGAGGCGAGGCGTGAAAGAGTTCTCGCGCGAGCACGAAGCCGAGCTGCGGGACACGCCACCGCGCACCCCGATCCGCTTAGCCGATGACGACGACGAGCTGGGCATCCTCGACATGTGTCGGCTGATGCACCGAGAGCAGCCCTATCACCCGCTCAACGTCGGCAAGGTGGCGGCGATGATCAGGCTCGCCATCCATCAGGGGCCGGAGCGGCGTGGCATCCTCGGCGTGATCGGCGAGCGCGACCATCTCCGGGGCGCGATCTTCCTGCTGATCGAACCAATCTGGTACTCGGACGACTGGCAGCTGCTTGAGTTTTTCAATTACGTGCGGCCGGAATATCGGCGCGAGGGCTACGCCCAAGATCTCATAGCCTACGCCAAGCGGTGCAGCGATCAGATCGGCATCGACCTAACCATCGGCGTGTTCTCGAACATCCGGACCGCCGCGAAGATCCGCCTCTATCGCCGCTGGGTCCCGCAGTTCGGCGCGTTCTTCTGTTACGCGCCCCCGAACCGGAAACCGTTTATCGATCGCCTCGCTGAAATGACGCCCGTGAACAAAGTCGCGGCGGAGTAGCAACCATGGGCTCGAAGGGCGGCACCACTCAGCAGACATCGACGCAATCCTCGTCGGGTCCCCCGCCCCAGGTCCTGGCCGAGTATCAAGGTCTCGTCGACCGCGCGACCAACGTCGCGAACCAACCCTATCAGCCCTACCAGGGCGAACAGGTCGCCCCGCTGGCGTCCCAAACGCTTCAGGGGCTTGGCCAGATCGGGCAGTACGCCAACGCGGCCCAACTTCCCTTATTTGGAGCGAGCGCGGGCACCTCCCAGGCAATGCAATCGGCGACGGACGAAGCTCTGGGCTCGGCTGGCGCAGCATCGGGCATGACTGGGAATGTGGCGAACGCGGCCATGGGCATGACCGAAGCCGCCGCCGCGCCCGTCAACGCGCAGCAATTCCAGGGCCAAAGTTCGCTCCAGCCTTTTATGAACCCGTACACGTCCGATGTTGTCCAGGCGACCCAGAACGAGTTCAATAATCAGAACCAACAGCAGGCACAGTTTCTCAACAGCGCGAACATAAGTTCAGGCGCGTTCGGCGGCGACAGGGCGGGCGTCAGCCAAGGGATTCTGGCCAATCAGCAGCAGCTCGCCGAAGCGCCGACGATCGCCGGCTTGAACCAAGCCAACTTCACCCAGGCCATGCAGGACTGGCAGCAGCAGCAAGGGGTGAACCTCGGGGCAGCGCAAGCGAATCGCAGCGCCTTGATGGGCGCCGCGAACCAGTACGGAAACCTCGGCCTGACTGCCGCCAACCAGATTGGGAACCTCGGCCTAAACGCCGCGCAAGAAGTCGGGAATGTCGGCCTAGCCGGGTCGAACCAGATGGGGCAGATCGGCCTGTCTGAGCAGCAAGCAGGGCTCCAGGGCGGCCAAGCGCAGATCCAAGCCGGCACGATCCCGCAGACCGAACAGCAGGCGATCGATACCGCCGCCCAGAACATGTACCAGACTGGGCAATCCTATCCGTTCACCACCACCGGGTGGCTCGGCAACATCATCGAGGGAACCGGGAGCCTCTCCGGCGGCCAGGGCTCAAGCACCACGACCTCTCCTGGGCCGAACGCGATCACTCAGGGGCTCGGCGCGGCCACGCAAGGCGTTGGGCTCCTGGGCAGCATAATGTCGCTCTCCGACGAGCGCGCGAAGGAGAACATCGAGCCGATCGGCGAGACCTACGACAATCAGAAAATCTACAGGTACAACTTCAAGGGTGACCCGCGCACCCAGATCGGCTTGCTGGCGCAGGAAGAGGCGTATCACCATCCAGGCACCGTCCAGCGGATCGGCATGGGCGATCTGCTTGGCATCGACTACGGCGGCGCGACCGAAGACGCGGCCGATCGCGGTCACTTTGCCTCTGGCGGCGCGCCGCCGGCGAGCATGGCGGGGCTGGGCGCCATGGGCGGGATGGGCGGCGGCGGCGCGATGTCTCCGGGCTCGGACCTCATGTTTAGCGGCGATCCTGGCGCGCGGATGGGCATGGGCACGTTCGCTCTCATGGGCGGCTCCAATGTCCGTCCGGAACCGACTACGGCCATGTCGCGTCCGCCTGGGTGGGAGCCTCCATATCAGCCTGCGCCGCAGGCGCCTCCGCCGCAGCAGAATTTGCCACAGTCTTCGTTTCGCCAGTTGCCGCAGTATGGTCTTGGCGGAGGCGAGACCCGCCCGAGCTTCCAAGGCGGCGGCACGGCCATCACTACCCCAGAGGAAGCCATTCCGATCGGCACAAGCGGCCAATCCAGCTACACCCAAGGCTGGCAGCCGGGGGATCTCCTGAACCCTGCCGCTGGTGTATCCGAGGCGCTGTTCGGCGAGGCGACGGCAGGGTCGAAGACCCCCTACTACGGGCTCGACCTTGACCAGCTGAACGCGATCGGCGGCGGGCAATGGATGCCGCCGGACACCAACGCGCCGCAGCCGGACTATGGGAACCTCCAGAACTCGCCGCAGTTCGGCGCGGCCGAGAAGTCGCTTTCGGGCCTGTTCGGCCCCGGCTACACGCCGGGATCGACCGGCGCTCCGCCTGCGACATCTCCGGTGGCCGCCGCCGCCGCCAAGCCCGCCGCGCAACAGCAACCAGCGGGGCATTGGCAATCAGTTGGCGGGACGACCACTGGCGGCGCAGCCGGGGGCGAAAACCTGGGCATGGGCGCTCAGATCGGAAACGTCTTTCAAAATGAATGGGTGCCCGACCCGGCCGTGTCGACCGTAGCGGCCACCGCCGCGCCGGGGCTCGCGACGGGAAAAGCAGACGGCGGAGGAGTGAGCATGAGATCCGGCTTCCAGCGCGGCGGCTTCCCGCAATTCACCACCTACCAGCCGACCGCGAACCCGGCGCGCACCCCGCCGACCTATACCGCGCTCGATCTCTCGCACATGTTCGGCGGCGGGCAGCAGCCGCAGCAAGCGCCGCGCGCCATCCAGATCCAGCGCCAACTCGGGCAGGCGCGCGCCCAGGCGGCGGCCCAGCGTGGCATCGTGCGGCCTCGCGTCATCGCCCCGGACCCGGTGACCGGCCAGCATCACGACATCACCCCGCCCGACCATCCTTCGACCGCGCGCTATCCCGGCTGGCCGACTCCTGGCCCAGGCGGGTCGAGCGCCGCGCCGCAAGGGGGGCCGATGCCGATGGTCCGTTCGCCGCCACTCCAACAGCCCGGTGCGCCCGGACAGGGGTTCGCATCGCGCGGCCCTGGCATGGGCTATCCGGCCAGGGGCGTCGTCCCGGCCGAGGCGCAAGGAACACCTGAAGCGGGGACGCTGACGAATGCGGCGTTCCGTTACCCCATGCCGAAGGTGACGGTGCCGACGACATCCGCGCCTCTTACTCAGGGCGGGCGCGGCATGACGACGGTCGCGCCGCCGCTTGAGGGCACGCAGGAATGGAACAAGCCTTCGGCCGAGGTCGAGAGCCCCCGCGAGAGCGCCGAATTTTCAGAGGCGGGGCGACCGCTGATGGCGCCCAGGCTCATTGGCGCCGATCCTGGCGGGCAGCACACTTTGCTAGGGCCGCACTCGATGCAGGCGCTCCCGCCGCCGTCCGGCGACGAAGCGCCCATGCACAGTGGCTGGGACGTCGACCTCCCGGGCGTCTTCCGAGGCGGTGGCCAAGGGATCGCCGCCGAGGCGCGCGGCGGGCGGGTTCCTCGCTACTACGGAGGCCGGATCGGCCGCGATGACGGCGGCTCGATCCCGATCGGCGGTGGCGCGGGCAACGTCATGGAGGCACCCACTGGCACCCCTGCCTCGCCCGATCTCAGCGATGTCGATTGGAACTCGATCTTCGGCGGGGACCCAGGCCAGGGAGCGGTTAGGACGCCGGACTTCTCCGCGCTTCCCGATGATATTTTCAACCTCGGCGGCGGCTCTCCGCAGCGCGCCCAGATCGATCCGCGTGCTGTCGCCCAAGCGCCTAGCTTCCAGGGCGCAGGCGGTGGCGGAGGCGGCGGCCCTCACTTTACCCAGGTCTCCAACATGGGCGGGCCGCCGATCTCCGCGCTCGATCTCTCGGGCCACTACACGCCGACCACCGGCAACGCGCGCGGCGCAACCTATGTCCCGGGGGCCGGCGGCGGAGCTGGCGCAGGCATCAGCCCGAACGCGCGCGCTCAAGCGCCGGAGCACCCGGCGATCAAGGTGGCTCGGCACATCTACGCGGCGGGCCATGCGGCGGGAAGGGCGGCGGCGCCGTCCAAAGTCGACCCGAACATGGGGCCGATTTGGAGAGCGTCCGACACATCCTATGGGCCGCAGCTCCCCAGCGAATATGACGAGTACGGCTACGGCATTGGAGTGAAGCCTTCTCACGGCGGGGCATCGGGCAGCTTCCAGGGCGGCGGCGGCGTCATGGGCTCCTCGCCCGTCATGAACGCGGGCGCCTACACCCCGCAGGGCGAGGGCGTGACAGGCCAGACCTCGCAGGGTCGAGGCATGGGCTTCGGAGATCTGTTCGGCGGCGGCGACCGCGCTGGCTTCCAAACCGGCGGAGAGGCCGGGGTCGATCCGTTCCTGGCGGCGATCGACGCCGCCGTGACGCAGGGGCCGAGAGGACAAGGCCCGCCCCAGGCGCCCCAGGCGCCCAAGCCGCCGGAGCCGCCGGGGCAGGGGCAGCAACCGGGAGGCGACCTCGGCAAGAACATCCAGAGCCTTACCAGCGGTATCAAAGGCCTCGGCGGCCAATCGCAAGGCGGGGGCGGGGGCGGGGACGGCTCATCGGGCCTGACCGGCGGCGACCCGAGTGACCTCTCCGGAGGCTGGGGCGACATGGCGGGCACGCCGAACATGGACGACGCCTCGCTCGGTCTGTCCATGGGCGATGATTTCGGCTTTGCGACGGGAGGTGGCGTGGGGCTTGGCTCCCTGCGCGGTGGCTTTTCCGATGGCGGGACGCCGGACCTCGATGCGCTCGATGCCGAGGTTGCAGGGGCTCCGCCCCCTGGCCAAGTAGCGGCCGCTCCCGCGACGGGCGCAGGCAAAGGAGGCGGAGGCGGGAACGTCTCTGACCTCATCAATCAGAATTTCGGCAATCGAGCGGGATACGCCTCGACGATCTCCTCGCTCGAAAGCGGCATGGGCAAGAACTATGTCGGCGACGGCGGCTCGTCGTTCGGGCCGTACCAGCTGCATTACGGCGGCGTCAACAAAGCCATGCCGCACCCCGGCCTGGGCGATGAGTTCACCAAAGAGACCGGCCTCGATGCGCGCGATCCTTCGACCGTGCCGCAACAGATCAAATTCGTTGCGGATTACACCGCCACGCACGGCTGGCACGATTGGTCGACGAAGGCCCAAGCCGACAAGCTAACGGGCGGCGCGCCGACTGCGGTGGCCGGAGCTGATGTCCCGTCTGCGGCAGCTCAGCCCGCGAAGGCGAGCACGGAAGCCTACGGCGGCGGCTTCCAGATTCCTCCTGGCCTGGGCAGTCCGCCTCCTGGGCAGCTGAACCGGGCCAATCTTCAGGCGCCCACCATGGGCGACGAGATCCGGCACGATCCGTTCGGCTACATGATGACGGTTGGCGCGGGGATGATGGCCTCGCGCTCGCCGTGGCTCGGCGTGGGGATCGGCGAAGGCTTCGAGGCCGGGAACAAATACCTCCAGTCGCAGAAAGAGCTGGAGAAGAGCTGGGGCGAGACGCAGGCGAACATCAACAACATGTCCCAGGAAGCGCGCGACCGTGGTGCGGACGCGGATCTGAAGGCCCAGCAACTCCAGATCAACGCGATGCAGAACAAGATATACATCGAGATGCTGCGCAACAAGGGTTTGATCGGCGGCGGTGCGGCGCCCACGCCAGCGGCCTCGCCAGCGCCCACAGGAGGCCCAGGACAGGGTCTCCAGCCTACCCAGCCCCTTCCGGCCCTCGGCGGCGGATCGGGCTCCAGCGCGGCTCCTAGCGGCCCCAGCGCGCCGTCTGGAGGCGGACCAACTGCGGCGGCTCCTGCTCCTGCCGGCGCACCGTCAGGCGCAGCCTCGGCGGGCAGTGTCCCCGTCCTCAACGACGACCCGGCCTATAAGGCGGGCACTGACCTGATCGCGCGTGGCAATCTCCAAAACCTCGCCCATCCGGGGCTCGGCGATGATCTCATCACGCAAGGCAAGGCCCAGCAGGAAGCCGCGAAAGAAAATTGGCAGAAGCAGGCTGAGATCTCGGCCAAGGGGCAAGAGGCGGTAACGTCGGCGACGACCGAGGCGCAGAAGCCGGCGCTTCAGGAATACATCACCAACAGGCAGAAGTTCGAGCAGAACTATGACCAGACTCGGAGCGAAATCTCCGAGCTGTCGAACATCTACCAGCACTTCCAGGCCGGTCGATCAACCGAGGCGCAGGCCGAGCTAGCGAGCTGGGCCAACGCCTTCGGCATCAAGCTGCCGCAAGCGGCTGGCTTCGACGCCGGGATGAAGTCGGCGATTCAGCAAGCGTTCGCGGCGGTCGCCAACTCGGGACTCCAGAAAGCGCCGCGCGCCGGACTGCGCGAGGCCACGATGATGGTCGCCTCGCCATCGCGCGATCCCGCCGCGCTGCGCAAGATCCTCACCGACCAGCTCGCGACGCTCGATTACAACCATGATCTCTACCAGAGCATCCCGGGCCACAATCTGAACGTCGGCGACGACATCGAGGGCTTCACCAAGAAGGCGAAATACGAGGACTATCTTGGCAAGGCGCGGAAGGAGATCCCGATGTTCAAGGGGATCACGCCCGAGACGCTGAAGACGGCGACCGGCGAGGATTGGCCCGCGCCGGCCCTGCCGAGCGGCCTTCCGGCGGGGACGCGATATAGCCCGTCGCAGCAGAAGTGGTTCGACCCATCAGGGAGGGCTTACGATCAGAACGGGAAGCCGCTCTAAATGGCCGCGCTCCCCGACGATCTGATCGACCCAGCCCCGCCGCCTGCCGCGAGTGCGCCTCCTGGGGGTTCGTCGCTCCCTAACGATCTGATTGATCCGGCGGGGTCGGCTCCTACTACTGGGGGCGACGCCGACAGCCGCGCGGGGGCCTTTGGCTATGGCGTGATCAAGGGCGTCCCTTTCGGATCGCAGATCGCCTCGGCTGGAAACGTCGCCGTCGGGGCGCTCGGCCGCAAGCTAGACGAATGGGGCCTTCTCAACGAAGACCAGAAGAAAGCTATCGGGGGGCTGCCGCAGGATTATTCCTCGGCAAGCGAGGCGCTGGCCGCAAAGGGCGGACAGGCGGCGGCTGAGCATCCCTGGCTGGAAGCAGCGGGAACGATGGTCCCTGGAGTCGTCTCTGGGGTTGGCACGTCGGCCAAAGGGGCGGCGCTGCTTGGCGGAACAACTGGGCTCGGCGAGGGCCTGAACGAAGGCGACAGCCCGCTCACCGTGGCGGGTAAGACGGCCCTTGGCACAGGGCTCGGATATGGGGCCGCCAAGCTCGCCAGCGCACTGCCGATCGCTGGGGATAAGACCCGCCAAGCCGTCCTCGACGCCGCAAATCGGCTTGGCGTCAAGATGCCGCGCTATTCGGTTTCGACGAGCCCGCTCATCAAGCGCGCGGGCATGATTGGGCAGAGCGTTCCCGGCATGTCGACGCCGCTTGAACACGCCACCCAGGAATCGACGGAGGGAATGGGCGAGGCCGCCGCATACTTGGCTGGCCCCGCAACACAGCAAAGCGCTGGCGCGGCAGCGAGCACAGGCCTCAAGAATTGGATCGGCACGACCTCAAAAAACGACCTCGACGCCGCTTACAACCGCGTTGCCCAGTCGATGAACCCAAGCACCACAACGCCGCTGTCCGCGACCCGGTCTATCGCCAGTCAGATCTTCCAACGCCGACAAGCCGCCGGTCTGTCGGGCACGGGAGGTGCTATCGATCACGTCTTGGACGCGCTCCAGCGCCCAGGCGGGCTGACGTACAGCGGCATTAAAGATTTGCGGTCGAGCGTCGGCGAAATGATGGATCAGAGCATCCTTCCGCAGGGCATGTCGGGGGCTGAGCTGAAGCAAATCTACGGCGGCTTGAGCAGCGACCTTGATAGCTCAGCGCTCAACGCGGGCGGCCAATCAGGGCTCCAGGAGCACCAAGCCGCGAACGCTCTCGCGAAAAACATCAGTGATCGGCGCGCGCAGCTCACCCAGCTCCTGGGCGGCCCGAAGGGGGACGCCTCTGATGAAGCGGTGTTCGGGGCGATCCAGCGCGCAGCTGGCTCGAAAAGCTCGGCGGACATCGATCTCTTGCGGCAGGCGCAGGGAGCCGTCACGCCGCAAAGCTGGAAGGAACTGTCTCAAGGGTTCATTTCGCGCCTCGGGCGCGACGCTGATGGCAATTTTAGCCCGCAGCGGTTCATCACCGACTACGGGAAAATCTCTGACGCCGCTAAGCCGGTCCTGTTCGGCGGCGGCATGCAACAGCCTCTGGAAGATCTCGCGAACGTGTCGAGGCAGTGGAAGAGCCTCTACAAATACGCCAATCCATCAGGAACGGCGGGGCACGGCGCCGGAATCGGCATGGCGATCGAGGGCTGGCGCCACCCGCTCAAAACGCTCGCGGCGTACATGACGGGAGGCGCGCTCGGGAAATTCCTGGCGACCCCTGCGGGCGCTGGAGCTTCCTCAAATTGGGTGCAGGCGGTGGGCTCGGGAAATCTCAATACGATCCGCAACGCGGCGCAGCGGATCTCTGGGACCGCAGGCGCGCAGCTCGGCGCGCGGATCGATCCGATGGCCCTAGCCGCAGCAGCGATGACGCGGGAAGAAGAGGGGGAAGGGCACGGCGGTGATGATTCAGGCGGGGCGCAGCCTCAATGAGGGCGGCCGAAGGCCTGACGAATGCGCTCCCGGCGCTCTTCAATCTCTTCTGGGCGAGGGCGAGAGGAAATGCGCGGCGGCTTAAAGACCGTCGTAGCTGCGCTGGCCGCGCCGAAAACGAGCCATAGGGCGAGTATCAACCATCCGAGAGGCCCAGCAAATATCGCGATTATGACGAACAAGCCGTCGAAATCATCACTCATCGCCCTATCTCCCCGGCTTCTCGTTGGGTAAGGTGATGATGATCGGCTGCGGAGCGGGTTGATGGGCGTTCAAGAAGGTCACGACCACGCCGCCAATGAATGATCATGCTCGTTCCTCGCCGAGCAAGCCGGGGATAATCGGCTGCGGCGCCAGTTTGGGCTTAGGCAGCTTCCGCCGGATTTTTGCCTGAACCTGTAGCGCCACCCGCGAGATGGTAAGCTCTCGGCGTCTGGCGCGAGCAATTTTCGGATATGCTCCCTGCGCGATCAAGGTGTGGTTGATCGGCTTGCCCGCTGCGATGGCGTCAGCCACCATGCGGTTTAACAATTCATTTGATGCTGGATCGCGTTGCATCGAATCACCATTCACTGCTTCCGCGATCTGCTCTATAATAAATGATCGCTGAATGCAATTGGATAGATATAAATGGAACGCGGTCAGGGAAAGATTCAAAAGGCTGTCATCGTCGCGCTCGGAGAAGGTCCGAAATCGGTCCGTGAGCTAATGCAGGGCATCTACCACAGTGATCTGCACAAGCATGGCGTCGGCATTCGGCAGGCCTTGCGCCAATTGGCCGAAGCAGGAACCGTCAAAGTGAGCGACATCTACGCCAGTGAGGACGGCTCGCGGTGTTGGGTGCTCGCGGACGCACGGATGCGCAGTCCGCAGCCGCATCTAAGGCAAATCAAATGATGATCTGGTGAGGTTCAGTGAAGAAGGCCGAGCCAGTGGAAGAACTCGGCCGACTCGCCGAGGACGGCAAGGGCGACGATCGGAATCCAAAACCCTTTCGGCGGCTGCTGGGCGGGCGGCTTCTCCCTCGACGAGAAACTGAACGGGTGCGGGAAAATGATGAACCACATCGCCCTATCTCCCCAGCTTCTCTTTGACGGCGGACTCCAAGCTGGCGAACGCATCGATCAGGATGTCGAACTTGGCGTCCAGCACGTCCAATTTCGCGCGGAGTTCTTTGCCGCTCAGTACGTCTGGAAACGGCACGCGCGTCGGGCGCGATCGGCGCAAGGCGGCCATATCGGCGCGCCATGCCTCGCTTTCGTGCGCGCCTTTCTCAAGCTCGGCCACGAGTTCCGGCGGCACGTACATGCGCCGTTCAAGATCGGTCAGGCGGGCCTCGATGGCGGCCAGACGGGCTTCTTCTGCTTCTATGATCTGGCAGATGAACTCGTTGAGCGCGTCCTGACCATAATCATGAACCAGTTTGGCTACGATCGCCCTCGCATCGTTGGCTCCGCCCAAATCGCTTCGCGCCTGGAAAATGTCAGATCGACTGATCATTTTTATGCGTCCTTTTAAGCCACGATCTGTGGCATAACCCCTTGTGGATGAGGACGCAATAGGACGTATAGAAAATGGGGCGTGGACTGGGCGACTACCAACTTAAGGCTCTCGATTGGCTTCGACAGGTGCCTGACCGGACGCTGCTTGAGATCACCACGGCGGTCTTGGGCAAGTCGGATCTAACGCCTAACGAAGTGCGGACTTTGCGGCGGGCTGTGAGCGCGTTAGAAAAACGCAAGCTGATTAAACGCAATGGCCTAAATAAACGTGGCCAGGAATGTTGGACGATAACCTCACGCGCGCGACTGCGATCAGCAAAGCCGCTTAGACCGGCTCTCTTCACGCCGACTGTCGTCAAATGAGGGGATCGGTGACTTCGCGCGTTGACGGTAGCCCGGGCGTCATCGAATCGTGCTACTCGCAAGGCGCTGAAAGGGAAGAAACCCCCCAAAGGAGAAACGTAATGGCAAGAGGACGACAGCTAGTCTGGATCACTCCAGTGCATTTTGATCATCAGGGACGTCCGGTCGACCCGGACTATGGCATTGATGAGGGCGGGCATCCCGACCAGGGGCTTCCCGGCGGATTCCCCGGCTTCCCCGACCGCCCGGGGCATCTTCCCTCGCGTCCTGGGCGTCCGATCGATCCTGGCTTTGGCTGGGGCGGCGGCGAGCATCCCGGCAATCGGCCTCCGGGTTCGTGGGGCGGTCGCCCTGTCGACCCCGGCTACGGCGTCGAGGGCGGCGGCGAGGCGGGTCACCTCCCTGTCTTCCCGGTCGATCCCGAGCACCCTGAAGTGATGCCCCCGATGGTGCCCCCGGGCATTCCGGAGCTGCCCCCGGGCTCGATCTGGCCGCCGTTGCCGCCCAGCATTCCTCCCGGCAAGGCGGTTGTGGCGATCTATATTTCCGGCGTCGGCTCGCGCTGGGCGGTGGTCGATATTCCGGAGCGACCAGAGGGTCCGGAAGTCGAACCGCCGGAGGGCGGCGAGTATCCCGACCAAGGGTTGCCCGGTGGCGGACGGCCTACTCGGCCGCCCGCTCGGCCCCCGACCGCCGGCCAGCCCCTGCCCCCGACCCGGCCTGGGATTCCGCCGCGTCCAGGCCAGGGCTTGCCTCCGACCCCGCCTCAGAGGCCGGAGCCAAAGCGGTAAAAGACGCCGAATCGCTGAGGTCTCTCGCGCAGAGGCGGTAGGCGATTAAAGCGGCGGCGGCGCGTTCCTCCCACGGCGCCGTCGCTGCCGACTTTTTTTCGTCGAAATTGCGACGGATTTGGCGCCCCGTGCGAGTGAGTGTTATCAAACTGTGTTTGTAGAGTTGTAGGGGGGACCTACAGCTCAAAACATGGGATGATGTAATGCACAAGCTTCTTTTGTCCGCCGCGATGCTCGCTGCGATCGGCGTTTCGCCCGCTCATGCGACGCTGCAAATCGAGATCTTCGATAATGGGACGCTGATCGACAACGTCACGGGGATCACCACGGGCGCGGCGAGCCTCACCACCAACGACGCCAACTTCGCCAACATCACCATCAACGCGCAGGGCTCACCCATCCTGCCCAATGCGGACCTGTCCAGCGTCACGCTCGACGCCACCGCCTCGGCCGGCTTCACGGGTTCGCACGAACTGACGTTCGATGTCATTCAAAGCGCCGTGGCTGGGACCGGGAACACGCAATCGACCTTCACGGTCAACGGGCTGGTCAACGATCCTGGCCCGACGACCGAATCGACCTTCGCCAATGGAGCGCTGCTCGCTACGCACACGTTCCCTGTCGGGCTGCTTGACGGCTCTTTTGGGCCGGTCTCGGCAGCGACTGGTGCATTCACCGAGGATGAAATCCAATTCGCCGTCGACTTCACGGCAGCGCGGCAATCGTTCGGCGGTTCGGCCCAGCTAACGACTAGCATTCCAGAGACGAAGACCTGGGCGATGATGCTGCTCGGCTTCGGCCTGATGGCGTTCCTTGGTGTCAGGAAGTCCCGCAAGGACAGGTTGGCCGCATTCGCATAGGGGCGGGCGTAGGGCTGGGGCTTTTTCAACGAAATTTATCAATTCCGGACGCTCTATTTGCGTCCGGATTCCGGGGCGACGGCTTCGCCCATTAAAGGCATGGGTGACAATATGAAGCGCATTTTGTTTGCTACGGTTGCTTTCTTGGCTCTCGGCGCATCGGCTTATGCCGGTTCGGCAGCGGTCGGCGCGGCCACGTCCACGTCGAGCGTCGTCACGGTCGGCCGTGGCGCCGGTTCGGCCTCGAACGCCTCGATCGGCGCAGGCCTTGGTATCTCCACCCCGCACGTCAGCGTTGGCGTCGGCGCAGCGACCACCAACTCGGCGGGCGCGAGCGTTGGCCATGCCGCTACGTTCACCAGCGGTTCGGCGCTCGGCACGGGCCTCGCGGGCACGTTCTGATCATCTGAGGTTTGCAACCCCCGCTCCAACGACAGGGGCGGGGGTTCTTCTCTTTTTCGGAGGAAGCTCACATGAAGCGCGCGACCGCATTTCTCATTTCGACGGTGCTCGCGTCAGCAGCTTACGCTGGCACGACGCTGCCTAAGCCTCCCACCGCGCCCACGGCTGCGGGGATGGGCGTCACGACCAGCATCGGCGGCGGCACTGCCGTCAGTCACAACAAGGGCGCGTCCATCTCCACCTCGGCGGGCGCCGGCAACCCATCGGCGACAGCGGCTGGGTCTTCGGCGGCGGGCACCCCTGGCTATGGGACGAGCCACGCAGCCGCAGCGGCGCTGACGGCGGCAACGGGCACAGACGGCAGCGGCGCAGCCGCAGCGGTTGGGGCTGGCAACGTCAGCAACCAAGCGGTGACCAACCCTTAAGGGAGGCGACAATGAAGCTTTTCATTTTGCCAGCTGTCGCCGTCCTGCTCGCGACCAGCGCTTATGCGCAGGACAAATCCATCGTCCTGCCTGACGGCAGCACTCTCAGCATCGACAAATCGCCGGGAGAGATCACCGTGTCGAAAGAAGGCGAGCATCTGTCGTGGTCGCACACTGTGAGCCACAACGGCTCAGTGTCGGCCGCCGCTAACGCATCGGCGACCGGCACGAATTTCGCCTATGCGCGGGCCAGCGCGACTACCAGCGCGAAGGAAAACGCCAACGGAAAGTCCATCGACATCGCCCGCGCCCGTGCGGTGGCGATTGGCAATTTGACATCGTCGACCTCGGCGACGACCAAGTAGTTCTATGACGGGGGAAAGCCATGCATACGGCGGCCCGGTATTCTCTAGCGTTGGCAGGGCCGATGCTGGTGATGCTGTGGTTCGTCGAAACGCTGGCTGACCCCGTCCCTGGCCGCATCCACCGGATCGCCGAAGACGCTGACTATTTCGTTTCATCGGTCACTGAGGCGGTTAAAGCGATTTACGGCATGCCTTGGCCGCCGGGTAAGAAGCCGCCACATCGTCCTGTCTCGAAGAAGGTGCGCGAAGTGCGCCGTCCGCTGAACTTGGGCGGGCCGATCAACCAGACGAGCACCGACGAGTTCCACAAGGTCGGACCTGATTCGATCATCAATCCCTGCTACGCCTGCAACACCACCGAGCCGCCGCTGCCGTCGTTCTTTTCCGTCTCGGGAGGCGGCGGTGGCTCATCAGGCGGCGGCGGAACGCAGGACCCGACCACGCCTTGCATGACGGCGCTAGCGGGGGATGGTTCGTGCCCGACGCCGTGCGAGCCGAACGATCTGCTGTGCGACCAGAATAAGGAAGACACCGCAGCTGGCGCTCTGTCGCCGTCGCTGGAGAAGCTCCTCGATCATGGCGCCCCGGGCGTCGGCGACCCGCCCCACATTGGCGGGTTCTCGGGAGGCGGCGGAGGCGGCGGCGCAGGAGGCAGCGGCACTATCCCCGAGCCGTCCACATGGGTGATGCTGATCTTTGGCTTTGGGCTGATGGCATGGATGAGTCGACGCTCCATCGCGCGGCGGGCTTCTTCGTCAATGGACTGATCGCGCTCGCGCTCAGCATGCTGATCTGGAGATTGACCGGCAACGTCTTGGGCTGGGCCGTGCTGTTCGGCCCAGGCACCGCGCTCGTGATCCGGGGCATTGTCTTGCTGGTTCTCTGATCGTTCTCGAAGAACGAATCGCGACCGTCATCGGACTATGGCATAAGTGAGTTGGGCTAGCCGTTCGGCAATGGGGGAACCCATGCCGTATGATCGTAAGCACTTCTTCGACACTGTCCGAAAGGATCTCTTTCGCGGCAACCTGACCCAGTCTCAGGTAGATGGCCAAAATTTTTTATTGGAGGTGTGGGAGAAGCACTTCGAGGCGGCCAATCCCCGCGACGGCACCAACTGGCTGGCCTACGCGCTGGCGACTTTCTTTCACGAAACGGCTGAGACAATGCAGCCGATCGAGGAATACGGCAAAGGCTCCGGCAAGAGCTACGGCCAGCCGGCGGGGCCGCATGGCCAGCGATATTACGGGCGCGGCCATGTGCAGCTCACCTGGGAAGAGAACTACAAGAACGGCCAGAAATTCCTCAAGGACCGCTACGGCGTCCACGCCAATATCCATCCCGAAGCGCACCTGATGCTCCACTCCCAGACCTCGGCCCTGGTCAGCTTCGATGGCATGGTGAATGGCTGGTTCACCGGCGTCGGCTTGCCGAAGTATTTCAACGCCTCGACTGAAGATCCGCAGCAAGCGCGCCGGATCGTCAACGGCACGGACAAGATGGACCTGATTGCCGGCTATTACTGGAAGTTCAAGAAGGCGCTGAAACAGGTGCCTGCGACGACAATGGTCGAGGCGGAATTGCCTGGGCTCCCCGAGGCTCCGCCGATGCCAGAGCCGACATGACCCCCAGCGACGTCGTCCAAGCGCCTCCAATCCCGAAGCTGGTCCCCTATCCTGGGGCGATCAGCATTGCGCTGCTCATCGTTTTTTCGACGGCCTTGATCTTTGTCATCGGCAAGTACGATCCGACCGGCGGGCCGCTCTCGATCTCGATTCTGGTCGTGCTCTCATTTATCGGGGTGGCGGTTTTTTGCTTGTTCTTCACCATCCCGAACGATGAGATTACGAGCGGCGTGATTGGCGGCCTGATCGCATCATTCGGCGCGGTGGTCGCCCACTGGCTGGGGAGAAAGGACAGCCCCAAATGAGCCTCGGAACCATCCTCATCATCATCCTGATCGTGATTCTGATTGGAGGCGTCGGCCCGCGCTTCTACTCCGGCGCGCCCTGGCAACCGGGCTACGGCTTCGGCAACGGCGGCATCGGCCTCGTCGGCGTCCTGCTGATCATCGTCGTCGTCTTGCTGCTGACAGGCAGGCTAGGCTAGTTTCGATCCACGCCCCTTCTGCGGGGCGACTCGGTTTTAAAAGAGGGAGACCGCGCTTCCGTAGGAGGTAAAAATCTATTGAAGGCGGTCTCCCGAAGTGCCCCCAGGCGAGGCGGCGCCGGGGGCAAACCGGGTTGTGGGACCCGGCTCAATTCGCGTGTAACGCAAATTTGAACAATTTGCACGTTCTGTTTTCGCGTTAGGCCTGGGGAAATTTACCTACGACAGCTCGATCAACTGCTCAGCGATGGCGTAGGCCGTGTCCGCGTCCTTCGTCGACCAGTCGCTGATCGGGCTCTCGCCCCGCCGATGGATCGCCAGCGCGACCATGAGAATGGCGTCGCGCCGCGCCTCGGAGCGCTTCTTGGCGTTGCCGTTGGCGGCGGCGGCGATGCCGTGGTCTGCGTCGCCCAGGATCTCCTTTTCGCTCGGCGGGATGGCGCCGAGCATGCGCTTGAAGGCGGGGATCTCGCGCGTGGGCTCGCGCGTCGGGGTCGCGGGGATGCCGACGCCGGCGCCGGCGCGAACCTCGGCTTGTCCTTCGATGGTGGGTCGCCACGTCTGGTTCAACTCGTCATTCATTTCAGTTGCTCCTTTAGCTTGTTGAGGCCCCTGGCCCGGTCAGGGTCTTCGGCGGGCGGCTCGTCATCGAGCTTCCAAGTCGGCGGCAGCTTGACGATCTCGACCTTCCAGTCGTGGTCTTGCTCCTCGGCCCGATGGACGAGGGGCTGCGGCGCATAGGCGGTGAAGCAGCGTTGCGGAAAAGGGTAGTGCCAGATGCTGTGCATGCGACATGCGGCGGCCGGGTCCGTCGCCAGTGTGATGGCGATCACAGCCAGGGCCGCGCGCCTCATGCTCCACCTAGAACTTCGAGAACCTGGGCGAACGAATGATTCCCCTCTTGCACATTGCCGTGCGTCTTCTCCAGCCACTCGCCCGTGTCCATCATGTACGGGGGGATCAGCACGAGGTCGCTGCCGTCGTTCTTGACGCGGACGAGGCCGACGAATCCGGTGCGCCGGATCAGCCACGCCCGCAGCGCGGGATCGCGATGGGCGTCAGGAAATTTCGGATCAACCCAGATCTGGACGGCGGGGATTTTGATCTCGCCGAGCTTGGGGTCCTGTGCCGTGACGAAGTCGGGCATGACATCGATTACATAGCCGGATCGATCCGGGCGGCGCAGATCGCCCGTGTCTTCGCCTTGCAGCCAAATGCAATTCCATAGGCCGCACTCCCACGGAAACCCTTTCTCGGGCTTGTGATAGACTTGGCAGCCTGAGTGGCGCTGGAATTTGCAGCGCGTGTTCGCTGGCTTGTTGACGCCCTTTACGGGCAACAATCGACAGCACAACGAACATGATCCGCATGTTCTGTTCATCGACTCATCCTTCTTGAGGGCTAGGCGCGCCCCCGGTAGCTCACTCGCTGATATCGCCGAGCATGACGCCGCGAAAGGCGTCGTGGCGCGCTGGGACGCAATTGCAGAAGTCGAGCATCGGCATGATCTGCTGAGCCTCCATCATAGCCTGCGGCGCCTGCGAGTTCAGCGCGTTCATCAATCGCCGCTGCGTCGCCTCATCCATCTGTCTGGCGACCAGAGGCCTACCCACGCCCACCGTCAGAGGCCCGCCGGCCCCGCCGCCAGTGACCATGATCTGCGGCGGCATTTCGGTGATGTACCGCCGCGCCAAGAGATCGCGCTCCAGGCGATGGCGCATCTCCTGCGCATGAATCTGGGCTTGAAGCCGCCTGTTCTCGTCGAGCAGCTCATCGACCCGGCGTTCCTCGTCGAGTAGCTCATCGACTCGGCGTTCCAGCGCATCGATCCTCGCATCGTACTCGGCGAGACTGAGCGTCGGCTCTGGCTCCGGGTCCGGTCTCGGCCCCTCAAACCGGGCGAGTATCGCGGTCGAAACGAACGCGAGCATGTCTGTGAGTGTCATTAGGCCTCTCCCTCTTCAAACAGATCCATCGTCTGCGGGACGACGAACTTCGACTTCACGCCTAGCGCATCGAACTCGTTCCATTCCAGGCGCATGAAGGCATCTCCGGCAGGCTCGCCTCGCGCCTTGGGGATCGTGCAATAGGCCTGAATCCCCCAGCTCTTCACCGTATTGACCACGAGGATACAGCGGAACCAGTGCGCCGGTCCGTCCTCGTTAACTTGAATCAGGTCACCTTCCGAAACCTCTTTGCGCATTGGGCGCGTCCTTCAGCTGTCGTTCCTCCAGCGCGTCGAGCCGCGCTATCAGCCATCCAATCTCCCGGCGATATTCCCGGATCGCGTTCAGCGTTAGGGTGACGTTCTTCTTCGTCTTGAGCGCGTACCAAGCGCCGAGCCCTACGGCGATCAGGATCACGATCTGCATCACGGCAGTGGCGAGTTGGAGCCACGCGATCATTGGATCGACTCGATCCATCGGATGACCGCAGGCGAATCATCGCTCATGGCGTGCATTGTACCGGCCAAGATCTGAGCGTGGTGGACCTTCATGTCCTGCCGGCGGTTGACCTCGATGCCGATCAGGCTGACCGCGTGCTGGAGATCCCCGGCGCGCGCCAGCTCCAAGGCGCGCCTCTTCAGATCGGCGAGCCACTCCTCCTTGGTCACCGCGCGCCCACCTTGTCGGCGACGTTGCGCCATGCCTTGAGCTGGGCCAGGGAGATCCGCGCCATTTCATCTGGGGGTAATTCGTTTACCCACCGCTCCAGCTCGGGACGGCCTTTCTTGGCCATGTCCGCGCCGCGCTCTTCGACCGGCGGCGTCAGGAGATCGGGGGCGGAACCACCGGGAGCCGGCGCGGGGGTTTGCGATGCTCCCGGTGGCGCCTGTGAGCCGGGAGAGTGGCGCCCTTCCGGCTCTGGCGGCGCGCGGTGCGAAGGCGCGCCATCCGGGGCGGGGGGGATCTCCGCCCTGGATTCGAGAGGTTGCGCGGCCCCCTCGTCTCCGGCGCCTACTCCGGAGATGTCATGGGGGGCCGCGCGTTCCTGCGACAGGGGAGTCGACACCCGGTCAGCAGAACCAAATTCACCAGTCTCGGGATCGACTCCGACGAGAAGCTCTAGGCGGTCATCGAGTACGCTCGGCGCTTGAATACGGTCGGCGCGATCTCGCTCGACATTATATAGCTCATCGTCGCGCGATAACAAACCCATGATGTCGCTGGACATCGGCAGCTGCTTGGCGTGCCTCCTCGCGATCGTCTTTTTCGCCATCTCGTCGAAGCTCTTGCGCCATGCGGGCGAGAACTCGCCCTTGCGGTTCTTCCGCGCATACGTGTCGCGCACCAGCTCGACCTCGGCGCGCGTCATGACGTCCCGGCTTTTGTCGCCGCCTCTGATTTTGGCGACCGAATAGACGTGGGTCAGGAGCCCGTGGTCGAGATGCCGGCGCAGGCGCTTGTTGTAATCCTCGTCGGTTTCGCCGTCGGCGCGCACCAGCTCCGGCGCCATGTAGGGCTTGTGCTTGATGAACGGATCATCGCCCAGCTCGTAGTCGAAGAAGTCTTTGGCGTGGACCGCCGTAACGTCCCAGCTGGTCACCTCGCCAGAGCGGCGGACCTTCTTCCGGACGCCCGCCACCATTGGCATCCATGTCACTTGGCCGTCGAAGGGCACGAGCGCGCCGTCGTGGCCGTCAGGCAGGAGCCCATCGCTCGCCGCCTTCATGGCCGCGTTCATCAGGCTGCGCCGATTGCAGTTGAGCAGATTGGGGTCGAGGTTGATCGCCGTCATGATGACGCGGACGAACTTCTTGGGATCGACGCCAGACCCGGTTAGCGCCGCCTCGAACTGGGTCATCCGCTGGCCCAGCTCCTGCGGGATCGTAAGTTCCTTAGACTCCGCCATCGTCGGTCCCTTTCACCGTGACCTGGGGGTATTGCGTTGCCTTCACGGTATATGATTTCTTCTTCACCACCTTCACCGACACAATGCGCGAGCCGCAGCGCGCGCCAGGAGCGTTGGCCAGCTTCATCATGATCCGCGCGTCGAGGATCTTGCGCTGATCCGTGGCGTCGGAGCCCGCTTTCTCGACTTGCTTGAGCTGCGCTCTGTCGTTCAGGATCTCGCGGAACTCGACGTCTGGCGTGAGATCGATGATCGGCCCGGTGCCCTCCTCGTAGAGATCGAAGACCACCTTGCGGTCGCGGCCGAAGTCCGGATCGTAGGGGTCTCCCTCGGCCACCCGGCGCCATAGCTCGCCGGTCAGATCCTCGATCTTGTGGATAAGGTGCGGCTTGAGCGGGATGTCGATGTAGACGACCTCGATGCCGCCATCGCCCAGCTTCATCGCGGCCACGCCGGCCCAGATGGCGCCGGTCAGATAGGCCTCAATCGAGGCCTGGACGGCCACCCAGGTGGGCACCGCGATGTTGCCATGCTCGTCATGCCAGCGGCGCTTGAACGCGAACTGGCCGACGGTTTTGATCTGCACGATGCCAGCACCCCCATAGGCGGCGTCCTCTGGCCGGACCGCCCGAGCGTCCGGCGTGCAGCCGATCCGGGTCTCGTCGTCCCAGAAATAGTGGTCGCTCTTGTCGAGCTTCCAGCTCGGATAATCCTCGCGCAGGATGTCGACGACGACCGGCTCAAACCGGCGCCCGCGCCGGAGCGTCGGGCTGTCCTCCTCATCGGGGAGCTTGCCGCTCTTCGCCGCCCAGAGCTTGTAAGGCGTCCAATAGGGATGGATATCCGGTCCGAATAGCCCCGCCGCTTCGGAAGCATTTACATTCTGCCGACGCCGCGCGAGCCATTCTTCGCGATTTGTGTTGGGCCAGCTGTGGATCATGCGCGGCCCTGTACCTCGGGCTGGCCCTCGAACCGGGCGATCATCTCCTTGAACAGCGTCACGATGTCCTTGCGGTCAGCGCCGTTGCTGATGAAGTTCGCGCGTCCCTCGTGATCGGCGAAGGGAAACACGAGAAGGACGAATCCGGTCTTGCGGTCCTTGCCCTTGGCTTTGCCGTTGAACATCTCATCGAGAGCGCCCGCCATCGCGTTCATCATCTCGATGTATTCGGGCTCGATCGGCCCGTCGCCGAGTGAATGCTTAACCATCGGCCTTCTCCGATATTTCATCGCTGGAAGACCGTGACGCGGATAAAGGAATCCGGCCCGCGCGTGCGCCGGACCCAATCGGCGAAGCTCTCGCCCTCCGGACAGAAGCCGTGGATGAAGTGCTCTTCGTTGCAGCGCTTGATCTCTGCGAGGCCGCGCTCCGCGCACTTGGGACAATAGGAATAGGACCCGAACATGAAGCCGCCGCTCTCCGGCCGGTTCGTCCAATCCTGGCTGCAAATATCGCAGACGACTGTGGCGCCGATCAGAACCTTGGTTCCCGGCTCGGCGAAGGCCTTCGACCATTTGCCATGCAGATCGTCAGGTATTGTCATCGACCTTCACCGCGCGCGTTTTCTGGTTGACGAGGTATTTCCGGACCGCCGCCCGATGCCCGATTTCGGCGTCGTCCCAAGACGAATAACGCTCCTGACAGAGCGTCTCGGGGACTGGCTCCGGCGGGCCGCCGCAGAAGCTCATCGTCCGGCCCTCTTGCTGGAAAGCCATGGTCTCGAACAGAAGCGGCGGCCCCTTGCCCAAGTGCCAGCGATGATCGAGGCCCATGAACACCGTCGAAACCCACTTAGTCGCGTTGCCGCTCCACCAGAGGCTTCGATGCGCCGGCTCCTCCAGCCACTGGCCCCATTTGCGCATGCTGTAGCAGGGGACCGGCGTGTGCCCGTCCTTGCCGCCAAGGATGTACTGGCCCAGCCATGGAAGGTCAGGAAAATCATCCAGCATGCGCCGCTTCGGCATCGTTTAGGCTCCACAATCCACCGTCCGAGCGGATCTTCCCCTCTTTCCGCCACTTGGCGATCAGGCCGTTCAGCGAAGATTCGGCGAACCCGGCAATCCCGAGCGCCTGTCGCAGCTCGCCCCAGCGCTTAGGTCCAGTCTTCAGGGCGCCGTGGAGGATTTCGCCTGACGACACATAAATACCCACCGCTGCCTTTTTGGGCGGCTCGATCGCTGCAACCTCCTCGACCGGCCAGACCTTCAGGTCCGGGTCCCACTGGGCGCCCTTGAACGCGGCATCGATGATGGCGGCCAGACGGTCCCCGCTGACTGTCACCTGAATGCGGTATTTCATTTTCGACTCCTGCGGGGGACGACCCTGACTGGGGCCGCCCCCCGACCTCCCGTGGATCGGCCAGCTATTGGCGCGCGCCTTAGCGGCCTGCCTCGCTGCCGTTCCCGACGCCAGCGCTCGATTCGGCCGAACAGCTAACCGATGGGCGAATCCATCTTGCAGAACGTGCAAGACGCGGTCAAATGGAATTTGCATCGACCGCAACTCGCGCGCTATCCTGCGGCGATGCGCTTGAGCGAATATCTGGCCAAGAACGAAATGAACCCCGAGCAATTCGCGGCGAAGGTGGGCGTCCACCCGACCACGATCTATCGACTGCTCTCGGGCGCGACCATCCCCAAGCGCCAAAACCTTAAGAAAATCATGGCGGCGACCGAGGGCGAGGTCGATATCAGTGATCTGATGTTTGCTGTCTCCTCCCAGTCGAAACCCGATGCCAAGGAGGCAGTATGACCGAGCGACCGAACGGGCCAACCCAAGAGGAAACAGAGGAAGTCGTCCAAGCGATCGAGGGGTACATGGCGGACCTTCAGTCCGAGAAATCCCTCTATATGTCCCGGTGCAAGCCGATCCACGAGGCGATCAAGGACACCATCGAGGATGCGGTCAAAACCAAGGGGTTCGACAAAAAAGCGTTGAAGGTGGGCGTCAAGCAGCGCGAATTTCTCCGCAAAATGGAGAAGCTTGAAAACGAGCTGGACGAGGTCACCCAGCACGCGCTCGACAGGCTCCAGCTCCACCTCGGGACGTTCGTTGATTCGCCGCTCGGCAGGGCGGCCATGGATGCGGCAAGGGCTGGCACGGTGCGGCGCCCGCGTAAGAGGCGCGATCCCATCGAGGAGCTGGTGCGCGAGGACGAGCCGCCGGAAGACGCCGCCGCCGCCGAATAGCTGGCGGCCATGCCCAAAATCCTCGCCATCGATGCGGCGACGCAATGCGGCCTTGCTTCCGGCGAGGCCGGAGAAATTCCACGGCTCGGAACCGAACAGTTTGGGGATAGCGGGGACAACCAGCTGGAGGTTGGCGCCCGGTGCTTGAGATGGATCGCCCATCGGCTGACAGATGACCGTCCGGATGAAATTTGGATGGAGGAACCGTTGCCGTTTGGGGGGAAGGAAGGCCAATCGAGCGCGGCGTCCCGCCTCCGGCTTACCGGGCTCGTCATGGTCATCGGCTCAGCCGCGCGCCTCAAGGGCGTGCCCGTACACATGGTCCGGATCACGACGGCCCGCAAAGGCTTCATCGGCCATGGCGGGCTGAAGCGCGAGATCGCCAAGAGACGCTCGCGCGCCATGTGCCGGTTGCTCGGCTGGAACCCGATGAACGACGACGAGGCGGACGCGGGCTGCATCTTCTGGTTCGCCAGCCTCGCCCACGGCAAGGCGCCGCTGATCTCGAAACTGATGCACAAGCAGTGCGTCGAGGTTGTTCCGTTCCGACGGCGGGTGGCCGCATGATCGACGCCGAATGGCACGCCATGCGCAAACGCTATGAGGCGTTTCTCGCCACCGATCTGGGCAAGCTCTATCGCGCTTACGATCACGCGACCATCGACTATTGGCGGCGCGACGGCGACGACAGCATCTCCCCAGCGCGGCTAAGGGAGCTTGACCAGATCTGCCGGGAGAAGACCAACGCCTTCGTCGCCAAGCTGATGGAACTGGCGAATGTCTGACGCGCCCGTCATCGACCACAGGGCCGAAGAGGAGGAGGCCAAGGACCGGAAGCGCGAGGCGATGCTTTGCTTCATCCGCGACGTGCTCATCGAGAGCGCCTGCGGCCTACGCACCGGCTTCGAGGCCAATTCGTTCCTCTACTGCCAGAGCAAAGAGGGCAAGGCCCAGCTGAAGCGCGTCGTCGCCATGGAGGCGGCGGCCGACGTGTTCACGCACATCGTCGGCCAATGGCAGAATGTCGATCAGAAGCACCCGCGCCAAGACTGGGTGAAGACGATCGCCAAGCAGGCGATGGCGACGTTCATCGAGGCGTTCCGATGACGATGCCCAAAGAGGTCTGGCAGTGGGAAAGCAGGCCACTGACGCGCAAGCAGGCTGAGCTATTCCAGCCACGCGGCGCGTCGCGCAAACCGTCCCAGGTCTACGACCGGGATGCGGTGAGGGAATATCTGAGCGGCAAGATCAGCCGCGAGGAGATGCTGAGACGAATAAGAAGTTGAACTTAGCGCCCAATTCGGAAGGCGGACCGAGCGAATGGCGCGTGCAAGTAGAGCCGAATGGGAGAACTGGATCGCGCTCGCTCGAACGCGGGACATCCATGACGTCGCCGTCGAGCATGGCGCGCACCTAAAGCGCGAGGGCCACGAATGGATCGGCCCCTGCCCGATCTGCGGCGGCCGAGACCGCTTCGCCGTCAATCAGCAAAAGCGGATCTTCAATTGTCGAGGCGCCGGCGAAGGCACCTATGGCGCGGGCGACAACATCAATCTCGTGATGCATGTCGTCGGCTGCGACTTCATCGAGGCGGTCGAGCGCATCACCGGCACGCCGCGCCCGGATCGGACCCGCGACGAGAACGCGGACGAGCGCAAGAAACGAGAGCTACGGCACGCCGCGCTGGCGACCGAATATGCCCGCCGGGAGGCAGAAGAGCGGGCCGCGCTGGAGGCCAAGGCGGCGGCGGACGAGGCCAAGGTCGCCGACGTCATCAAGCGCGCCAAGCCGCTCGACGGGACAACCCACGCGGACGCTTACATGCGCGAGACGCGCGGCCTGACCCCGCCGCGTTGGCTCACGGGCGATCTCCGGTTTGTGGCGTCCCTTGATTATTGGGGGGCGGGCGACAACGGCTCCAACGAGCCCGTTCTCCTCGCCAGCGTACCAGCTCTGATCGCCATAATCCGAGACGCGCTCGGCGACGTCATCGGCATCTCCCAGACCTATCTCGACCCCAACGAGCCCCGGAAATGGACGCCAACCGGGAGCCCGCGAAACAGCCCGAAGAAAATTCGCGGCAAGAAACACGGCGGCATGATCCGTCTCGGGCGTCCGGCCGAGACGATCGCGATAGCGGAGGGCTGGGAGAATGCGCTCGCTTGGTATCAGCTCGGGCTCGGCCCCGAAGAGGTGATGCTGGCCGCCGCAGTCGACCTGGGGAACCTCGCCGGCCGCGCGACCGGCCAAATCGCCCATAAGACGCTAGTCGATCCGGAAGGGCGGCCCAGGCGTATGCCCAACGGCAAGCCAGACCCGAAGGCTCCAGGCCTCATCCTGCCGCAGGGCATCCGCTCCGTGATCATCATCGCCGACACCGATTCCGAGAGCTACGCCACGGCAGGGCTTCTCGCGGTCGCGGTGCGCCGTTTCCAGGCGCAGGAACTCAACGTCGAGATCAGCTGGCCGCCGGCCGGCAAGGATTACAACCAAATTTTGCTGGAGGAGAGTCGATGAGCCCACTTGCACGAACTGCAAATGCCGGGGTAGGCTCATGACCGTCTACCCCGCCGTTCTGGAGCACCCGGTCGGGATCGAGTCGGGCACCGATTTCCTCAAGCGCATCGCCTTCATTTTTGAGGAGCCGGTCCGCAGCAAGTTTGGAGCTTTGTACTTGGACCAGCTCGACGATCCTGGCCCGGAGCACAACTGGCTAGTAGCTGGCTGGCTCGCCGCCAATGAGGTCTCGGTCGTCGCCGGAGCCTCGCGCTCGGGCAAGTCATTTCTCGCCCTCGAAACCGGGTTATGCGTCGCCGAGGCGCGCCCGCTCTTTGGCTTGAAGGTCAAGCATGGCGCGGTGGTCTATCAAGCGGGCGAGGGCGCGATAGGCGTCAAAAAGCGGTTGCGTGCTTGGCGCCAGCATCACGGCCGGATCTGGACCCGTGAGACGCCGTTCGTCTTGTTGCAGCGGCCGATCGATATCTATCACTCCACCGAAGACGTCGATTCGCTGATCGCCGAGATCTTAGCTCATGCCAAGGTTTTTGAGGACCCGCTCCGCCTCGTCGTCATCGATACCCTCGCGACCGCCACGCCAGGAGCCGACGAGAACTCGGGCCGGGACATGTCCACGGTTCTCGGGAATGTCGCGCGAATCAGTGACAAATGTCAGTGCCACGTCATGCTCGTGCACCATCTCAACGCGGCGGGCGGCAAGCTGCGCGGCCACACATCGGTCTACGCGAATGTTGGCCAAGTGATCTTGGTCGAGCGCGACGAGGAAACCGGAATCAGGACGGTCAAGCTCGACAAACAGAAAGACGACGAAGACGGCAAGACGATGAAATTCGAGCTGATGCAGATCACCATCGGCGTCGATGAGGACGGCGAGAAGATCACCTCATGCGTCTGCCTGCCGGTGGGCGAGAAGGACGCCGTCAGGCGCGAGGAGGAGCTGAAGGGCTTCCGCCTCAACAAGACCCAAGAGGTGTTTATGCAGGCGTTCTTCGACTGCGAGCGCCGATATGGCACCCCGGTGCCCCGAGAGGTTTCCTTGCCTGTCTACGTGCGTTCTCTGGCCCCGTGGGAGGACGTCAAGCGGATCTACGGCGACATGAGCCCATCTGATGCGCTGACGCCGGACCAGCAGACCACCGCAGAGGCGGAGATCGCCGACAGGCGCTGGAGGGAAACCATGAAGAAACGGATTCAGCGGATGCGCGAGGACTTGGAGGCGCTGGGCGTCCTGGGCGTCGTGCGCCACGAGGGAAAGACCTCAGTGTACTGGACCGGCAAGCCGCTCCGCGCGTTTCCCGAAACACAACCCCGCCAGAAGCCCGAGAGTGAAGATTCGGAGCCCGTGGCTGACGTGGATTTTTGATATGGCGCGCAAGACAATCCCGGCCGCCGAAGAGGTGCAGTGGATGGGCCTGTGCCCGTGCGGCTGCGGCTCGTTCAAGGCCGTGCTGGTCGACGCGAACGACAAGTGCATCGCCACGTTTGGATGGGACCGCGAGGGCTGGGTGGCGTTCACGGCCGGTGTGATCCGGCAGATTGATGGAGAGTCGATGGATGGCACGATCTGCCCAAGCCACACGGCGCATTGATGGGTGAGAAGAAACGGCGCGGCGGCGGTCTGCACGAGCGGATCAACGCGCGCCTTCACGCGCCCGACCATCGTATGCCCCCGTCCGCCTGTCTTGAGTGCGGCAAGCTGCTCGACTGCGCCTCGGTCACCGACGGCGAGGATGTCGCGCCCCATCCCGGTGCGATCTCGATCTGCTTCTCTTGCGGCCACATCCAAGCTTTCGGCGACGATCTGAGGTTCCGGCCACTCACCGACGAGGAAATCTACGACATCGCCGGCAACCCGGAGATTGTCATGGCTGGAACCGTGCTCGCGCCCTGGCGCGAGCTATACGAGCAACGGGACGCGCTCACCGAGAAGGAAATCGAGGCGCGCTTGACCATCATCATCAAGGCGATGGCCAAAGCCGAGAGGAGCCGCTGATGATGGGTCCAGGCAGATACGACGACGAAGCCACGAAGGTCATGGAAGCCACCAAAGCCAACGGCGTGATCGTCATCGTGATCGGCGGCAACAAGGGCGAAGGCTTTGCCTGTCAGGCGACGCTGGAGGTCACCCAGGCCTTGCCCAAGATGCTGAGACATATCGCCGATCAGATCGAGGCCGATTTCAATACGGGAGACCACCATTGAACGACGAGACCCCGAAAGAGGCTCCTCATCCCTTCCCGCGATCGGTCGAGGCATTCGAGGAGGTTCTCAAGCGCGCGCACGACGCTACGATCGCCGCCTTCGCGGTGCTCACCGTCGACCCCAACGGCATCGTTAAGTGGACTTGGCATTTCGGCGCCCGCCCGCAAACGGACCTGATCGGCGGCCTCGAATGTATGCGGTGGACGATTGTCACCAAAGCCATGCAGCCGGTCGAGCTGCCGCCGCCGATACCGGACCCGCCGACAAACGTCCGCCAATGAAAACGCCGCACGACGAGAAGTTGAAGGCGACGATTCACGAGTGCCAATGCTCGATTGACGAGATCGAGGCCTACATCAACGATTTGAGAAGTCGACATGGAACTGTGGAAGCTCAAGCGCCTGAGACAGTGCGAGCATTGCCCTTGGAGAAAGGCGACAAACCCCCACGACATCCCAAACGGCTACACCGAAGAGCGGCACCGTAACCTCAAGGAGACGATCGCGGCGGACCCCATGGCTTCGCTCGCCGCCTACCTCGAAGGGCGCGAGATGAAGATTATGGCGTGTCACGAGATGCACGACACCCATTGTATTGGCTGGCTCAACCATCAGCTCGGCCCAGGCAATAATTTACAGCTGCGCCTGCACATGCGCGGCTGCACCAATGCCAGGGCTATTCGCCTGCGGGGTCCGCAGCACCGGACGTTTGAGGATACCTTGCCGCCCGACGCTTGAGCGTGTCAGCGAGCGCGGCCTTGGCCGTCATAAATGATCGGTAATAGCCAAGGACGCAGTAGCCATCACTGAGGACGTAGGTCCAGCCGACGATGGACTTGAACTTCGTTACGCGCATGCTAGCGGCTGGGTGACATGTGAACCGCTCTCGCCCCCGGCACCAATCGATTGGGCATCACAGGTTTTTTGGCCGGGGGCGAGAGTGGCGTCAATCCAGGCTTCCCAAAGGTCAGCCAGGAATCGTTTGAACATCACCCGGAGCGCATCACGATCGCGGTGCATGTCTGTCCAATCAGGATGGGTGACGTCGCAGTGGGCGCGACGATCGGCGTAAAGCTGGCCATAGTAGCCGTCCGGCTTGCCTTTGCCGTTATCGGTTTTCTTCGCCCCGATCCATTGGCTGTCGCGAAGCGGCTTCGCCAGCATCGCCATGTACGCATAGCGCTCTGCCTTGAACGGGTGCTCGGTCCATTCATCGGCCGTGAGCACGCGAGGACGCCAAGTCGGCCGCCGATAAGTGGACAAGGCGGCACCGTCGTAAGGCGCGAACCCAAGTCGGGACCATAGCTTCGCTGGGTTGGCGTAATTATCGAGCGGCCCCGCCTCGCCTAGGATGGTGGCAAGGCCAAGCAAGCCAGCGCCGTGGATGTTGTTGACCCAAGCAGCGACCGGCAACTTGGCGGCGAGCTTGACCATTTCCTTTTCTGCGTCTTTGCGGATGGCGTCGTAAGGGGCGCGCCCTTCCGAATTGGAGCGCACCATCAATTGCAGGGCAAGCGGACCTTCGCCTTCAGCCGCAGTATCGAGTAGGCGCTTAACCTTGGCATTTTCCTTCTTGCGTGCGACCTCATCGTCATCGACGTGCCATTTCGTGAAATTGCACCGCACATAGCTCTCTAGCGCTCGGTCTAGTTTTTGTTGGACGCCCATGGCGTAGCGGCGCTCGCGGTGTTTTTCACGGATGGCTAAAACGACAGTGTGCATTTCGACTCGACTCCTTAGTGAAAGTGGGCCGCCGCCCCGGCAATGCAGTTTTGGGCATCATTGTGGACATAGCCGAGGCGGCGGCTTTTCTCTCCCGGCACCTGGTTCATGGGCATCAGTCAAGCAATGGCCGGGAGAAACGTGGATCAGGCGGCGTGGTGTTCGATCTGCTTGGCGAGCATGATCTGGGCCGCGTCCTGCGTCGCGGTGAGCGTGGGCGCCGCTTCACTCTCGCTCTCTAGGTCGAACGCTGCAAACCGCTCTTCGTTGAGGACATCGCAGACAAGCGCGCTCATGTCGGCGGGGGTGGTGAAGTTCATGATCTTCTTCACCAGCGCCGCATCGCGAACGTCGGCTTCGCTGACCCGTATCGCGCGCTCGACCAGCTCGCGGTAGAGCGCCGGCAATTCGCGCCATGCATATTGCCCGATAGGCCTGCCGAGAATCTTGCGGGCGAACACGCTCATGGCCGTTTGCGTTCGTGAGGCGACCGAGACGGCGCGCTCCTCGTCGGTGCGGCGGCGTTGCGGCTTGCGGCGGTCATGCTGCGGCACATGCACCGGGAAGGGTTCGTCGCTGCCGACACCAGATGGATGGGCATCAATTGTACTGTGGTCGGCAGCGACGTCTCCCGGCTTGCGGCCGAGAGCTGCAAAATGATGGAGGACGAACAAGCACGCCTCATCGACGAGCCCGCCATCGGCGAGCATCCTGCGGCGGAAATGCGCGACGGCGCGGGCCGGGACGTAGTCGGCTCGGGACAGGGAAGCGCGGGCGGCTGATTCAAGTCTGGACTCAGTTGGCATTGGTTCTCTCGACTCGGGTTAAAAGGGACCGCCGCCCCAGCACCGGTAAATAGGGCATCAACACTGGGATGGCCGAAGCGGCGGCTTTCGTCATATAAACGAATTTGCGCGGACTGCAAGATGACTACATGGGCAAGCGGTCAAATTTCATCAGAGCGCCGCGAGACCTCTACAGCACGCCCACACCGGCCGTCAGGCCGCTCCTGCGCTGGCTCGCGCGCGGGACTTGGTTCATTGACCCGTGCTACGGCGCGGGGGCGCTAGCGGGCACCCTAGAGGCTTCTGGGCATCGAAACGTGGGCGCATTCGATCTGCCGACTGACGCGCGCTTTCACTCCTATAGCCTCCATTTAGCGCCCGGAGTGATCTTCATTACGAATCCGCCGTACTGGGGCCGCCCGAAAGAGCTGCATCCTTTGATCGAGAACCTGTCGGATCAGGCACCGACATGGCTCCTGATGTCGTCCGATTGGTTGTTCAACCAGTCCTCCGGGCCGCTCATCGTCAAACGCTTGCGCCGGGTTGTCGCGGTGGGCCGCGTGAAGTGGATTCCGGATTCGCCCCATGTCGGTAAGGACAATTGTGCGTGGCTCCTGTTTTACAAGTACGGGCGCCGCGCCACATTCATCGGGCGATGATAGTGTGGGGGGCATGGACTCGGCCGCAACGCTGGCTCACGACCTCTCGCCACGCGAGCGCGAATGCCTGCTGTGGGTTGCGCGCGGCAAGACCTATGCGGAAGCCGCGCTGATTATTGGCATGTCATTCGGCTCGGTCAAAACCTACCTCGACAATGCGCGCTACAAATTGAATTGCGCCACCCTGGCCCAGGCGACAGCCAAGGCGGTCACCCTTGGCATTTTCACCGCTGACGATCTCGCAGGACGCTAATCTCACGCTGGGCGCCGATCATCGTCCGGGGTCAGCGGGCCGTGCGGCAACGACCAGCGGTTCGACCACAAGACTTTGCGGAGCTTGTAGGGCAGCGCGTCCTTGTCGATGGCCGCAAGGCCGAGATTCACCGCCTCGCGCAAGACCTCGTACTCATTGTCTGTAAGGCGCACGCGCCAGCCCCGGCGCATCCGGGCGACTTCCATCACTGTTTCGACTCCTCAAGGTTGAGAATCACGCGCGTCCCGTCTTTGAAGTTGAGAACCCCATCGGAGAACCTCGACCGCAGCAAAATGCCGGCGGTCATGCGCTTGGTTCCATTATTGCCGTCGCTCGGGATCAGCTCCTCGGCATCGAGCGCCTTGAACAGCTCGACCATTTTCGCGAACGAAAACTTGCCGTCCGGCCCCATCGATTCCTCGCTGATGAAGCGGTCGAAGGCATCGCCCGAATGTTTCGGATAAACTCGGCGCCTAATCCGGCTCATGGTTCACCTCGCGGACCTCGACCTTGAGCCTGTCCATGCTGTTCTGGAGCCGGGTCGTCAGCGCGACTTGCACCAAGAACTGGTCGCGCAAGTCGGCAACGTCATGCTCGATGCGGGTCAATTGCTGTCTGATCTTCTTGAGGATCAGGAGGGTCAGGCTTTCATCCTCCGTCATCGGCCACCTCCTCGGCGTGCAACGCGCGCGCGGCTCATGGCAGGAACTCCGCCGCCATCTGGCGCAGCACGCTGATGTGGTACGGGCGGGCGAAATGCTCATACGCCGCGCGGGCGAGCGTTTCGGCGTCGCCGCCTTTAGCGTGCTCTTTCATCCACGCGCGGACCGTCTCGGGCAAGGCGTCTTCCTGGGTCCAATCAGGCTCATCTGGCTTTTGCTTCGCCATGAAATCGGCATTGAGCTGCTTGAACTCGGGATCAACCCCGCCGCCGTCAGGCGCCTCGCCAGCGTGGACGATCACCTTGGTGACGCGCGCGGGATCGTTCTCGGTGACCCACGGGAAGTCAGCGCTGCGCGCCATGTCGAGCGCTTTCGCTTGCGCCTCGGCGAGCCCCTCGGACACGACCGCGACTGTCGCGGTCTGGAGCGGGTATCGGGTCAGATCGATGGTGTAGCGCTGCCTCATAGCTCACCCACCTTTGCCTTGATGCGGTCGATCTTGGCCTCGATCGCTTTGAGCGCCTCGGCCAAGGCGTCGAAGCCCTCGCCAATCAGGCGCGCAACGCGGCGCGTCTCCGGATCTTTGGGCTCGAAATTGTCGAGCTGGGCGATCACATCGTCCAACTTGTCCCACGGGTTTCGGGTCAATTCGCCCTCCCGCGATCATCGGCCAACAGGTTGTCGAAGATGCCAGAGGAGATCCGGTCCTCGGGACCGTCCAGGCGGCGCAGCTCGCGCGTGCGCCCCTGGAAGTCGCGGACGATCTCCCAGTGTCTATAGAGGTGCGTGCCGTCGCGAGCGGCGGCCATGGCGATGACCGCCTCTTTGCGGTCAGCGCGCTCGCTCGGCGGCGGTCCGGTGTACTCTTTGCCAGCCTCCTCGGCTGGCAGGACGCTGTACCAAGCCTCGGTCAGCAGGCTGTAGGCGGTCGCGCTTTGCTCGCGCATCAGCGCTCGCATGAGTTCGACCGTCATCTGCTTTTGGTCGCTGTTCGCCCACGGCGTGGCGATGACCTCAAGCTTGCCCTGCGAGTGGACGAGCCACATTGGCGTCAGTTCCTCGCGCGTGCCGATCAGGACGCGCCGCGCCTGATCCTCCGCCAACTTGATCATGTGCTCTAGGTCCATCTCAGCCCTCCGATCCGCGCTCGTCCGCGTCATCGCCAAAGATCGCATTGCGCGCGGGATCGAACTCGACGCCGAGATCCATCGCGCGACGCTCCAGCGGACTGACCCGCGCGTACATATTGAACTTGGGCGGCGTTTCCTCTTGGGTCTCCCAATATTCGCGCAGCTCGGACAGCGTGCGCTCGACACCGATCAGGGCAGATCGGAAG
>Ga0210386_10000061_pt1 | contig 77754 bp, 61 predicted proteins | sample IncBWH32OmetaG_FD_160091 | JGI IMG/M metagenome (GOLD analysis project Ga0210386, IMG submission 160091) | Forest soil microbial communities from Barre Woods Harvard Forest LTER site, Petersham, Massachusetts, United States - Inc-BW-H-32-O ...
CTGGTTCGCCGCAGTCAGCGCGCCCAGATACGCTGGGAGCGCCTGATTCCTGTCTTGAACCGGTGGATTCCAGAACCCCATGTTCTGCACCCGTATCCTGACGCACGCTTCGCCGCTACTCATCCTTCGTGGAAGCCTTATGCGTAAACGCGCCCGTACGGTTTTATGCGGGGGGCGATCAGCGATGATCGTCCCTACCGCGACAACAACCACTTGATAGATAAATAGTTCCACGCGTGGATGCTCACCTAGATACTGACTGATCGGCGACGATACATCCGGACCAACTGGACAAGAGATTTCGATTGGGAAATGCTTAACAACCTGTTATTTCGAGCCTCGCATGAAGAACCGTTTCGAGGATGCGGGCGGCGAGTAAACGTGAAGGGAATGCCCTGCCCATGCTCAAAGCGGTGGAGAAGCGGATCCTCTACGCTCATCAATTGATGTACTTGATGAGCAGCACGTCATTCCCTTTTTCTCCGTAGAACAACTCATCAACCAGGTTTTTGGCCAGCAAAATTCCATATCCACCCGGACGAAGCCCCTGCGCCTCGCGGTGCTTCAGGTGGCGCAAAGGATCATCGGGCGGATTGTTCGCTGCTGTATCGAGATCGTCCTTTAAAGAGAATCCTTCGCCCGGATCTTTAATGCGGATGAGCACCACATGACGCGCGCGGAGATAGGCAATCTCGATACGCCGTTCTGGATCAAACTTCGCACCATGCTCCATCGCGTTGAGCAGCATTTCTCTGCTCGCTGTCGCCACCTTGTCCTCGTCAACTTCGGGCAAATCTAGAAATTCGCGAACGAACTGCTGCAGGCGATTGGCCGTGGATACGTCACAGCGCACCGAAAGTCGTATCCACGCATCTGTCCCGGACAGCAATTCAATCGCGTCGTCCCAGGCAGGACTCTCTATCGCCAGTTGCAGCACCTCTTCCAGAACTTGTGTCGAAACCGGCTTCGTAACATAGCTGAAAGCTCGGGCGCGGATCGCGGCAATCACGTCCGCAGGCGTGCTCCTGTTCGCAACAATGATCAAACGAGTATGTGGCCTTACCAGCCGTAGCTTTCGAAGCAGTTCAACATCTTCCCGGCCTGAACTGGCCTGGTCGGTGATCACAAGGTCGAAAGCGGACTTCTCGACCAGTGCGAGCGCTTCCTCGTTATCCCGCGCGCACTCGAACTTCCACGAGGACAGAACTCTCGACACCACACTCATCACCGGCGAGTCTGAACACGCAACCACCAGCACCGTTTTCTGCAACTGCGGATAATCGTGGTTCATGGGAATCGCATGACCATGATAGTCCGACCAGGCTTGCAGGACGACTAACGTAACGATTTGTGACTGCTTGCCAAACCGCATCCTGGATTCCCGTCCTGGCCTGGCGGCTGTCCATTTCACAAAAATTACGGGTTATGACTGGCTGCCCGGAAGGGGATCTAATCGGGGTATCCGGAACCTGGTCGCACAATGCGGATGAAGTGGTCGGTCATCGTCGTATGGGCGATCTTGAGTTCATACCTGGGCATGTGGCAGGACACACAGCCTTTGCTAGCAACGATGCAGGACGGGGCTTGATTCGCGGCTACCTGATGGCCGGTGTTGGCCTGATGGCCGCCGTTGGCGTGGCACCGGAGGCATTTCGAATCGTAACTCGCCGTATCCGCCACTATCGGGTTGTGCGGATCGTGGCAAGCGATGCAGGTAATGCGGGTGTCGCCCGATGATCCCCAGCAGCGGCTCCGCTCCAGGCGATAGGCCGAATAGCGGATGCCAAAAATTCCAATGCCCCCCGGCATGTTTACGGCAACATCAGCCGGAGTACGATGACATGCCCCGCAAAAATCGACAGAGTCGCGGGGCGCCAGGGTTTCGGGGTTAAACGGCGTGGGGACGTTGTCATCCCCTTGTTCCTCCGCCTTGACGTGCGCTGCGCTCGGACCATGACAGGCTTCGCATCCGATTCCAGGCGTCGCGTTCTCCGGATCGAAGACCCCCGCGACGGTGGATGCAGTGGTGTGGCATCCGAAGCAACGCCGGGCGGTTGCCGGATTTTGAGGGATGCCCACGGCTTCCTCGCGCGTAGCGGGGAGGTTGGTATGCCCAGGCGTAATATCGATCGCTGCCAGCGACTGGAAGTAACTTATCCGGCTTTCGTAGTAAGTGTCGCCACTTTTCAACAGGTAAGTCTGCCCAATCTCGCCGCTTCCCATCGCCCACAGCAGTGGAGCTGTCAGGATTGCCCACTTATCTTCAACCTGAAGTGCCGCGCGGTCATTCTGTCGGATAAGCGCATAACTGAAATTGCTTTCTTTGAACTGCATGTAGGGATTCAGCTGCAGAACGGAGGCATCCTCAGGGCGGCTGGCGGCTTTGAACATAGGAGTTTGTGCTTGCGACTCGGCAATGCTTCTGTGACAAGTTTTGCATGCTGCTGAACCGGCGTACGCACTTCGCGGTGCAGTGCCTTTGGTGGGCCACCATCCTGGATCCTTGACATGCTCTGACGTCAGGCGTGGTATGTCGGAGTTGTCAGTGCTCTGGCCGTGCGCCGCGAGGAGCATCAACATCAGCAATATTCCTGCCAATAGCCGGTATTTTGCCTGGAAATGGGGTGCAAAGGTGGGGAGGGTCATTGGTCAGCGGCCCGAACGATTCTTGGACGGATCACGGAGTGTGTGAGCTGCAATGCAGTCCTTGAGTTCCTGCCGACTTTTTTGATGTGAGCAAAAGGACCGAGCGGCAGTCGTATTTGCTCGCCGGATTAGGAGAGAAGGAAGTCGCTTCGCCTTCGGCTATGCTCCAGCCTGCGGCAGCGAGGTTGATCCTCCGGACTGGTCTTTTCTTGTCCGACTGAGGGTGGTGTTTCTACACGAATGAACCTCAGTCGATTTGTAACTCTTTTGCACATTTATTCGGGAGAGCCAATCCGCTTGGCGGCATGGGCCGTTCTGGCCAAACGAGAGAGTTGGGTGGGGTAATCCGGCGTCCAAATGAGGGGTCCTGGTTGCGCACTTCAACTCCCTCGAAATCATGCAAGGAGATTCGATCATGAACCTGCCCCACGACGTAGAAACTCTCAGGCCATCCGATGAAAATCCCACTGGTATATCAAGACGATCATTTTTCAAGCGGGCTACGGTTGTCGGAGCCACCAGCGCTGTCGCGCTTGGCGGACTCGTCAGCCTGGCCTCGGCTCTCGACCAGGACGCGGAGAAGGCAAACCACAAAGACGACCATGGCAAAGACAAATTGGCGAAAGGCGACCACGACATTCTGGTTGCCGCGGAGATCGCCGAGGCGCTGGCGGTCACTACCTACTCCAACATCATTAACATTGCGCCGTTCTTCGACCGGCTGCCTTCAGACGATCAGGGCTATCTGGTTGCTGCAAGGCAGGAGGAGATGTCTCACTTTCTCCTTGAGCAGTCGGTCACGGATCAGTTCACTCCCTTCACCTCATTCTTTTATCCCAAGCATATGTTTGCCGATGCACAAACAACGTTGAACACTCTCGTCACGCTCGAAGACGCATTCATCGCCGCCTATCTGATTGGAGTGCGCAATTTCAGCACTCGCGATCTGCGGGTGACGGCGGCGCGCATCATGGGCATCGAGAGCGACCATCGCACGCTGGCGCGGGTCCTGGCTGGAGATGTGGCTCCCCAGGATGGCGGGCCGATTGAGACTATCACCGGCATCCAGGGAGTGGCGGAAAGCGCCGATCCCCCTAACAACAATGGCTACGAAAGAACTCTGTGCCTGACCTAGATCGACCAGGCTGTGCAGGCGCTGCTGCCTTTTGTGGACATGGCGTCCGCCAAAGCCGCGGGCTTTGATACATCAAAGTCCTATCCTTTCGAACCTTTCAACCCGACCCTGCCATCTCCGCTTGGGGAATTCATTTCCTTCAAAGGCTGCTGACAAAACTTTCAGGCAAAAAACACAAGGTCACGGGGCAGCAAAGCCTCGTGACCTTGCCGGCGGAATAGCGAGCGAGATCGACGGCCAGTTAGTTGTTGTAAGAGTGCCAGCCCCATCCGAGATAGTGCGGGTTGCTGCGCAGGGTGTCGTCCACTGTCTTCAGCATAGTTGCCATCAGCTGATCGTAGTCGGGCGTGCGCAGGCCGATGGCCATCTTCGCCAGTTTGGGATCGGCGAGTCCTTGGTAGGCTATCCCCATGAATTTTTCGCTCTCCCTGAGGAGCTTGTCTTCCTTCTGTTCGGGGGATTGTCCGTCGCTGGGGCTGCTAAGCTCGTAGAGCATAAGGGTAAGGCGAGGCAGGGATGAAAGAAGGCTCCGCCGCTGGACGAGGTCGCCCTTGAGAAGCTTAATCTGGATGTCGGCGTTGATGGTCAGGTGTGCAGACTCGGCCAGGTAGCGCGCGGAGCGGTAGGTGTCAACCAGACCGGGCAGAAAGTTGAGATTGCCCGGACCCTTGTTTTCCGGGCGTTGCTGCGGTTCTATGTCGAGATGAATGCCGTCAAAGTGATCCCTTGTGTGGCTCCGATTGAATTCGATGACATCACGAAGCTCATTGAGCAGTTTTTCACGGTGCGGGCCCGGTTCGTCGGCGTCGTTGCTCGAGAGGAGCGCCTCGACGTGAATGCTTGATTTGTGGAGCGCGTGGACGAGGCTGGCGAGTTGAGGGTCTTTCGAGACCCTGGAAAACGAAAAGTACACCTCGTTGATGAGCTCGATCCGGCAGAATTCACGCAAGGTGTCTGCGCCATGCGGATCTGCCAACAAGGCCGGAGTTTTCCAGACCCAGAGACCGTGAACGAGCTGGTCCTGCGCCCACGCGTTAACAGACAAGAGGAGAAATGCCCGAAGGATGACGGAACCGAGGGCGGTGCGATCCATTGGCGCTCGCTCCCAAACGAGCCTGATGAGCCGAGATGCTAAACCTCAGATTCCACGCCGATTACTGCGGCTTTGCGGGCGGGGGAGCCTGCTGTCCCGGATTTTTGTCGTTGCTGATGTCCTGCCCCTCGTAGATCACGCGAATGTTGGAGTGGTACTGCTTGTAATCGGTGTATTTCAGGGTCTCGCGGATGTGAACGTCCTGGCTCAGGTAGCCGCTGCCCGCCGAGAAATGCAGGATGCCCTCCCCGCGCGTGTAGACCGGGAACCAGTACTTGCCGTCGATCTGCTCACGGTAGGTGGTGAAGGGGGGCGACAGATCCTCGTGCCCCTTGCGCGTGTCATCGGGGACATTTTTGCCGTTGGTGACGACGATCTGAAGGTCGTGCTGCTCGACCCAGATGCGGCCCTGGAAGTAGCGCTTATTCTTCTCGATAACCTTGGGCTTCACATCGAAAACGTAAGTGTCGAGTTCGTCGACCTTCTGCTTCCCCAAATAGTTCAGGTCGTATTGCGCAACATCCTCCTTGGTGAGGACGAAGGGCAGGCGTTGTTCGATGTCCTGAAAGTCGGCAGGCGACATCATGATGCGCTCCAGGCTGCTGGCCGGAGCCAGCACGACGTGTTCGATGTGCTTGCCGTCGGGGTCGAAGGAGATGTCGGTGACCTGAAAGTATTGCCCGTCGACCTTGTTGTCATCGTCGAGGGTCTCAACCTTCACGCTGCGCTCGTAGAGGTAGTTGGACATTGCACGACGGAAGACGCTCTCCTTGGCGGTGAACTCGTCGATGATCTGCTGCGCCGGAATAGCGGGCGCGGAAGTGTCAAGCGGACCGAAGCCCTGGTCGAGCGGCATGGAGGTGTAAGAAACCTGGCCCTGCGCGGAGAGCGCGAGAGCGAGGAATGTGACGCCGAGGAGAGTGGGCCGGGCGAGGATACGTAGACAATGCACTGAAACCCTCCCGATATAGAACGATCCTAATACGGATAGACGCACGAGGAGGCAAAAAAGGCCATTCGCGTTCGGAGACTGCTCCAATGGCCGTTATTCCGGCAGGATACGGCCGGAGTACACTGAGTGTTCGCTATTTCTGGTTGCAATGGACGAATACTATCGCGTTCCGACTCTAACTCTGCTTAGCATTCTGGTGGCCGTGTTCGCCGCTTTGTATGCGCGCTCGAGGACTCCGCGCACTCTCTTCTGGTTGATTGGGTGGACATTAGCTATTACACGGCTGGCTCTGCAAGCCAGTCCGCATGGCAGGCACGGGTTAGGACTGGCCATCTCCAACACGGCCATGGCTCTGGCCGCACTCATGCTCCTTGGCTCGCTATCGCCGATTTTTGTCAAAGGCAAGATCGAGGCGTTCCACCTCATGGCCCTGGCAGCGCCGTTGATTCTGTTTTCGGTGCTCACCTCGCTCTATCCCTCGCCGGGAATCTTTCTGCGAATCATCGATATGCTGGCCACGGTATCGGTGGTGGCTGTCGCCGTGCATTGGAGCGCACAGAAGCACCACCTGCCGCGATGGTTCGCGTTATCGATTGCGCTGGGCCTGGGCGGCCTATCCATCTACCTTGCCTTTATAGGCGAATATGACCTGGTGTTGCGGCTGGCACATAGCGGGATCAGCCTGATGACGGCTGTGCTGGTGCTGGTGATCTACCGCAGGTGGAGTCCTGGCGTGATTTTTACAGCCGCCGGACTGCTGATGTGGAGTTCCCCGATGGTTGTGGACTTCCTGCTGCACCAGGGCGATCCTCTTATGCTTATTTTTCTGCGGGCGGTCAACCTGATGAAGGTGGTGACGGCCGTGGGCATGATTGTGCTGGTCACGGAAGACGAACTGATGCGGAACGAGACAGCACAGAAGCGTGACCGCCGAGTGCGCGCCGAGATGGAGCAGTACTCGAAGCTGGCCTTTCCGAATCGGGATTTTGGGATTGGCTTCGACCACGTGTGCGAGGTGATCACCTCGGCCAGCCGGTTTGGGCAGGCGGCAATTTTGCTCAGGAGCGTCGACCAGCAATTCCGCGTTGTGGGGCGGGCCGGAATGGAAGGCGCGCTGGCAGGGGCCCTGGACGCGATGGGGCAGCGTTTGACTCCGGAGCAGGTGGAAGTCTTCCGGAACAGCGACCATTCTGCGGAAAACGGCAACAGCGCTGTCTTGGACCTGCGCCCGTTAATGGTACCGGGGGACGACCTGGAACAGCTGGGCTTTGTCCGGGCGCATGCTATCCCGATGAGAACGCCCGGGGCGAGCCTTCACGGTGTGCTGCTGTTGAACGGCCTGAAGGCGCCAACGGAGCCGCTGGCCGCCGAAGATCTTCTCCCGCTGGACTTGTTGATGGCGCGGTTGACCGCGGGGCATGAAAACAACCTGCTATTGCGCCGTGTGGCGCAGTCGGAGAAGCTGGCCGGGTTGGGGCAGCTTGCCGGCGGGGTGGCGCATGAGTTGAACAATCCTCTCACCGTGGTGATGGGATATGCGGAGCTCATCGAAGAAAGCGGCGTGGATGAGGCAACCCGGCGAAATGTGGCCGTCATACGCAGCGAGTCGCAGCGCATGAAGCATACGATCGAGAGCCTGACGCGATTCTGGAAATCCTCGCCAAGCGAGCAAACCTCAGTCTCCGTGGAGCAAATGCTGATTGATATTGGCAGGCTGCGTAAGACCGAGCTCGAGCGGGCGGGAATCGAGCTGGAGGTTACGATTACCAGAAATCTGCCCAGGATTCGAGCAAATGGCGACCAGATGCGGCAGGTTTTTCTGCAGATCATGAGCAATGCAGCGACCGCGTTGCAGAATTTGCCCGCGTCGCAGGAAAAGACCATGCGGATCAGTGCGACGGCTACCAGGAATCGAGTGCAGGTGGTGATTTCAGACACAGGGCCGGGCTTTCCCAATCCCAATCGAGTCTTCGATCCGTTTTTCACGACGAAGAAGCCGGGGGAAGGGACAGGGCTGGGCCTGAGCCTGTGCTACTCGATCGTCCGCGAGCATAGGGGCGAGATTTCCGCCTTCAATCTGCAGCCGCACGGAGCGGCGGTGGCGATTGAGATGCCGGTGGATGTTGCGACGAACGAGGCGTCGGTAGCGGGCGAAGTGTTCTCGCGGTGAGCATTTCTTCGATAGGTCTGTTCCGGAGCCGACGGCCTCAAGTGGACTTTTCCTTAAGAAAAGTCCACACCGCACATCGCATTGAGGGCTATAACAATCGGAGAAATGCCTTAATGTATCCCGCCACTATGTACACTGGCCTGCGACGCTGCCGGCGTTCAATCTTGCCTGAGAACGAGGAGTGGAATGGCGCGTAGCCGGATTGCGGCTTTTTTCCTGATGGGGTGCCTGCTGAGCCTGCCTGAAATCGTGCTGGGGCAGGCACGCCGGCCGATGACCTTCGAAGACCTGATGAAGATGCGGCGGCTCGGCGACATCGCCGTATCGCCGGATGGCAGATGGGTAATGTTTTCGGTGACGGACGTCGATCTCGGCAAAAACACGCGGACCTCGCACTTGTGGATTGGGCCGACGGCAGGAGGCGAAGAGCGCGCGCTGACAGCGTCGCTGGCGGGCGAAAGCCGGGGAAGATTTTCTCCAGATGGAAAGCGGATTCTGTTCGAGAGCACGCGGGATGGAGGTCAGCAGATATGGCTCGCCGATTTCAACACGACGGCAGGCACAATTGGCGAGCCTCGCAGGCTGACGTCGCTGAGCACGGAAACGGACGGCGCGACATGGTCGCCGGACGGGAAACAGATTCTGTTTGTCTCCTCGGTCTATCCGGAGTGTAACGATGACGGTTGCAATAAAAAGCGCGACGAGGAGAAGGCCGAATCCAAGGTGAAGGCACAGGTCTTTACGCAATTGTTGTACCGGCACTGGAACGCGTTCACCGGCGACAAGAGAAGCCATCTTTTTTTGGTGAGTGTGGATGGTGGGACGCCTCGCGATTTGAATCCTGGCGACGAGCATGAAGTCCCACCGTTTTCACTGGCAGGTCCGGATGGGTATGCGTTCTCGCCTGACGGGAAAGAGATTGCGTTTGAAGAGAATCTCGATCCTGTGCCGGCGATCAGCACCAACTCGGACATCTTCACGCTGCGGCTCGATGATTCAAATGCCAAGCCGGTGAAGATCTCGACATCTGCGGGCGGAGACCATTCGCCGGCTTATTCTCCGGATGGGAAGTGGATCGCTTGGCGCTCACAGGAGCGAGCCGGATACGAGAGCGACAAATTCCGGCTCGTGATTTTTGACCGGGCGACGAAGCAGATCAAGGAGCCGCTGCCGAATTTTGATCGTTGGGTGGACGAGTTTTCGTGGGCTCCGGATTCGCAGACGATTTATTTTACGGCTGGAGATAAGGGCGAAGAGCCGATTTTTGTGCTGAAGGTTGTTGGTCGAAAACCGAATCCATTTCCGGCACAGCTTACGGAAAGCGGAGAGTATGGTGATCTGCATTCACTTGCGAACGGCAATAGGCTAATCGCGTCCCGCATGTCGATTCGCGGTCCAAGTGAAATCGTGTCGCTCGATTCCAAATGGGTTGGCCACGTAGCGTTTTCCGTGGGTATGGGTAAAGAAGCGATCGCTTATCCCCAAATGTTGAAGGAGTCTCAGCTCACGCATCTGAACAGTGTGCTTCTTGACCAATTCGATTTAACAGAGATGGAGTCCTTCTGGTTTCCCTCGATTGGGAAAGTCAACGTGCAGGGCTTTCTCATCAAACCTCCGGGATTCGATGCGTCGAAGAAATATCCGGTGAAGTTTCTGATCCATGGCGGACCGCAGGGAGCCTGGGGAGACAGCTGGAGCTATCGCTGGAATGCGGAGCTGTTCGCGGCGAACGGATATGTCGTTGTGATGGTCAATCCGCGCGGGTCGACGGGCTACGGACAGACGTTTGTGGACGGCGTGAACGGCGACTGGGGCGGCAAGCCCTATATCGACCTGATGCGCGGACTCGATTACGCCGAGGCGCACTATCCGTTTATCGACAAGGGCCGCGAGTGCGCGCTGGGCGCGAGCTACGGTGGCTACATGGCCGACTGGATTCTGGGGCACACAACGCGCTTCCGCTGCATTGTGACGCACGACGGGATGTTCAATCCGGAGTCGGCATATGGGACAACAGAGGAGCTCTGGTTCAACGAGTGGGAGTTTAAGGGCACTCCCTGGACGAATCGCCTGATGTACCGGAAGTCGTCGCCAATGCTGGCTGAGACAAACTTCAAGACGCCGACGCTGGTGGTTCACAGCCAACTCGATTACCGGCTGGATGTGTCGGAGGGATATCAATTGTTCACGACACTGCAGCGCATGAACGTGCCGTCGAAGATGCTGTATTTTCCGGACGAGGGGCACTGGGTAGTGAAGCCGCAGAATTCACAGCTCTGGTACAAGACGGTAAACAACTGGGTGGATGAGTGGACGAAGTAAACCATGCCCTTCGCACGCCCTAAGAAGAAACCGGCTCCACTCGATGAGAGCGCGCTGTACGACTACGCGGTAGTCGCGCTGGGGCGGCGCATGCGGACAGTCGCCGAGTTGAAGCGGCTGATGAAGAGCAAGGTCGAACCCGGCGAAAGCGGTGCGGCCAGAACCGACGCGGTGATCGCGCGGCTGAAGGAGTATGGCTATGTGAACGACACCGATTATGCGGCGTATTACACCCGTCTGAGGCAGGAGAATGCGAGCCTGGGGAAGCGCCGTGTGCGCCAGGATCTGGCACAGAAAGGCGTGCAGCCGGAGGTGATCGCAAAGATGCTCGATGCGGCGTATGAAGACGTGAACGAGGAAGAGCTGGCGCGGCGGCATCTTGAACGGAAGCGCGTGAAGAAGCCAGCCAATGAAAAGGAAGCGGGGCGAGTCATGCGCATGTTGGTGCGCGCCGGCTTTTCGACGAGTGTCATCTTCAAAATTCTCAAGAAGTGGGATGTGGATGACGAGGTGTTAATCGCGCTTGAGTCAGTCGAGGACGAGAATCTGCCGCAATAGCGTCTCCATCAGAATTTGTAAACCAGGTCAGTGGCCAGCGTGAATTGATTGCTGCTGCGGCCACCGTTGTATGCGGGCCGGTCCCATGAGCGATCGAAGCGCAACTCGGGACGCAGGAGCACGGTGTTTCCGAACCATTTGACTGCGGCGAAGGTGTTCTCAGAATACTTCGTGGCGAAGCTGGTGCGCTGGCCCTTTTGTCGTCCATCAACTCGGAGCGGAGGGAAAGATAAAAGCTGGGCGAGAAAGACTTCTGAGTGTAGTTTTGCCAGGCGTATTCGGGCGCGGTACAGCGCGAGGCGACGGTAAAACAGAGAGCGCCATAGGTTCCCGGCTCGGGAGTGACGGGATGTGTAACCATCGGAGATACATTTGGCACGTCGCGTTCGTACATGTACCAGGCTTCGGTGGCAATGTGCCAGCTCTTTGAGAACTTGTGATACCAGGTACCGTCGAACATCTGCACATTGTCATAGGCATATTTGCCGTCATTGACGCCGTTCGCACACAGGTAGAAATTGTCCTTCATCGATGGCGTGATGTAGTTCAGACAAAGGCAGCCAGTGGGCTTGATGCCGGCGGCCCACGGCGCGATATCATGGCCGACTGTCCTGTCCGTCTGCACCAGCCATTGATCGCTCAGCTTGACGGTGGCGAGAGCCCCGGTATCGGTAAACGGGTCATAGATGCCTAGCAGAGAATGAGAAAAAACGTAGTTGGTGGTCGCGAGCTGCGTTTCGATGCCGGGGATCGAGGTGTAGCGGCCTATGCGGAGGTCCATCCCTTGTGCGACGTGGGGAAAGTATAGGTCTACGTATTCCATTGGCAGGTCGTAGCTGTATTGCCGGTTATATTTGACCAGTTGCTTGCTGAAATAGCCCTTCCCCACGGTGTAGTCGAAGTCGGTGCCATAGAGAAAGGTGAAGTGGTAGCCAACGTCGAAGTGCTTTGTTTGCACGGTATCGGCCAGGCGCTCGACGAAGACAAAGCTTTGCTGCAGTTCGATCCTGTTGGGGATGCGGTCGTAGCCTTGCGGCTGATTGGTATGGCCCGACGTGCTGAAGTTGAGGCTGGGGTCAATCCAGCCATAGACCTTGGTGCGGCCGCGGGCGCCGTCGATTACGGTCATCAGCGGATAGGTGTTGCCGTCGGGCGCGCCGATGTCCTGCGAGCCGCCATAGGACCAGTCGGCGCTGGGAAAGGGTGGCGAGTCGAGAGGAGATGCGGCTCCGCGCTTTTGGGGCACGGGTCCGGATTGAGTTTTGCCGCTCCAGTCATCGCGATAGAAATGCGCCCAGCGGATGAAGAAGTTGGGAGTGGGAGACGTCGCGGCGCTCGTCGATGGCTGAGGCGCGTCGGGCACCGTCTGCGCGTGAATGCGTGTCAATGCGCACAGGAGAAGAATGCAGGCGGCGAGCCGTAGTCTTTGGAAGAGACGCACGCAAAGGATTCCGTGGGAATTCCCATCCTTCAATCGGGTGCCTGCAATCCTACACGCACAACAGTTAAACTCAAGAGATGCAATACCGTTCAGGCTCCGATATACGCGAGACCTTTCTGCGCTTTTTTGAGACGAAGGGGCACCGCCGCGTGCATAGCTCTTCGCTTGTTCCCGCCAGTGATCCCACGCTGTTGTTCACCAATGCAGGGATGAACCAGTTCAAAGACGTGTTTCTTGGCATCGAGCGCCGCGACTACGCGCGGGCCACCAGCTCGCAGAAGTGCGTGAGGGCAGGCGGGAAGCATAACGATCTCGAAAACGTCGGCTTTACGCGGCGCCATCACACGTTTTTTGAAATGCTAGGGAACTTCAGCTTTGGCGATTACTTCAAGAAAGATGCCATCGCCTATGCGTGGGAGCTGGTGACGTCGCCGGCGTGGTTCGGCATTCTGAAGGACAAGCTGTACGTCACCATTTTCAAGGGTGAGAATGGCGTGCCCCGAGACGAAGAAGCCTACGAACTGTGGCTGGCGCAGGGCGTGCCTGCGGAACGCATTCACGAGTGCGGCTCGAAGGACAACTTCTGGCAGATGGGCGAGACGGGTCCGTGCGGACCGTGTTCGGAGATCTTTTATGACATGGGGATTGAAGCCGCTGAAACTCCGGGAGTTGACAAGCCATTTGGCGAGGACGAGGCGCGTTATGTCGAGATCTGGAACCTCGTCTTCATGCAGTTCGACCGCGACACGCAAGGGGAGCTGCATCTGCTGCCCAAGCCCTCGATCGATACGGGGATGGGTCTGGAACGGACCGCGGCGGTGCTGCAGGGTAAGATTTCGAACTTCGAGACGGATCTGTTTGTGCCGCTGATTGAGAGAGCAGCGCAGCTCACGGGTTTTAGGCTCCAAGAGCCACCTATATTTCCGGCAAACAGCCTCCCTTGGAACGCTGGGCAGAGAAAGCAAGCGGAATTCCTTCAAATGTTGGGAAGCCCCTCACTGCGCATTATTGCTGACCACGCTCGGGCGGCCACGTTTCTTATTTCTGATGGCGTAAATCCGTCTAATGAAGGACGCGGCTACGTTCTGCGAAAGATATTACGCCGCAGTATTCGACACGGACGCCTCCTAGGTCAAAGCAATCCATTCATGCACCAGATGGTCTATGCGGTCCGCGATGAAATGCACAATGCCTATCCGGAATTGACTGACAGTGCTGACCGTGTATCAAGAGTCGTACTAGCGGAGGAGCAACAGTTTGCCAGAGTGCTACTGATAGGCTCGTCGAAGTTAGACGAAGAGCTCAAATCGGCCAAGAAGGCAGCCCTTGAGAAGGCTTATGCAAAAGGCGAACGGGATGTAATAAGGCAAGCTTACACCGACGAATACCTTCATGGTAATTTCAGCGAACCGTACGAATCGCCGACGGATAAGGTCGATTCGCTGTATCTGGCATTCAGAAATCATGTCGATCCTCGCCCTGTTAGCCAAGCTACCCTAGAAGGACATAAGGCATTTTCCCTCTACGAAACCTTTGGTCTTCCTCGGGACTATATCTTCGATGCGGCTCGAGATGCTGATGTCCGTTTCGATTTTGAGGGGTTCGAAAGGGCCCGTGCCGAAGAGCAGGCGCGCGCCCGTGCATCGTGGAAGGGCGGAGCGAAGCAATCGGCGAGTCCGGTCTTTCGAGAGCTGCCGAAGACGGAGTTTGAAGGCTATCGCACGCTCAAGACTGAAGGCGCGGAGGTTCTCGCCATCGTCAAGGATGGCATAGGTGTTCCGACAGCGAAGGTGGGCGATGCGGTGGAGGTCGTTCTCGATCACACTAGCTTTTATGCCGACTCTGGAGGCCAGATCGGTGACACAGGTTGGCTCTACTCGGATGATCACAATTCCATCGTTGCCGATGTGAGCGGGTGCACGAAGCCGGTGCAAGGAGTCTTCGCGCATAAGGCGATTCTACGGCAGCCATTGAAGATTGGCGACAAGATCGATACGGTCGTCGACGCGAATTACCGTTCGGCCACGCGGCGTAATCACACCGGCACGCATCTGCTCCATGCGGCACTGCGTGAGGTGCTGGGTAGTCATGTAAAGCAGGCGGGTTCGCTGGTCGATCCAACAAGATTGAGATTTGATTTCTCGCACTTCGCATCGGTCGCTGATGAGGAGATGCAGGACATCGAAGATCTCGTCAACAAAGAGGTGCTGAACAACATTCGCGTGGAGACACTGGAAGACGTACCGATCGATGTCGCGATCAACGAGTATCACGCCATGGCGCTCTTCGGCGAGAAATATGGCGAAAAGGTTCGCGTCGTGAAGATCGGAGACTTCTCGACGGAGCTGTGCGGAGGCACGCATACGGGCGCGACCGGCGAGATTGGAGTGGTGAAGCTGATGGGTGAGGGCTCTGTTTCGTCCGGGGTCCGGCGCGTGGAAGCGGTGACCGGCTTTGGCGCGTTGAATGAGTTTCGCCGCGATTACGAGGTTGCGCAACTGGCGGCGCAGCTCGCTCCGAACGGCGAATTGGCTCCGGCGGAGGCGTTGCGCGCGCGGCTTTCCGCGCAGGACGAGGAGCTGAAGAGGCTGCGGCGCGAGATCGACCAGGTGAGAATGAAAGCGGCGTCGTCGGCCACTTCAGGCGCGGCGGACCAGGCCATTGAGGTCAAAGGCGTTAAGGTGTTAACGCAGCGAGTAGATTCGCTCGATCGCGGGCAGATGCGGACGCTGGTCGACAATCTCCGCAACAAGCTGGGGTCGGGCGTAGTGGTCGTCGGTTCGGCGCAGGATGAGGGCAAGGTCGCGCTGATTGTCGGTGTAACTAAAGACCTTACGGGCAGAGTGCAGGCGGGCAAGGTGGTCGGCGAGATCGCGAAGCTCGTGGGTGGCTCGGGAGGCGGCCGTCCGGATATGGCTGAGGCCGGCGGCAAAGACGCAAGTCAGCTGGATGCGGCGCTCAAGAGCGCGACGGACGTGGTTGGTGCGTTAGTGGAGTAAGGAAGTCGGTCGGTGTCGATTTGACACAACAAGACGTTGCGATCTGGGTTCGTTCCATTGATGGGATTTTTGCTGGAACTTATACTTTGAGTGTCGCGTGCCTCTTATGCCGGCTTCCATTCTCCATGCAGGACCTTTTCGCCTGCTTTCGATTGCCGGCTGCGTTTGCCTACTGACGTTCGCGAGCGCCCGATTGCCTGCTGCTCCGCAGCACGGCGTGGCGCCTCATTCTCCCTTTGAAAAGGCGCAGCGCATGCGGGAGGCCCTTGAGGGCCGGCCGGAGCATCAGCGCACGCGTCGCGACTACGAGCGCGTGACGGAGGCATATCGCGCGATTTATCACAGCGATCCGGCATCGCCTAAGGCGGATGCATCGGTTTCGGCGGTGGCAGATTTGCTGGCCGAAGAAGGGCGCGTCTTTCAGGATGAGAAGGCGCTGCACGATGCGATCGGGCAGTACGAGTTTTTGCGGAAGGCCTATCCGGGGAGCCGCTATCGCTTCAGCGCGCTTCTGACGGAGGGCGAGATTTATCTGCGTGACCTGAACGATCGCGAGAACGCGAGGGCAACATTTCAGGAATTCCTGAAGCTGTATCCGCAGAACCCGCTGGCCAACGAAGCCCGAGTCGAGTTGAGCAATCTGCACAAGCCGCCGCCGAAGAGTGCGCACGGCAATGCGACGGTTGCGCAGAGCGGTGCGGGAAGCGGGGCCGTGGGCACTCCGACGGTCGCCGCCAAACCGGCATCGTCGGGGCATCATACCGTACTGACGGCTGCGATTCATTCCCAGGCACAGGGCACACATGGTTCAGGAGCGCAGACACAGCCCAGCCCGGCGCAAACGACTCCCGCGAAGCCGCCGCTGGAAGCCGCAAGCCCAGTCCCAGACCAGCAGATCGACGAGAATGATATTCCGCCTCCGGCGCAGCGGCCCGCGACGGAGCCATCCCACCTGAGTGAGGCAGCCCTGAATGCGCCGCCTCCACCGCGCAAGGGGAAGCTGCCGCTGGTGACCGGCATTCGGCATTGGTCAACGCCGGTGTACACGCGCGTCGCGATCGATTTGCAGGACGAGGTGCGGTATGAAGCGGTCCGTGTGCCGAATCCCGACCGGATTTTCTTTGACCTGCATGGGGCGAGGTTGTCGCCGGAGCTGATTGGGAAGTCCGACGAGGTGATCGATGACGGCTTCCTGAAGCAGGTGCGTGCTGCGCAGTTTTCAAATGATGTAACGCGGATTGTGCTCGATGTGAGCGACGTGAGCGAGTACTCGGCGTTCTTTTTGCCGAACCCGTCGCGTTTGATCATCGACGTGCATGGCAGGAAATCACGCTCTGCGCCCGTTTACACCGCTGTGGATGCGCCCTCGGTTGTTCCCGCTCCGAAGCCGGCGACGAAGACGAACAAGCCACCGCCGGTGATTGTGGCCTCAAAGACGGTGGTTGCGTCGAAGCCGACGATCGGGATTGGGACGGCCACGGCTCCGGCGGATTCGCTGGGCGATCCATTGCCGGCGAGGACGGTGGCTCGGACGCAACCGCCCAAAACTCCAGCGGTTACTGTGGTGGATGACAGCGACGATGCTTCGCCCATGGCGGATGTGGCCTCGCTGAGCCAGCAACCGAATCAGGTAAAGGCGACCAAGCGGCCAACGAAGGCTCCCGTGGCGCAGTCGGTGGCGGGGACGACGCAGGCGCCGCAACCTGACAATGTTGTTGCAGCAAATCCGCCGCTCGCTCCGGCGCCCACGACACATAGTTCGCACAGTCACAGCGCGAATGCAGCGCGACCAAATACCGTAGCCGCAAATACATCGCCGGCAAACACGCTTACGACAAATACGGGCGCGCAGCCAATTCGTGCCGCGCAGCCGACCGCAGATGGGCAGCGGTCGATGGTGCGGGCCCTGGGCTTGAAGATCAATCGCATCGTCGTCGATGCGGGGCATGGCGGGCACGATTCGGGAACGCTGGGACCGGATGGGATTCAGGAAAAGGACGTGGTGCTGGATGTTGCTCTGCGGCTCGGCCAGTTATTGAAGCAGCGGCTGGGCGCGGACGTAATCTACACGCGCGACGACGACACATTCATTCCACTGGAGACGCGCACGGCGATCGCGAATAAGGCACAGGCGGATCTGTTTATCTCCGTGCATGCGAATTCGAGTCCCGATAGTTCGGCGCGCGGAGTAGAGACGTACTACCTGAACTTCACGACGTCGGCGGATGCGCTGGAAGTGGCGGCGCGTGAGAATGCAGTGTCAGACCAGTCGATTCACGAGCTGTCCGACCTGGTGAAGAAGATTGCGCTGCAGGACAAGATCAACGAGTCGCGCGAATTTGCGGCGGACGTGGACCAGAGTCTGTATGCGGGGCTTGAAGAAGGCAATGCCGGATTGAAGGATCGCGGAGTAAAGAAGGCTCCATTTGTGGTGCTGATCGGCGCGAATATGCCGTCGATCCTGGCGGAGATTTCCTTCCTGACGAATCCCAGCGATGCGCATGAGCTGCGTGACGCGGCGTATCGCGAACGGATTGCCGAGTCGCTCTATCGCGGAGTGGCGCGCTACGTGGGTAGCCTGAGTGGCGTGAGGATTGCCGACGCTTCGACGCACGGCGCAAGCCGCTAAATCCCGAAGGCCCTGTTTTGAGTGAAATGCCGAACCCTGTAAGCTGAATTTGTATGCTCGATTTGTCATTTGTGCGCGCCAATCTGGAATTGGTGGAACAGAAGCTACGCGATCGCGGACAGGATCCTGCGGGATTGCTAGGAGATTTTCGGGCCCTTGATCAGAACCGGCGCGAGCGCATCACGGAAGCGGAACAACTCAAGGCGCAGCGCAACAAGCTGAGCGAAGAAGTGGGGCGGTTGAAGAAGTCCGGGCAGGACGCGACCCCGGTAATGGAAGAGACGCGGGCACTGAAGTCGCGAATCGAAGAGCTTGGGGCGACTGCAGCCGAGGCGGACCAAACCTTGTCGGAGATTCTTTCCGGTGTCCCGAATCTTCCGCTGGTCGATGTACCGGTAGGCAAGTCCGAGCAGGACAACGTCGAGATCAGGAAATGGGGCGAGCTCCGCGGCTTTGATTTTGAGCCGCGACCGCATTGGGAAATCGGGAAACAACTCGGCATTCTCGACCTGGAACGCGCAGCGAAGATTTCGGGAGCTCGTTTTGCAGTCTACTGGCGGGAAGGCGCGAGGCTGGAACGGGCGCTCGCCAACTTCATGCTCGATGTGCATACGCGCGATCACGGCTACACCGAGGTTCTACCGCCGTTCATGGTGAACAGCAAGTCGCTGTTTGGGACCGGACAGTTGCCCAAGTTTGCTGAGGATCTTTTCCACAGTGAAGACGGGCAGAAATTCGAGACTGGTGTCTATCGCGACAACGATCACTGGCTCATTCCCACGGCCGAAGTTCCCGTCACCAATCTTTATAGAGATGAAGTTCTGGACGATGCGCAGCTACCCATCTCGCTGGCTGCGTACACGCCGTGCTTTCGCTCCGAGGCGGGTTCCTATGGCAAGGATGTGCGCGGGATCATTCGCCAGCATCAGTTTCAGAAGGTAGAAATGGTCAAGTTCACGCGTCCGGAAGAAAGCGAGGCGGCACACGAGAGACTGACCCGCGACGCGGAAGAAATTCTGGAGCGCCTTGGGCTGCCGTACCGCAGGATGCTGTTGTGCACAGGCGACATGGGCTTCAGCTCGGCGAAGACCTACGACCTTGAGGTGTGGCTGCCGGGCCAGCGGCTTTATCGCGAGATTTCTTCGTGTTCGAATTTCGCGGATTTCCAGGCGCGGCGGGCGAACATCCGGTATCGGCCAGCAGGCCAGACGAAGATGGTGTTTGTGCACACACTCAACGGCAGCGGGTTAGCGGTAGGACGGACATGGCTGGCGATCCTTGAGAACTATCAGAGCGCCGACGGCTCGGTCAGTGTGCCTGAAGCGCTGGTACCCTATATGAGCGGGCAAACAGTGATCCGCGCGAAGGGCAAATGACTATGTCACGGATTCTGCGAAGCTATTTTTTCTGGACATACGAGCGGGGCAGCTTTCATTACGACGTGATGGTGACGCTGATTCTCGCGTTTATCTTTCTCACGCCGAGGATCTGGAACTATGGTGACCGCCCGCAGGATGAAAAGCTGGCTCCAGGTAGTGTGCTGGTGAAAGCGGCCGGTCCTGGAGATTTCGTTTACGAAATACCGGCGGCGCAGATTCACCCGGGCGATTCGCTCGACGCGCAACTGCAGCAGAATGTGCAATCGATTTCCGGCCCTGTGGTGATGGATCGCTACGAGACCGTGAAGGAGCCGCACGGGAAGATCACCGTCTATCGTGTGTGGGCCCATCGTTAAAGCCTCGTGCGTTTGGGCAGCTCACACATCCAATCTGAACGGAGCAGAAATAGCACCCATATGATGAACAGCAATTTGCTGCGGACGTTCGCAGCTTTCCTGATTTTCGCGCCCCTTGCTGCAGTGGCGCAGAATGCCGAGCTACAGAAAGTTCTGACAGCGATGGATGAGGCGTCGGCCAAGTTTCAGAGCGCGCAGGCCGATTTTGTATGGGACCAGTACACAGAGGTCGTCGAGAGCCACGATTATCAGAAGGGAACCATTGCATTTCGGCGTGTGGGCAATGCGATGGAGATGGTGGCGCATATAAAGACCGAAAACGATCAGCCTTCGCCGAAAGATGTGTTGTACAAAGGCGGCGAGCTTGACTATTACCAGCCGAGCCTGAAGCAGGAGACGATTCTAAACGCGGGCGCGAATGTTGAGCGATATCTGACGCTCGGATTTGGCGGCAGCGGAAAAGATCTGGCAGCCCACTGGAACATCGCGTACCAGGGTACGGAAAAGATCGGAGATGTGGAGACGGCGAAGTTGGATCTGACTCCGAAGCAAGCGGGCAACAATGAATTCACACACATTACCGTGTGGGTCGATGCGAAGCAGGCCGTCTCGCTCAAGCAACAGGTGTTTCAGGCGAGCGGAGATTGGCGGACGGCCGTGTATTCGAACATCAGGTTGAACAGTGTACCGGCGAGCGCGTTCGCGCTGCAGCTGGCTCCGGGAACGCAGAAGGTCAGGAAGTAGCGGCCTGCAGGCGAGGGGCGAGTACGATTGCTGCAAGTGCAATGACCATAGGAAAACACTCCAACGTGTAGCGCGGCTCGGGTGCTTCGATGGTTGCGAGAAGAGCGCAGCGCAGCAGGATGAAAGCCAACATGGCCCCCGCTAGAGGCGGCCATCGTGTCAAACCAAGAAGCGCGGCGATGAGGTACAGCAGATTGAGTCCGGCATAGGCCCAGGCAAAGATGGTCTCGCCCTCATGAGGCTGGTATTCCCACCAGCGCAGCTCGATCCAGAGCAGTTCGGTGCGCGGACGCAGCCACATATCCGCCAGGCGTGCCAGGGGCAGCACGAGGTAATAACGTACTGGCCGAGCGCTTACCCGAGCGGCAGCCAGCTGTGCGAAGCGCTCGTCCATTCCAGGAGTAAGGCTGATGGTATTGTTGTAGTCGTCCAGAAGTTGCCGGGTTCGCTCGAACTGTGCCGAGCTGTCAAAGGCGCGCGAGGGAAGCTTCGCGATATCGATTACGTCACTATCAATGTTCCAATAGACCTCCCAGGTGCAGGTCAGATCCACACAGACCGTTTTTGTCCAGCGGTTGAAGCCGGGGTCGGTGAATTCGCCGGGGTCGGTGGCGTAACGCGGTGCAAGCGGCTGGAAAACGTGGAAAGTGCGCCAGTTGCGTATGGTCCATGGAACAAAAGGAAGCACCGAGAGCAATGCCGCGATTGCCGCGTATCGCATCACGCGCTTCGTGCCCCAACGGATGCGTCCGTACCACACCATGGCGGGGCAAAGAGCGACGGCCAGAAGCGCACCGTCGGGGCGCAGCAGAGCGGCGTAGCTCCAGGCGAGTGCTTGAAGTAGCGCCCAGCGCCAGCGTGGAGCTCGGGCGGCATCGGTCTCAAGAAAGCGTGCGAGCGCGTAGAGAGCGACGGAGATCCAAAATATCTCCAGCGTTTCCGTCAAAGGAACCGCCGCATAATTTGCCATGAACGGGCAGAGGACCGCGAGCCAAAGCGCACACCATGCGGCTTTCGCGCTCCAGATGCGGCGCGTGAAGGCCGCGATCAGAATGCAGCTTGCGAGGTCGATGGCGGTCTGCAGGAACATGACCGCGTGGTAGTGTTCCATGCCGAAAAGCTTGAAGCATGCAGCAAGGAACAGCGGATATCCGGGCAGACGGATGAGCGTTGGACGGAGGCTTCCGCTGGTGGTGGTTCCGTAGACGCCGTGCAGCATCCAGTTTTTTGCGATGCTTCCGTAGACCAGCGGATCGCCCTGAACCTCGGGGTAGGCGTGAATAAACCAGAGCCGTAGAGCCGCGCCGGCGGCCAGCGCCAGCAGCCCAACCCAGCATTTACGAGGAAACGCAACTCGCATGAAGATGAATCATACAAGGCGAGCAGGAAGTAGCTTCAGGAAATCCTCCGCCAGAGTAACCTAATACTAGGGGCGGAAATCCTTTGTGCAGTAAGCTGGAAGTTCGCCCGATGGCCTGATGAAACAAATCTTCTACGATCCGGATCGCAAGCGATGGAGGCGCCTCCGGCGCATCATGGACGTTACTGCAGTTGTCTCCACGATTGTGTTGATCGTCTTCTTTCTAAGCGTGGTGAAGCGTCAGACGCTGCCGGAGCTTTTGCTGCCGGCGCAGAAGAGGAACTACAAGGCGCTCAAGCAGGGCCCCGGCGATCCGCTCAAAAAGAGCGCGCCTCGCCCCGCCCGCCGAAAGACCCATCGCCGGCCATCGGAGATTCCCCTGAACGGCGATGAAGGATTGCGCGCAGCCTTCTACACGAATGATGAGGCGAGCTACTCCTCGCTCAAAGCTCACATCCATCAGATAGACCTGCTCTTTCCCGACTGGCTGCACGTCTTTGCGCCGAACGGCGATCTCATCGCTTCGACGTCGCTTTTTCCGGTCAGCCTTTATAACGTAGTGGACAAAGCCGGGGTGGTTCACGGGGTGGATCCCCAAAACAAAGTTCAGCGGGTAATTGTGGCTGCCAAGGAAGACATGGAAGTTTTCCCCATGCTGAACGACTACAACCCGCGCGATTCACAGTGGCACGGAGAGACGATTGGGAAGGTGTTGAAGGACCCGATAGCGCGGGAGAATCTGCATCATCAGATCGATAAATTTCTGTCTGCGAATCCCAACTATCACGGCATCTGCCTGGACTTCGAGGAGGTTCCGGATACGGAGCTGAATCTCTATGCGGAGTGGATCGGCGAGCTTCACAAAGATCTGCATGCAAAAAATCTCCGCATCTATGTGGACGTAGAAACCAGCGCTGAAGATTGGCTGATGAAGGCCATTGCGAAGAATAGCGATGGCATCATCCTGATGAACTACGATCAACACGAAGAGCAGAGCGGGCCGGGTCCGATCGCTGCCCAGGACTGGTTCGAAGGCAATCTGAGCCGTGCGCTGAAGGTGGTGCCCAAGCAGAAACTGATCTGCGGGCTGGGTAACTACGGGTACGACTGGGCGGTTCCTCTTCCGGTGAAGGGCAAGAAGCCTGCCGAGGAAGTGGCCGGGGTGGACGATCTTACCGTCCAGGAGGCGTGGCAGCGAGCGGCCGACGCCGAAGCCGATGTGCACCTCGAAGGCGACGAGTTGAATGCGCATTTTGCTTATGACGACGAAGACGAGCATATGCGTCACCAGGTATGGTTCCTCGACGGCGTGACGGCCCTGAACGAACTGCGCGCCTCGCGGCAGATGGGAATCAGCACATTTGCGCTGTGGCGCCTGGGCGAAGAGGATGGGTCGCTGTGGTCGGTGTGGGATCACCCCAGCGCGATGGAAGCGCCGCACCAGCTTACGGTTGTCCCCCCCGGCAACGATGTCGATACGGAAGGGGAAGGCGACATCCTGCGTATCATCTCCCGGCCGCACGCCGGTAGCCGCACCGTCGACATGGATGCCGACAACTTCACGATTACCGACGAGCGCATGGAGTCGCTGCCACGGTCGTACGTGGTCCAGCAGTACGGGTACCACCCGAATAAGCTTGCGCTGACCTTTGACGACGGCCCCGATCCCACCTGGACACCGAAGATCCTCGATGTGCTGAAGCAGTACAACGTCAAGGCTGCTTTCATGGTGATTGGCGAGCAGGGGCAGGACAATACCGGCATCCTGAAGCGCTATGTGCGCGAAGGCCATGAGATCGGCAACCACACGTATACGCATCCCGACATCAGCGAAATATCCGACCGTCAGATCCAGCTGGAGTTGAATCTCACCGAGCGCCTCTTCGCCGCCGAGCTTGGCATCCAGCCTCTCTACTTTCGTCCGCCGTACTCGATCGATCAGGAGCCGGATACGAATGATCAGGCCGCGCCCGCCGATCGCATCCAGCAGATGGGCTACACCATCATCGGCGACAAGATCGATACCGACGACTGGAACGAGCATCCTCGCAAAACGCCGCAGGAGATCACAGACAACGTACTCGCGCAGCTCGCGATCATGAAGGACAAGCCATGGTTTCGCGGCAGCATTATTCTGCTGCACGATGGAGGCGGCGAACGCTCGGCGACTGTCGCAGCGTTGCCTCTCCTCATTACGACCCTGCGCGCCAAAGGGTACGAATTGGTGCCGGTCTCCGAGCTGATGGGCAAGACCACCGCTGAGGTGATGCCACCCATCTCGCCCAGGATGCGCTGGCAGGCTCGCATTGACTCGGTTGCCTTCTTCTTCTTCTCCTTCTTCAGCCATTTTGCTGTGGACGTTTTCTTCGTAGGCGATGTGTTGATGAGTGCGAGGCTGATCCTGGTGGGTGTTCTGGCGCTGATCGCTCGCATCAGGCGCCGCCGTATCCCGCAAGGTAAGTATGAGCCGCGTGTTGCGGTGGTCATTCCGGCGTACAACGAGGAGTCGGTGATTGTTCGCACGATTCGCTCGGTGCTCAACTCCGATTACCGGAACATCCGTGTCATCGTGATCGATGATGGATCAATCGACAACACCTTCGAGGCGGCGCGAGACGCATATCCCGCCGAGCTTTCGGCCGGCAAGCTGACCGTGCTCACGAAGCCGAATGCCGGCAAGGCGGAGGCGCTGAATTTCGCGCTGCAATATCTGGACGAAGAGGTCTATGTCGGCATCGACGCAGACACGGTGATCGCTTCAGACGCGGTCTCGAAGCTAGTGCGTCATTTTGCCGATGAGCGAGTGGGCGCGGTCGCCGGCAACGCCAAGGTCGGCAATCGTGTCAACCTCTGGACACGCTGGCAGGCGCTTGAATACATCACCAGCCAGAACTTCGAGCGCCGGGCCCTCGATTTGTTCAACGTGGTCACGGTTGTCCCCGGAGCCATCGGCGCATGGCGCACCGCCGCGGTCCTTCACGGCGGCAGCTATCCGATCAATACCGTCGCCGAAGACGCGGACCTCACGATGAATCTTCTGGAACAAGGCTACAAGGTGATTTACGAAGACCAGGCGCTCGCGTTCACTGAGGCGCCAATCAATGCCAAAGGCCTGATGCGCCAGCGCTTCCGCTGGTCGTTCGGAACGCTGCAGGCTGTCTTCAAACATAAGCAGGCTTTCCGCAACAACCTGGCGATGGGGCTGTTCGCTTTGCCGAACATCGTCATTTTCCAGATTCTGCTGCCAGTGGTCTCGCCCTTCATCGATCTGATGTTTGCTGCAGGCGTCATTCATTACTTCATCGACCTGCATTTTCATCCGGAGACCACCAGCGCCGCAAGCTTCGAGAAGCTGCTGACTTACTTCCTGGCTTTCCTCATCATTGACTTCCTCACGTCAACTCTGGCCTTCTCGCTGGAACGCCGCCATCCGGCTAACAAGGGAGACGGATGGCTACTCTTCCACATCTGGCTGCAGCGCTTCGCCTACCGGCAGCTTTTCTCCGTGGTCCTGTTCAAGACTCTGAAGCGCGCGATCGATGGCCGGCCGTTCGCCTGGGATAAGATCGAACGCACCGCGAAGATGTCGCGCCACACCGAGAGTATTACGGCGGGCAGCTAGTCCACGCAAAATGCCGGCCCGAGCATTGATAGCGAAAACGGGATAAACTGGAGAGTTATGGCTACCGTCGCGATCCCCACCGTTATCCTGCCGCGCTCTCCGAAAGGCGAGTTCAAGAACGAACCCTTTATCGATTTCTCGAAGCACGAAAATGCCCATGCCATGAAAGAGGCGCTCTCGCGCGTGGACGACATGCTCGGCCACGAGTATGAGCTGATCATTGGCGGAGAACGTTTGCGGACCGCGGGCAAGATCGAGTCGCGCAATCCGGCCCGGCCTGTGCAGGTTGTCGGCATCCACCAGAAGGCCGGCGCCGAACATGCAGAGCAGGCCGTTCAGGCGGCACTTCGCGCGTTTGCCACTTGGCAGTACGTTCCCGTCGAAGAGCGCGTCTCCCTCCTGCTGAACGCGGCAGAGATCATTCGGACCCGCAAGTTCGAATTCTGCGCGTGGCTCACCTATGAAGTCGGCAAGAACTGGGTGGAGGCCGACGCCGATGTGGCAGAGACTATCGATTTCCTTGAGTTTTATGCGCGCGAGGCATTGCGTCTTGCCGGAGCCACAACGCCGATTCAACTTCCTGGCGAGCGCAACCAGCTCATCTACATTCCGCTAGGTGTGGGAGCCGTAATTCCGCCGTGGAATTTCCCCTTCGCGATCATGGCGGGCATGACTGCTGCCGCCATTGTGACTGGCAACACTGTCGTCCTCAAGCCGTCGAGCGATTCTCCTACCATTGCCGCCAGGTTTGTCGATGTGCTGGAAGAGGCGGGGATGCCGCCGGGGGTGGTGAACTTCTGCCCGGGGTCGGGAGCCACGTTTGGAAACGCTGTAGTCGAGCATCCGAAGACGCGCTTCATCGCCTTCACCGGTTCGAAGGAAGTCGGCCTCGACATCCATGAACGGGCGGCGAAGACTCAGCCCGGCCAGATCTGGATCAAGCGCACAGTGCTGGAGATGGGCGGCAAGGACTCGATTGTTGTTTCCGCAGATGCCGATCTGGATCAGGCCGTAGAAGGCGTGGTCGCGGCGGCCTTCGGTTTTAGCGGTCAGAAATGCTCGGCGTGCTCCCGCGCGATTGTCGAGGGGCCGCTATACGACGTATTCATCGAGCGTGTTCGAGAACGCGTGGCAAAGTTGACAGTTGGTGATCCGGCGACGAATGCGAATATGGGTCCGGTTGTGAACGAAGGCGCGCTCCAGACAATCGTGGATTACATTGCCATTGGAAAGAAGGAGGGACGGCTGATTGCGGGGGGCGATGTCGTCGATACTCCTGAAAAGGGTTACTTCGTTGAACCGACCGTGATTGCAGACATCGCGCCTGACGCGCGCATTTCCCAGGAAGAAATCTTCGGTCCGGTTCTGGCGATTCTGAAGGCTCAGGATTACGACGACGCGCTGGCAATCGCCAACAATACAGAGTTTGGTTTGACCGGTGCGGTCTATTCGAGCGACCCGGAAAAGCTTGAGCGTGCGCGCCGGGAATTTCATGTGGGTAATCTCTATCTCAACCGCAAATGTACCGGCGCGATGGTCGGAGCGCATCCGTTCGGCGGCTTCAATATGTCGGGTACGGATTCAAAGGCGGGCGGCCCGGACTATCTCTTCCTATTCACTCAGGCTAAGTCGGTTGCCGAGAAACCACGGTAACTACGAGAGACATTCAATTGCGCAACCAGAAATCGATAACTTCGCGCGCATCTGGTATATGTTAACAACATGCGCACGATAAGCCTGATGCGCGGAGAAAGTCGTTGGCAAAGATCCTATGCGTAGATGATGATCCAGGCGTCATCTCGTTAAAGAGAATAATCCTGGAACAAGCTGGTTATGAGGTGACGACCTGCACTTCTGCTGAGGATGCGATTCGAGAGATAGAACGGGTCGCTTTTGATGGTGTGGTGACAGATTGGCGGTTGGGCCGCGAGCGTGGCCGGGCCATTGTCGAAGCGGCAAAGGCGCGTCTGACAGTGCCCGTGGTGGTTGTATCGGGGTATGTGGCCGAAGCGTTCCAGGCAGCCGAGCCGTTGGCAGACATTTATCTGGAGAAGCCCGCGGATCCTCGCGAACTTGTACAGATACTACATACCCTGCTCCAGGCGAAGGCGATCTGTAACCACAAACTTCCAGCTTAACCGGACTGGGTCTCTTCGGAGGCGAGCGGGGGTAGGTTCCGGGTAGACTGAGCCCCGAGCCGGTCGCTCAATTCTGTCGTTGCGAAATTGCCTATTGGGTTTGCAGTATCAGATCTCCGGCCGCTGCGGCCGCTTCGGCGAGCATGCGATGGTGGATAGTGAAGAGCGCCAGCTCCAACCGGTCGGATACACCGGTCTTGTCGTAGATGCTGCGCAGGTAGTTCTTAATAACCTGCTCGGTCGTAGTCAGGCGCATGGCGATTTCCTTATTTTTGCAGCCCTGAACAATGAGCGCGACAATCTTCATTTCCTTGGGGGTGAGACGATCACGGACCCGGGCGCCCACCTGATCTTCCTCCTGTGTGCCTGCCCCCAGCCCTGCCACTTTTACTCCGCGCTCACCACGCACGACACGGCGAGTGCAATCGATCAGTGCCGGACCGGTTACCGAGCGGTGCGCCGCGCCATGCACGCCCGCGGAGAGATAGGAGCTTGTGGACTCGCTGTTCTCGGCGATCACGATACAAAGGCTTCCCTGGGCGCGAACGCGCTCGACAAGTTGATTTATGTTCAGTTTGAGCGCGGAAGCGAATAAAAGTGTCGCTCCCCTGAATGCTTCCAGCACCTGATAGAGGCGTTCCCCGTCGCTGCACTGCGCGATGATACGGAAGTCATCTTCCATGGTTAGAACTTTTGCCGTTCCTGCCCGGAATATGGCCTGATTATCTGCCAGGATTATCTTATTCATACTAGCCATCCTTGTCGTGCTATGCCGAGGCCCGGCGCACGAACGCGCGGAACTCGCCGAAATGATCGATTGCAGGCAGGCGCAGAATTACACGCGTACATGAATTATCGACACAAGGCAACGTTATGTACTCAGTATCTCTTACTCAGACACTATGAGTACCAGAGCATAACTTCACTGAGTGAAAAGCTAAGACTAAGAGATCCTGGAACTTTAGTTTGTATGTTGCAAGTAGATTAACTGACGATCATGCAGTTGCAAAGAAAAAAGTACCCACGAGGATAACATTTTTTGATGGCCAAAGACGCGGATTCACGTTACAGCGTTCGTTATCGCACTGGTAATACACTGGAAGTATATGGGGAAGCCAGTCATTCTCGCAGTTGACGATGACGTCAGCGTTCTTGAGGCCGTGATCCAGGACCTGCGCCGGAAGTATGGCGCCGGATACCGTATTCTGCGGGCCGGCTCGGGACAAGCGGCCCTTGACACGTGTGTTCAGCTCGAGCAGAGGGGCGATGCCGTTGCGCTCTTCCTCTCCGATCAGCGCATGCCGGGCATGTCGGGAGTGGATTTTCTGGAAAGAGCGCAGAAAATCTATCCCGACGCCAAGCGCGCTCTGTTGACCGCGTACGCCGATACAGAAGCCGCGATCAAGGCCATCAACACGGCAAAAATCCACTACTACCTGACCAAACCGTGGGATCCGCCCGAAGAGCAGCTTTATCCGGTATTGGACGACCTGCTAGAGGCCTGGAATCAAGGCTATCGGCCGCCCTTCGAAGGCTTGCGTGTGGTCGGTCCCCGCTGGTCGCTGCAGGATCACCAGGTGCGCGATTTTTTGTCCCGGAATCAGGTTCCTTACGTATGGCTTGATCCGGAAACGGATAGCCAGGCCTTCGATCTCCTGGCGCGCTACAAGCTGAATGACCGCCAGCTTCCGGCAGTGCTCTTTCCCGACGGATCGTCGCTGGTTCAGCCTACGCAGCAGGCTCTGGCGGAGAGAGTCGGCCTAAGGACCCATGCGGCGAGCGATTTTTATGACCTGGTGGTGGTTGGAGCGGGTCCGGCCGGGTTGGCGGCCGCGGTGTATGCGGCATCGGAAGGCCTGCGTACATTAGTGGTCGAGCCGGAAGCGCCCGGAGGACAGGCTGGATCGAGTTCGCGCATTGAGAATTATCTGGGCTTCCCGTCGGGCCTGAGCGGGGCCGATCTCGCTCGCCGCGCCTATGTGCAGGCGTCGCGCTTCAGCGCCGAATTCCTTACCCAGTGCGTGACCGGTATCCGCGCGCAGAATCAATACCGGCTGGTCCACCTGGGCGATGGCCGGGAGGTGTCCTGCCACGTGTGCCTGATCGCCATTGGCGTCAACTACCGGCGTCTGGATGCTCCCGGTATCGACCGCCTGACCGGATTGGGTGTTTACTATGGCGCGGCCCTGGTCGAAGCCCGCTCCTGCAAAGACGAGCACGTGTACATCATCGGCGGCGCAAACTCGGCGGGGCAGGCGGCCATGCACTTTTCAAAGTACGCCGGCCGGGTGACGATGCTGGTTCGCGCCGAATCGCTCGAAAAGACGATGTCGAAATATTTGATCGATCAGATCGCTCAAACATCCAATATAACTGTGGAGACACGGACGCAGGTGATTGAGGCCATGGGAGAAAGCCGGCTGGAGTGTCTGAAAATCCGGAACGGCAATGGAGAGCAGGTTCGCCCGGCCTCAGCGTTGTTTGTGTTCATAGGAGCGGCGCCGGTGACCGATTGGTTGCCGGAAGAGGTCATGCGTGATCCGAACGGCTTTGTTCTCTCCGGTTCAGACCTGAAGGTGGAAAACAAGCTGCCGCGCGGGTGGAAGGAAGATCGAGAGCCGTACCTGCTCGAAACCAGTCTGCCTGGGGTTTTTGTAGCAGGCGATATCCGGCACGGCTCGGTGAAGCGAGTGGCGTCGGCTGTGGGCGAGGGATCGATCGCCGTACAGTTTATGCACCAATATTTGGCACGTTTCTAAGGGTGACGAGAAAAGCGAATCAATGGAAGAGATGCAAACCAGCCTGACCTTGAAAACGATTTCCGCGCGAGAGCTGCTCGCAGAAATACGGCAAATACCCATCTTTCAACAGACTAAAGAGGAGGATCTGGAGTGTCTTGGCGAGGTCGAACTGGTCGAGGCGCCTGCTGGTTCAGCTCTCTTTGATCGAGGTGAGACACACCTGTCTTTCTGGGTCGTTCTGCAGGGTGAAGTTCGCCTTGTCAAGCCGGAGGTGGACAGTGGATTCACTCTGCTTGGCGTCCTCAAGGCGGGCGATACATTTGGCGAGGTGCCTCTTCTGACCGGCACCCCGGCAGCCCCTTCGCGCGCCGAAGTGACTGCGGCCAGCCGTCTTCTGCGCATCGATGCCCCCTCCTTTTGGAACCTCATAGGGTCTTGCCCGGTAGTCCGTGCCGGCGTCCTGGCCAATATGGGGCGTCGCTTGGAGACTTATCAGGCGCTCACGCTCCACCGCGAAAAGCTGATTTCACTTGGAACACTTGCCGCCGGTCTCATGCATGAGCTCAACAATCCGGGGGCCGCCGCGCGCCGAGCCGCATCGCAGTTGCGCGAAAATCTTACCCGCCTGCAACAGATCAGCCTCCGCTTCACGCGCACGCCGCTCACCCCCGAGCAGAAGGACTGTCTGCATGATTTGCAGGAGCAGGTCCTGAAGTTCGAGAAACCGGCTGCAATGAGTACCCTCGACCAGGCCGACGCCGAGGACGAACTTCTCGGCTGGCTGGAGAGCATCGGCGTGGAAAACGCCTGGCAAATGGCCCCCACGCTGGTAGCCGTGGGCTGGAGGCGCGAAGATATTGAGTGCGCCCATGCGGCCTTCCCGGCGGAGTTTCTTTCCGACGCCCTCAACTGGCTGATGTCGCTGATTTCCAGCATGCAGCTGGTGGGAACGATTGAAGAGAGCATTACACGCGTCACCGACCTGGTGATTGCCGTGAAGAAATATGCCTACGACGACAAGAATCGCGAGCGTGAAATCGATGTGCACGACAGCATCCAGAGCACGCTTACCATCCTCGCCCACAAGTTCCGCTATAAGCAGATCGTCATCGAGAAGTGCTTCGCGCCGGAAATGCCGACCATCAAGACCAGCGGCACGGGATTGAGCCAGGTGTGGACAAATCTTCTGGATAACGCGATCGACGCCTCGCCGGAACAGGCCAGGATCGTCATTCGAACCTGGACGGAAGGTCAGTTGGCGTGTATCAGCATCGCGGATCAGGGAACCGGGATTGCGCCCGAGTATCGCGATCAGATTTTCGAGCCCTTCTTCACCACCAAGCCCGCCGGTGTTGGCACGGGCCTTGGCCTCGATATCGCCCATCGCATCGTCGTAGGTCAGTTCGGAGGCACCATCACCTTCACCTCCGAACCGGGCAACACGGAGTTCATCGTGAAACTGCCTGCGGGGAAATAAGGAATAAGCCGACCGCCGGGCTGCGAGGTATGACTCTGTTCCCCCCGGGCGCAGGATGCGACCGTTAGTGCGCGGGCGTAATCCGCCAGACCTGTCCGGTCCTGTAATTCGTGAGCCATAGCGAACCATGCGCGAAGCGGATGCTGTCTCCGCCTTCGCCCACCCATTGTTCAGTCACTTTGTTGGTCGTGGCATCCACGCGAGTGATCGGGAACCCGGTAAGCGTTGCCCATGCTGAGTGGAAGCCGAAAGTGATCTCACCGCCGTGGCCGGGAATGCCCGCCTCGATGTTCGCCAGAACTCTCGCGGTCCTGGTATCGATACGTGAAATGGTGCCATCGCCCTGGTTCAGCGTCCACACCGAGCCTTCCCCGCAAGTGAGAAAACGCGGATTCCTGCCCGTCGGAATCGTTGCGATCACCCTGTTCGTCGCCGGATCCACTTGCACCAGCTCACTGTGCTCATTCGACGTCACCCAGATGTACCCGTCCACAAACAGGGGGTTGTAAGACCCCGAGGGAATCGCGATTGTTGCCGCAATCTTGTTCGTTGCCGGATCGATGCGCGCAAGCACGCCCTCTTGGCTTGTCACCAGCCACACACTGCCCGCGCCGCTGGTAATGCCACCCTCCGACTGCGCCGGAGGTGCCGCGATTACCGCAATAATCTTTCCAGTCATCGCATCGGCGCGAATCAGCTTCTTCCTGCCGCAGCTCGGAATCCAGATGCTCCCAAAGCCGTACGACAATCCTGAGCATGGCCGCGCGACTTTGACGCTGAGTCCTGTCTGGTTTGTCATGGCAATGATTTGTGTCACCGCATTCGAGCGTGAGCTTGTAACCCACACAGCATCTTCCGTCGCAGTAAACCAGTCGGGGTTAGGCGGCAGATGCAATGTCGCGTCAGGATGAACCTCGCGCATTTGCCGGCGCACGGCGGGATCGGCAACCCCAGTTGCCGAGGCTTTTGTGGGGTTTTCAGCCTGCGCAGAGGCGGTGCTCCGCACCGGTGAAGAGAACACACAGCAAAGCAGGGAAGCAGCAACAATAGATTGGACAGATTGGAAGAGGCGCCCGTGAAGAATCATGTGGTGCATCTGACGTTCAACATTTGTAACACCTCTCAACGGTCCGGAATACGCCGTTCGGGAATCCGGCCAGAAGCTCCACAGCCTCGGAGAGTTTTTGCATTAAGTTACTCATTGCATCCCAGCGTTTTTACGGCTTCTAAGAGTCTTCTAAAGATTCGAAGAGGCTGGTTTTGTTTGGGATCACCCTCTTTCCGTCCTGCGAGGTTGGAAACTAAGCAATGGCTCTCTTCCGCCGATACAGTCAGCAACCGGTTCCGGCTGTCGGTAGTCTTGTCTCCGTCTCGAAAGAGGGCTCGCGAATGTTTGCCATTATCGGAATTCTGTTAGTCTTCCGAGCGGTCATTGGCGGCTTCCTGATGGAGAAGGGGCAGCTGGCCGTACTCGTCCAGCCTGCCGAGTTCCTCATTATTGTGGGCGCGGGGCTGGGCACGCTGCTGATTGCCAATCCCATGCACATCCTGAAGGGCATCTTTGCCGGAGCGATGGGTGTCTTTGGCAAGTCCCACTAGGCAGGGAGCGCTATCTGTCCTTGTTGAAGATGATGTTCGAGCTGCTGAATAAGGTCCGGCGCGCCGGCATGCTGTCGATTGAGATGGATATCGAGAAGCCGGAAAAGAGCGTGATCTTCAACGCCTATCCGGACTTCATTCATGACCTTCACGTTCGCAGCTTTGTCTGCGACACCATGCGTATGGCCGGGACTGGAGGCGTAGGGCCCTTCGACATGGACCAGATGATGGACCTCGATATTGAGGTTCAGCACTGCTGCGCCAATCAACCGATCTCCGCTTTGACCACGGTGGCGGATTCGTTGCCAGGTCTGGGAATTGTTGCCGCGGTGCTCGGCGTCGTGATCACGATGGGCGCCCTCGGTGGTCCTCACGAGGCCATTGGACATAAGGTGGCAGCCGCTCTGGCAGGACCTTCCTCGGCATTCTGCTGTGCTACGGCCTGGTCGGCCCCATTGGCTCCTACATGGGCAAGGAGGCCGAAGCGGAGCATGCCTTCCTCTACGTACTTCGCGTTCTGATGATCTCTTTCATCAAGGGGAATGCGCCGGTCCAGTCCGTGGAAATCGCGCGCCGGGCCATTCCCATGCATGTAAGGCCCACCTTCGAAGAGGTAGAAGCGACCTGCCACGGCCCGCAGGCATCCGAGGGCGGCGGCTGAGCAAAAGATCGCGTGACCAGGGCCTAGGATGTCGGAGAAAACCATCATCATTCTCAAGAAAGCCCGGGCCCACGGCGGCCATCACGGCGGCGCGTGGAAAGTCGCTTATGCCGACCTTTTCACCGCTATGATGGCGTTGTTCATCGTGTGTGGCTGGCGAATACCAGCGACGACGTGCGCAAGGTCATCGCCGGGTATTTCAACGACCCGCGAGGGCGCGCTTCGCTGACCGGAACGGACCGCGCCGGTTCCGACGATAAGCAGCCGCTGACCAAAGAAAATGTTCAGCGGCTGAAGGAGCGCCTGGAAACGGCCATCCTTCAGACGGACCACTTCAAGTCGCTGTCGAATCAGATTGAGATCAGGATCACTCCCGAGGGCCTGCGCATCGAGCTCCTCGAATCAAAGAACGGGACGTTTTTTGACACCGGGGGCACGGTCCTGAACGCAAACGGCCGTGAGCTGTTGACCATGCTGGCCCAGCAACTCAGCAGCGTGCCCAATAGCATCTCCATTGAGGGGCATACGGATTCGCTGCCCTACGCCAATGACGCGGGCTACGGGAACTGTAAGCTTTCCGCCGATCGCGCCAACGCCGCGCGGCGCCTGATGCAGGAAAAAGGACTTCGCCACGATCAGGTCTCCCAGGTGCGCGACTACGCGGACCAGCGTCTACGCTCGCCGAAGAATCCCTTCGATCCGTCGAATCGCCGCATTACGCTGATTGTGCAAAATCTCGAAGCGCCGCCGCAGTCGTCATCCGCCGATCCGGCGAAGCAAGCGGCTCAGCCAGCGCCTGCGGAGCCCAGCCCCGCCACGAAATCTGCCGCCGTTGTACACGTGGAGGCGGCATCTGCCCCGCAGACTTCCACGTCCCGGCTGCTGGCCAGGCTGCATAGCCACTAACCGAGACTCGTCTCAGAAGCCCGCGTGCCGTCGGCGCGGTTTGCATCCGCACGAGCGCCGGATGATCAATTCGACCGGCAACACGACCTTGTTGCCATCCTCAGGAAACTCATCGTGCTTGAGCCGGTCGAAGAGCAGGCCGGCAGCCACGCGGCCAACTTCATAGACCGGCTGCCTCACCACCGTCAGGTTGGGGTGCAGGATTTCCGCCAGTTCGAAGTCGTCGAAGCCGATCAGCGCCACTTCCTCGGGAATCCGCACGCCCAGATCCAAAAGTGCCCGCAGTGTGTAGCGAGTGGTCAGATTGTTGAAGCAGAAGAAGGCCGTTGGTGGAATCTTCTCCCGCATCACCCCGGCGATCACTGCCGACGTTAATTCCTGCGAGGTGCATTTGAAAGAAGGCTCCGGCTGCAGGCCAGCCTCCAGCATGGCGCGGCGATAGCCCTCGAAGCGCGCCCGCACCGTGTAGAGCTGCTTGTTGAGTCCGATGAAGACGACTCGCCTGTGTCCGTGCTCGTTGAGCAGGTGCTGGACTGCGCGCTTCGACCCGCTCTGGTTCTGCACCAGAACGGTGTCGAATCTGCGGTCCTGAACTGGTCGGTCGAGAGTCACAATGTGCGTCTTGTCGAACTCGACGCGGCTCAGGCGTGAGCGATGCGCGTCAGCGGGAATGACGATGAGCCCATCCACACGTCGTTGCAGCATCAACTGCGCTTCCGCGTATTCCGAGTCGGGATCTTCGTTGGAAGTAGTGAGAATGACCGAGTAACCGTTCTCCTTGGCCACAGTATTGATCGCATGTGCGATGGTCGCGAAGAACGAGTCGTAAAGATACGGGACGATAATGCCGATGGTCCGCGACTTCAGCCCGCGAAGCGCGCGCGCCATCTCATTGGGACGGTATCCGAGCTTCTCGATCGCGCGATAGACGCGTTCCGCTGCTCCAGCCGAGACAGGCGCCGACTCATTCAGCACCCGCGAGACAGTCATTGTTCCGACGCCGGCCACACGGGCAACGTCCTTCATCGTTGGCTTGCGATCCATACTGCTCTTTCAGTGATGTTGCTTCGCAGCCAGCGGTGTGGGGCACCGGATGCAAACGTCTACAGCACATGTTCCATTTCAACTGAATTGCGTCAAGGGCACGGATTGCATGCAAGCGTGTCCGCTAAGAGCAAGCGGGGAAGGAGATCGTATTTCCTTCCCATTACAATAACCTTTCCTGCCGGAGAACCCATTCTATGCGCCGACTTGACCTGTTCCTTGTGTTTCTTTTCACTATCCCGGTTTCTTTTGCACAGAGTCCGGCATCGGATCGCGCGGCCTCGTTGCGGCACGGCATCAATCTCTCGGGATGGTTCGCGAGCTCCGGCGATTTGACTCAGCAGCATTTCGACACATTTACGAATGAGGCCGATCTGAAGCTCATCCACGAGATGGGCTTCGACTCCGTCCGTCTGGGCGTAGAGCCCTCGTTGATCGTGCGCCACGGGCAGCTCAATCCAGCCAATCCACAGGCGCTCGCCGCGCTGGATCACGCCGTAAACGCGGCCCTCGCTAATCACCTCGCCGTAATGCTTTGCGTCTTTCCCAACGACGACTACAAGCACAACCTGGCGACTGAACGCGGTGTGGACGACTTCGTGCTCCTCTGGCGTGTTCTTGCCGCTCACTTCAGCATGGCCGATCCCGGCAAGGCCTTCTTCGAGCTGATGAATGAGCCCGAGGTGCCGGACCCATATCGCTGGATGGGCATCCAGGCACGCGTCGTCGAAGCGATCCGCGGAGTGGACACCGATCACACTATCATTGCAACAGCCGCGAATTATGGTAGCCTTCCCGACATCCTCCAGCTTGAACCCCTGCGCGACGCCAACGTGATTTACAACTTCCACTTTTACGAGCCCTATCAATTCACGCACCAGGGAGCGTCCTGGGGATCGAGCGATTGGGTCTACTACAAGGACATTCCCTATCCAGCAACGCCCGAGACTCTGACTGCGCAGATGAAGAACGTTCCCGGCGACCTCGCCCGCTACAACCTCTTTCTTTATGGAGCCACGGGATGGAACCGCCAGTCTATCTCCGCGCGGATTGCCTTCGCCGCTGCCTGGGCCCGCGAGCGCAACGTCCCGCTGATCTGCAATGAATTCGGCGCTTATCGTGACACCGCAAATCCTGCCTCGCGCGCCCGCTGGATCAGTGATGTCCGTTCCGCGCTCGAAGAAAACGACATTGGCTGGGCGATGTGGGATTATCGTGGCAACTTCGGAGTCGTCGAGCGCACCAACACGCAGATCACGCCGGACTCCGCCATCCTGCGCGCCCTGGGCTTGAACGCGGACGCCCGCCCCGTTAGGCTCGCGGCGTCATAGCGTCGCTATACAAACCGCGCGAACTTCTGCCGTCGCGTCTCCCAGTCGTCGGTTGAGAAGAGCCGCGGTCCCACCTCGATTAACCGCGGAAGCATGTTGAAGACCGTCACCGGACTCCACCGCTTGCCGTTGCGCGTGCGAAAACCCTTCTCGTTCAGGTCGCTGGCTACGCTCGAAATGGGAAAATCCTGCACCATCAGCTCCATCATCAGCGTCAGCGCCTGATTCTCGCGCGGGTCGGGCTCCAGTCGCTGGCAGTCATCGGAGATCCGCAACCCGTAGGGAATCTCTTCGTTGTAGGCACCCTCGGTAGGCGCCTCATCTTCGGGCAGCTCCCGACGCCACTCGATCGAAACCAGTTGCCATCCCGCCGCCGTCCGCTGCCGCATGATCTCCTGGCTGAACGGCCCTGAAATCACATCGCGAATCCGCTCAAAATGCGCCATCTCACAGCCTCCCGAGGCACCCACATACACTTCAGCAGTAGACTTAGCAGCAACTTCAGGACCAAGACAAAATCAGCCGAACAAGCGCCGATAACTTCAAACGGGACAATGAGTTTTCCGTGCAGGCGCAAATGGCGGCACATCATCGCCGCTGTCCGATCTCGAGAATCAATGTTCGCAGATGGACACGGCGGCGTAAGCTTCCGGAGCAGGCCGCCCGCAGGGCGTAGACTGGGTGGGATAGCACACTTTTTTGAGGTTGATTGTGGACCACTACGTTGAGCGAGTCGCCTATGTCGAGCGAGTGATAGACCTGACGGACCCCAAGGCAAACCAGATCTACAACCTCAATGTCGACGAAGCCCGTAAGCTCCTGCTCGACCATCCGCCGGAAGCTGTGCGGGGAATCGAGGGTTCCTTCGCTCTCCTTGCCCGTTCGGGCAAGACGGTCAGGATGGCGCGTTCGCTCGACAGGCCGATGCGCTATTTCCTGGCCAAGCGTGCCGAAGGTCCTGCGTTGGTCGTAGCTCACCGTATCGACACCCTCTTCGACTGGCTCAAGTCGGAAGGACTGGCCGCTCAATTTCATCCCAGCTACACGCGCATGGTGCCGGCGCATTACGTCGTCGAGCTGCAGCTCATCGGGTGCCCCGATCCCGATCCGATCTACACACGCTTCTTTGCACCCGCTTCCGGCACGTTGCCCCCCGATCTCGATGAAATTGGCCGCGTCTACATCTCTGCGCTGGCAGAAGAAATCTCGCAGTGGCTCAAGACTGTCCCCCCGAACGACCCGATCGGCGTCTGTTTTTCCGGAGGCATCGATAGCGGCAGCATCTTCCTCACCACATACTACGTGATGCGGAAGATCGGCATGAGTCCCGCCAGGCTGAAAGCGTTTATCCTCGACCTCGGCGACGGGCCCGACCTGCACCAGGCCCAGATCTTTCTCGACCGCCTCGGACTCTCACTGTTTCTTGAGCCAATTGAGGCCGAAGCATCCGCGCTCGATGTGAGCGACACCATTCGCATCACTGAAGACTACAAACCCCTCGACATCGAGTCGGCAACCATGGCCATTGCTCTGTGCCGAGGCATTCGCGACCGCTATCCTGAGTGGCGCTATTTGATCGATGGTGACGGAGGCGATGAAAACCTCAAGGACTATCCGATCGAAGAGAATCCCGAGCTCACGATTCGCAGCGTCATCAACAACCAGATGCTCTACCAGGAAGGCTGGGGTGTCGGGAAAATCAAGCACTCGCTCACCTACAGCGGAGGGCTGAGCCGCTCCTACACCCGCACTTACGCGCCGGCCCATCACTATGGCTTCAAGGGATTCAGCCCTTACACCAAACCTAATGTGATCGCCGTGGCCGAGGCCATTCCCTTCATCGACCTGACAAAATACGACGCCAGCCGGTTGTATGAACTGAAGGGCAAGATCGTTTCGTGCGGCGTTGCGGCGGTCACCGGGTTGCAGATGCCAGTCTTCCCCAAGCGGCGTTTCCAGCATGGCGCACTGTCCGAGGACGCGCTGCACTCGCGCTTGCCCTACCGTGAAGCCGAGTACCGCAAGCAGTTCCTGTCGATGTATGAGTGAGCGATCCGCGGCCGCGCAGTTGCAGGCTTTCTATCCAGAGACCCGCACAGAACGAGACACATGGATTCTCGCGCGCCGTCCAGTACGGAATTCGCTCGATCCTCTACAGCCCTACGCCTTCTTCGTGGAGGAGGAACGTTCGGCGAGCGGAGAAATTCTCCCCATTGCCACCGTTTTCCTCACCAACCGCGAGTGTCCGTGGCGCTGTGTCATGTGCGATCTCTGGAAAAACACATTGGCTGAGACTGTGGCCGTTGGAGCGATCCCGGCTCAGGTCGACTACGCCCTCGCGCGACTTCCGCCTGCCCGTCAGATCAAGCTCTATAACAGCGGCAGCTTCTTCGATCCCCGCGCAATTCCTGTCGATGACTACTCAGCTATTGCCAACCGCGTAGCCTCATTCGAACGAGTTATCGTCGAGTGCCATCCCGCACTGGTAGGCGAAAACTGTTTCCGGTTCAAAGACCACTTGCCCGGCCGTCTGGAGGTCGCGATGGGCCTCGAAACCGTCCATCCGCAGATTCTCGAACGGCTGAATAAGCGAATGACCACGGACCAGTTCGCAGCGGCGGCCGGTCTACTGCGCGAGCGCGAGATCGACCTGCGTGTCTTCATCCTGGTGAAGCCGCCCTTTATGCGCGACGGAGAAGCGCGGCACTGGGCCGAGCGCTCTCTCGACTTTGCCTTCGATTGCGGAGCCACTGCCGCGACCCTCATTCCGACTCGTGCAGGAAATGGAGCGATGGAAGAGCTATCCCGCATCGGAGAATTCTCGCCGCCGCGCCTTGCGCTGCTGGAGGCCGCCGCTGCCTACGGAATGGCGTTGAATCGCGGACGAGTCTTTGTCGACCTTTGGGACGCAAACCCGGCAACGGTCTGCCCCCATTGCTACGACTCTCGGATCGCGCGTCTGCGTGCTATGAACCTGCAGCAATCCATTTCCCCGCCAGTTTCCTGCGCGCACTGCGGAGGAGAGGATTGACCGCTCGCTACGATATCGCCATCGTGGGCTCCGGATTTGGAGGCTCACTCCTGGCCATGATCGCGCGCCGGCTTGGCCGGTCCGTCGTCCTGGTCGAGAGGGGCCGGCACCCGCGCGTTGTCATTGGAGAATCATCCACACCGATCACGAACCTACTTCTCGAAGAGCTGACCACTCGCTACGATTTGCCCGCGGTGCAGCCGCTCGCAAAATGGGGCAGCTGGCAGCGAGCGCATCCGGAAATTGCCTGTGGGCTGAAGCGGGGCTTCACTTTCTACCATCACGATCTCAATAATCCGCGATACGCCTCTCCCGATCGCAGCGAGCAGCTCCTGGTCACCGCCAGCCCTCACGATGAGATTTCAGACACGCATTGGTATCGCGCCGAGTTTGATCACTTCCTCGTCCGCGAAGCGCAAGAGTTGGGAGTGGATTATTTCGATGAAACCGAACTCACCCGAGTAACTCAGTCGGACACAGAAATGAACCTCGAAGGCACGCGGCATGGCGACAAAATAAGCTTGTCTGCTGAATTCGTCGTCGATGCCTCCGGTCCTCGCGGCTTTCTTCATCGCGTGCTAGGCCTGCGTGAATTAGAGTTGCCCGGTTTTCCTGCCACTCAGGCTCTCTACAGCCATTTCAGCGGTGTTCGACGATTACAAGGCCAACAGGGCGTTGCCGGCGGCGAGCCGCCGTATCCTCTTGACGACGCGGCCGTCCATCACATCTTCGACGGGGGATGGATATGGGTCTTACGATTCAACAACGGGATCACGAGCGCCGGCATCGCCGCAACAGACGCGCTGGCCGAAAAATTGAAGCTCACCGAAGGAGCAGAAGCCTGGCAGCGAATCCTCTGCAGCATCCCGGCACTCGAGTCGCAATTCGCGGCGGCGAAAGCCGAGCGGCCATTCACGCACATGGCTCGTCTTGCCTTTCGCAGCGCCACAATCACCGGTAGCCGATGGACGCTGTTGTCGTCGGCGGCAGGATTCGTTGATCCGCTGCTCTCGACGGGCTTCCCGCTCACCCTTCTCGGCGTCGCCCGGCTGGCCGGGATCATTGAACATGACTGGGGCTCTGAGCGCTTCGCAGCGCAACTCCAAACCTACGCCTCGCAGACAGAAGGCGAATTACTCGCAACCGCGCGTCTGATCGGAAGCCTGTACGCGAACATGGATAACTTTTCTGTGTTCACTTCTCTGTCGCTGCTCTATTTCGCTGCGGCCAGCTTTTCCGAAACGGCGAGAAGGCTGGGTAAGCCCCATCTGGCGCCGTCCTTTCTCCTGCACGACCATCCGTCCTTTGGGCTCGTCTGTGTGCGGCTCTTCGAGCGCGCTCGCCAGGTTCGAACCAGGCAAGAGTCGGACGAACTTGCCGAAGACATCCTCCAGACAATCGAGCCATTCAATGTTGCGGGTCTGGGTGATCCTCGTCGCCGCAACTGGTATCCGGTCGATCCCGAGGATCTGATGAAGTCCGCCTGGAAGGTGGAAGCAAGCCAGGACGAAGTGCTGGAGCTCCTCAATCGCTGCGGCTTTCAGATGCAATGACGGCCGCATCATTCGGCGCAAACAACTACCGCGGAGAGGCAGCTTGCGCAGATGGCGGCGTAAACACGATCGGCTGCGTCGAGATCAGGCCCTTGCCCTCCTGCACCGTGACGAACTGGTTCGGCTTAATGTCGGGAATCGAGTCCTTTCGTCCGCTCGGCCATAGGATTTCGAGGCTGACCGTCTTGCCATCTTCCGGTTTGCCCAATCCAAAAGTAAGGGGCAGCTCGCTTTGCGATAAATAACTCGAACCGTCCTTGACCATCGCAAATTGAGCCACGCCCTTGTTCGTCTTCAGCGTAACCTTCGCTCCGATGCCGTCTCGATTCGACCGCGTGCCCACCGTCTTCACACGAAGCATGTCGTTCTGATTGGCGTTGTCGTTCCGGAGTAGCCGAGCCAGTCCGTTATTCGTAGTGAGCAGCAGATCGAGATCGCCATCGTTGTCGAAGTCTCCATACGCCGCGCCGCGGCCGACAACTGCTCGCCCCATCGCAGGACCCAGCCGCCCGGTCACATCCTCGAACTTGCCGTCGCCCTTGTTGCGAAACATCAGCGGCACTTCCTCGTACTTGAGTGCTGGCTGCAACACGCTGATGTCATCGGCCACGTGACCGTTGGCAGAGAAGATGTCCAGCAGGCCGTCGAGGTCGTAGTCCATAAAGAGCGCCCCGAATGTCAGGTACTTGAGAGAAGAAACATTGACCCCGGAAGTGAGCGACTCATCAGTGAACAGGCCGGACCCATCGTTGCGGTAAAGAGCCAGCCCCTCATTGGTAAAGTTTCCGACGAGCAGTCCTTGGTGCCCGGTATGGTCGAAATCCCCAGCATCCGCACCCATGCCCGCGCGCATCGTGCCGGATTCGCCATAGGCCACGCCCGCTATCACCGCTTGGTCGGTAAAAGTACCATCGTGATTGTTGTGGTACAGCTTGTTGGGCTGCGTGTCATTCGCTACAAAAAGATCCATCCATCCGTCGTCGTCGTAATCCAGCATGGCAATGCCGAGTGACTTGCTCGTCGGGTCGTAGAGCCCGGCGCGCTTCGTCACGTTTTCGAAGACGCCATTGCCCTTGTTGTGAAATAGCGTCGCGCTCTGGCCTTTGTAAAGTTGCGGCGTACAGTAGGATTTGTTCTTGTTGTCGAGCGAGCAAAATTGGTCGGTTGCAATCGACCAGTCGACATAATGCGAAACGAAGAGATCCAGTTTGCCGTCGTTGTCGTAGTCGAACCAGATCGCACTGGTTGAGAATCCGGGATCGCTCACTCCAGCTTTAGCAGTAACATCGGCGAATTTGCCATTCCCCAAATTCCGAAAGAGGTGATTGTTGCCTACGGCGGTGATATACACGTCGTCGAACCCATCGTTGTCGAAGTCGCCGACGGCGCAGCCCATTCCGTACATCTCGATCGCCAGCCCAGCCTCACGAGTTACATCTGTAAACGTTCCGTCGTGGTTGTTGTGATAGAGCGTGGGGTATGACTCATGAGACTTATGGTCCGGCCAATCCATCGAGTTGATGAGCAGGACGTCCTGCCATCCGTCATTGTCATAGTCGAGAAAGCAGGCGCCGCTGCCCATCGTCTCCGGCAAGTACTTCTTTCCGAATGCGCCGCTGTTGTGTTTGAAGGTGATGCCGGCCTGAGCGGTCACATCAGTGAACTGGATAGGGCCTGACGGCCGTGTATTGGCGAGACTCGGCTGTGCCGGCGACCTAGAGGATGGAGCGGAAGCCTGAACAGGGTGAGCTGCGGGTTGCGGATGACTGGCTGGTTGCTCGGAGTTTTTTTGTTTACATCCAGCGAACGCTGCAAGAAGCACAATGCAGCCGGCAAACTTGATTCGTTGCATCATCATGTTCGAATTTGTCTTTCGTAGAAATGCTACGTAGTTACGCTCGCTCATGCAGCCGCAGTCAGGGCTTTTTGCCGGCGGGACTGCATCCACATTTCGATGAGAAGCGCCGTCGGTCCAACCATGAACAGCGCATAGAACGGCGCATAGACGACCTGGTTCAGTCGCAGCAACATCTCAACTAGCGCGACGGAGAACGCAACGACGCATTGTCCGGTCTTGCTTCGCACCGTGGTCTTCGGGTCGGTGATCATGAAGAAGATAAAGAGCTGGTACTCGGGTCCGGTGATGGGCGCAATTTCCGATTGCCATGGATTGCCCGTGATCCATGCTCTGAGAAAGGCAAACGCCAGGAATGAGGCGACGTAGGTTCCTGTGATGTGGAAGCGCCGCAACCGCCAGATGATCGCTGCTCCCAACGCCCAGATCACGACCATTGGCAAGAGAAAGTTTCCCCACTGAATGCTCAGGCTCGCGACCGTATCGCCGGCCAGAAAAAGCAGAACCGAGATGCCGAAGTTGGAAGGGTTCCAGATGTGTCGCTCTTTGACGCGCAAGACATATTTAGAAGTGATGGAGATAAGGCTGCACAGCGCAAACGGCCAATAGGCGGGTGATCGGACCAGGATGCCCACGCTGATGCCGGTGATGTACGCGCTCGCGAGATGCGGCCACTTGCCGAGAAAGATGCGGCCAAGCACCAGCTCCGCCGCGATACTCACCGCAATCGCGAGGAGGGTCTTCTGGTAACTCTCCAGCATGCCGAAAGACAGGTGCCCCGCCAGCAGTATCAAAGTAATGAAAACCGGAGGGACGAAGCGGTTCTCGAGGGTGAGCCAACTCTTCCATCCCGATGGCGCACCGACGAGCGGCAGAGCATGCGGCGCAACTACCTGCTCGCTCATTCCGGCTCCTTAACTTGATGAAGCTGGTCTGGCGTGGGCTTATCGAGCGTCTGAATCGCACCCGAAGGCCAGCGAATCACAGCTTTTTCGATCTGCGGATTCTTGCCCACTCCAAAGTGAAGTCGCCTCTGGTTCTGCGCCGAAAAGCCGCTGCCGCCTGAAACTTCCTGCACCTGGTGTTGCCCATTCCAGAAGAGAGTGATCTCAGCCCCGATTGCGCTCCGATTGCTCTTCGTTCCTTCCAGCTCAAACTCGATCCACTTGTTGTCGGGAGAGACTGTGTTCTTATACACAAGCAGCGGCCCTCGCTGGTTTGCGACTACAACATCGAGCACGCCGCGATTCCACAGGTCTGCGAACGCCACTGCGCGGCCGTCGTATGTATCGGTCACTCCAACTGCCTGAGCAACGTCGACAAACTTTCCCGCACCGTCATTCATCCATACGTGCTTTTGCTGATAGCCGGAGAGGCTGCGGTTGTCCATCGCGGGCCAGTTTCTCGCATCCCCGATAATCGTACTGTTGCCGCCCGCTACTTTAGAGAAGTCATACCAGTAGCTGAGATTTCGGTCGAGGGAAACATAGCCATTCGTAAGATAAAGATCGAGCGTGCCGTCGTTGTTCAGGTCGCCAAACTGAGCACCGAAGCTCCAACCTCCCTGTTCCACGCCCAGGTCGCGCGCGAGATTCTCGAATTTGAGGCCGTCTCCGGTAGCTCCATCCTTCGGGACCCATAGGTTGTTCCCTTGAATCAAAATCCCTTCTTCCGAGATGTTGGAGACGTACACCGAATATCTGCCCTGATTGAGAATATCGCCGAAGGCCACATTCATGCCGCTTTTCGGAGCAAAGCCTACACCGGTTTGTTCCCCTGCTTCACGAAACCGCTTCCCGTCATTTAGATAAAGTTCTGACACGCCATAATCGTTCGCGATGAACAAGTCCGGGTGTCCGGTACCGCGCAGATCGGCGGCAGAAGCGGCAAGCGCCCAGCGCCGGCTATTGATCCCTAGTTTGGCACTTACTTCTTCAAACTTGCCATTACCCAGATTGTGGAAAAGATATTTTCGCCCACCGTTTTTTGCATACTCAAAACTGTCCGGCATAATTCGCGTGGTGTTGAGATGCCACAGGTCAATGTCCTCGGCATAGTAGCCGCCGACAAATAAATCGAGCAGACCGTCACCGTCATAATCGAACCAGACAGCGGTGTTGGCGTTGATCCACGGAGGCAGGCCTGCCTGTTCACTGACCCGAGTAAATCCGTGGCCGTGGTCGTTGTGATAAAGCTCGGGGCGACCCCACTTGATGAGGAACAGGTCTTCATAGCCGTCGTTGTCGTAGTCGCCCCAGACCGCTCCCATAGAAACTCCGGTCCCCGGCTGGTTGACGTCGGCGATGCCTAACTCAGGAGCTACGTCTTTGAACGTGCCATCGTGCATGTTGCGATAGAGCGCGTTCTTGCTGCCCTGTTTGCTGTTGGTGACGTAGATATCCGGCCAGCCGTCTCGGTCGAAATCGACAATTGAAACCGAAGCGCCCATCGATGCGACCTCGGGCATAATGCCGTTCAACTTGGGATCAAGCGTGGGAGCCTGATGAACGAAATTTATGCCGGCGGCGTGAGACACCTCCTGAAGATAGAAGCCGTGACGGACGAGTGCTGCGTTCGCATCCAGCTTCACTCTGGCCGATGCGCGTCCAGCGGATACTCGCCGAATGACGAAAGGGGTGAGCAGCAAGGCGGCGAAGAAAATGCCTAACAGTATTCGTGCAACTGGACCGCGTTTCATCTATCCGCCTTACTGCGCAATGCATTTTGAAATGCTTCCGGTGTTACATAGCGAGTCTGATATGTTTGCCAGTCCTGGGGGTGCTGGCGATAAGTCCACTCATCCTCAAGCCTCCTGGGCGGCGAGTCATATTCCGTTCTGTCGTGGTGTGGCAAGGGTAATACCGTCTTCGAGTAAGTCGAGTTATAGTCGCCATCTTTGACCCATCCATCGCCGGCCATTACATAGTCGCGGACCCATCCAGCAGGAGGCTCCGGCAGCGCGGGAAAGCGAAGAGATATTTCATCGCCGGCGTTCATAATCACGTAGCGGTCGTCGACGCCGGCGAGTAACTCGCGCACATCTCCATATCTCGTGTAGTAGCCTTCGAGATCGCGCCAGAGTTGCCGGGTTCCTGCAAGATGGTTGTAGTCGGGAATCTCAGGAGACGAGCTGTTAACCTGATTGATGACTGAATAGCCACGATAATGTAAATTCGCCATGTAAGGGGCTACCCGGGTAATCTTCAGGTCAGTTTGCGGCAGCCCCTGCGCCCACTCGATGGAATCCCAATAGATTTCTAAATTCGTTCTCAGCCGAAGTCGATGAGAAGTGCCAGGACGAAATACGTTGGTGAGATCGATCAGGCAGATCTTCTTTCTGCCAGCTGGAAAGCCGAGATTGGGCTGCGCGACAACCCAGCCGCCGTGACCATCGGGAACTTCGAGGCTCAGAGCGCGTGCCTGTTCGTGTGCGCCCTGGCTGATTGCGACGTTGATCGATGAATCCGACGGATGCACCCAGCCTCTAGCTATGAGATATAGTGGCCCACTCGCAGGAACATCATCGCCGAGATCTACTTCAACGAAATGATCACGAGTGACGCCCTGGTATTGGCCACGTCCGAACGTATCGAGGTATCGATTATCGAGGTTGCGCACGACTTCCGTGACGTCCTGGCCATTGTCGTCGATTGCGCGGTCAATCTTATGAGGAGTGGCAACCGCAATGATCCTAGGTTTTACCGCAGGGACCACGAAGCGCTCGTCCGTGAAGACTTCGGTTCCAATAGAATGATCTATAGCCATGAGAGTGAGATAGTCGTAGTAGTAAGTCTCCCATAACTCGCCGGTTATCCGCAGGTCATAGTATCCGTCGTGAGGAGCAAGCTGGTCGCGTCCTATCTTGTACCATTCTTCTGTCGCGGCGATGCGAGCAGTGCCAAGAGAGTTGATGCGCAGTCCGATCGCCGAACCCCAGGGGACCGCATCTTTCACGAATTCGATCTCCTTCCCGTTGTAGGCGAACAGAAACGGGCAGGAACCCTTCAGCCGCTGCTCGGTCACGACTTCCTGATCGGCCTTGAGCGCGAATTCCGCGCGCACGGAGCCGTTCGGCCACAGGATGCGCGCCACATTTACCCCCTGTTGCTCACCCAATCCAAAGTGGATCTGCGGACCGGTGATCGGCTGCATCTGCACCAGCAATCCAGAGCGGATTTCAATCTCACCGCCTACTCCAAAAGAGTTGATGCGCTGGTCGCCTGAAGCCTGCTTGGCGCGCGGACGAATGATTTGCCAGTGATAATTCTTCGACCCGCGATTGACGGCCTGCATTGGCTGACCATCCGTCGAGAGACCGAGCAGGTCGAGTCGCCCATCGGCATTCAAGTCAGCCGCATCGAAGACCATCGCTGGAGCAGCAATCTTCGTCGCAGGGAGGAAGGCATCTTTATCGTCACCAAGCCATACGAGCGCACCCGGAACGTTACCACCTGCCGCTGGCGCGACGCGGCTCAGCAGCAGATCGATTGCTCCGTTGTTGTCAAGCTCAGCGGCATGAAGGCGCACTTCGCCGGCAAGGTAGCTCGATGCATTTGGAACCCGTGCAACTTCGAGCGTGTCCCAGCCACGTCCATCGCTCTTCTCTGCGAGCCGAACGATGGCGCCGTCTTCCTGAACGACGAGCAGATCGAGAATGCCATTATGACTCGCGTCCGCGGCAGTGATCGCTTTCACTCGCTGCAGGCCAGCAGCCGGCATCTCGCTGAATCGTCCGGAGCGCTCGTTGTTGAAGACTCGAAGATGCCTGGAGCCATCGATGAATGCGGCGTCAGGGTTGCCGTCTCCGTTCAGGTCGGCCCACACAAATCCGCGCACGCCGGACACTCCCGCAAAGGGTTGAGTCGGCGTGAACGTGTTGTCGCCATTATTTCTGAGCACTGTCGGCGCGCCGGCTGTTGCGCCCAGCACGACGTCAAGGTCACCGTCGGCTTCGATATCGACAGCCCATCCTCCCGTGTAGCTCCCATTTACTACCGATGCAGGCAGTTTGGTCAGCCCTGTCACGTCAGTGAACGTGTCAGGCTTGTCCTGACGGAAGAACCTGACTCCGCCGGCTCCAGCCAGCACAAGATCGGTCTTGAAGTCGTAGTTGAAGTCGATCGGCACGATGCCTTCCGGCTGCGGAGGCGTTTTGGCCGCGCCACCCGGGAACGGGAAGGAAGCGCCCGTCGCGAGATGCACCGTGCTCCCATTCGCTTCGGTTACGATGGCCGCGCCGGTGTCACTGAGCGAAATCGCGCCGATCCAATCCCAGTGGGTCTTGTCTGGGTTCGGCAGGGGCTCGACATTGAAGGTCGTCGCCGTGTCTGCCGGGGCCGGGGCGAAGACGGTGCTCTCCAATCGCAGAAAATGCGTGAATGGCTGCGCCTCGTCTCCCGGCGGAGGTTTGATCGATGCCAGGCTTTGGCGAAAGCTCGGAACCCGCATCAACACATTTCGCAGAAAGGTGGTGCGCATCGCCGCTGCGCGAGGATCAGGCCCGGCAGCCGCGGCCTCCAAGGCAGTGAGTTGCTCCTTTACTTCCTGAGGCCACGCCTGTGACTCCAGCTGGATGCGAGCCACGGATCGCTTCAGGGCCGCAGCATCTCCGCGTTTCGCCGCTACGCGGCTCAACTCCAGCAACGCGGCCAGGTTGTCCGGTTGTGCCTCGACGATCCGCTGCATCAACGCTTGAAATTCTGCGTCGCTGTCGGGATCGCCCTGCCGCTCAATTTCCTCTGCTAGCCGATAGGTCGCGATCAGGTTGTTTGGGTTGAGATCCACCGCTCTGCGGAAATAGCCGATGGCTTCCGCAGATTTTCCTCTGTCGGATGCAAGCAGGCCCAGCAGATAGTCAATCGCATCATTATGCGGAGCAAGTTTCTGCGCCTGTTCCAGCCTTTGTCCGGCGGGATCGAAATTCCTCTGTCGCAACGCGAGCACGCCCCAATTCGCCCACGCCGCCGGCTCGCCTGGGACAAGCTGCGTTGCACGCGCCAATTCGCGATCGGCGCGAACATCGTCGCCCACCTGCAGAGCGGCAAGACCGACATAGAAGGCCGAAACGAAATCCGAATAGGTCTTTGACGACCGATCGGGCAGACGCGAGCGGCACCCCGTCAGGATCAGAGCCGATGACGCCAGGAGACAGGCAAGCAGCCGCGCAGTCCGCGATCGTGCGCGGCGTTTCTCCATAGCGGCACTACTCAATCCCTGACTTCTCATGCGTTCTTATCTTGGAAGGCTCTTTTGAACATATCGAACTTCATACTGCGGGGGAAACATGCCGCCCTCTTAAGCAATCGTCTTCTGAGCCCTCCTCCGTTGCGCTCGTCTTCTGTTCTCGCGCTTGACGGCCACAGCTTTGAACCAGAGCACGCCCACGCCGAGGAAAGGAAGCGCGAACAGTAGCAGGTTCCAGCGGCCCAGGAGGGTCGGTGACACGGGAACATCGGTGTCCGTCTCGCCGCTCGCGCGTGAGCTGGCCAGCAGAATGCGCACGTGCCACATCTCTTCTTTGTCGAACGGGACTACAGCCTTGAACTCTACCCGGTCGCGGAGTTTTTCGCGCCACGCGACGTACGTCGTTTCGGGCAGGCGTCCGCTTACCGGCTTAACGGCGACCTGGACCTTCATATCGCCGGGAACCGAGCTTCCTGGCGGCGGGTTGATGATGACAAAGAAGCTTCCGACGCCGACATCGGGATTACTCCAGACGTCAACCGTGAACGGCCCCACCTTTCGGTTCTGCATGATGGGATAGGGCGGTCCGATGTGCGCCCAGGCGGGAGTGCCTCCGCACACGGCAAGGAACACCAGGATCAGGCAAATGCGCCAGGAGTTGGGTGCGGACTCGGAGAAGACCTTCTGCATCGTTGCTCTCATCCCGCCATCATGGTGGCGCGCATGTCCATGGGTTGAGTCATGAGCCAGACGGAAGCCAGAAAGAGCATAAGGCAAACCACGGCCCAGGGCGAGAAGGCGCGAAGGGCGTGTTCTTCTGAATCCTCCTCTGCGAGACGCCAGGCTACCAGCAGCGATCCCGCCAGGCCCAGCAAAAGAAAGCCGAATTCGATCGGCTGCACGATGTACTTTGGGATGCCAAGCAGCGTCCAGCGAGGGTCGCCGAGGATGGGCCGGCCGAGGCTTGCAAGGGCATTCTGCGTTACCGGAACTATCGTGTAGAGGCCGGTGAAGAAGTGGAATCCGTAATGCGCAAGCCACATGCCGAAACCGAGCGGCACCAGGGAATACGTGTATCGCAACATCAGCGGCAGCCATGCTCGATTCACTCCAGCCCAAGCGCGAGTAAACCACGCAGCCCCTCCCAGGAGGATGGCTGGTTCGACGACCAGAAAGATCGTAAACAGTATTCCGAGTTCCGTTGCCTGGCTCTGGATGTGCAACAGCCAGCCCATCCAGCTTTCGACCGCATATACCGGACTGACCATACCGAAGGCGTTCATCAGCGCGCCGAAGCAGAAGACCAGCACCAGCGCATCGATGTCCTTGCGTCGCGAAAAGTAGCCCACGCCGGAACGCCGGGGATCGACCATCAGTTCACTCGCCGGCAGGCGGCTGAGGATGCCGATGTTGTCGTGCGGACAGGCGTGAACGCAATCGAGGCAGAAGGTGCAGTCCATGTTGCCGGCCTTGCTGGGCAGGAAGAGCGCCAATTCGCAGCCGCGCTGAAGGACGACCAGATCGGAGTCAGGCGCGTGGCGGCCGCGAATACAGTCTTTCGAGTGACAGTCCGAGCAGACTTCCTGATCGCGCACCTCGACTTCGAGAGGTGAGACAGTGGACGCAATGAAATTGAACTGGCCCAGGGGGCAGATAAATTTGCAGAACGTCGCATGTTTGAAGAAGCCGTCAATCAACAGCACCGCGATGAAATAGCCGGCGACGATCCACGCGGTCAACCACGGCGACGACCATAAACCAAACAACTCATACGTGAAGAGGATGAGCGTAAACAGCACAACCGCCATCCACTTGTTGCGAAGTCTGCGCGGCCAGGTAAAGCGCGGGTGAACGAACCGCCTCATGAAGTTGCGCGCCAGCATGAAAGGGCACACCATGCAGAAGAAGTTGCCCGCCACAAGAATCACGAGCACCAGCGCCCCGCGAAAATGCACCCAGGTCAGCACGGTTGCCAGATTCTTCGGAGAGATCGACGGCCCGAAGAGCCCGTGCAGAATCATCACCAGGCTGACCAGCAGCAGCGGAATCTGAAGCACAGTTCGCGAGTGCCGCCACATGAGAAAACGCCCGATTACGGGAACAAACAGCAGATCGAACGGTGGGGCTTCCACGAAATCGTCGTCGAGGTCCTCAGGCGCGGGCGGATTTGATAGGGTTGCAGGCACTTAATTCGACCGGACGCTCCTCACGTCCATATGGCGCTCGATCTTTCGCCCATCGGCGAGTTTGATATGAAGCAGTACGATCCAGTCGCCGCCCATGTTGAAGTCGATCTGCGTTCGGTAGCTCCCGGGAGCCGTCTCCTTAGCCGTGCCAAAAACAGGACCCATGCCGGGATGAGACATATCCGCCTCCACCATGATCGTGGCATGTGGGATGGGCTCTGCGGCGGCGGCATCGGCGAGCTGGACGATAACATTCGCCGGGCCCACACGGACGGGCTGCGGCGTGATTTGCTCTCGTACCGATATTCCCGCTGCCGGATCGCCTCCACGATGACAGGCGGCGATCGCCAAGGTTCCCATGCAGGAAAGAGCTAGGAGAGCCCGGCAAAATTGAGGGGCCGCCACGCGGCGACCCCCGATCATACCCCCTCGATTCAAATCCATCCTTAACATACGGCCTGAAGGCGAGAAGCAGAATCATGCGGCACAGGCGGCATCTTCCTCTATGTCGTCCTTGCGCCAGGAGCAGGTCCAGGTTGCCTCCTGCTTTTCTCCCTTGTGCGGAAACATGTGGTAGTACATGCCGATCACCATCGGGACAAAGACCACAGAGTTATAGAAAAGGTGGAGTTCCACGCGCGGGAAGACGAGCTGCAAAACGCTCGTCGGGGCCGGCTTACCCCAGAAGTTGTGATGAATCACGAAGGCTTGCCAGATCAGGAGAAAGTGCTCGATGTGGTGCCAGAACTGGATGACCAGGGCAACTGTCCACCATTTGCGGCTGAGACCGGTGAATCCTTTGCGGAGTACCCACAATCCGATCAGCATAACCAGGGCGTAGCCATAATGCAGCACTTCGGACTTGATCAGCCACGGGTACCACAGCCCGAGAATCCCGTTGGCTTTCGGCCTGGGCCATCCCATTACCCAGATCTGATAAGCCTGCACCAGGTGCTCGCCCCAGTGCGCCAGCACGATCGCCATAAATACAAACATTGCGCGCTCGTGCCACTGCGAATTCAGCTTGTCATACAGACTCTGGCTCGACGCTGAAGCCATGGCGATGTACGGGATGCTGGGATTGGAAGCAGCCATGAAATTACCTCGTGAGCGGTAAGGAGGAACGCTTTCAAGCTAATGAAATGGAAGCACCTTCGTCTTCGCCCAATCGATGGAACATTATCTCAAACTTTCGGTTGACGCTACCATTGGCAAGCCTTGTTCTATATGCGGCGAGGTGGAGAAAAAGATCAACCAATAGTTGGTTGACCCTTCTCGCTTGTGGCCTTCATTCTTGCTCCAATCCATGCTCGAAAAAACGCTGCTCACTACTGCTTGCGACCGTCCTGACCTCTCACTGCGCCGTCAATAAGCGATTCAGGGTACGCAACGTTATGAGGCAGCCCAACAAAGCGTCCCTTTACACAAAACTGGAAATCGAGCCCGGCAGGAATTGTACGAACTGTTCTCTGGAGGCAAGTTTGCGCCGTTTCATTTGCTCAATCATCGTGTTGTCAACTGCAGGCACGTTCTCTCTATTCGGTCAGGCTCCGCAGGCACAGCCGACCCCGAACGCCCCTCAGCCGGCCGCCAACAGTCATCCCGTGACGGCTTTTGTCTATGAGCGGGCACGCGGGATCGGCTGGGAATGGTACCAAGCGCCACCCTACGACAACTCTTATGGCTATGGCGAATCCTTGCTGCGTTTTGGGCTTTCGCAGAATCTTGCCCACTGGGACTGGAAGATCGAAATAACACAACCCACAATTCTGGATGCCCCAGACTACTCGGTAAGCCCGATTACCGCGCAAGGCCAGCTTGGCCTGGGAGCCAGCTATTACGTTGCGAATGGCAATAATCAATGGCCGGTAGCGGCCTTCCTCAAGCAGGCCTACGCTCGATATGACGCAGCCGACGACAAGAATTTCCGCATCGGGCGGATCGAGTGGTTCGAAGGTCTGGAGACAAAGCCCAAGAATGCAACAATCGCGTGGCTTCAACCGAACCGGGTGGCGCAGCGGCTGATTGGCAATTTCGGTTTCACAAACGCGCAGCGTAGTTTTGACGGAGTCGATGCTCACTATGGTGAGGGAAGCTGGGATGTGACCACCATGTTTGGCCGGGCTGATCAGGGTGTCTTCAATATGAACGGCAACCCGGAAATCGACGTCGATATCCAGTACCTCGCGTACACCAAGTCTGATTGGCACGACCGCTTCCTGTGGCGTGTATTTGCAATCGGGTATCACGATGGCCGCACTGGCATTACCAAGACCGACAATCGCCCGCTGCCGGTGCGCATGACTGACCACAAGAACATCCGCCTAGGCACGTATGGTGGCGACTTCATGACCGTGATTCCAGCGGGCCACGGACAGGTTGACTTTGTAGGCTGGGGAGCCTTGCAGGATGGCCGGTGGGGGCTGCAGCAGTCGCGTGGGGGTGCTGTTACTGTCGAAGGCGGCTACCAGCTTCTTCATGTTGCCAGCACTCCTTGGATACGCGGCGGCTGGTGGCGCGGCAGCGGCGACAACAATCCGAACGATAATGTGCACGGCACTTTTGTCGAACTGCTCCCAACCCCGCGAGTTTATGCGCGAACCCCCATCTACAATTTGATGAACCTGACCGACGATTTCATACAAGTCGTTGATCGTCCCGCGAAGAAGTGGGAGCTGCGCAGCGATCTGCACTGGCTGCAGCTCACTTCAGCAAAGGACCTCTGGTATCAGGGAGGCGGAGCCTACGACAACAAGGTTTTCGGATTTACCGGACGCCCCAGCAACGGACATTCCTCCTTCAACAACTTTGTCGATATCAGTTCGGATTGGCAGGCCACTTCGCATCTGGACGTGAATCTCTACTACGGACACGCGTGGGGCAAGACTGTGGTTAAGAGCATTTATCCTGCCGGCCAGACCGCGCAGCTTGGCTATCTCGAATTGGTCTATCACTGGTCCGCTCCGGCACTGGCGCATCACTAGACACTCCACGCGGCTTGCGTCCCAGCAAGCCGCGCTGTCCCCATGTGGCCTTAGGTGTTACACTCAACGGTTTTCATATACCGTTTTGAGGGAATTCCATGCCGCCTGAAACTCTTGCCCCGTCCGCAACCCTGCCGCTGACCCATCTGACTGAGGACGAGCTGCTCTTCCAATCGACCGTGCGCGAGTTTTCGCAGCAGACCATCGGTCCGCTCGTGCGCCAGATGGATGAGGAGCAGCACTTCTCCGCTGATCTGTTGCAACAGCTCTTCAGTCTGGGGCTGATGGGGATTGAGATTCCAGTCGAGTACGGCGGCTCAGGGGGATCATTCTTTGAGGCGATCCTTGCCGTCGAGGAGATATCCGCCATCGATCCCTCGGTGGGTGTGCTCGTCGACGTGCAGAACACGCTCTGCGTGAATGCACTGCTGAGGTGGGGAACTCCAGAACAGAAGAAGACATTCCTGCCGCGAATGGCTGCGGAGATGGTGGGAGCCTACGCGTTGAGCGAAGCGGCCTCGGGATCGGATGCCTTTGCCTTACAGGCCCGCGCGGAGAAGCGCGGAGACGAATACATTCTGAATGGCCAGAAGCTTTGGATCACCAATGCCAAAGAAGCCGGACTCTTTATCCTCTTTGCCACCCTCGATCCGGCAGCAGGATACAAGGGCATCACGGCGTTCCTGGTCGAGAAGGATTTTCCCGGATTCACCGTTGGCAAGAAAGAGGACAAGCTTGGTATCCGCGCTTCCTCCACCTGCGAGCTGATCCTCGAAGATTGCCGCGTGCCAGCGGACAACGTGCTGGGCGAACCCGGCAAGGGATACAAGATCGCTATCGAGACGCTGAATGAAGGTCGCATCGGCATCGGCGCCCAGATGCTGGGACTCGCACAGGGCGCGTGGAATTGCGCAGCAAAGTACGCGCTCGAAAGAAAGCAGTTCGGCAAGCCTATTGCAGAATTTCAGGCGGTGCAATTTGCGCTCGCGGAAATGGCAACGGAGATCGAAGCCACGCGCCTGCTCGTCTATAACGCAGCGCGCTTGAAGGACGCGAAACTCGACTACGTTCGCGAAGCGGCGATGGCCAAATATTTTTCCTCGCAGGTTGCCGAACGCGTAGCCAGCCAGGCAGTCGAGGTCTACGGCGGCTACGGCTTCGTCAAGGACTATCCAGTCGAGAAGTATTATCGCGACGCCAAGATCGGGAAGATCTACGAGGGCACCTCGAACATGCAATTGGCGACCATCAGCAAGCTCGTGCTCGGCGGCGTCAAGCGCGGCTGAGCGCTGGGCTATCTCGCGCTCGTCGGAGTAACCTGACTCTGAGGATTTCTTTGCAATGAAAGCGCTTCTGCTCTCCGAATACAACAAGCTCGACGTCACCACAGACATGGATCGTCCCGTGCCGGCCCCTGGCGAGGTGCTCATCCGCATCGCCGCCTGCGGCATCTGCGGCAGCGACGTGCATGGATACGATGGCTCGTCAGGGCGGAGGATTCCGCCGCTGGTGATGGGACACGAGGCTGCGGGCACTGTCGCCGAGATCGGCGAGGGGGTCCGCCAGTTCAACGCCGGAGACCGCGTGACCTTTGACTCCACGGTCTATTGCGGTGAATGCGAGTACTGCCGGGTAGGCGACGTCAACCTCTGCGACAACCGCCAGGTGGTCGGCGTTTCCTGCGAAGACTATCGCCGCAACGGCGCCTTCGCCGAATACGTCGTCGTTCCTGAGCGCATCGTCTACCGGCTGCCCGACGAGTTGAGCTTCACCGAGGCTGCCATGCTCGAAGCCGTTTCCGTCGCGCTGCACGCGGTTCGGGTCGCGGAGCTCAAGGGTGGCGAAACGGCACTCGTCATCGGCGCAGGCATGATCGGCCTGCTCACTCTACAGGCGGCACGGGCACTTGGATGCTCGCGGGTCGTCGTCACCGATCTGGACGCCACCCGCCTCAAACTCGCTCGCGAGATGGGCGCCGACGAAACGATCGATGCGTCAGGTGCAGTCATGCTCGCAGAGGTATTGCGGCTTAGCGGCGGCAAAGGCGTCGAGGTCGCCTTCGAGGCAGTTGGTCGAGATCAGACGGTTGCGGCTGCGATCGATAGCGTGCGCAAAGGCGGAACAGTCGTGCTCATCGGCAACATAACACCCGAAGTCAAGCTGCCTCTGCAGAAAGTGGTAAGCCGTCAGATTCGACTGCAGGGCACAGCCGCTTCGTCGGGTGAGTATCCCGAGGCCATCGAGCTGATGCGCACCGGCGCAATCAGGGTCAAGCCCCTCATCACAACGGTTGCTCCGCTCGAAGACGGTCCGCAGTGGTTCGAGCGGTTACACCGCGGCGAGCCGAACCTGATGAAGGTGGTGCTGACTCCCTTTCCCACGGGAGAGCCCGCGCGATGAGCCAGAGTCCGATCATTCCTGGACTCTTCGATCTCACCGGTCAGGTTGCACTTGTCACCGGAGCCAGCCGCGGACTCGGCCAGTACTTCGCACGAGCTCTTGCGAAGGCTGGTGCGGACCTCATCCTGACCGGCCGCAAGCGAGAGAGCGTGGCCGCGTTTGAGGCCGAGATCAAGGCTCTGGGCAGGCGCGCAATCTCGCTCGACCTTGATGTGCGCGACCAGAGCAGCATTCAGCGGATGGCGGATGAAGCGCAGGCCGCGTTCGGGCAGATTCACATTCTCGTCAATAACGCTGGCTGCAATGTGCGTAAGCCGGCTCTCGAGGTGACCTGGGACGACTGGAACCTGATCCTGGACACGAATCTACGCGGGAGCTTTTTCGTCGCACAGGCCGTGGCCCGGCACATGATCCCGCACCGGTATGGGCGCATCGTCAATATCGGGTCGGTGACGAGTGTCTTCGGGTACGCCGGGCTGGGGCCGTACACGGCCAGCCGGGGTGGCATCCGCCAGCTTACGATGAGTCTGGCCGATGACTGGGGGAAACATGGCATAACCGTCAACTGCCTCGCGCCAGGTTGGTTCAAGACGGAACAGAACAAGGTCATGTATGAAGATCCCGGCTGGGTCGAATACCTTGTCGACAGGATTCCCTTGAAGCGGCCCGGTGCGCCCCATGACCTCGACGGCGCGATCGTCTTTCTCGCCTCGGAGGCCAGCCGGTACGTCACCGGACAGACCCTGCTCGTCGACGGAGGAATCTCCACCGGAGCGATGCGGGCGACGGTGGCCCCGAAAGCGGCATGTTGACTCTCGAGCAGTCCTAAACGGTCTGAACTTCTGCGCGAATCGGCTCGATGTCGCCCAGAAGGAAGATGTATCCCGCGATGCCGAGGATCAGGTACGCTGCTGCAACTCCGAAGGCCGCCGCAAAGGAGTGCAGTGCTGTCACCAGGTAACCGGTGATAATGGGTGCGGCGATGCCGGAGAGCTGATTGGAAAAGTTGAGGATGCCCCCCAATGTTCCCACGCTGCCGCGTGGTGCGATCAGGGAGGGCACCGACCATCCGACTGGCGAGGCGGCGGCCAGGCCACCGATGGAGAGGCTGATCCAGAGCAGGGCCCGGCCTGCGTCGTGCGCATGTGCGGCGCCCAGAATGCCTAGGCCGAACGTGGTGCCTCCAATCAGGACGGCGCGCCGCACGCGATTGGCGTTCCACCCTCGGCGAATGAGCACGTCCACCAGCCATCCTCCGATGACCAGATCGGTCACCGTGGCGAAGAGCCAGGGCGTGCCGGTGTAAAGGAAGGAGTTCCGAAGGCTGATGTGCAGGGCGGCGGAGAGATAGCTGGGCAGCCAGGTTAGCAGCAGGTAGAAGACGTAGTTGTAGGAGCCGAATCCAAGAGCCAGGCCGATTACCTTTCGCTGTCGGATCAGGTAGCCAAGCGATGCCCGCTCGGGAACGTCGGCTGGCGGTTGAGCCTTCTTGTCCAGGATGAATTCGCGTTCCGTGTCGGTAAGACCTGGATCATCTTTTGGATCGCGATAAATCCAGAAAAAGAGCAGGAAATAAAGGAAGCTGGCGAGGCCGGTGGCGGCGAAGCTCAGGCGCCACCCCACATGCAGGAGCAGGATGCCGATGAGAGGCACGCCGACCGCGGGGGCGAACTTGGCTGCCGAGTCGAACAGACTGGTGGCGAAGCTGCGCTCCCGGGGTGGAAACCAGTAGCCGATAGCCTTGGCGTTCGCCGGGAAGGTCGGGGCTTCGCCGACTCCCAGGAGAAAGCGGGCGGCGAAGAACCCACCGATGCTGGGCGTAATCGCCGCCGCAAATGAGGCGAGGCTCCAGATGAAGGAGCTGATGCGGCCGATGCGGCGAATCCCGAACCTGTCGAGGAGAACGCCGATTGGGAGCTGGCAGGCCGCATAGGTCCAGTTATATGCCGCGGAAAGATAGCCAAAGGTGACATTGGATATCGCGAAGGAAGTGAAGAGGGCGTCGCGTGAGACGCTCAGGTTGATCCGGTCGAAGTAATTGATCAGAACTCCGAGGCCCAGCAGGATGGCGATTCTCCATCTGCGTCTGGGCACCCGGGAAGTGGAGAATCTGGTTTCGCTTGTCATTCGCCAGGGATCAGGAGATATCTCTTGCGCCTCTTATACATTAAATAAGTCGCCATGAAGATGGGCCCCCACCCAGGCCCCCACCCCTCCCCACCTTGTTTTTCTATACGTTTTAACTCATTGATTCTGATTTCTTGTGGTTTGTAACTCATTCATTTTACTTCGATAGGTTGTAATCCATTGCTATAGCTCAGTTTAGGGGTCTTTGCCCTGTTCTTCCGTCAGTTGGTCGAGTTGGTCCATCACGGCATCGAGGACGGCCCAGCGTGCAACGGCTGGATGAGCTTGAGGTGAAGTTCACAGGCGAGCTTCCCGAGACCTCTGGCGATGTCGTGCAAGTCTTGATGGGCGACCCAGGCGACGAACTCGCGAGTCTCGACGTTTCTCTCCCGCAAGCGGAGATCGGCATGGGCGCGGCACCAGGGTTGACCCTTGCGCGCAAATTGCGTGCATTGAGAACCAGTCGCGAGAATTTCAGGGCAGAAACTTTATTGGGTGAAGAGAAATAGTTGGCCAGGATTCCTGGATTTTCCTCCATTCGGAATGAATGGGTTGCGGAGAGAATCGGCACCGAAGCCTTGACAAGTTACAAGGAGACATTGCCGACCCGAAAAATCGCCGGATAAGGAGGCGCTTCGCGCGAGGTGAGGGGCCGGTTCCGATCCTCCTAAGAGGCGAGGATCGAACCGGGTGAATTGAGTCGTTTCGCCTTCGGCTCCACTCCGGCCTTCGGCAGGGAGGTCCGGTCCTCCACCCCACGGACGAAGACCTGTCCGTGGGGACCCCGGCCTTCGGACCGGGCTCTTGATTTGTTTTCTTGTTTCGCTGGGCTGACGCGCAAATGGAAAATGCAAGGGCCGGTTTCGCCGCTGGGCATCGTTCGATTCATTGCAGGCACTTATCGGCTACTATTTCTTCGATCGGCTTTTTTGTTCAGGAGAACGGATTTTGGCAACAGAGGCACAAACGGCGTTCATCAGCTACTCGCGGGAGGATTCGGAGTTTGCGCTTCGGCTGGCCGAAGATCTGAAGGCGGCGGGAGCGGCGGTCTGGCTGGATCAGCTGGACATTGCTCCAGGGCAACGGTGGGCGCGCGCGGTTGAAGACGCGCTGAATGCCTGCCCGCGCATGCTGGTAATTCTTTCTCCGGCCTCTGTTGGCTCCCGGCACGTTGAGGACGAGGTTGCGTTTGCGCTTGAGGAAGGCAAGACGGTAATTCCGGTGGTCTACCGGGAGTGCAAGATCCCGTTCCGGCTGCGGTCATTTCAGCATCTCGATGTCAGGACAGATTACACGCGCGGCATCGAGAACCTTGTTCGAGTGCTCGCTCACACTCAGAGCGCTGTCCCCGAAATGCCGCTGTCCACATTGCCGGATTCTTTGGCCTCAGAATCACACAAGTGCAGTTGGAACAAGCAGAGCAGTGGTAGCCGAAGGCCGTTAGTATCTGTTTCGGCCGCTTCCTCCAAACTGGTATGGGCAGTTGGAGAAGGTGGCATTGTGCTGCACACGAAGGACGGCGGTGAGGGCTGGAGGCAGCAGTTGAGCGGGACCGGTAACTGGCTGCGTTCCGTGGCTTTTGCTACACCGCAATCGGGGGTGGCCGTCGGACAGGGTGAAATTCTACAGACCAAGGATGGCGGGGAAAGCTGGAAGAAGCTCTCAAGCAAAATCAACGGCCGGCTATATTCTGTGTGCTTCGCGACACGGGAGCAGGGCTGGATCGTTGGTGAGAACGGCATCATCTTGAAGACCAGTGACGGTGGGGAAACCTGGGAGCTGCAAATTAGCGGAATCCGGACCTGGTTGTATTCAGTGCGCTTTTCTACACCAAAGATCGGATGGGCTGTTGGCGAAGACGGCGTCATCTTACGCACGAATGATGGCGGTGGCGTCTGGAAAAGACAGCCGAGTCCCACAGGGGCGTGGCTCAATTCGGTTTCTTGCTGTACACCGGATTCAGGCTGGGCCGTGGGCGCGGATGGCATCATTCTCCATACCAATGACGGAGGCGAAACCTGGTTGCGACAGAACAGCAACACTGATGCGAGGTTGACCAGTGTGGCTTTCGTCACGCCACAATCAGGATGGGCAGTGGGACGAGGAACTATTCTCCATACCGAGAACGGGGGAAGAACATGGAACAATCAGCCCAGTCATTCAATGCTACGCTCCGTGGCCTTTGCGACTTCACAGGCTGGCTGGGCAGTAGGGGAGGGCGGAACAATCTTGCGCTGGGAGTAAGACCCAACAGCAAAGGCTGGGACGAATCCCGGCCTTTGCCGTGTCTGAGAAAACTTTAGGCGGACTTCTTGGCGGCGAGTGCCTTGACGCGGGCGTTCAGGCGGCTCTTGTAGCGGGAGGCGGTATTGGCGTGGAGGATGCCCTTTTGCACGCTCTTGTCGAGCGCCGAGGCGGTCGCCTTGTACTGCTCGCCGGCGGCCTGGAGATCACCCTTGTGGAGCGCCTCACGCAGCAGGCGGAGGCTGCCGCGGACGCGGCTCTTGTTCGAACGGTTGACCGTAGTGCGCCTTTCAGTTTGACGGACGCGCTTGAGCGAGGAGACGTGGTTTGCCATGGTGTTACTTTAAGCTCTTTTCTGGAATATGGGATGCAGGCAATGTCGCATCCCCTGCAATAGATAAGTTTACGGGATTGTGGGGGAAGAGGCAAGGATTCAATGATCAGGGTAGCGTTTCAGTTTGGATTTCCGCTCACGACCCACAGTGGACCTGACGCGTCGGCGCAGTCCGTCGGGCGACTCGCGCGGTTAAGCAGGAACGTATGTCAACCTAATCACGTCCTCGCCCAGTAGATCGCGGGCCACCAGGTGGAGCGGCGGGTGGGGGCCGGCGTAGAATGGCTTGCCGCTACCAAGCACGACGGGGCGGAGGTAGAGTCGATACTCATCGACAAGACCGGCCTCGGTTAGACTTCGCGCCAAGTCTGGTCCGCCGACGTCAATCTCGCCAGCCAGCTCAGCCTTCAGCCTGCGTATCACCGCCTCGACGTCATCCGCGACAAGCGTGGCGTTGGGGCCAACTGACTTGAGCGAGCGCGAGACGACCCACTTCGGCTGGCTTCGCCACGCCGCCGCGAAGTCGCGGCCCCAACTTCGTGTGGTCGACATAGCCATCCAGAGACTGGTTCAATCCGTAGACAAGTTTCGCCATGCTGAAAATCTCCATCCCATGTTCTTCAGAATAGCTTGAGCGACCTCGCGCGGAGGTGAGGTTGAACATTATCTGCGCGCCGCATTGTCGGTGTGACCACTAACCAGAGGTCCGCTTTCCAATCCCGAAATTCAAACTGAGACGCTATCATGATCAGCGTTCGACGCTCCAGTTTCCCGGCGGTGGGAGAGGTGCGGTCATCGGCTCCCCTTCATCAAGCTCAGGCTTCGGACGGCATTTCGGATGACAAAGGTGGGGGTCGCGGGAGAAAGCCATGACTGTGGTGGCAGTCTCGGCATCAGATGGATTCTTCACTTCGCTGCGCTCCGCTCAGAATGACCTCTCCTGGACGGTTCGTGCTGCATCCGACCTATAATCGGGCGCATGCTCCGGAATGTTGCTGTCATAGAACTTTTTGCCTGCTGGGTGGTGTGGTCGCTGGCGTTTGTGAAGCCGCGCAAACAGGCGGCCCAGCAGAAGGAAGTGGCGAGGGCTCCGGCCTCGAAATGGGGCATCGGTCTGGTGATGCTGAGCTTTGCCCTAACGTGGGCTTATGTTCGCCCGGCAGGTTTTGAGAAGTCTGAAGTGTCGTTGATCGTTTCGATGATCCTCGGTCCTCCATCGGTCGCTCTCGTCTGGGCGGCGACGCGGCATCTGGGCAAGCAGTGGCGGTATCAAGCGGCGGTGAGTGAAGATCACGAACTGATCCAGACAGGCCCTTACCGCTGGGTTCGGCATCCGATCTATGCATCGATGCTGGGCATGCTGCTGGCGATAGGAACTGCCTGGACCTGGTGGCCGATGTTTGTAGCGGCGATCGCAGCTTTCGTAATCGGGACTGAGATTCGTATTCGCTCTGAGGAGCGATTGCTTGGCGAGCATTTTGGAGACTCTTTTGCCGCCTATCGCTCGCAGGTGCGGGCCTACATTCCGTTCATGCGCTGATGGTGCGGGGCAGTTGACCTTAAAGATTGAACAAACTGATCGCTACCCTCGTATTGAGTCAGATACGCATCGCCCGGAGACAACACATGACGCATTCGGAATGGGCAGCGTACCTGCGAGTCCTGCTGGCGCTTCATATTTCATGCGGCGGCGTAGCTTTTGTGTGCGCTCCTATAGCCCTACTGACAGCCAAGGGCGGCAAGACGCATCGGCGATGGGGCAAGATCTACTTCTGGGCCATGGCAGGCGTTGCGGTTACCGCGCTGACGTTGTCATTCGCGCTGCCGATTTATTTCCTGGCCATGGTCGCCGTGTTCAGCTTCTATTCGGCGTTCGCGGCGTATCGCGTTCTGTATCTGAAGGACATGTATAAGGGTGCACGAGCGAAGGTGGTGGACTGGGTGGCCGCAATAGTGACGGTGCTGTCGAGCCTGCTGCTGTTCCTGATGGGTTTCCTGCAGCCGGATCTGATGCATGTAGGCGTGGTGCGCATAGCGGGACACACGGTGAGTATTGTTTCCATCGTTTTCGGAATCATCGGGATGCGCATGGGGCTGGGTTCGATCCATGGGTTCATCAAGCCCTCGGGAGAAAAGATGTTCTGGTGGTTTGGGCATATGCAGGGGATGATCGGCAGCTACATCGCGGCAATGACCGCTTTTTCCGCGGTGAATCTTTCGCGCTGGTATGGCGCGGCCTGGTGGGTGTGGCTGTGGCCGACGATCGTGGGTGTTCCGGCGATTGCGATCTGGACGACGTATTACAAGAAGAAGTTTGCTCCGAGGGCGAAGGTGGCGGCGTAATTTCACCTGCCTTAGCTGCGCGAAGGCGGTCATTGCTCCGGCGGCCCGCCATACTTAAGGCGGTTTAGGAAATAACCTGGCCTCGTTTGGATTGTGCAAGACCGCCGCTCCCTGCTGGTCACGTCGGTTTGAAGACAGTCGCTCCAATTACACCATTTCCTAAACGCTCTAGCGGCTGCGGATAAGCACGGCTGTGGCGTCGTCGCTCCGATCCGATCTGGCGCCGAAGCGCTGGACTTCGGCGATGAGGCCGTCGACGCAGGCATCGGGCTGCTGAAAGTGTTTGATCAGGCGAGCTGCCCCATACTCTTCCTCGTTGCTATCCATGGCTTCCGTGATGCCGTCGGTGTAGAGCAACAACCTCGTGCTGGGGGCGAGCGTGATGGTCGTCTGCGGATAAGAGGAGAGCCCAAGGCCGAGCGGCAGGCCGGTATCTAATTCGAGAAACGAGCAATGATGATTGATAAGCAGGGGTCGAGGGTGTCCGGCGCTGGCCAGGGTGAGCTCGCGAGAGCCGGCATCGAGCACTCCGTAGACCATGGTGACGAACTTTCCTGTTGGGAAATCTTCCGTAAGTGTCCGGCTGAGGTGTTCCAGGGTTTGCCCCGGCGATGCGTAGAGGGGCGCGAGCGTGCGCAGAAGGGCCCGGGTGGCGGACATGAGAAGGGCTGCGGACATGCCTTTTCCGGAGACATCGGCCAAGGCGATGCCATAGCGCTGCTCGCCAAGGTCGATGAAATCGAACCAGTCACCGGCGACGGCTCCCGCGGGATGCCACGCTGTTTCAAAGGCGAAGCCGGGGATGAGCGGCACAGGCTTCAGAAAAAGCGCTCGCTGCAGGGCGCGGGCCTCGGCCGATTCCATTAGCATGCGTTCGCGTTCAAAGCGCTCGTGCCGGAAGAGGCGGGCATTCTCGACGGCTATTGCGATGTGTCCTGCAAGCGCCTGAAGCACCTGGATGTGGTCGTCTGAGAAGGCATCGGTCTGGTGGTGGTCGATGCAAAGGACTCCGATGACCGAGCCGCCGGCCTTGAGGGGGATACTGACTTCCGAGCGTGTGGCCGGTTCGCAGGCGATGTAGTAAGGGTCCTGGCGGACATCGCGGGCATAGCGCATCTTGCCTGTGGCGGCCACGTAGCCGACCATGCCCTGGCGACCAATTTGCAGCCGCTCACCCTTCTTGTACATTGTGCAGCCGCGCACTCCATGGAGGACCATCTCGTCCGTATCGCCTTCACGGAGCCATACCGCAACCTCCACATTTCCAATAGAGTTAGCGATGTCGTTGACAACCCGATCCAGCAGGACGTCGAGGTCGAGGGTGGAGGCGATCAGATACGTCGCCCGCTGCAGCCTCCTCAAGATCTGGACGAATTCGCAGGAGGAGTTGATGCTCGGTGGAATGTCGCTGAGGGTCTGAGCCGTGGCTGGGTGGGCGACCATAGGGTGCTCCCCTTGAACCCACTGTGCATGGGCTATTCAGTAGATGTGCGAGCGCAAGGTGCGATGCAATCTCTTGCGCCACTCGCCCGAGACGGTTCGGAGATGGTCCTGAAAGTGGCACTGGTCAAACTCATTCGTTACCCCGTTTGGGTGCCCCGTTCCAAGCCAAGGTTCCGCCTTTGATACGCTGTTGCCGAAGAATTCACTAAACAGGCATTGACGGGCGGCGAGACCGGAGCTACTCTGAGCGCATCTTAGTCAGGGGCGCATCCTCGAGCAAACATTTGGTATGGACGACCAACACGGGCTATGCGGCGCATCGAGCCAACTCTCGAACGCCTGCTGAGAGTCCGGGCCTTGCGCTCATCGAGTCCAATCAACAAAATTCAGCATCGAAATCACATCGCTGCAGTTTGGCAGCGTTGGGAGGTATTTTCACAGCTTGACAAAAAAAGCGCTCGACATCACGCCGAATCTTGAGTCTCTGTTCGGGACCCGCGACGAAAACCTCAGGCTCATGGAAGATATGCTCCATGTGCGCATCGATATGAAATCGGATGCTGTGATGGTGGAAGGCTCGGCGGAGGGCATTGCGCGCGTGGAACGCATCTTTGCGGACTACGAGGGGCTGCGGAAGGTGGGCGTAAGCCTGCAGAACGGCGAGCTGCACGGGATGCTGCGGCTGGTGGTGTGCGATCCGGCGGTGTCGTTGCGGAGCCTGGCGGAGACGGGCAAACAGCGCTCGGCGGGGATCAAGCGGATGGTGCAGCCGCGTTCGCTGAACCAGCGGCTGTATGTCGAGGCAATCGAACAACTGGACATGGTCTTCGGGGTGGGTCCTGCGGGAACGGGCAAGACCTATCTGGCGGTGGCCATGGCGGTGTCGGCGTTGCAGGCCAAGAAGGTGAGCCGGATCGTGCTGGTGAGGCCGGCGGTAGAGGCCGGAGAGCGGCTGGGGTTTCTGCCGGGGAGCCTGCAGGAGAAGGTCGACCCTTACCTGCGGCCGTTGTACGACGCGCTCTATGACCTGCTCGAGCCGGAGCGCGTGGACAAGATGCTGGAGAAGAACGTGATCGAGGTGGCTCCGCTTGCGTTTATGCGTGGGCGCACTCTGAACGACTCCTTCGTGATCATGGACGAGGCGCAGAACACGACGAGCGAGCAGATGAAGATGTTCCTGACGCGGCTGGGCAATAATTCGAAGGCCGTGATTACCGGGGACGTCACGCAGATCGACCTGCCCAACCCGCGGAAGTCGGGGCTAATTGAGGCGATGGCGGTGCTGGATGGCGTGGACGGGCTCCGCTTCGTGCACTTTGAAGCCGGCGATGTGGTGCGGCACCAGCTTGTGCAGCGCGTGATTCAGGCATATGACAACTTCGGCCGTGCACAGCAGGAGCTGCCGCTGCGGCTCTCCGAGGGCGAAGGACAGACCGCTCCGAAACCTCAGTAGGGGCGGCAATTGCGATAGGATCAAAAGGAGGGCCTAGTGTCCTCCTTTGCTTTTCGCGGCGGTGTCGCCTATAGGCTGCCCAATCCCCCATGATCCTGATCGAACCTGCGATAGAGAAGAAATTTGGGCGCTCCAGCTTGAAGAAGCGGGAGATCGGGGACTTTCTCGCGCAGGCGGTTGCGGCGGCAGAACTCTCAGGCACGGTTTCGGTTCTGCTCACTGGTGACGAGAAGATTCGCCGGCTGAACCGGGAGTTTCGGCACAAAGACAAGGCGACGGACGTGCTGTCGTTTCCAGCCGCCGATTCGGCTGGGCGTGCAAGGCTGGCGGGAGACGTCGCGATTTCGGTGGAGACAGCGGCGCGCGAGGCGGAGAAGCGGGAGCATCCGCTGGCGCTCGAACTGAAGATATTGCTGCTGCATGGGGTACTGCACCTGGCGGGATGGGATCACGAGGCGGATGTGGGTGAGATGGCTCGGAAGGAAGAGATGTTGCGGAGAAGGCTGGGGCTCGCGCAAGGATTGATCGGGCGAGCGCAGAGCACAAAGCACAGAGCTCAGGTTCCCACCCTTCGCTTCGCGAAGGATGGGGCACCCAGGTCAGTGCCAGCTCAGCCCCACGTCCGAAAATCCAGACGTGGAACACCCAGAGTTGTGAAAGGTGCGAAGCGATGAGCTGGGCAGCGGGGATTTTGATTGCCATTCTGCTGGTGGTGCTCACGCTGGCGTCGTATGTGGACCGGCTGTACTCGGAGATGGGAAAGTTTCTGTCGCGCGAGTTCCAGGAAAATATCGACGCATGGGAGCATCACGTTGAGCCGAAGCTTCACCTGGGGCGCGATCACATTCGGCTATCGGCAGCGATTCTGGCGCAGCTTTCGCTCGCGTGCCTGACGCTTTTGTTCGGCATGCTGCTGTTTGCCCAGACGTCGGCTCACGACCGGCCAACGGTGGCGGAGATTGCCCAGGCGGTGCTGGGCGTGGTGCTGGTGATCCTGATCTTCAACCAACTGCTGCCCTTCGTGTTTTTCACGCGGACGCGGGGGCTGTGGATGATCCGGTTGAGACGGCCTCTCGCCCTGATGTTCTACCTGGTGATGCCGATTACGGTGTTTCTGGGTTTCCTGCTGTCGATTGCGGCGCTGGCGGAGTCGGCTCCTCGCACGGAAGAGGAGACAACGTTTGAAGCCGTGGACAAGTTGATTGAAGCAGGCGAGGAAGAAGGAATTCTCGAGGAGAGCGATCGCGAGCTGGTGCGCTCGGCGGTCGAGTTCGGTGACAAAGTGGCGCGCGAGGTGATGACGCCCCGGCCTGAGATCTTTGCCGTTCCGGGATCGAAGACACTCGAAGAGTTTCTGCAGATGATCGAGAGCCAGCCGTACTCGCGGGTGCCCGTATATGAGGGCACGCTCGATCACGTGACGGGCATCGTATTCGCGCATGACCTGCTGCGCATCCGCGACGAGGATGCGCGGACGCAGACTGTCGCAAGCATTCAGCATTCTGCGGCATTTGTGCCGGAGACGAAGAAGGTGAACGAACTGCTGCGCGAGATGCAGCGCGAGAAGCAGCATATGCGGATCGTCATCGACGAGTATGGCGGCGTGGCCGGCCTGGTGACGATCGAAGATCTCCTCGAAGAGATTGTGGGCTCGATTACCGATGAGCACGAAAACGAGGACGAATCCGTCGTGCACGAACCCGACGGGTCATGGATCGTGCCGGGGAATCTTGAGATCGAGCGGGTAGAAGATCTGTTGGACGGAGAAGCGGAGATACCGGAAGACTCGGAGGCGACAACGGTGGCGGGTTTGGTCAGCGAAGCCGCGGGGCGTATTCCTCAGGCGGGCGAGGTGGTCGAACAGTATGGAATGCGTTTTGAGGTTCTCGCCTCGACCGACCGGCGCATCGAGCGGCTCCACGTTTCTCGCGTAACAAGCGAGACGGGAGGAGGATGACATGCGATCGGGATTCGTTTCGGGCTTTGTTTCGATTGTGGGCCGCCCCAATGCGGGAAAATCCACGCTGTTGAATGCGCTGATCGGCGAGAAGGTCGCGATTGTCACAGCCAAGCCGCAAACCACGCAGACACGGATTCACGGCGTTCTGGAAGTGCCGGCGCGGAAGGGGAAGCATCCTGCGGCGCAGATAGTGTTTGTCGATACGCCGGGTGTGCATAAACCGGGCTCCGCCCTCGACAAGCGGATGATGCGGGAGGTCCACGCTGCGCTCGAGGGACGCGACGCCGTCATGCTGATGGTTGATGCAACACGACGGCTTGATCTGCCTGAAGTTCATACTGACGAAGAAGAGAAAACGGGTCAGCGCGCAAACAAGGCTGAGAGTGAAGACGTTTTCGTTTTCAAGCTGATCCGCAAGCTTACATGCCCTGTCTTTCTGCTCATCAACAAGATTGATCTGGTTGACCGCAAGAAGCTCCTGCCGCTCATTCAGCAGCTTTCTTCGCTGCACTCATTCACGGAGGTATTTCCGATTTCTGCACGGAAAAAGGACGGACTCGATCTGCTGCTGGACAAGCTGGTCGCGGTTCTGCCTGAAGGAGAGCGATATTTTCCTAAAGACCAATTCACGGACCAGCCGGAGCGCTTTCTGGTCGCGGAACTCATCCGCGAGAGGATCCTGATCGAAACCGGCGAAGAGGTTCCGTACGCTTCAGCCGTGGTCGTAGAGCGCTTTGAAGAGCCAAGGTCACTACCCAAAGGCAAGAAGCCGCGACCGGACGCCAAGCCGCCACTCACGCGGATTTCCGCCGTCATCTACTGCGAGCGTGACGGACAGAAGGCGATCCTGATTGGCAAAGGCGGCAGCAAGCTGAAGGCCATCGGCACTTCTGCGCGCAAAGAGATCGAGTCGCTGCTGGGGACGAAGGTTTTCCTGGAGTTGCACGTGATCGTCAAGGACAAGTGGCGCGAGTCGCGGGGATTTGTAGAGTCGCTGGATTGGCGAAGGCAATTGGAAGAGATGAGCACAGAGCGCAGAGCTCAGAGCACAGAAGACGGCGAGTGAAAGGATTGGTTTTTCACCGCGAAGACGCAAAGAAAGCCGAAAAGCAGGTCCTTCGACTTCGCACGCTACCCCACCCCACCGCGCCAACCCCAAGCGCGTTGGGGAACCCCGGTACGCGTTCTCCGCTCAGGATGACATCGGTTTACATCTGTAAGGGCTACGAACGACCAGGATGGCACCAATTTGTGCCTGTAGCGGATACGAATATGCCAAGAAGGATCATTCCCGAACGCTGATGCCGAGCGTGCGCATTTTCCGGTAAAGGTGGCTGCGTTCCAGCCCCAGCGTTTCGGCCGCCCGGCTGATGTTTCCATGAGACTCATCGATCTTCTTAAGAATGTATTCGCGTTCGTAGGCCTCTCGCGCCTGCTGCAACGTGCTGAATTCCTCGCTGCGCCTGCTTCCCGTGCGATGGACGAGCATGGGGAGATGCCTTCGCTCGATGCGATGGGCCTGCGGATTCAGGATCAGTACTCTCTCCAATACATTCTTGAGCTCGCGGACATTTCCGGGCCAGGGATAGTGCTTTAGCAGATCGAGTGCGTCCTCGCCGATCTCCACACGCGGCCGTCCATACTCGCGGCCAAAGATGCGCAAAAACTCACGGGTGAGAGAGGGAATATCTTCCTTACGCTCGCGGAGAGGTGGCACGAAAAAAGGGATCACGTTGAGCCGGTAGAAAAGGTCTTCGCGAAAATTTCCTTTGGCTGTTTCGTCCTCGAGGTTCTTGTTGGTTGCGGCAATGACGCGGGCATCCACACTGATCGGGTGCGATGCGCCCACCGGTACGAAGCTCTGTTCATCGAGAGCGCGCAGAACCTTGGCTTGAGTCTTGAGGCTCATATCACCCACTTCATCCAGAAACAGCGTTCCACCATTTGCCCGCTCAAAGGTGCCGCGTTTCTCCGCCGGGCCGCCGGGGATGGCGCTGTTTCGGTAGCCAAATAACTCGCTTTCGATGAAGTCCTCAGGAATTGCCGCGCAGTTCAACTCAATGAATACGCGGTCACGACGCGGACTCTCAGCATGGATCGCCCGCGCGATCAGCTCTTTGCCGCAACCGGATTCCCCAAAGATGAGCACCCTGCCATTCGTCGGCGCCATCAGCTTGATCTGCTGGCGCAACGCCTTCGCCGGGACGCTTTCTCCGGTGATCGTGGTCTCAATCGATAGCTGCCGTTTGTACTCGAGGTTCTCGTTGCGCAAGCGCTTTGCCTCCACCGCGTTCTTCACTACGATGAGGGTGCGCTCAAGCAGCAAGGGCTTTTCAAGAAAATCGAACGCACCGAGCTTGGTGGCTCGGACCGCGGTTTCGATGGTCGCGTGGCCCGAGATGACAATGACTTCTGGTTTGTCCTCTGTCTCTAGTGAGCGAAGGTCCCCGAGGACATCCAGACCATCGCGGTCCGGAAGCCAGATATCAAGAAGCAGAATGTCATACGGTGTGTCACGCAAGAGAAGGACTGCCTCACTACCGCTGGCAGTGCTCGACACCGCGTAGCCTTCCTCTCTCAGAATCTCCTCGAGTGATTCGCGGATTTCCGTTTCATCGTCCACGATGAGGATGCGGTTCATTCGCTCGCGTCCGTGTTAAGCGAGATCGCGGAATCCGTCTTATGGCCGTTCGTCGCGCTGCCGTTTTCAGCCAGCGGCAATTCGAGGATGAAGCGCGCTCCCGCGGGCGAATTGTTTTCGGCGCGAATCGCGCCATGGTGTTCCTGAACGATCTTTGCGGCAATGGCGAGGCCGAGGCCCGTTCCGCGCTGCTTGGTAGATACGTAGGGAAGAAACAGCCGTTCGCGCATTTCATCGGTAAGCCCGTGGCCGGTGTCGGCCAGCACCAGCTCTGCCATTCCGTGATTTTCGCTGAGGCACGTTTCGATGGACAGCACACGCAAAAGGCTGTTCTGCATGGCTTCGGCCGCATTGTCGATGAGATTGGCCAGAGCCCGCTTGAGCGCCTGAGAGTCGGCCATCACCGGCGGCAGATCGCGAGTCAGCCGCTGTTCGATGCGAATGTTGTCGAGACGTCCATGAAAAAGCATCACGGCGCTTTCGACGATAACGTTCAAGTCAGCCGGCTTTGGCTGCGCTGCGGGGAACTGGGCGAGCACCGCGAACTGATCGACGAGCGTGCTCATCGATTCCACCGAGGAAAGAATCACGTCGACACAGCGGCGGATCACACCGGGCGACTCGGGGAGGTTGCGATCCATGTGGCGGCGGATGCGTTCTGCGGACAACGCGATGGGCGTCAGGGGATTTTTTATCTCATGCGCGACCCGCTGTGCGACTTCCTTCCAGGCGAGTTGACGTTGCGCGCGCAGAAAATCCGTCACGTCCTCGATAACCAGGATCGAGCCACGTTTGTTGGCCCCCAGGTCGAGCACGGAGATGGTGGCAGTCAGGCTTAGCCTGCCTGCAGAAGTGGGCATCTCAAATTCGGTTGCGGCGATCCCCATACGCTGCGCGCGACGCTCGAGGAGGGTGAGCTGGGCCGCGACATCCGCTGCGAATACCGACGCCAGCTGACTGCCCGTCAGATGTCGTGGCTGGTGAGGCGTAACAAGGTTGAGAAAAGCGCGGTTGGCCTGCAGAATCGAACGCTCGGAATCAAGCGTGACGACGGCGCTCGGAATGGTCTCGAGAATCGTTTCCAATTCTTTGCGGCGGGCTTCCAAGGTGAGATTGGCGGCGGACAACTGGCTGGCCGAGGTTTCGGCGCGACTGCGGCTCTGCTCTAGATCGGATGCCATGTGATTGAAGGATCGAACCAACTCGCCCAGCTCCTCGGTCGCGGAGACAGTGACCCGCTGATCATACTGGCCCTCTGCAATTTCGTTCATCGCGTCGGCAAGGGCTTCCACGGGCCGCGTAATCTGCTTGGATAAATAGAGAGCCAGCCAGCTGCTGGCGAAGAAGATCAGAGCAGTAAGTAGCAGTAAAAGTAGCAAATAAGTGCTGCGGATGCTCCGGCGTTCGCGATAGAGGGTCCAATACTGCGTGGTCTCATTGCGGATCTGGGCCACCGTCGAACTGAGACCGGCGGGCATGGGAAGGCCGACCACGACGAGCCCGCCGTCTCCAATGGTGGCGTCGCCAACTGCATATTGGTTATCTCCCACGGTGAGGACCGGTTCGTCGGTGCGTTGTGCCGCCTTGAGCGCCGCGGTAGTGAAATCCGGAAAGGCACTACTTTTCTCCCCCTCGTTGTCATCAAGCCAGGCGTGAACCACGGGGGGTTGCGAGCTTTGGGGTAACTGGTATTGCGCTACCGGAAAACCATCTCTGTAGACGACCGCGAAACCTCCCTGCAGGGTAATGCGGTGCGTGCGTATCTCATCGAGCAGCCGGGGACGATCGGCGTTCTCGTAATGCTCGGTAAACGAAGGAGAGCGGGCGAGCGATTCGGCCTCGGCGCGCGCGTTCAGGCTCACGTAGTGGGCAAGTTCGACGGCGATGCGCGTTGAGTTGTCGCGCAGCTCAGCCACGGGCTGCGTGAACCAGCGATCGATGGAACGGTTCATGAGCCCGAAGCTGAAGAGGAACATGAATAGCGCCGGCGCGAAAGAGAGAAGCAATGCGCCAATCAGCATGCGGGAGCGCAACCGAGAGCCGAGGACGCGGCTGCGTTGATCGGCAAGAAGCTTGAGGATGTTGCGCAGAAGAAGAATGAGCAGCATCACAAAGAGTAGAAAGACGATGACTGAGAGGGCGGTAAATAGAAATATCTGCCCGGTCGAGACAGGGTGTAGGAAGCTGAGCTTGAAGGCATTCAACGCGCTGAGCAGCAGAACAAGCAGAAGGGTTGCCGCAGCCAGCGCCACGACCGTCGCACGGCGGTGTTTTGATTCGACCAAAAAGTACTCCTGCGGAAAGATTATAGGCCGGGATGAGCGGCCGCTTCGCGAGGGAATCTGGGCTTTGAGGGCCTAAATGTGGCATGATGGTGCCGTTATGAAATTCAACCGGGTTTCTGCCTCGATTCTTCCCTTCGTCCTGGCAAGTTTGCTGCTTGCCGGTGGTTGCAAGAAACAATCTCAACCGGCAACCAGTGAGACTCCGCAGGCGGCTCCGGCTCCTGCGGATTCGTCAGCGGCTGCGTCCCCGGCCCCAGCGCCGTCCAGTGCTGCAGGGCCGGCCAGTTCGGCTGCACCGGCCCCGGCCCCGCCTTCGACCCCTGACGCATCAGCAGCGCCTGAGCCGGGTGCTGCAACGACTGAGGCCGGACCTCCTCCTCCGCCACCACCTCCGCCGGTGGTTGTAATTCCAGCGGGGACACATATCGCGGTCACGATCAGCCAGGATCTTGGGTCGAAGATCAGCCAGGAGGGCCAGACCTTCTCGGCGGTGGTCGCGACTCCCGTACGCGTGGGCGGTGTGACAGTGATTCGCGCCGGCGCGTCGGCGACAGGTACGGTGATCGATGCCAAGGCTCTGGGCCGCTTCAAAGGGGGCGCGGAACTGGGTCTGCGGCTGGATACGGTGCGGGCCAGTGGTGCGACCTACCAGGTTGCCTCAAGCACGATCACGCGGACGGAAGCGGGGAAGGGCAAGCGTACCGCGGGCTTTATCGGCGGTGGTGCTGGCGGCGGCGCGCTTATCGGCGGATTGGCCGGTGGCGGAAAGGGTGCGCTCATCGGCGGGCTGATTGGCGCAGGTGCCGGAACTGTCGGCGCCGGCTTTACGGGCAAGAAGGACATTGTAATTCCAGCCGAGACGACGTTGACCTTCAGGCTGGAGCGCGCGGTCCACGTGACCCAGTCACAATAAGGCAATTTTCAGTGGATAATGCGTGGCTCCTGCTTGGTTCTGGAGCCACGTGTTTTTGTTGCAGAATTTAGGAGAACAGGTCTACACGAGTAAATCTCGGACCGGTGTCCACGGCTTTTTCTGGGAGGTGGCGACGGGTTCGCAGGTGAGGGTACCCCTGTAGGTGTTCACGCCGTCGCGGATACCGTCGTCCTGGAGGATGGCGGCCTTCGCTCCGTGTTGGGCCAGCTTCAGCACGTAGGGGAAGGTGGCATTGGTGAGGGCGTGGGTGGAGGTGTAGGGAACGGCGGCCGGCATGTTCGTAACACAGTAGTGGACAACGCCGTTGACGAGGTAGGAGGGGTCACTGTGGGTGGTGGGGCGGGCGGTCTCGACGCATCCGCCCTGGTCGATGGCAACATCGACGATCACCGCTCCGCGCTTCATGTGGAAGACCATATCTTTGGTGACGATCTTGGGGGCCGCTGCTCCGGGAATGAGGACTCCGCCGATCACGAGGTCGGCTTCCTGCGTGGCTCGGGCGACGTTGTAGGAGTTTGAGACGAGGGTGAAGAGCTTGCCGTTGAAGATGTCGTCAAGCTCGCGGAGGCGGTTCAGGTTCAGGTCGACGATGGTGACCTTAGCGCCCATGCCAACCGCGATTTTCGCGGCGTTGGTGCCGACGATGCCGCCGCCGATGATGCAGACGTTGGCCGGGGGCACCCCGGGTACTCCGCCGAGGAGGACACCGCGGCCGCCGCACTCCATCTCCAGGTAGGAGGCACCGACCTGGACGGACATGCGTCCGGCGACTTCGGACATGGGGGTCAGCAGGGGCAGGGTTCCGGCGCGGTCACGGATGGTCTCATAGGCGATCCCGATGACCTTCTTGTCCAGGAGCGCCTGGGTCAGATCGGGGAGCGGAGCGAGGTGGAGGTAGGTGAAGAGCACCAGGCCCTCGCGGAAGAAGGCGTATTCCTTCTCGACCGGTTCCTTGACCTTGACGATCATGTCGGCCAGGCCCCAGACGTTGTGGGCTGAGCCGACAATCTCGGCTCCGGCGGCCTGATATTCGTCGTCGGTGAGGGCGGAGATCTCTCCGGCGCGGGTCTCGAGGAGGACTTTGTGTCCGGCTTCGGTTAGGGACTTGACTCCGGCGGGGGTGATGCCGACGCGGCTTTCGTGGTCTTTGACTTCCTTCGGAACTCCGATGATCATGCCTGCGACCTCAGCGACTTTCCATCCTAACTCAGTTGGCCGCGGAGTGAGGAAGGAGAGAGTTTAAGACTGTGACGCAGTGGGGGTACCCCTGGGTACCCCCTCCCCCCTCAACATGGGGCGATTTTGAGACTGGTTGATTCTAAAGCGCTTTCGCGACACGCCTGTCACGGGCTATGTGCAAGTCTCAGAAAACAAGGAATCTACGAGTACCTCATAGAAAACAGTCGAGTTACGTCTGATCGTTGAAACCAAAGGCTTTATCAGTCAATCAATGATTCTAAGGAGCTAATCGTTGCAAAGAAAAGGGGCCCGGTTGCAAGCGCGACCGGGCCCTCGTCTCCTGGTTCAATCATAGCGAAATGGGCGAAATTCTCGGCCAAGTTTTTGCTTTCTGATTCTTATCAGGCAGGTCTCCGACAACCTGCTCCAGGTGGAAGAAGGCTCACTTTATCCGGCCCTGCAACGAATGCTGAAGGAAGGATGGCTGGAGTCGGAGAGCGGAATTTCCGCTAAAGGACGCCCGACACGGATCTATCGACTCACCGAGGTAGGCATTCAGCACCTTGAACGAGAAGTGTCCAGCTTCGAAAAAGATGTTTGACGGAATCTTCCGCGTGCTCACCGTTGCCAAAGTGCAAGAGGTCTCAAAATGAAATGGTTCAGACAGCTTTTCTCGCGCGGCCGCGGCTATGACGACCTTTCGGTTTCGATCAGAGAGCACCTCGAGGAGAAGATCGAGGAACTGATGGAAGAGGGCAAGTCTCGCGAGGATGCGGAGGGGGCCACGAGGCGGGAATTTGGCAATTTGGCGCTGGTCGAGGAGCGCAGCCGCGAGGTGTGGCAATGGCCAATGCTTGATTCCGTCCTGACCGACCTGAAGCTCCTCTTCCGTCGTCTGAGAAAATCGCCTGGCTTCGCCGTCACCGTGCTCCTTACACTGGCCATCGGCATCGGCGCCAATACCGCAGTCTTCAGCGTCGTCAACAGCGTACTTTTGCAACCGCTTCCCTATCCGGGTGCCGACCAGCTTGTCTCCCTACGGCTGAACGCCCCAGGTGCAGCCGGTCTCGCCGACTTCCAGAACGTCTGCCCCTCTCCGCCTCGATGTACTTCACCTTCAGCGAGAGCAACCGCACCTTTCAATCGCTGGGAACGTGGACATCCCAGAAGGCCAACGTCACCGGTCTGGTAAGTACTCTAATTCGTAAATACGATGACGTATAATTACGTGGATCGAGCGACATAAGCCCGCTAGGCTTGTGCCTGGAGGAACATCTCTTGCCAAGGCCAAGCCCATTTCCTATCGTTCTCACTCG
>Ga0210386_10000062_pt1 | contig 77085 bp, 70 predicted proteins | sample IncBWH32OmetaG_FD_160091 | JGI IMG/M metagenome (GOLD analysis project Ga0210386, IMG submission 160091) | Forest soil microbial communities from Barre Woods Harvard Forest LTER site, Petersham, Massachusetts, United States - Inc-BW-H-32-O ...
GATCTCATCGTGCTCGCCGCCTATGTCGCGCTGGTCACCACGCAAACGCTCGGCATCGGGCCGCTGACGGCGCTGATCGTCGTCGTGCCGGTCATGGCGCTGATCGGCTACGCGCTGCAATGGTTCGTGCTCAACCGCACGCTTGGCGACGATCTGCTGCCGCCGCTCCTCGTCACGTTCGGCCTTTCGGTCATCATTCAGAACGGCTTGCTGACGCTGTTCACCGCCGACAGCGTCAAATTGCAGGCCGGTGACATCGAAGTGGCGACGATCCGGCTCACCGACGGCATTTATGTCGGCGTGTTGCCGCTCCTGCAATTCGCCGTCGCGGTCGCGGTGATCGCGGGCCTGCAATTCATCTTTTATCGCACCGCGCTCGGTCGCGCCTTTCGCGCCACCGCCGACAATCCCGAAGTGGCGCAGCTCATGGGCCTCGACAATCGCCGCGTCTTTGCGCTCGCCATGGCGCTTTCGCTAGCGGTCGTTGCCATCGCCGGTGTATTTCTCGCGGTGCGGGCCAATTTCGATCCCTCGCAAGGCCCGGCGCGGCTGATCTTCGGCTTCGAGGCGGTGATCATCGGCGGGCTCGGCAGTCTCTGGGGCACGCTGGCCGGCGGGCTTATCCTCGGCCTCGCGCAAGCGATCGGTGCGCATCTCAATCCCGGCTGGCAGATTCTCGCCGGCCACATCGCGTTTCTCGTGGTGCTCGCAGTGCGGCCGCAGGGCCTGTTCCCCAAGGTGCGCACATGAGCACGGCGATGAGCGCGGCCAAAAGCGTGCGCCAAAACGTCCGTGTCGTCTTCGGCGACCGCTCAAGCCATATCGGCCTGGCGCTATGCGCACTCATCGTCGTTGCGCTCGCGGCGGCGCCGCTCTGGGGCGGCCGCGATGATTTGCAGCTGCTGTCGGAAATGTTCGCCTATGTGGCGTTGGCGAGCTTGTGGAATCTCCTGGCCGGCTATGCCGGCCTCGTCTCCGTCGGCCAGCAGGCCTATGTCGGGCTCGGCGCCTATTTGCTCTTTGCTTTCGCGATCCTCGCCGGCATTTCCCCGCTGTGGGCGATCCCGCTCGCAGGTATCGTCGCCGGGGTCGTCGCGATCCCGGTCGCCGGCCTGGTGTTCCGCCTCCGCGGACATTATTTCGCGATCGGCACTTGGATCGTCGCCGAAGTATTCCGTCTCACGGCCTCGCAGATCTCGGTGCTCGGCGGCGGTTCGGGCACGAGCTTGCCGGCATCCATGGTGATCGCGATTGCGCCGACACGGCAGCTCCGCGATTTCGTCGAATATTGGATCGCGCTGGCGTTGGTGATCGCGATCCTGACCGCCATCGTGCTGTTGCTGCGCTCGCGCTACGGGCTCGCGCTCAAAGCCATCCGCGACAGCGAAATCGCGGCACGCTGCAGCGGCATCGATGTCACCCGCACCAAACTCTTGGTCTATATCGTCACCGCCTGCGGCACCGCCATGGTCGGCGCGCTGATTTTCCTGCAGAAGCTGCGCATCTCGCCGGATGCCGCTTTCAGCGTCAACGACTGGACCGCCTTCGTCATTTTCATCACCGTGATCGGCGGCATCGGCCGCATCGAGGGGCCGATCGTGGGCACGATCGTGTTTTTCCTGCTGCGCCAGACGCTCGCCGATCTCGGCACGCTCTATCTGATGATGCTCGGCCTGGTGGCGATCCTGATCATGCTCGCGGCGCCGAAGGGCATTTGGGGGCTCGTGGTCGCGCGGTTCGGCTTCTCGGTTTTTCCGCTTGAACGCAAGGTGGTATTTGAGGAACTTAGCCCCGCGCGGGAGTAACCCGCGGGACGCCGGTACAGGTACAGGGAGAAACGGACCAATGGCGAACAAAATCATCATCAGCTGTGCGATTACCGGCTCGATCCATACGCCGACCATGTCGGACGCGCTGCCGATCACGCCCGATCAGATCGCGGAACAGGCGATCGATGCCGCCAAGGCGGGCGCCGCCATCCTGCATCTGCACGCGCGTGACCCCAAGGACGGCCGGCCGTCGTCGGACGCCAACGTCTTCATGCAATTCCTGCCGCGCATCAAGCAGGCGACCGACGCGGTGGTGAACATCACCACCGGCGGTGCGGTCACCATGACCGTCGATCAGCGCATCTCGGCGGCGAATACGCTGTCGCCGGAAATGTGCTCAATGAATATGGGTTCGATGAATTTCGCGCTCTACCCGATGGCGAAGCGCTACAAGAACTGGAAATACGATTGGGAGGAGAGCTATCTGCTCAATTCCGACGGCTATATCTTTCCCAATACGTTTCGCGACATCGAGAAGGTCTACAAGACGCTCGGCGAAGGCCACGGCGTGAAGTTCGAGCACGAATGCTACGATACCGGACACCTGTATAATCTCGCGCATCTGGTCGATCGCGGCATGTTCAAGCCGCCGATCTTCCTGCAGCTCATCTTCGGCATTCTCGGCGGCATCGGCCCCGATCTCGACAATCTCCTGTTCATGAAGCGCACGGCCGACAAATTGTTCGGCAAGGACTATCAATGGTCGGTGCTGGCCGGCGGGCGGCATCAGATGAATTTCTGCACCGCGGCGGCGATGATGGGCGGCAATGTACGCGTCGGTCTTGAGGACTCGCTCTATATCGGGCCTGGCAAGCTTGCCAAGAGCAATGCCGAGCAAGTCACCAAGATTCGTCGCATCGTCGAAGATCTCGGCTTCGAGGTGGCGACGCCCGCCGAAGCACGCGCGACCTTGGGATTGAAGGGCGCCGATCGCGTGAAGTTTTGAGCGCCAGCATGTTGCGCTGGCGTCGCACTACCTTCCGCTCATTCCCGCGCAAGCGGGAATCCAAGAGCTGGGTCCCCGCCTTCGCGGGGACGAGCGGATAGGAGCAGGCGTCATGAACGTCATCGATCTGAAAAATCGGACGGCGATCGTTACCGGCGGCGCGCGCGGCATCGGTTACTCCATTGCGCAAAGACTGCTCGGCTCCGGCGCCGCCGTCGCTCTGTGGGATATGGATGCTGCGGCGCTGGAGAAAGCCGCAGCGGCGTTGAAAAGCAGTGGCCGCGTTTTCACGGCCGCTGTCGACGTGACCGACGAAGCTTCGATCGCACGCGCGACCGACACGCTCATCGGCGACAGCGGCAAGATCGACATCCTCGTGAACAATGCAGGCATCACCGGCGGCAACGCGCCGACCTGGGAGCTCAAGCCCGACGTGTGGCGGCGCGTGGTCGAGGTCAATCTCGTCGCGCCTTATCTGACTTGCCGCGCCATCGTCCCGCATATGATTGCAGGCGGCTATGGCCGCATCGTCAATATCGCCTCCATTGCCGGCAAGGAGGGCAATCCGAACGCGTCGCACTATTCGGCGTCGAAAGCCGGGCTCATCGGGCTGACCAAATCGCTCGCCAAGGAACTCGCGGCCAAAGGCGTGCTGGTCAATTGCGTGACGCCGGCGGCGGCCAAGACCGATCTGTTCGATCAGATGACGCCGGCGCAGATCGATTACATGTTGTCGAAAATCCCGATGAACCGTTTCGTCACGGTCGACGAAATCGCCGCGCTGGTGGCCTGGCTCGCGTCGGAGGATTGTTCGTTCTCGACCGGCGCCGTGTTTGATATTTCCGGTGGCCGGGCGGTGTATTGAAGTTGTTTGCTGGTTTGCCGAGTCGTAGCTCGCGGCGGCTCGCGCGGCCCGCCTTCGCGGCGTTTCGGCGCGGCAGCCTTCACGCGCTGCGCGAGAAGGCTGGTGGGCGGTACAGGGATCGAACCTGTGACCCCTTCCATGTCAAGGAAGTGCTCTTCCGCTGAGCTAACCGCCCGGTCCAGGAAATGAGAGCAGGGGTTTACCTGTGTGCCGCCCGCGGGGTCAAGCCCGCGGGCGGCACGTCGATCAGGATATCGCCGAATAGCTTAAGAATTCCGCCGACTTAACCGGCAAGACGGCCGGTTGCTTCGGACTCAGCTCTTCTTGGGAGCCGCGGGAGCCGCCGGCGCGGCCGGTGGAACCACGTCCGATACGCACTTCTTGGTGAAGCTTGTGGCGGCGGCGCCGTGAAGCTTCGCGGCGGTGGCGGCGTCCTTGCAGCATTTCGTTGCCGAACTCTTCAGCGCCGCGCCATGCAAGTTCTTCGGGCCGATCGTGCTTTGACAGGTAGCGCCTGCGGCATCGGCCGGGCCGCTCCCGGCAGCGGCGGCAGCCGGGGCCGGAGCCGCCGGGGCGGGGGCCGGCGTCGTGGTCTGTGCAAATGCGGCACCCGCGATGCACAGGGAAGCAGCAATGATTGCGATCGTCTTCATGTGTCACTCCAGAGATGATTTGAGGTCCTAAAAGATGGTGGGGTCTCACGCTCCGGCAGTTACAGTTACAACGCGTTTACGTCCGATGCAGTTCAAGTGCGGTGCGATTGCAGCGTGCCGTTCGGGCTCGCTTTGTCGACCAGTTCAGGCAAATATTGCGCCAAGATCTTGAGCGTGGCGTCGACCGGCAGACCGAGCTGCCGGGCGAAATCCTGAACCTGACTATTGCCGAGGACCGCCTTCAACTGATCCTCGGTGATCGGCATGTTGCCGCCGTTGCCGAGCCATGACTGCACCTGCGGCCCGAGCCCGCCCTTTTCCAGAGCGGCGACCAGGCCGTTGATGTCGTGATATTGCGTTTTCTCGAGAACGGCATTGATCAGTGCCGGCACCGCAGCCGATTGCAGCGAACTCAAAACGCCCGAAAGCGTGCCGCCCAAATTGAGATTGCTGAATAGACCCATGGCAATGCCCCTCCGTGCAATAAAACGACGCCGCCCCGGCGTCTTCGTTAAAAGACGTCAGGGCAGCCTAATCGAAGCTTGCCGTCCGCACCAGTGGCGCAGAACAGCGATGGTCTGAAACGGGATTACTTGTGCAGAAGATCGGCCGGCACCTTGCCGCCATTCTCCGCGAGCTTCTGCATCACCTGCGCATGCAGCCAGACATTCATCTTGGCTGAATCATTGGTGTCACCGGTATAATGCAGCTCCTTCGCCAATTCCTTGCGCGCGGTGAGGCTCGAATCGAGGTTGAGCAGCTTCATCAGATCGACAATCGAGTGACGCCAATCGAGCTTCTCTTTGTTCTGCGCGGCGAGCTTGGTCAGCGCGGCGTCGACATCGACCGAGCCGGCCGGCTGTTTCGGCGGCATCACGCCGCCTCCCGCTGCCGGCGATGACGGCGCCGGCGCGGCCTGCGCCGAACCTACGCCGGCGTGATGGAAAATCGCCGACACGATGCTTCCGAGTATGCTCATGGACGCCTCCTCTTACGGCTGCCCGGGTTCGCCGGTATTATCTTCCGGCACACGGACAGGCTGATGATCGCGATAGCAGGTTATCAACGCAGTGACGAAGGCGCGGTGACAGCCGCTTCCTGCATCATTCTCTTCAATTCGTCCGTTCCCGCTTAACGGGCTCACGCCTCGACGGATTCGCGCGCCAATAGCCCGAAGCCTGCAAATACGACGAGCGCGAGCGAGATCAAAACATTATAGCCCGCGAGCGAGATGCCAAGAAAGCGGAAGGCTGCTTCATCGCAGCGCGGAACATGGATCGTCTGCAGCTGGCTCAAGAGCCCGCCGCCGGATTTGAAATCGGTCGCCGGCCCAGTGCAATCCGGCGGGCCCGGCCACCAGCGCCATTCGATACCGGCGTGATAGGTCGACAGCACGACATTGAACAGCACGATGCCGATGATGGCGACGAAGCCGACCATGACCAGCTTGCGCGGCGCGCCGACAAAAGCCGCGAGCGCCACCAGAAGCGAAAGCGGAATGACGACATGATAGGGGATGCGCTCCTCGAGGCAGAGCGGGCAGGGCTGATACTTCAAAACATATTGGAAGAACCAGGCGCCGCAGAGCGTGGCGAGCCCCACCGCAAAGACCGCGAGTGCAGCAGCCGCGGCCGGCTGGTCGTAAAGCCGATTGATCCAGGTTTGCTTCATCGCTTGGTTCTCGGGAGGCCCTTGAGCCGCGGCCCTTGAAATGTTCGGCCGCGCAAAAATGGTCCGCAATAGCCGCCGATGCTTTTGCTTATCCTTGGGGCGGAAGCAAGGCCAAGGACGAACAGGTTCACACAGACGTGAGGCGTCGGATGGACGCGGGCCGCGACCGACGATATAGAAAGCCGCTTAAGCCCGTGTGGCGGAACTGGTAGACGCACACGACTCAAAATCGTGCGCCGCAAGGCATGGGGGTTCGATTCCCTCCACGGGCACCAGCCTTCGCTGCTTCGCAGCTACGGCCGGCGAGCCAGCCTCGGGGTTGACGGCGAAGCAGCGAAGGCTGCCCGTCGTAGCCTGGAGGGCGAAGACGGGCTGGCGACGATGAAATACGTCTACTTGCTTCAAAGCATCAATTTTCCGAATGAAACTTATGCCGGCCTCACGGACGACTTACGCGCTAGATTCGGTGCGCATAATAAGCGGCGCTCGCATCACACGGACAAGTATAAGCCGTGGCGTTTGGTGACGTATATCGCATTTTCCGATCACCGAAAGGCGGTTGAATTTGATCGCTACCTGAAATCGGCGTCCGGCAGAGCTTTTGCGAACAAGCGGCTGCGTTAAGGTAACGAAATGCAGACGGCGAGCGTTCGGCAAGCAGATTAAACAAAGACAAAGTCATCCGAAATAATATTTCGGCGCTCCATCCATCGAGTGGAGATATTTATCGCTCTGATAGAACAGCGTCTCGGGAGCGCGCTGACACATAGTGGCTGACTCTTAAAGAACGCCAGAGCCGCACGTCAGCTAAAGGTGTTCCCTGGCGGGTCGAGCCCGTCCCATGCTTGCAGCTACTGACGCAATATGCGTGAGCCCCCTCCGCAAGGTGGAGAAGACGCATGGTATCAAATGTCGCCCGCAGGCGGTCAATGCCAGGCGTTTGCCGAATTTGCTGCTGTGCCGTGCCACCGGTGCGCTTGTCGAATTTGCGGGTTGATCGACTGCCGTTGTTGCCCAACTTGCTTCTTGATAGAGCGCGGCTGTTGTCCAAGTCGGCGGTCGAATGGTCGAGGTTGTTTGGCCGTTAAATCGTGATGGGGCCGCGCTAGCTTGCGTTAGGCACGGTTGGTAATTTCCGGCACGGTCGTAGCACTTCAATGTGCTGTCAGCCGCGACCGGAAGTGTATCGGTTTGAACCAATATCGGGACCGCTATGATCACCGGTAAAGCCGCGAACGCTCCCAAAAGCAGGAATTTGCTACGCGGTATCGAATTTGCCGTGTTAGCGGCAAACTTGATGACATTTTCGGCCGCATCTGAAACGGGCCGCCTCGCTCGCCGACTACTCATCGCACCCTACTCAAACCCCATGTCGCCCGTGCGAGACGCCAACCCACTGGGGCAAATCTAAATTTTTTCAATCCAAACTCCAACATTATGCAATTGAGCCTGTGGATAAACAAGCCGCCGCCGAAAGAGAGCGCCATACCCTACCCCCAAACAAATTTGGCGTCACCTATCCGCTGGAGTGCCGAGGGCTTGGCGCGAAAGAGGACTAGGTGCGAAAGAGGACTCGGCGCGGGAAAGCGGGCTTGGTTTCACAAGCGACCTTTCCGTCCGCCATTGGCCATGGCGGCTGGTACCAACGGTTGCTAACGCAATCGAAATTGGTGGCACGGTCGTGAAATAAGCTTTGGAATTCAATAGAACGGTGTGACGCGACAAGTGAATGAATGTGTTAAACTGCTGTAGTCCCTCGACGGGCACCGCACGATTTAAAATCTCCGGGATTCCATGAAATTCGCCCACTTCTCCCACATCTGGGCCAAGCCCGGAATGACGCCGCATGAGCGTTACGAGCAGCTCTGGCACGAGCTCAAATTGTGCGACGAGCTCGGCTTCGATCACTCGTTTTGCGTCGAGCATCATTTCCGTCCCGACGAGAGCTGGATGTCGTCGCCGAGCCTTTATGCGGTCGGCGCCGGGGCCCGCACCAAGCGCCTGCGCATCGGGCCGATGGGTTACATCGTGCCGCTCTATCATCCGCTGCGGCTGGCCGAAGAGATCGCCATTGTCGATCAGATGCTCGGCGGCCGCATGGAGCTTGGCCTCGTGCCCGGCATCAATCCGGACTATTTCCGTCCCTTCGGTCTGGACTATGGCCAACGCAAATCGCCGACGCTCGAATTCGTCGATTACCTGCGTGCGGCGTTCGGCGACAGCCAGCCGTTCTCATTTCACGGCCACGATTTTCACACCGATAACGCGCAGCTTGCGGTGCCGCCGGTGCAGCGCCCGCATCCGCCGCTGTGGATGATGAGCCGCGATCCGCAGACGCTCGAATTCTGCGCGGCAAACGGCATCAACCCGGGCTACTTTCTGGTTTATCCGCGCGCCGACGCGGCGCCGCGCTATCGCAAATTTCTGGCCGACTGGGCGGCAGCCGGGCATGCGAAGAAGCCCAACATCGCTTATTGCACTGTGGTCTATGTCGACGAGACCGACGACAAGGCAGTCGAGACCGCGCTCCATCGCGCCAGCCGCGCTTACGAAGGCTTTCTGAAACCGGCCAAGCCCGGCGAGACTTTTGAAGCACGCGCCGCCGAGCACGCCAAGATGTTCGTCGGCCGCGGCGAGCCGGGCGCGTCGGAGATCATGCAGCATCTGTTCGATGCCGATTATCTGTTGAAGAACGATCTGGTCTTTATCGGTTCACCGGACACCGTCGCCGCGAAAATCCGCGTCGCGGCGGAAGCCGGTATATTCAATGTGTTTCTCGGCGAGTTCAATTTCTCGGATCTGCCGGAGGAGGCGCTGCTGCGCTCGATCCGGCTGTTCGGCGAGAAAGTGATTCCGGCTCTGCGCGGGTATGAGCCGTTCTAGATGGCGATCGCGCCTACTGCCCCTTGGCCAATTCCGGCCGCGCCCGCAGCCGTGCGGCGTTGAGCACAGAGATGATGAACGCCACCACGGCGCCGCCGGCGAAGGGCAGCGCCGACCAGGTGTAAAGCTGTTCGACCGGAAGCCCGACGAACAGTGCGCCGAGGAACGGGCCGATGATGGCGCCGATGCGGCCGATGCCCAGCTGCCAGCCGGAGCCGTTGGCGCGCAGCGAGGTCGGATAGATCAGCGCGCCGCAGACATTGATGCCGGACTGGATGCCGAGCACGATCGCGCCGGCCAGGAAGGTCGCGGTCAGCAATGCCGTGGTCGAGGTCAGGCCGGCATAGCCGATCGAGGCGACGACCGGCACCGCGACGAGGAACAGGATGGTCACCGCGACGAAGCGGAAGCGCTGCAGCCACCAGCATAAAACGAGCGCACCGACGGTGCCGCCGACCTGCAGCGCCGCGCCGGACAGGGCCGCGACCTGCGGTGTTGCATGCGCCGCCGTCATCAAAGTCGGCGTCCAGCTGATGAGGAAGAAATAGCCCATCAGGTTGAGCGCAAACATCAGCCAGGTCAGCGGCGTGATCAAAGCGAGCCCGTTGCCGAACAGATGGATCGGACTAGAGCTCGGCGATTGCTGCTCGTCTTCGACGACAAAGCGCGCATCCGGCGGCACCTTGTAACCGGGCCGGATTACGTTGATCAGGGCTTCCATCTTGCTGCGCTGGCTCTTGTGGAGCGCCATGTATTTGATCGATTCCGGCAAGCCCATGATCGCCAACAGCGCGGCGACGATCGGCACAACGCCGCCGATATAGAACAGGATCTGCCAGCCGTGCGCCGGCACCAAAGCCGCGCTGACGAAGCCCGCGAAAGCGCCGCCGAGCGGCACCATTCCGGCAGCGATGATGGCGAGCGTCGCGCGGCTGTTGCGCGGGGCGGATTCGGCATTGATGGCGACAATGTTGGGAATGACGCCGCCGATGCCGAGGCCGGCAATCAGACGGAGCCAGGTCATTTCGGTCAGATTGGTCGAATAGGCGGCGATGAAGGTGAAGACGCCGAACAGCAGATTGCACAGGATGAGCGAGGTCTTGCGTCCGTAACGGTCGCCGACCCAGCCGAAGATCTGCGAACCGAACAGGACGCCGATATTGCTGGCGCTGAGCAGGAGGCCGAGCTCCTTCGGCGGCACGTGCCATTCCGCGATCAGGCGCGGTGCGGCGAAGGCAACGGCGCCGATGTCGTAGCCGTCGATCATCGCGATGATGATGGTCCACAGGATCAGCTTGATCTGAAACGAGCCGACGCCATGCTCGTCGAGAAATTGCGAAACCTGAACTTCGTTCGCCGCCGCCATCGTTCCCCCTCCCGAGTATATCGACTTTGCGCAAGTCCTTATCGGAAAACCGGTGTCCACTTTTCCGGGACATGCGCTGAGTGGCGCCTTTGTCGGCGCCATCGTTGCCGGAAGCGTAGGTCAGCTCAGGTGCAAAGGAAAGTGGCATTGCGGCGCAGGGCGGGTAGGGGCGCGCGCCCATTCACGACACACCGTGCCGTGCCGGCTTTTTTGCCCGCTAGCTTTTGCTTCGGGCCGAGGCCGACCGGCTTTTCATATTGCCATAGACCCGGCGCAGGCAGCGTTTGAGCACGTCAAGCTCCTCGCGCGACAGGCCGGCAATGGCGGCGGCTTCGTATTGGCGCGCGATCGGGATGAGCTGCGCGACCAGCGCTTGGCCCTTTGGCGACAGTTCGACCGCGACTTCGCGGTTACTCCGCGTCGAGCGGCTTCGCGTCACCAGCCGCATGCGCACGAGGCGGGTCACCAGCCGCGACAATGTCGAGGAGTCGGTGCTGGTCAGGTCGGCGAGATCGATCTGACGCTGGCTGCCGTTTGCGGAGAGCGCTGCCATCACGCGCCACATGGCGATGCTCAGGTGATGCGGCTCGAGCGCCTCGCCGCCGAACTGTTCGGCAATGATGCTGCCGACCCGGTTGACGAGATAGGGCAGATAATCGCCGAGATCGAGCTTGGTCGGGCGCTTCACGGTGCGGTTGGTCCTAGGAGCATGATCCGGAAAAAGCTTGCCCTCGGACTTGATCCGAGGGGGAAGACCGGTCTTCGGAAAGGATCATGCGCAAACTATCGAGTGGAATGCGGCCCATCTAATTGAATCTTCCGCTGCGGTCAAAGGCTTACCTTGGGATTGCGCCGGTTTTCTTTGGCCGTGACGCAGTTTTCGGCCGGGGCAGCCGTGCTGGGCAAATTAATGCATTTACAACTGTTGCAAATTCAATCATTATCCAAGGCAAGCGCGGCGGTCTAAGATCGCGCATCCGAACCGGACGTCAGATCAGGCCAGGATAAGGGAGGACATTATGGACTTCGGCTATTTCACGCTGAGCGACAACCACTACGAAAACAACACGCGGTCGTCGAACCAGTTCGTCGCCGATATCACCGCCGAGGCGCTGCTCGCCGACAAGCTCGGCATGCATTCGGCCTGGATCGGCGAGCATCACTTCAACTCGCTCGGCGTGTTGTCCTGCCCGGATCTTGTCCTTTCCTATGTCGCCGCCAAGACCTCGCGGATTCGGCTCGCGCCCGCGGTCACGGTGCTGCCGCTGCATCACCCGATCCGTGTCGCCGAACAATGGGCGACGCTTGATCTCCTCTCCAACGGCCGTGTCGATTTCGCCTGCGGCCGTGGCTACGACCAGCGCGAATACGAGCCGTTCCGCGTTTCGTTTGCCGACAACCAGGGCATCTTCGAGGAAGGCCTCGAACTGGTGCGGCGGCTATGGGCGGCGGACGACCGCATCTCCCATCACGGCAAGCATTATTCGTTCGACGACGTGCGCATCACGCCAAAACCGGTGCAGCGCCCGCTGCCGACTTATGTCGGCTCGTTCTCAAAGCCCTCGATCGAACTTGCCGCGCGGCTCGGATGCGGCCTGATCGTGGCGCCGTTCGCCGCGACGATGAGCTATGGCGGGCTGAAACAGGTCGCCGATCTCTATCGCGAGACCTGCGCCAAATACGGCACCAAGCCCGGACGCATGATGTGCAGCTATTTCATCCATTTCGCCGACGACAAGACGCAAGAAGACGCACAGCGCGCCCGCCAGATCCGCTACTACAAAGAATGCGTGATCCCGGCCTTCCCGAGCGATCCGAAGACGGCGCCGCCGAGCTACCATTATTTCATCGACATGGTGAAGCGGCTGCATCAAGTGAAGCCGGAAGATCTGACCGAGAATTCGGTGCTGCTCGGTTCAGGCGCGCGCGTCACCGAAATCCTCAAGAAAGTCGAGGCCGCCGGCTACGACGAGGTCATCCTTTATTTCAACGTTGGCATGAAGCCGCACGAGCAGGTTAAAGATGAGATGTCGCGCTTCATGTCCGAGGTGGCGCCGAATTTCTCCGGCGTGCACAAGGAGGCCGCAGCTTAAATTTAATGCAGCGGCGGCCGGTGGATATTGACGAAATTCGTCATTGCGGTGTCACGGCGGGGAAAGTAGCTTTATGTAACCGGGTCCGTGGGGAACTCGGCCGGTTACGGCGATCGCCGCAATGCTTTCAGTCCAGAAAGCCGATGAAGGGCTGCTTTTGGTCAGCAGCGCTTCCGACATTCACGGGTCGGTCGTTAACGACACGATCGTGCAGAAGAATTGCTCGCTTCATGTGCACGGCAATCTGCTCGGCAGCTTGACCATCGAGCCCGGCGCGAATGTCGTTGTCGAAGGCTCGGTCGACGGCAAAATCATCAACCGGGGCGGCCGGCTCGTCGTCAACAACAAAGGACTTGCCGCCTACGTGCATCTCGAAGGGCCGCCGGAAGCGGAGGCCTGCGGCATCCTGAAATTCAACCTGACGGCGCTCGCTGCCAACTGGGAAATGCTGGCCAAGCGCACCGATGCCGAATGCGCCGCCGTGGTGAAGGGCAACGCCTATGGCTGCGGCATCGATCCGGTCGCGGGCGCGCTCGCCAAATCCGGCTGCAAGACTTTTTTCGTTTCCAATCTTCCCGAAGCGCGGTGCGTGCGCGCGGTTGCGCCGCGCGCGACGATCTACGTGCTCAACGGGTTCTATTCGGGAACCGGGCCTGCCTTCGCCGAGGTCAATGCCAGGCCGGTCATCAACAGCGCGATCGAAATGGCGGAATGGGATGTTTTCGTCGCCACGCAGCAATGGGCCGGCGGCTGCGCTCTCAATTTCGACACCGGCGAAAGTCGGCTGGGCCTGTCGATGGAGGAGGCGGCGGCCTTTGCGTCCCGCGTGCAGTCGCTCAATCACGGCATCAGCCTGTTGATGAGCCGCCTCGATCACGCTGAAAAACCCGATCATCCGGTCAATGACCGCCAGATCGCACAGTTTCGCGATCTGCGCCGGCTCTATGACGGCGTGCCGGCGTCTCTGGTCAATTCGTCCGGCATTTTCGTCGGGGCGAAGATCCATTTCGACCTCGTGCGCGCGGGCGCGGCGCTCTATGGCGTCAATCCGACGCCCGGTCAGCCCAATCCGATGCTGCCGTTCATGGAACTGCGTGCGCGCATCGTTCAGGTGCGCGATCTGGCGAAGGGCGAAACCACTGCCGACAATTCCGGCTGGACCGCGAAGCGGCGCACGCGGCTCGTTCTGGTTTCGATCGGCTATGCCGACGGCTATCCGCGCCTGCAAGGCAGTGTCGACGGCAAGTTGCAAGCCGTCGTTGCCGGCCGCCGCTGCCCTGTTGTCGGACGTCCGTCGATGGATCTGCTGTCGATCGATGTCACCGACCTGCCGGATCCGGCGGCCGCGCGCTACGGCGAGATGGTGACGCTGATCGGCGCGCAAGTCGGCATCGACGATCTTGCGGCCGCGACCAAAGCGCCCGCCGCCGAAGTGTTGAGCGGGCTCGGCCATCGCTTCCACCGTATCTATTACGCGATCTGAGATTCAGGATTCCAAAGGCAGAAACAGGAGGAGTGCGAAATGTTCGGAAAATCCAATTCGCCCGACACCGACCGCGCCGTGGCGTCGATCGAGCCGCAATCGCAGCGCCCGGCGGTGACGCCGTCATCGGCGCCGCGTGCGGCAGCGGCTGGGGACGATACGTCCTCGATCAGCGCCGGCATGACGATCGTTGGAAAAATCTCGGGTGAAGGCGCCGTGACAATCTACGGCCGCGTCGAAGGCGAACTGCGTGCCTCGACGGTGCTGATCGCCCAGGGCGCCGATGTCGAAGGCGATATCGTCGCCGACGATGTCAGCGTCGGCGGCCGCGTCAAAGGCACGATCCACGCCAACCGCGTCAAGCTGAACGGCACCGCTATCGTCGAGGGCGACATTTTCCATCGCTCGCTGTCGATCGAGGAGAATGCGCGCTTTGAGGGATCGTCGCGGCGCGAGGGCGCCGCCGGCGATGCGCCGCACATTCCGCTCACCCGTCCGCCGTCGCAAGTGCCGATGACGAGGCACGCAGCGGATGTCAGCCCGAAGATCAACGGCTCCCCGGACAAGGAGGCGCACGTCAATCCGGCGGCGGTCTAGAGAATCTACCGCAGCTTGGGCTGATAGGTCAGCGGGTCCGCCGTTTCGGCTTTGGCGTTGTCGTCATAGCTGCGCTGGAACGCCGGCAATTCGCCGGCGGCCTCCAGGACCGGATAGGCGACCGAACAGATGTGTGAGTGAATGCGCTTGAGATCGCTCAGCACATCGAGATGCAGTGACGTCGTCTCAATGGTTTCCGGGCGGCCCTCGCGCAGCCGCTCGAAATGCCGTTCCGCCGCTTCCAATTCAGCGCGGCGCAGCTCGGCTTTCTCGCGCAGCATTTTGCGCGCCGCTTCCACGTCGCCGGTCATGAAGATGCCGAACGCCGCCTGCAGGCATTCGACGATGCGCTTGTGAAAGGCGGAAAGTTCGGCGGCGCCTTCCGGCGAAAACTGGTAGCGGCGCTTGATCTTCTTGGCCGCGAGCTCGCACAGATTTTTGTCGATGATGTCGCCGATATGCTCGAGATTGATCGTGAACGACACGATCTCCATGGCGCGCCGGCCTTCGCGCTCGTCAAGACTGTCGCGCGTGAGCTTGGTGACATAGAGCTTGATGGCGTCGTCCAGGCGGTCGACGATATCGTCCATGCGCGATATGTCGGCGGTGAGCTTGCGGTCGTTGTTGATAAGGGCGGCCATGACCTCGCGCAGCATGGCTTCGACGGTGTCGCCCATGCGTAGCGTTTCACGCGCGGCATTGGCGAGCGCGAGCGGCGGGTTTTCCAGCGCAGCCTCGTCGAGGTAGCGCGGCGCAGCGGCGTCGGCCGGTTGCTTCTTCTCCGGCAGGATGCGGACCAGAAGCGCAGCCAGAGCGTCGAGCGGACCGATGAAGATCGCGGCCAGCGCGATGTTGAACAGCATATGGAATTCGGCCGTCATCTTGGCGGCGTCGGGCTGCCACGCCGCCAATTCGCGCGCGATCGGCTGCAGGAACGGCAGCGCGAGAAGGATGCCGACGAGCCGGTTGATCATATTCCCGACCGGGAGCCGCCGGCTGGCGGGATCGCCGCGGTTTCCGCTCTCGAGCAGCGGATTGATGGCGCTGCCGAGATTGGCGCCCAGCACGAGCGCAAGTGCCGCCTCCGGCGTGACGAAATGCGAGAGTGCAAGCGACATGATCAGAAGCACGACTGCAACGCTTGAATGCGCCGCCCAGGTCAGCGCCGCGGCGATGAGGATGCAGAGCACGGGATCGTTGGTGATCGAGCCGAGCAGCGCCCGCACGGCGGGCGCTTCCTCTGCCGGCGCCAGCGTGCCGAGCAGGATGTGCAGAGAGAGCAGGGTCAGGCCGAGCCCAATCGCGATGCGGCCCAGCGCCTTGGTGAGGCTCGATCCACCGGCGCGGAAGGTAATCAGGCCGACGACGAACAGGACCGGCGCCACCGATGAGATGTCGAACGACAGAAGCTGCACGATCAGCGTCGTGCCGACATTGGCGCCGAGCATGATGGCAAGCGCGGGAACGAGGCTCACCACGCCTTCGGCGCAGAGCGAGGCGGTCATCAGGCCGGTCGCGGTGCTCGATTGCAGAAGCGCGGTCAGCCCGAGGCCGGCAGCGAAAGCAGTGAAACGGTTGCGCAGCGCCTTGCTGAGATAGCGGCGCAGATCGGGACCAAACGCGCGCAGCACGCCGCTGAGGACCATGTGCAGGCCCCAGAGCAGAAGCGCGACGCCGCCCATCAGATCGAGAAGAACGAGTGATCCCATCAAAAAATCTCCGTCGCGCGCATGTAGTCCCATACGCCGGTGGAGACAACCCTAAATTATGTTTTGCGTTCCCGATTTAGGAGTGAGGCCGGCCGGCTTCAGTCGTGCTGCAGAGCCGCTGCGAGCCCCGCCGGATCGTCGGTGCCGATGCGGTGGATGTCGCCGCTCTTCAATTTCAGCTCGACGGCATCGAGGCCTGAGACGTTATAGAGACGAAAGCCCGAACCCATGCGGATGCCCCATCCGTTGACCCAGCTGTTGCGCACCGCCTGTGCGGATTCGATGTCGCTTCGCGCGGTGCTATAGCTCCACGCGCCCGGACCGAAATACCAGCGCACGTCTTGGTCGCTGACGATGACGGTCAGCGACGAAAACAGAAAGGCCAGAATAATCATACCGAGCGCCACAGCGCCGGCGATCCAACGCGAAGCGCCGACATCGCCGTAAGCGATAGCTACGCAGACGAGAGCACCGACGACCAATATCACGATCATCAGCGTGCCAGGTTGCGTGTGTTCGTAATGGTTCGACATTGCCGTCTCCTTTGCGTCTCGGGTTGCCGCTCCGGCTAACCTGTACGGAGTGAGACAGCTACCGCTCATAAAGGTTCGAAGGCGTCCGGCGGCTATTGCTTGGCTTGCGCGTTTTCGTCTTTGCCGTCCGGCGGTGTGCGATCGAGCGCGGCGAGCGCCCGGTAAGCGCTGACCAGGCCCGCGCCGAAATCGGAGTCCGGGGTCGGCGGCCCAGGCGCTTTGGCCGTCGCGATCAGGATCGCGCGGATGTCGCTCGGCTTGAGTGACGGTTTGCGCTCGAGCAGCAAGGCCGCGATGCCGCTGACGTGAGCTGCGGCAATCGAAGTTCCGGTCGAGAGCCGATAGGCGCCGTCCGGCGCCAGCGCCAGAATATCGACGCCGGGCGCGGCGACCGCGATATAGCGGCCGCGATTGGCCATTTTGAAAATGTGGTCGGCGCTGTCGGTTGCGGTCACGGCGATGACATTGGGATCGGCCGCCGGATAGAGCGGCTCGGATTGCGGCCCGGCATTGCCGGCGGCCGCGATCAGCACCATGCCTTTGTCATAGGCCGCAGCGAGCAGGCGCCGCAGCGTCGGATCCGTTGGGCCCGCAAAGCTCATATTGACAACGCGCGCGCTGTTGTCCGCCGCCCATTGCAGGCTTTTATAGATCGCAAACGAGGTGCCCTTGGCGATACCGGCGGTGTCGTCAAAGGCGTGCGCCGCCAGAATCTGCGCACCCGGCGCGACGCCCAGAAGCTTGCCATGCGCGGCGATGGCGCCGGCCATTTCGGTGCCATGCAGATGCGCAGTTTCACCGCCGCCGAGCGCGTCGAAGCTTTTTACGACGGTGCCATTGAGATCCGGGTGCTTGGCGTCGATCTCGGAGTCGATCACCGCGAGCAGCACGTCCTTTCCCGTTGCGAGCTGATGCGCCTGCGCGATCTGCAGTTCGGCAAGAACATATTGTGCCGCATCGCCCTGCATTCCTGCGGTGGCGGCCTGGTCCTGCAACGTGAAAATGTAGTTCGGCTGCACGCTGGCGACGATGTTCTCGTTGCCGAGCGCGTTGATGATGCTCGGCACCGAACGGCCGCCGCCGATACGCCAGCGATAAAGGCTCACGCCGATCAGCGGAAAGTTTTGGGTTTCGACTTGCGTGAGGTTGTAGCGGCGCGCGAATTGATCGATCGCCTGCGCCGTCGTGTCCGGTGCAAACGCGGTGATCACTTCGTCGGCGATAAAGGGCTGGTCGCTTTGCGCCACCGGCGTCGCGCCGCGGCCGTTATTGCCATTGCCGTTGTCGCGGCTGTTCGTGGCGTTGCCGCCGCCATTGCCGCCACGGCCGTTGCCGACGACGCCACCGCCGCCGACAATCGGCGGATGCGGCGCGCCCCAGCCGGGCGGCCGCCCCGGATAGCCGCCGCCGAAGCCCGGCGTTGGATGCCGCCATATCGGCGGGCCCATAGGACGCCCAATGGGCCGCGCAAATCCGCCACGACCGAAACCGAACAAGCCAAACGCATGTGTCGCGCCCGATGCGCCGATGCAGCACGTGGCCAAGATCAAGGTGAAGAGCAACAATCCCAGCGCCGGACGCAGACGCCGTGAATGGCTTCGCATGGCAAGCTCCCGCTGGTTGGCGGCCGCGCCGCGGCCGTTACGCGTTCATCACTCCGTCGCGGCGATGAAGCCTATGACCTTGTCGTCCTGCAGCTTCTTGACGATGTCCATCAGTTCCGGCTTGGCGAGCTTGGTCGCCGCGACGCGGACCCGGTAAAGCTCGCCGCCGGACGGCCCTTCGACGATGCTCAGCTTGTTCGCCGCCAGGAAGCTTGCGATATCGGCCGACGTTGCCTGCGGCTGAAAGCGAATGAGAACATAGGCGCCGTCACCCGTAACGCCCGGCTGCACCGACGCGGTCTCATAACCGGGCGTGCTTTTCTCCTTAAACATAATGCCGGCGATCACGCCTGCCTGCAGCACAATGGCGAGCGCTGCCGCCGCGGCCGACCAGGCCAGCGCGCGCGGCGACAGCGCCGCGAAAAACTCAGCGATGCGGTCGGCGAGGCTTGTCGCGGCCGTCGTCGACACTATGGTCCGCTGCGCCGGCAAAGCATCGATCTTGGCGAACAGCGCTTTGACATCGCTGTCCGGCGGCGAGGCCGCTTCTTCGTTGATGTAGATCTCTTGCGCGAATTCCGTACGCACCCATTCGAGGCGGCGGACAAGCTCCGGATCATTGGCGAGCGCCGCTTCGACCTCGGCCTGCTCGCGGCGGCTCAACGTGCCCGCGGCATACCAGGGCAAGAGCAGTTCGATCTCGCTCGGTTCGCGTCCGCTCGCCGTGTGGTTTGTCGGATTCATGGTCGGACTCATGGCCAGCCCCGCTCGATGCCGCGCTCCGCCAGGAGCTCGGACAATTTCTTGCGCGCATAAAACATCCGCGTCTTCACGGTCGCCTCCGGGATACCGACAATTCCAGAAACTTCCTCCACCGATTTATGCTGATAGTAGATGAGATTGACGATCTCCCGATGCTCCGCCGAGAGCTCGACCAAACACTGCCGCAGCACGGCAGCCTTGTCTTTTTTGGCGAGCACAGTTTCGGGGTCATCGGCATCGTCCTCGATCGCATCGGCCTTGTCGTCGTCCAGTTCCTCTTCACCCCGGCGCTGCAACGCATTGAGCGCCTTGAAGCGGGCGATACTGAAAATCCATGTGGAGACTGCCGAACGTCCCTCGAAAGTTCCGGCCTGCCGCCAGACGTCAAGGAACACATCGCTGTTCAGCTCCTCCGCAATGGCCTCGTTACGCACCATGCGCAGCACGAACTTGAAGACCCGGACACGATAGCGCGTGAACAGAGCCTCCATGGCGGACCGGTCGCCCTTGGCGATCTTTGCGATCAGGACCTCGTCCGCAATCGTCTGCATCGCAGGAGCACCGGTCTCGTCCATTAGGCAGCCGGCTTGCGCGCAGGTTCAAAGGAACACGAAAAGATTTGCGCGGGCGATCTTGGAACCGGCAGCCCAGTGTCTCTTTTTGGCCGGATTTCGGCAAGTTGAGCCCAAGTTGAGCCGGTGGCTTCAGTAGTTCCTGGTGCATTTGACTATTTGTTGAAGCGTCCGCGATCGCCGCTCATTTTCAAGAATCTCAAGAAACGCACTGATTTCGGTCGCCGAAGACCGCGCTGAACCTTTCTCCGCGGCGCCTGTCCCACGGTTAGTGGAACGCAAAGCCACTGCATGTGGAACCCCAACCTGGAGAACGACCATGTCACGCAAATTCCTCAGTCTCGCCGCTGCGGCAACGATTGCCGTGGCATCTTTGGCCTCCCAATCGGCCGACGCGCGCGGTTTCGGCGGCTTCGGCGGTGGCGGTATGGGCCGTATCGGCGGCGGCGGCTTCGGCCGTGTCGGCGGCGGCGGCCGCGTGTTCGGCGGTGGCCATTTCGCAAGCTTCACCGGCCACGGCGGCCGCATCGTTCCGATCATCCAGGGCCCGCCTCCCGGCCATCGTCCGCCGTTGGTCCCGATCATTCCGATTCACCTTCCCGATCCGGTTCCGGGACCGCATCCGATCTTCCCGCCGATCGATCACCACCATCATCATCACTGGGTATTCCGCGGCGGCGTCTGGGTGATCATTGACGACGTCACGGAAGAAGTCGTGCCCGCCGAAGTCGACGACGGTCCGGCGCCCGGCCCGTGCACCTGCCTGACCAAGAGCTACACGCCATCCGGCCTCGTGGTCTTCGCCGATGTGTGCACCAAAGAGTCGGCCAGCGCGTCGGTCTACGGCAATGCGAGCGCCGCTGCGACGCAGGTCCCGACCACGCCGGTCGCGGCCACCGCGGTGCCGATGTCGGTCGTGCCGACGACGCCGGATTATGCCGGCCGCACTTACGAGGACTATCTTGCGGCGAACCCGCAGCTTTCGCAGCCGCAGGCTTCGGCGCCGCAGCCCCAGGCGACGCAGAAGAACTGAAAACGTACGTAAACAGCCATGGAAAAACTTAAGGCCGCCTGCGGCGATCCCGCCGGCGGCCTTTTTGATTGCGCATTGAGTATCAGGTCTGCGGCGATCCGCTCACGGATCGAGTTCGGTATCCCAATAGAGATAATCGAGCCAGCTGTCGTGCAGATAATTCGGCGGGAACAGCCGGCCGTTGCGGTGCAGATGCTGCACCGTCGGCTGGAACGGCCGCTGCGATGGCCACATCTTGCATTCCTCGGGCGTCAGATTGCCCTTGCGGAGATTGCATGGCGAGCAGGCGGCGACCACGTTGCCCCAGGTCGTATGGCCGCCGCGCGAGCGCGGCAAAAGATGATCGAAGGTCAGGTCGTCGCGGGCGCCGCAATACTGGCAAACGAAGCGGTCGCGCAGGAAGACGTTGAACCGCGTGAAGGCCGGGTGGGTCGAGGGTTTGACGTAGGTCTTCAGCGACACCACGCTCGGCAGCTTCATCTCGAAGCTCGGCGAATGCACCGCGCGATCGTAATTGGCGACGATGTTTACGCGCTCGAGAAAGACAGCCTTGATGGCGTCCTGCCAGGACCACAGTGACAGTGGGTAATAGCTCAGCGGCCGAAAGTCCGCGTTCAGAACCAACGCGGGCCAGCCCGATGGCGACACATGAGCGTTCAAGTTGACCGCTCCCACCTCGACTCAATGCCGCAGTGCGGCGATGGCCGGTAGTTTATAGGGAGGCGTGACAGGATTGTGAAGCCTGTTCCAGGGGTTATGCGACACCCCAGTTTGTCGGGCTTTTGTTGGTGCACTTTGCGGCGCCAATGCGCCAAAGCCGTGTATCGGACGGCGGACGGCGCCGGTCACTGCCGCGACAATTCGGGGGCGCCCACGATTCGCACCGCTTCCAAAGGCTGCCGGCCCCTGATCAGATCGGCGGCTTTTTCTGCGATCATGATGATCGGAGCGTTGATATTGGCCCCGACCAGATCCGGCATCACCGAACCGTCGATGACGCGAAGCCCGTCGACGCCGAACACTTTCAGTTCGGGATCGACGACCGCAAGCGGATCAGAGGCGAGCCCCATCTTGCAGGTGCCGAGCGGGTGGTGAACGGTGATCGAGTTCGCCCGGATATGAGCGTCGAGACTGGCGTCGTCGGTCGCGCTGTCGCCGGGCGCGATTTCAGGGCCGCGGAACGGCTCGAGCGGCGCTTGCCGGCACACCTCGCGGGCGATGCGCAGCCCGGCGCGCAGCGTCTTCCAGTCGTTGTCGGTCGCAAGGAAATTCTGCCGGATGCGAACGGGCCTTTTTGGATCGGTGGATGCAAGCTCGACGCGGCCGCGGCTTTCCGGCCGCAACACCACGGCGCGACAGGAATAGCCGTCGGCATAAGCGCTTCGGAACGGCCAGAAATAGGGATGCGCCGTCATCGGCGCGGCGTTGAAGATGAGTTGCACGTCGGGGAGAAGCGCATCAGGGCGGCTTTTGAGAAACGCCATGATGCCGCCGGGCAGGTCGCTGGCAATGCCTTTACCGTGGAGATAAGCGCGCGCCAATGCCGGGACGATGCGGTCGAAGCGCATGGCGCGGTGGAACGGGCCGGGCGTCTTGCGCGCATAGGCGATGCTTGCGGAAATATGATCCTGCAGATTCTTGCCGACGCCGGGCAGCGCCACTTTCACCGCGATGTCATGCTGCGCGAGTTCCTGCGGATCGCCGATACCCGACAGCATCAGAAGCTGCGGCGAGTTGATGACGCCGCCACATAGGATGACTTCGCGCGCGGCATGCGCGGTGAGCGTCTCGCCGTTCTTGATATATTCGACGCCCGACGCGCGGCGGCCGTCAAAGACAATCCTGGTCGTCAGCGCATCGGTCTCGACGGTGAGATTTTTGCGCTCGAGCGCCGGACGCAGATAGGCGTCCGCGGCGCTGCAGCGGCGGCCGTCCTTCGACGTCATCTGCCAGACGCCGAAACCTTCCTGCTGCGCGCCATTATAGTCGGGCGTCGCCTTGTAGCCCGCGGCGCGGCCGGACGCGGCATAGGCATCGACCAGCGGATCGGAAAACACCGTCATCCGCGTCGACAGCGGCCCGTCGCCGCCGCGATAGAAGCTCGCCCCGCCGTTCCAGGATTCCTGGCGGCGGAAATAGGGCAGCACATGAGCATAGGACCAGTTCTTCAGCCCGGAGACAGCCCAGCGCTCATAGTCGCCTTGATGGCCGCGCACATAGGCCATGGCATTGACCGACGAGGAACCGCCGATGACGCGGCCGCGCGCGCATTCGAGCCCGCGCCCGCCGGTCGTCGCCTCGGGCTCGGCGAAATACATCCAGTCGTGCTTGCGATTGAGCAGAATATGCGGCCAGCCGAGCGGGATCTTGATCCAGGGATCGGTGTCCCAGCCGCCGGCTTCAAGGAGCAGGACGCGGCGGCCTTTGTCCTCGGAGAGGCGGCCGGCAAGCGTGCAGCCGGCGGAACCCGCCCCGACAATGATGAGGTCGTAATCCCGATTGTTCGGCTGGTTATTGGGCATTCTTGATACTCGCGGCCGAGACCTTAGCGAGTGCGACGCGGCGCTGTCCATCGGGAAAAAAGCGGCAAGATAGGAGCAGCAAAGATCGCAAAACCTAGCGGTCCGACGAAGGTGCAACGAGATCGCGTGTAATGTCTTTCAGTGCCGCCGTGCCCGACAATTGCATGGCGCGCATAAGCTCGATGCGCAAATGATCGAGCACTTCGGCAACCCCGTCCGCCCCGCGGAGCGTGAGGCCCCAGATCACCGGCCGGCCGATCATCACGGCGCGGGCGCCGAGCGCTAGCGCCTTGAAAATGTCGGTGCCGCGGCGGATGCCGCCGTCGACATAGACTTCGGCTTTGCCGGAGAGCGCGGAGGCGATCTCGCCGAGCGCGGCAGCGGTCGTCACCGTGGTGTCGAGATGACGGCCGCCGTGATTGGAGACCATGATCGCGCGCGCCCCGCATTCGACGCAGCGCACGGCATCGTCGGCGCGCAGCACGCCTTTGACGATCACCGGCATGGGCGAGCGCTTCACCAGCCATTCCAGCTCGCGCCAGGTCGCGGGATAGACCACTTTGCCGGCGAAGTCGGGATGATAGGCGGTGCGCGCCATCGGCGAGCCGGGCATGTTGATGTTGAGAATGTCGGGCGACGGCTCGTGCTGATCGCGCGCGGCGCGCGGGCTCCAGCCACCGACCGGCGCATCGACCGTCAGAACCAGCGCGGTGAAGCCGGCGGCTGCGACGCGATCGATGAAGGCTTCGACCTCGGCACGGTTCGGCCAGTAGTAGAGTTGAAACCATTGTGGGGCTGCGCGCCGTTCGGCGGCGGCGTCCTCGAGAAGCACATTGGAAAAGCACGCCATCACATAGGTCACGCCGGCCGCGGCGGCGCCGCGTGCGGTGGCGCGTTCGCCTTCGCTATGAAACAGCTTGTGCCGTCCGGTCGGCGCCACCAGGACCGGCGTCGGTACCGCGTGGCCTAACAGCGTGACCCGCGTGTCGATGTTTTCGACGTCGTTGAGCACGCGGGGCCGCAGCCGGATGTTGCGCCACGCCGTGACGTTCTCTACCGCGCTGATCTCGTCATCAGCGCCGGCGGCGCAAAAGGCGAACGAGGCCGAGGGCATTTTCGCCCGCGCCTGTTCTTCCAAGGCATCGAAATCGACACTGTCCACGTCGCAACCCTCTCTATTCTTCTATCGCGAAGTCAGTGAATGAAATGAGCGTCTCGCCGCCTGTGACCGGCACGATGTAGGCGAATTTCAGCGGCGGCCCCAACCCTGAATGCGACGGCTCCATTTTTTTGAAGAACCCAAAGGCGTCCGGATCGCTTCTCAATGCATCAAGATCGTCGAACAGCCGCACGGTCTCGATCACATTCTGAGTGTGGTTCGTTGCAAACAACAGGGTGTCGACCGAATGAAAGACGAGCGTGATGAAAGCCGTTTCGTACGGATCGAAGATATTGAAATAAACCGATCCGTTCAGGAACGAGATTGCGTGAATCTCGCAGTCACCGAAGCTTCGATCGGCCAATTGCGTGTTCATCGTGCATTCCCCCAAAGCAGGCCGCGTTACGCCCCAAGGTACAGTGTTACACCGGAGAATGCTGGACCCTTTGTCGCGCGGCGACTACGGTACCGTGCTCAATCCTGCCGGAGAAGCTTCTTGCACACCAACGACAATCTCACCACCGAACGAAAGACTTTTGTCACTCATCTCGAATGTTCGGCGACCGGCGAGCGTTACGCCGCCGACGAGATTCATAATCTGTCGCGTGTCGGCAAACCGCTTCTGGTCCGCTATGACCTCGATGGCGTGAAGCAGGCGCTCAGCAAAGACGAACTTGCCAAGCGTCCGCCGGATCTGTGGCGCTATCGCGAATTGCTGCCGGTGCGGCGCAAGGAAAATATCGTGAGCCTCGGCGAGACGACGACGCCGCTGGTGCCGCTGCCGAAGCTCGCGGCGAAACTCGGCGGCGGCGAGATCCTGGTCAAAGACGAAGGGCGCTTGCCGACCGGCTCGTTCAAGGCGCGTGGCCTCGTCATGGCGGTGTCGATGGCCAAAGCGCTCGGCATCAAGCACATGGCGATGCCGACCAACGGCAATGCCGGCGCGGCGCTCGCTGCCTATGCGAGCCATGCTGGCATCAAGACCACGATCTTCTGTCCTGAAGATACGCCGGAAGTGAATGTCAGCGAGATCGGGCTGCAAGGCGCGACCGTCTATCGCGTCAACGGGCTGATCGACGATTGCGGCAAGATCGTCGGCGAAGGCAAAGCCAAAGTCGGCTGGTTCGACGTCTCGACCTTGAAGGAGCCGTATCGCATCGAGGGCAAGAAGACGATGGGGCTCGAGCTTGCCGAACAGCTCGGCTGGGAGGTGCCCGACGTCATCTTCTATCCGACCGGCGGCGGCACCGGCCTGATCGGCATGTGGAAGGCCTTCGCCGAGCTCGAAGCGATCGGCTTCATCGGCAGTCAGCGCCCGCGGATGGTGGCGGTGCAGGCGGCCGGTTGCGCGCCGATGGTGCGCGCCTATGAAGACGGCGTCGAGCACGCGCCGCGCTGGGAGAACGCGCAGACCATCGCGTCCGGCATCCGCGTGCCGCAAGCGGTCGGCGATTTCCTGATTCTGCGCGCGGTGCGCGAGAGCAAAGGGTTTGCTGTTGCAGTGTCGGATGACGCGATCTCAGCCGCGCTCGATGAAGTGGCGCGCGCGGAGGGCTTCCTGATGTGCCCGGAGGGAGCGGCGACCTACGCGGCCTATCAGCAGAGCCTCGCCAACGGGCGGGTCAAGAAGACCGAACAGGCGGTGCTGTTCAATTGCGCGACAGGCCTGAAATATCCGCTGCCGCCGATCCGTCGCACGCTCGATCGCCACAAGCCGATCGACTTCGCTGCGTTGTAACGGCTCTAAATTTGTAGCCAGTTGAATCCGCTTGACCGTTTTCGCCGACGTCTTCACTATCGCAAGCGGTGGTTCCCGCAAGGGATCAAAAGGGAACGCGGTGCGCGCGCAAATCTTGCGCGTAATGCCGCGGCTGCCCCCGCAACTGTAAGCGGCGAGTCGATGGCCAATCTTGCCACTGGAAGCGGTCAACGCTTCTGGGAAGGCGGCCAGAGACAGCGACCCGCAAGCCAGGAGATCTGCCACCAGCAACGAGTCACGCGCGAACGCGTCGGGCGGGGTGTCCTGGCGTAATTGTAGAGTCCGGTTTGTTTTGCGGTCCGCACTGGGGCGAATGGGACCGCCGATCAGCCAAAATCGCGGTGACAGGTTCGTTCTTCGCCACTGGTGTGTGACGTGGAGCCTGTCTTACATCGCCGCCGCGAGCGTGGCGGCTATTATCTATTTCATTCCCTTCTCATCTCGACATCGGTCATCGCACTCGGCGCTTCGCTCGCGCCAAGTCCGGGTGTTGCACAGACCGTGACACCGCCGGCCCAGGCAACGCCGGAAAAGCAGGAAAACAAGGAGTTGCCGCAGGTCAGCGTGTCGGGAAAACGGGCGCAGCGCGGCACGGTCAAGAAGCGGCGGCCGGATGTCGTCCTGCATCAGGTTCCGAATGCGACCGGGGCGCCGACGGTTGGGACTTCGTCTGTGTCTGGACAAGCGTCTGGACAAGCTCAGCCTCTGGCGGGCGTGCCAATGACGCCGCTCAACACTGTCGCGGCAAGCGCCAGCCGATTGAATCTTCCGGTTATTGAAACGCCGGCGTCCGTCGACATCGTCACTGCGCAGACGATTCAGGAGCAGGGCTACCGCACGACCACAGATACCGCCCAAGGCGCGGTCGGCGTCTTGGCCGGCGACGCTGGCGGCGCACCGGCCAATTTTTCGATGCGTGGCTTTACCGGCAGCGAGGTGAACACCCTTTACAACGGCATTTGGACCGGGCCGTCAGACATTACCGCGCGCTGGATGGGGACGGCCAATCTCGAGCAAGTCGAGTTCCTCAAAGGCCCATCGTCGTTGATGACGGGGCTCAACGCGATCGGCGGGTCTGTCAACTATGTCAGCAGACAGCCAACCACAGGACCGGTTCGCAGCGAAGCCGACGTCTCGCTTGATTCTTATGGCTCATTCACCTCGCACTACGGCTCTGGCGGGAGCACACCGGTGCAGGGTCTTGATTATCGTTTCGATGCAAGCAGCGCCAAATTGAATAGCTTCATCGATGGTGACTTTCGTGATTTGACGGACCTCTCGGGGCAATTCAATTACCGCGTCACGGACAGCTTCAAGACATTTGTGGCCGTGGAATACAAAAACGATGCCGGACATGCCTATTGGGGCACACCGCTTGTTCCTGTCTCCGTCGCCGGCCCTTTTGCCAAAAGCGGCATCGTTTCAGGCACGGCCATCAGTGCGTTTGACAGCTCGGTGATAGGGCCGGTGACAATCGATTCCCGCACGCTGACGAGCAATTACAACGTGGCTGATAACGCGACTGGGGCCAAAGAGGTTTGGCTGCGCGGCGGATTCGAATGGACACCGACCAACAATGTGACCATCAAAAACCAAGCCTACTACTACAAGGAGCAGGCAAACTGGATCGACAGCGAAACATACGCCTTCGATAACACGACAATGGCGATTGACCGTGATCGCTTCGCTGTCTCGCATGACCAGAAAGTCTACGGCGACAATACCGATATCTCTTTCGATTCGTGGATATTCGGCATGGAAAATCGTTTCGCCACTCAGCTTCAGGCCAGCAGCAACAAAATCACGTTCAAGCAAGACGACAATGGCGGCTTTCCCCAAGATACGGACATCTCGATCGTGGGGCCGCAACCTGGAACTTACGGAGTCATTTCCTTCGACACTAGAAACAGCCGGCTCGATGATTACGCCGTATCGTTCGAAGATCGCCTAAAGCTAACATCCGCATTCGCGTTGATCGGCGGGGTCCGTGTCGAGGATTTCAGATTGGCGCGAGACGGCGTCAACTTCGACGGTACGATCCCCGCCGGGCAGCCGTTCACGAAGACATGGGCTCCGGTTTCCTATCGCGCGGCCTATACCTACGAACCGATCCACAATTTGATGTTCTACAGCATGTACGCGACCGCTTACGATCCGGCGATTGCGGGGGTCTTCTCACTTAATCCCGACAATGGGCCGCTTAGTTTGACGAGTGCGCGCACCTACGAAACCGGCGCCAAGCAAATCCTATGGGACGGCAGGGCGGAGTGGACCGTCGCTGCCTACGATATCCTCCAGCGCAACGTTCTTGTGCCTATCAGTCCGGAGGTAGACGATATTGCCGGCGCAGTCTCGACCAAGGGCATCGAAGTGGCCGGCGCCGTGCGTCCGATTGAAAGTCTTAAGCTGTGGGGCAATGTCGCGCTTAATCATTCGCGCTTCGATAATTTCGATGTGTGGACGGGCAACACGCCGCCGAACGTAGCGCCCATTATCGTCAATGGAGGAGCGTCCTATCGGTTCGACCACTGGCGATGGCCGGTGGAGTTCGGCGGCTCGGTACGTCATGTTGGAAACCGATACCTCTTTCAGGATGATGCGACTACGCTTCTCGCCTACACGACAGCGGACGCTTACGCGTTTGTCGATATTCCCGGCAAAGATCTGCCATGGCGCGCGGTCGACACGGTCCGAGTCACGTTCCGCGTCCGCAATCTGACGAACGCTGTTTACGCTGCCTGGTCCGATTCGGGACTTCCAGATCAAATCCTCCTCGGCACGCCGCGGACCTATGAGGTTGCCGCTTCCGCCAAGTGGTGAAATTGGGCTAAGTCGTGCGATGATCCGCGCGCTCATTCTGCTGCACCGCTGGCTGGGCGTCGCATTTTGCTTGCTGTTCGCGATGTGGTTCGCAAGCGGCATCGTGATGCATTTCGTGCCGTTTCCGGAGCCGAGCGATGCCGAACGACTTGCCGGACTGGGGCCGCTCGATTTGCGGCGCGGCCTCCATGGCCCGGCAGAGGCGGTCAAGGCCAGCGGTCTCGCCGTTGTCACGCGCGTGAGGCTGACACAACGGAGCGATGGATCGGTTTATCTGATCACCGGTCCTGCGAACGCCGTTGCGCTTCACGCCGCCGATCTTTCCGGTGCGGCCGTGCATTCACATCCTTTGGCTTTAGCCATAGCCAAGGATTATGCCGCTCACCGGCAATGGTCCGCGGCGGCAGCGCGCGTTGCAGCGCTGAAATCCTACGATCAATGGACGGTCGGAAGCGCGTTTGATCGCCAGCGCCCGCTCTATCGGACCGCGCTCGATGACGGACGAGGCACCGACCTCTACGTGTCGAGCAGCAGCGGCGACGTCGTGCTGGGCACCACACGTCGTCAGCGGGCATGGAATTATCTCGGCAGTGTCGCGCATTGGATTTATCCAACGTTGCTGCGCAGCCGTCCCGCGGCGTGGAGTTGGGTGGTCTGGTCGATCTCGCTCGCCGCGCTGATCGGTGCATGCGCGGGCGCGGCAATCGGCATGCTGCGGCTTGTCGGCAAAGCCGGGTTCGCCTCGTCTTATCGCGGCTGGCAATTGTGGCACTATCGGCTCGGTCTGTGCTGCGCTTTGTTTGTCTTGACCTGGATGTTCAGCGGCTGGTTGTCGATGGACAATGGCACTTTGTTCTCGACCGATACGCCGACAAGCGGCGACGTTCTCGCCGTCGCCGGCACGCCCGATTGGAACGTCGTGCCGCCGGACGAATTGCAGCGCATCGGTCCGCAAACCATCGAAGCCGAGTGGTTTGCCCTCGCTGGCCGAATCTATCGTCGGGATCGGACAGCGCGCGGCGCGCAACGTCTCGCCGGCGCGGATTCACCTGCCATATCGGAGCGTGCGTTTCTTGATGCGGCCGAAGTGGAGGCTGCCGTGAACGGGCTAGCGCCGCCGTGTGAGTCGGTGGCCGTTATTGATGGCGACGACGGCTACGCTCCTGCGCCTGTTATGCCAAACGAGCCGATCTACCGCGTTGTCTGTGGTGACGTTTGGTTTCACGTCGACGGCTCCAGCGGCACCTTGCTGAACAGGACCGATTCCTCGGCTCGGGCCTACCGCTGGCTGTTCGGCGCCCTGCATCGCCTCGACTTTCCCATCCTGACCGCCCGTCCGGTATTGCGTACGATATTGATTGTCGCCTTGTGCGGATTTGGTTTCGTGTTCAGTCTGACCGGCGTCGTCATTGCGTGGCGCAGGCTGCTGTCGTGTCTTCAACCGGCGCCGCGGCAGCCATAGGGAGAGCGGATGTTTCCGCCGCAACGGATCGTTTGCCTGACGGAAGAAACCGTCGAGACACTTTATCTGCTCGGCGAAGAGGAACGCATTGTCGGCATTTCCGGCTATGTCGTGCGCCCATCGCGGGCGCGGCGCGAGAAGCCGCGGGTGTCGGCGTTCACGTCAGCGGATATTCCGAAAATCCTCGCGCTTGAGCCCGATCTCGTTCTGACTTTTTCCGATCTACAAGGCGACATTGCCGCCGAATTGATCAAAAGCGGCGTCGCGGTCCATGCCTTCAACCAGCGCACCGTCGCCGAAATCTTCGACATGATCCGCACCGTCGGCGCGCTGGTGAACGCATCCGACCGCGCCGAGCGTCTGGCGAGCGATCTTTTTGATCGTGTCGCCGCTGTGCGCCGGCGCGCGGCGCTAAGATCGCGCCGGCCCAAAGTCTATTTCGAGGAATGGGATGAGCCGATGATTTCCGGCATCGCCTGGGTGTCCGAACTGATCACGGCGGCGGGCGGCGACGATATTTTTGCCGGTCTGTCACGCAACAAATCGGCCAAGGATCGTATCGTCAGCGCCGAAGAGGTGATCGCCGGCGCGCCGGATGTCATCATCGGGTCATGGTGCGGCAAGAAGTTTCGCCCTGAAAAGCTCGCTGCACGGCCGGGTTTCGCCGCGCTACCGGCGGTCAGGAACGGCGCCGTCTTCGAGATCAAGTCGCCGCTGATCTTACAGCCGGGGCCCGCCGCGCTAACCGACGGCCTGGCGGCCATCGACGCTATCATCGCGGAAGTTGCGGCTGGGATTAATCACAGTATTGCGGGGCCTTAGCAATTTCGTATAGCGCGGCGCTGAGGCCGCGTTCAGAGTCGTGTTGCGCCGATTCGCGGCGTGAAACCCGGGCTGGGGGATAGTTCGTGCTCAAGGGGCTGCTCACATTCGGGTTGACCCGGCGGCCGCTCGTTCTGCTCGGCTTGGGGTTGTTCATCGTCGCCGGCTTGTTCGCATTCTCACGGCTGAACATCGAAGCCTATCCGAATCCGGCGCCGGTGATTTTGGAAATTACCGCGCAGTCGCCCGGCCAGTCGGCCGAGGAAATGGAGCGCTATTTCACCATTCCGATCGAGGTCGGGCTCGCCGCAACCCCCGGAGTCGATGTCATCCGCTCGACCTCGTTCTACGGCCTGTCTTTCGTGCGCGTCGTGTTCCAGTACAACGTCGATTATTATTTCGCGCTGACGCAGACCGCGATCAATCTGCAGCAGAATGTCAGCCTGCCCAACAACGTCACGCCGCAAATCCAGGGCACCAGCCTGGTCGGCGAGATCTACCGCTATCAGGTGGTCGGGCCGCCGCATTTCGGTCTGACCAATCTGCGCACCGTGCAGGATTGGATCCTGCAGCGCCGGCTCCTCACCGTGCCGGGTGTGGTGCAGGTCAACACCTGGGGCGGCACGACGAAACAATTCGACGTCGAGGTCGATCTGCATAAGCTCGACGCCTACAACGTCACCTTGCCGCAGGTGATCACGGCGCTCGGCAATGCCAATCTCAATGTCGGCGGTCGCACCATCAATTTCGGCCAGCAGTCGGTGAATATCCGCGGCGTCGGTCTCATGAATTCCGGCGGCGATGCCGATCTCACCCAGGGCTACCATGTCGGGGACATCGAGAATGTCCCGTTGAGCCAGTCGAACGGCGTGCCGGTCTTTGTCAAAGATGTCGCCAAGGTGACGATCGGCTATGCGCCGCGGCTCGGCAAGGCCGGGCGCGATCATGACGACGACGTGGTCGCCGCCATCGTCATCATGAATCGGACGCTGCACACCAACGATGTCGTCGCCCGCGTGCGCGATGAGATTCAGAAGATCAACAGCGACGGCAGCTTGCCGCCCGGTGTCAAGCTTGTGCCCTATTACGATCGCACCACGCTGGTCGATGTCACGACGGCCACTGTGCTACACAATCTCGTCAGCGGCTGCCTGCTTATCTTCTTCATCCAATGGCTGTTCCTCGGCGATCTGCGCAGCGCCATCATCGTCGGCGTCAATATCCCGTTTGCGCTATTCTTCAGCATCATCATCATGGTGCTGCGCGGCGAGGACGCCAATCTGCTGTCAGTGGGCGCCATCGATTTCGGCATCATTGTCGACGCCGCGGTGATCCTGGTCGAAAACATCTACCGCAATTTCCAGGCGCGGCCGCCGGCGCGGGAAGCGCTGCTGATGCACCTTGCCGAAGGCCAGTGGGGAGCGGATCCGACGCGCGGCAGCGATTTCGCCGGACTTGAATCGTGGAACGACCGGCTCCGGCTCATTCTGGTCAGCGCGCTGCAAGTCGACCGCGCGGTGTTCTTTTCAACCGCGATCATCGTCGCCGCCTTCATCCCGCTGTTCACCATGCAGGGCGTCGAAGGCCAGATTTTCGGGCCGATGGCGCGAACCTATGCCTATGCGCTGATTGGCGCGCTGATCGCGACCTTCACGGTGACGCCGTGCCTTGCCTCGCTGCTGCTTCCTGAAAACGTCGCCGAGGTCGAAACCGTGGTCGTGCGCTGGCTGCGCGCGGCCTATACGCCGGTCCTGCGCTGGTCGCTGGTCAACCGGCGGATCACGGTCGCCATCGGCGTCGCCTTTCTCCTGATCACCGGCTTTCTCGGCTCAAGGCTCGGCAGCGAATTCCTGCCGACGCTGGAAGAGGGCAATTTGTGGATCCGCGCCTCGATGCCGCCGACAATATCCTTGGAAGCCGGCGAGCCGATCGTCACCAAGATCCGCGAGATCCTGTTGAAATATCCTGAAGTGATCACGGTGACGTCGCAGCAGGGCCGTCCCGACGACGGCAGCGACGCCGCCGGCTTCTACAACGCCGAGTTCTTCGTGCCGCTCAAGCCGCTCGATCAATGGCCGCCGCGCGTGACCAAAGAGTCGCTAATCAACGAGATGCAGGCGGAACTCGACAAGCAGTTCGTCGGCATCGATTTCAATTTCTCGCAATATATCCAGGACAATGTCGAGGAGGGGCTGTCCGGCGTAAAGGGCGCCAATTCGGCAAAGATCATCGGCCCTGATTTGGCGACGCTCGAGCAGATCGCCCGCGGCGCTATGCATGAAATGGCGCAAGTCCAAGGCATCACCGATCTCGGCGCGTTCTGGGTGCTCGGCCAACCGAACCTGAACATCAAGATCGACCGCGCCAAGGCGGCGCGTTACGGGCTGAATGTCAGCGACGTCAATAATGTCATTCAGGCGGCGCTCGGCGGCACGACGGCGACGACGCTGCTGGAATCCGACCGCCAGTTCGGCGTCGTGGTGCGGCTCGCGCCGGAATACCGCGGCGATCTCGATGCCGTGCGCAACCTCAAGGTCGGCGTACAAACGCCTTCCGGCAACGCCTATATTCCGCTCGGCGAATTGGCGACGATCTCGCTCGATACCGGCGCCTCCTATATTTTCCATGAGCGCAATCAGCGCTTCGTGCCGATCAAGTTCAGCGTGCGCGGCCGCGATCTCGCCGGCGCGGTGGAGGAGGCGCAGCAGCGCATCGCGGCGAATGTGAAATTGCCGACCGGCTATCGCATCGAATGGTCCGGCGAGTTCGAATGGCTGCAACAGGCCAAGATCAGGCTCGCCATCATTCTGCCGATCACCCTCGTCTTCATCATCGTCCTGCTCTACGCCATGTTCAATTCGCTGCGCGACAGCTTCATGGCCCTGTTCGGCCTGCCGTTTGCCGTCGGCGGCGGACTGTTGGGACTTTATGTCTCGGGCCTCGATTTCAGCATTTCGGCGGCGATCGGGTTCATCTCGTTGTTCGGCGTCTCGGTGATGAGCGGCATTCTCATCATCAATGCCTATTATCGTTTCGCCGCCGAACACACCGACCCGATCGAGGCCATGTTTCATGCGGTCGAGGAACAGATGCGGCCGATCCTGATGATGACCTTGTCGGCCTGCATCGGGCTTTTGCCGGCGGCGATTTCGACCGGCATCGGCAGCCAGGTGCAGCGGCCGCTTGCCACGGTGATCGTCGGCGGCATGCTGGCGGGACCGATCCTGTTGCTCGTGGTGGTGCCGGCGCTGCAAACTTATTTTCTCGGCGGCGGCCCGACGCCGGAAGCGTCGCCCACAGCCGCAGGAAACCCGGCGCAGAGCTAGCGACCGCCGGCAAATCCAGCGCGGACCGATACGGTTAACGAAGCCTTGCTTCGCTCCGACGACGCCCGATTTATTCTTTTCACGCAACGAATAATCAATCGCTTTGACCTAACAAAAGGGCCAGAAAAACCACAACTTTTGCCAACCGCGCCGCGTCGACCGCGTCGCATCGAGCCCGGTGTGCCCAGCATGGTTCTGAATCTGGCAAAACTATTCCGCCGAAACATCCGACGATTTGGGGGCGCCCAGCAGGGCACGACGGCGATCGAGTTCGCCTTGATCGCGCCGGTCTTCATCGCGCTCCTCGTCGCCATTTTTGAAACGACGCTGTTTTTGTTTGCTCAGGCCAACTTGCAGTATGCGGCCATGGAGACCGGCCGTCTTTTCATGACCGGCCAGGCGCAGAACGGCAACATGACGCAAAGCCAGCTCCAAAGCACCGTCTGCCCGATGGTTCAGCAGATTTTCAATTGCAGCAATCTGGTCATTGTCGTGCAGAGCTACGCGTCTATCGGCTGTGTCAGCACGACAGCGCCGCAACTGTATAATGCCAATGGGACGCTTAGTTCCGGCACGTTCAGCCCCGGCAGCCCGGGCGACCTTATGGTCGTTCAGATCGCCTATCCCTGGTCGCTCGTCACCGGGCCGCTCGGCTTTACACTGGCAAATCAGTCGAATGGCACGTCGGAGATTATGGGCGTCACCGCGTTTCGGGTCGAACCCTACGGATCGTCATGATGGCGCAACCACGACAATGTTGGCGACGTTTCGCGAACTCGACGCGCGGCGTCGCCGCCGTCGAATTCGCCATGGTTTTGCCGGTTCTTGCCGTGATTTTTCTCGCCTCGATCGATGGCGGACGCGCGATCGCGATTTACATGAAAGTGCGCGCGGCGACTTACTCGGTGAGCGCCATCGCCAATCAATATTCGATCATCCACGACGCCGACAGCCAGGCAATTCTGTGCGCGACCTCGACGGTGCTGGCGCCGTATTCGACCGGTCCGCTGGGGATCACCATCTCGCAGGTCGCCATCGACAGCAACGGGAAAGCAACAATCAGCTGGAGCGACACCCAAGGCGGCACGGCGCGAGCGGTCGGCTCTTCAATCACGCTTCCAACGAATCTCGACGTGCCAAGCTCTTATCTCGTTTTCGGCGAAGTGAAATACAGCTACCAGCCGCTGTTCGGCTATTTCGGCAACAACACGGCGATCAATCTTTCGGACAATCTGTACACGACGCCGCGGCTCAGCCCTTCGATCACCCGGATATCACCCTGACGATTTGGCAATGTGGCGCCCGGTTGCCGCACCAATCTTGCAACGCGGTTATCTTGCGCGCGGTGACTTGCGCAGGTCTCTCGCAGCCGGCTGCCTAATTTATCAGACCGATATTTGAATCAGCAGCTAAAAAGCGCGTCGCACGGTCCTGCCGCGCGGCTGAAGCGGAGCATGTTTTGAGATTGGCAAGATTGCCGGGACTACTGAACAAGACTGGCGTTTACCAAAGGCCCAGTTCCAGACCGGTGCCGGAGCGTCGATCGGTTCAGTCCGCCGGAAGCGGCCGTCGCTCTTAGTTCGTGATATGGGCCGTGATGATGGACTGATTGAACATCTGCTGGAGCGCGGTGACGATGTCTGCCGGCGAGCTAGCCGTATAATAGAAGCCGGGCGAAGCGCAGGTTTGCAGCGATGTGGGGATATTCGCGATGTTGTTGTTGGCGGCGTCGTCTTCGTCGTTGGCGAAGCTCGCATTCACCGGATTGACCTTGACATAGGGAATGTCGAGAACGGCGATCGTGATCCCGCGATTTTTCATTGTCGTGCAGATCGCGGTATTGAGCGTGGTCGCGTGATTGCTCCCCGACCACGATCCGTTCCAATAGCTTTGCGGGTCCTGCGAGCCGTCGGTGACGAGAAACACGTAGGGCAGGGTGTTGGTCGGGCCGCTGCCGGTGCCGATCGACGTAATCAGGGTGTTGATGTCGCTCAAGGAGCTGTCGATATGCGTGCCGCCCGATCCGAGCGAGGAATTCTGGCCGGTGTCGAGCAAGGTCGCAAGCTGCGAGGCGGCGTTGCTCAGCGAACCGGAGCCGGTCGCGGTGAGATTGGTGGTCAACGGGAAATACGCGTAGGAATCCTCAATGAAGGGATAGAGTCCGACGCGGTATTGATTGGGGATTCCGGTTTGCGTTTCCCATTGGTACGCCGTCTGCAGCAATTGGCTCACCGCGTAACCGACGGCGTCGAGCCGCAATTGGATGCACGAACTGGTGCCCGGGGTCGGGCAGGAGGGCACTCCCGGATTGGCGGCCCAATTCACCACTGTGTAAACAGTGCCACTGATTTTCTTCGTTGTCGTCCCCAGACGCGAAATCGTATAGCCCTGGCAATAGCCGCCGGGATTCGGGTTTGGAATATATGAGCCGGACATCTTTTGTCCGGGCGGAGGATTGTTGATCGTGTCGGCCGGTGAGGTCTGCCCCTGTGTCGACTGGCCGCACGCGCCTTGCGCCTGGAAGTGACAGGCGAAGGTGCAGCCGCTCGGATAGTTGACGAAATTGTCGGGGTTGAGGGCCATCAGCCGGGTCTGCTCGGACGATATCGACGGCATACCCATCGAGCCGGAAACATCGAGCGCCATGTAGAAATCGATATAGGTCGCCAGCGTGTAGCTCGCGGTGGAGGTGCCCGAGACCGTGACATTGTTAAAGCCGACGATGCCCATGAAGGTCGTCGGCACTGGTGCCGTGAACGATACGGTCGCCGTGAGGATCTGTCCGTTCTTTGTCACGGCCGCGGTCGGCGTTACGCTCGAATAACCGGTATTTTCGGGCGCCGTGCTCAAATTGGCGTTGAAAAAATTTGTCGCAAAGGTCGTGCCGTTTGCCACGGGGCCGTTGCCGCTCATAGTCTTCGCGGTCGCGACCACGGAAGAGTTGACGGAGACCGTGGCCAACGCCGCCGCATCAGCCGCCGACTGCAGCTTGGTCTTGATCATGGTCGCCTGCGTATAGTCGATGACGCAACCGACCGCGGCGATCATGGGCAGAGTTGCCAGCGCGGTGATGATCGCGACGTTTGCGCGCTTATCGCGGCGAAATTCGCCGGCGCGGCGGATGAATTTATTCAAAAGAGTCCTAACCATGCGCATTGCTCCAGCATTGCGCTTCTAGGCCGGATTCGCTGAAAAACCGTTACGAGATAGGAAAGCTTGAGGTTAACGCGCTCTAAGCCTGCCGGCCGCCCGTGAAGCGCCGCGCCAGGAACTCTCCGCCATGACGCAGGCCCTCGGCGTCGATGCCGTGGCCGACGCCCGGCGAGAGGTGCCATTCGACCGGCACTTCAAGCGCCGCCAGCGTCTGGGTCGCCTGGAACAACGCCTCCGGCGGGATCAGGTCATCGCGGTCGCCATGAATCAGCAGCACGGGGGGCCGCGCTTTGATCTCGGCGGCGAAGGCTTGAAGATTGCCGTCGGGCGGCTCGACCAGCATGCCGGAATAGCCGACGATTGCCGCCGGCGGTGTCGCGCGGCGCAGCCCGACATGCAGCGACATCATTGTGCCTTGGCTGAAGCCGACCAGCGTCAGCGCCGTAGCCGGCAGGTTGTTGCGCGCGAGCTCCGTGTCGAGAAATTTGTTGAGCAAAGGGGCTGCTTTATTGACGCCGGCCCAGCGCTCGTTCGGATCACGGAACGTGAGCGCGAACCATTGCCGGCCGACCGGCGCCTGGCCGCACGGCTCGGGCGCATGCGGCGAGACGAAGGCCGCCTGGGGCAGGAACTGCTGCCAGGCGCGGCCGATGTCGATGAGATCGTTGCCGTCGGCGCCATAGCCGTGGAGAAACACCACGAGTTGTTGCGCGGGGCCGGAGCGCGGGTTGAGCCGCGGGCCGTCGAGTTCAGCGGGCATGTTTTTTCTCGCGATGCTTTTTTTCAGACATTGTTTTGGACGACGTCTTCGATGACGTCCTGGATGGCGTATTGGAGGGCTTGGATTTGGACGAGGCAGACTTTTTTGTTGTGTTTGTCGCGGCGGATTTTTGCGGTGTGGTCGGCGCGCCTTCGCGACCTTTGACGGCGCGATAATAGGTCCACAACACGCGCGCCGCCACCGCGCGATGTGGCCGCCAGGCTTCGGCGAGCGGCAACATGTCCTTGGTGCTTGGCCGCTCGGCAAGCCCGAAGGCGACGCGCGCCGCCTCTTGCAGCGCGAGGTCGCCGGCCGGCCAGGCATCGGCATGGCAGAGACAGGACAACAGATAAATATCCGCGGTCCACGGTCCGATGCCGTGGACCGCGGTCAGCGCTGCATGCGCGTCTTCGGCGCTGAGGTCGGCAAGCGTCGCGAGGTCGGGCTCGCCGCGCACGACGGCGCGGGCGATTTCCTTGAGCGCGCGGATTTTCGGCCGCGACAGGCCAAGCCGCATCAGCTTTTCCGGCCGCGCCTTGATGATGGCTTCCGGCGCGAACGGATCGAAGGCCGCCGCAAGCCGCGCCCAGATGGCGCCGGCGCTCGCGATCGACAATTGTTGCGACACGACGGTCGCGGCCAGGCCGGCATAGCCGTCGGTGCGGCGCCGCAGCGGCGGCCGTCCGCTTTTGGCAATCACCGCGGCAAAGCGCGGATCGGCCGCTGTCAGGGCCGCCAGGGCGGCGTCGAGATCGGACTCAGTGCGGATATGGGTGATCATTGTCATATTTATGCGGCTGTCGTGCGCTGAATTAGCAGGCTGCTGCTGCGCGATTGCATATAATTGCGCAGTGAAGCGTGCCGGTGTCGAGAAGCCCAGCGCCGATGTTCAGCCGCATTTTGCGTTTTGCACCAAGTCCGAATGGCTACCTTCATCTGGGCCATGCCTATTCCGCATTGCTGAATCACGACATGGCGCGCGAATGCGGCGGGCGGCTCCTGCTGCGCGTTGAGGACATCGATACCGTGCGCTGCCGTCCGGACTATGAGGAGGCAATTTACGAAGACCTGCGCTGGCTCGGTATGTCCTGGCAGGAACCGGTGCGCCGGCAAAGTGAGCACTTTGCCGATTACGAGGCGGCTTTGGCCAAGCTCGAAGCGCAGGGGCTGATTTATCCAAGCTTTGAGAGCCGGGCCGAAATTGCTGCCTTGGTCGAGGATCTCGACCGGCATGGCGGCTGGCCGCGCGATCCCGATGGCGCGCCGATTTATCCGGGACGGGCGCGCCGGCTCTCCACCGCCGAGCGCAAGCGCCGCCGCGAGGCGGGCGAGCCTTTCGCGCTGCGGCTCGCCATGGATGCGGCGGTGGCGCGGGCCGGCGTCTTGACCTGGACCGAGACGGGCGCGGGGCCGCACGGCCAGACCGGTCTTATCACAGCCGCGCCGCAGCGCTGGGGCGACATTGTGCTGGCGCGCAAGGAGGCGCCGACGAGCTATCACCTCTCAGCCGTGCTCGACGATGCGCTCCAAGGCGTCACCGACATCGTGCGCGGTCAGGATCTGTTCTGGTCCACCGGCATCCATCGCCTGTTGCAGGCACTGCTCGGGCTGCCGGAGCCGACCTATCATCACCACAAGCTCATCCTCGACGAGGAAGGCAACAAGCTCTCGAAATCGACGCAGTCGACCGGCGTGCGCGAATTGCGCGCGGGCGGGGCCGTGCCGCGCGATATCCGACGTAGGGTTGGGCTTGGCCGCTAGCCCGGTTGCCGGCTGAATGACGGGAATTCCTGCCAAATTAGCTGTTAAGCCTATCAATTTGAGCTTGTTTTGTTCTGTGCCTTGCCGTGTCATGGATCATGCACCAAGAGATGGGCGCCGGGGGCCAGCCGCTATGGCGCGACCGAGATCCAAACATAAAACCGTGAAGCCCGCGGCCCGCCGGCCGCGGCCCCAAACGCGTCCAAAGAAACGCCAAAGCAAGCCATCGCCGAGCGCCGGCGCCGACGATGCGGCGCTCGCGGTGTTCGCGCACGATATCCGCACCACATTGACCGGGATCCTCGCGCTCGGCGAATTGCTGTCGAGTTCCAATCTCGACGAGCGCGAGCGGCGCTGGGCCACCGGCATCAAGGTCGGCGCCGAGCATCTTGCTTCGCTCACCACGCTGGTCATCGACGCCGCCAAAGCCGGGTCGGGTTCGCTGACCCTGCAGCGGCAGAGGTTTCAGCCCCGTCGCGTCGCCGACATGCTCGCGGAATCGCTTGCCGCCCGCGCGCAGTCCAAGGGCCTGCAGGCCGAGACAGTGATCGCGCGCGATTTGCCCGAGACGGTGATCGGCGATCCGGTGCGGCTGCGCGCGGCGCTGGAAAATCTCATCGACAACGCGGTGAAGTTCACCGACAAAGGCGCCGTGCGGCTCGAGGTGCAGGCAAAGCGCGCGCCGCGCGACCGCGCCGAAATCATGGTCATTGTCACCGACAGCGGCATCGGACTCAAGCCGGAAGAAATCAAGCGGTTGTTCCGTCCGTTCTCGCAAGCGAGCGCAGAGATCGCGCGCCGTTTCGGCGGCGCGGGCCTCGGTCTTTCGGTCGTGAAAGGGCTCGCCAAATTGATGGGCGGCGATTTGACCGTGACCTCGACGCCGGGCCGCGGCTCGCGATTTTGCTTCTCCGCCCTTCTGCCGGTCGCGCCCGCTGGTGCGGCGGAGGTTTCGCAAGTGAGCGCAACTGCGGCGTCCGCGCGCCGCCTGAAAGTTCTCTGCGTTGAGGACAATCCTTTCGGCCGCGTCATCCTCAACACCATCCTGACCGAACTCGGCCATCGCTTCGACTTTGCGGCGTCGGGCGAAGAAGCTGTCAGCGTCGTCGCGCGCGGTTATGACGCCGTACTGATGGACGTGACGTTGCCCGGCATCGACGGGCTCGAAGCGACGCAGCGCATCCGCGCGCTTCCCGGCAAAGCCGGTGCGACGCCGATTATCGGCGTATCCGGCCACGCTGCAGCGGGCGATGAAGAAGCCGCCGGCAAGGCCGGCATGAATTTCTATCTGGGCAAGCCGTTGAGCCCGAGCGCCTTGAGCAAGGCGCTGGCGGCGGTCGCGACGAAGTGAAAGCTGCAGATAATTATTCGGCTGCGTCCGCAGGACTTTGAGCGCCGGCGGAATCTTCGACGATGCGCACCAAGTCGCTCATGATGCGGTTCAGCTCGAAATCCTTCGGCGTATAGATCTCGGCGACACCGGCGTCCTTCAGGGCGATCGCATCCTGCGGCGGGATGATGCCGCCGACCACGACCGGCACATCGACAAGGCCGGCTTCCTTCATCCGCGTCATCACGTCTTGAACGAGCGGCAGATGCGAACCGGAGAGGATCGATAGCCCAACGACATGCACGTCGCCCTTGGCCGCGGCTTCGACGATGGCTTCGGGCGTCAGACGAATGCCCTCATAAACCACGTCCATGCCGGCGTCGCGGGCGCGCACGGCAATCTGCTCGGCGCCGTTGGAATGGCCGTCGAGGCCGGGCTTGCCGACCAAGAATTTCATGCGCCGCCCGAGCTTCTTGGAGACGCGGTCGACCTCGGCGCGAATGTCATCGAGGCCCGTCGTGTCGTTGCGCGCGGCGCGGCCGACGCCGGTCGGCGCGCGATACTCGCCGAACGCAGAGCGTAGCGCAAAGCCCCATTCGCCGGTGGTGACGCCGGCTTTGGCGCAGGCGATCGACGGCGGCATGATATTGCGTCCGTCGCGCGCCGCCGCGCGCAGGTCGTCGAGCGCCGCGGCGACCGCCCGGCCGTCGCGCGCCGCGCGCCAGGCATTCAGCCGCGCGATCTGCTCAGCCTCGACCTCATGCGGCACGGTCATGATCGTGTCTTCGCCCGTCGTCAGCGGCGAAATCTCGGTTTCGACATAGCGGTTGACGCCGATCACGACCTGATCGTTGCGTTCGATGGCTTCAAGCCGTTCGGTGTTGCTCGTGACAAGCTGGCCTTTCATATAGCCCATCTCGACCGCGGCAATAGCGCCGCCGAGCTTGTCGATGTGATCGAGCTCTTCGAGCGCGGCGCGCTTGAGCTCCTCGACTTTGCCTTCGATCACGGCCGAGCCGTCGAATATGTCGCCGAATTCGAGCAAGTCGCTTTCATAAGCCAGGATCTGCTGCATGCGCAGCGACCATTGCTGATCCCAGGGCCGCGGCAGACCGAGCGCTTCGTTCCAGGCCGGCAGCTGCACCGCGCGCGCCCGCGCCTTTTTCGACAGCGTGACCGCCAGCATCGACAGCAAGATGCGATAGACATTGTTCTCGGGCTGTTGCTCGGTGAGCCCAAGCGAATTGACCTGCACGCCGTAGCGGAACAGCCGCTGCTTGGGATCGGTAACGCCGTAGCGCTCGCGCGTGATCTTGTCCCACAATTCGCCGAAGGCGCGCATCTTGCACATTTCGGCGACAAAGCGCGCCGAGGCGTTGACGAAAAATGAAATGCGCCCGACCACTTCGCCGAAGTCGCTCACGGCGCCGGCAGCCTTGACGGTGTCGAGCACAGCCACTGCCGTCGCCAATGCAAAGGCGAGTTCCTGCTGCGGCGTCGCGCCTGCTTCCTGGAGATGATAGGAGCAGACATTCATCGGATTCCATTTCGGCATTTCGCGCGTGGTGAACAGTATCGTGTCCTTGATCAGCCGCATCGACGGCGCCGGCGGGAACACATAGGTGCCGCGGGACAGATATTCCTTGATGATGTCGTTCTGCGTCGTGCCCTGAAGCTTCTCCCGCGGCACGCCTTGTTCGTCGGCGACCGCGATGTAGAGCGCGAGCTGCCAGGCCGCCGTCGCGTTGATCGTCATCGAGGTGTTCATCTCGCCGAGCGGGATCGAGTCGAACAGCGCGCGCATATCGCCCAGATGGCAAACCGGCACGCCGACTTTGCCGACTTCGCCCTTGGCCTGCGGATGATCGCTGTCGTAGCCGGTCTGGGTCGGCAGGTCGAAGGCGACCGAAAGCCCGGTCTGCCCTTTGCTCAGGTTCTTGCGGTAAAGCTCGTTCGAGGCGGTGGCCGTCGAATGCCCCGCATAGGTACGGAAGATCCAAGCTTTGTCGCGCGATGTTTTATCGCGCAATGGCGTGTCGCGGCGCGGCTCTTCGCCCATCGGAGTTCTCCGCATTCCGGCAAAACTAATGTGACGCGGATTTTGTTGCGACGCAACATGCACATTGCATAACCAGCGCCAAAATCAAAATAATGAGCGTCGCGGCAACGAGCAAAAAACGGCGGCGGATAATGCCGGTCGTAGTAAATCGTCGAAGTGTAATAATCGTCGAAGTTATGGCCGATGGCGCGAATTTCGGCCTGTTTGTGCAGTGGCGGTCAAAACAAAAAAACAGCTTTACGGGCGCAAGCGCCCGTAAAGCCTTACCGCGCATTCCTCTCCGCCGTCTTGGCGCAGGTCCTGAAAAGCATGTCCCGGAAAAGCGGGGACCGGCTTTCCGATAACGACGTGCGCGAAAATCAGCGCTCTAGCGTTTGATCAGGCGCAGAATGATCAGCAAAATCACGGCGCCGATGAAGGCATCGATGATCGCGCCAACAATACCGCTACCAATGACGATGCCGAGCTGCGGCAACAGCCAGCCGGCGATCACAGCGCCGACAATGCCGACAATGATGTCGCCGATCAGTCCGAAGCCGCCGCCTTTGACGACCATTCCGGCCAGCCAGCCGGCAATGGCGCCGACGATCAGCCAAATAATAATGCCTTGAGCGTCCATGGTATCCCCCTTCATTGCATCCCGGCAGGGGCGGAACCCCTGGGCGCATTCCTCGCCGCGCCGACACAAAGCTTAGGACTTTGGTCGATGCCTGTCAGCAAAGCCTGACAGGAGCGCGACCTGCATCCACTGATTCATGCAACGGTTTCTGCGAACTATTTATTGCGCTGCAACATTAGCTGCGGCAGACTACGGTCTTGCGACGAGGCGGACTTGGCAAATGTGGCCCGCCAGATTCGGGAGTGGTGACGTCGCAAAATGCCCGGTGCAACTCAACTTGGCGCCAGCCATTTGGCGCCAGTTACCTGGAGCCTGTTATGGCCGTTGCGCAAATAAAGCCGTCCGCAGCCCCTGCAAAGAATCTCTATGAGATCGGCGAAGTCCCGCCGCTCGGGCATGTTCCTGAAAAAATGTATGCCTGGGCGATCCGCAAGGAACGGCATGGGCCGCCGGAACAGGCGATGCAGTGCGAGGTGGTTCCGACCTGGCCGATCGCTGAGGACGAAGTGCTGGTCTATGTCATGGCCGGCGGCGTCAATTACAACGGCGTCTGGGCCGGCTTGGGCGTTCCGGTGTCGCCGTTCGACGGCCACAAGCATCCGTTCCATGTCGCCGGTTCCGACGCCTCGGGCGTCGTCTGGGCGGTCGGTTCCAAGGTACGGCGCTGGAAAGTCGGCGACGAAGTCACCGTTCATTGCAATCAGGACGATGGAGACGACGAAGAATGTAATGGCGGCGATCCGCTGCTGTCGCCGTCCCAGCGCATCTGGGGTTACGAGACGCCGGACGGTTCGTTCGCGCAATTCTGCCGCGTGCAGTCGCGCCAGCTCATGCACAAGCCGCCGCATCTGACCTGGGAAGAGGCGGCTTGCTATACGCTGACGCTCGCCACCGCCTATCGCATGCTGTTTGGTCATTCCCCGCACACGCTCAAGCCCGGCGACAATGTGCTGGTCTGGGGCGCTTCCGGTGGGCTCGGCGTGTTCGGCGTGCAGCTTGTTGCCGCGTCGGGTGCCAATGCCATCGGCATCGTGTCGGATCCGACCAAGGTTCCATATGTGATGGATCTCGGCGCCAAGGGCGTCATCAACCGCAACGATTTCAAATGCTGGGGCCAGATGCCGAAAGTCGGCACGTCCGAATACGACGCCTGGGTCAAAGAGGCGCGCCGCTTCGGCAAGGCGATCTGGGACATTACCGGCAAGCGTGATGTCGATATCGTCTTCGAACATCCGGGCGAGGCGACGTTCCCGGTCTCGTGCCTGGTGGTCAAGCGCGGCGGCATGGTCGTGTTCTGCGCCGGCACCACCGGCTACAACATCACCTTCGACGCGCGCTATGTGTGGATGCGGCAAAAGCGCATTCAGGGCTCGCATTTCGCGCATCTGAAGCAAGCGAGCGCCGCCAATCAGTTCGTCATCGACCGCCGCGTCGATCCGTGCATGAGCGACGTGTTCCCGTGGGGCAAGATTCCCTATGCGCATGAATTGATGCGCACCAACAAGCACAAGCCCGGCAATATGGCGGTGCTGGTCAATACGCCGAAGGCGGGGCTACGGAATTTCGAGGACGTGCTTGAGGCGACAGGGTCCTGACGCATTCCTGAAGCTCGAGCCGAAAAGTTCCAAATAAGCTCGCCAATCGTGCTCTGACCTATTCCCTTACCGCTGCGGGGGAGTGACTTCCGTTCCTAATCAGATACAGTTCTGCTGTCAGGCACGGGGTGGGGCATGTACCCTGGACAGCAGACGGAAGCAGGCGTCACGCGCAAATTCCGCGTCGTGCTGGTGAAGCCGTCGCATTACGACGATGACGGCTATGTGATCCGCTGGTACCGCTCGCCGATGCCGGCGAATTCGCTCGCCAGCGTCTATGGCCTGATCGACGATTGCGCCCAGCGGGGGATTTTAGGTCCCGGTATCGATATCGACATCGTCGCTATCGACGAAACCAATACGCGCGTACGCGTCGACCGCATCATCGCCGACATGCGCGCCAACGGCAATTTCGGCTTCGTCGGTCTGGTCGGCGTGCAGTCCAATCAATATCCGCGCTCGCTGCATATCGCGAAACCCCTGCGCGCCGCCGGCATCGCGGTGATCATCGGCGGCTTTCACGTCTCCGGCATGCTGGCGATGTTCGACACGATCGGGCCCGACCTGCAGGAAGCGCTCGATATGGGCGTCACGCTGTTTGCCGGCGAGGCCGAAGGCCGCATGGACGAAGTGATGCGCGATGCTGCAGCCGGCACGCTGAAGCCGATCTACAATTACATCAACGATTTGCCGGCGCTCGAAGACCAGATCACGCCGTTTTTGCCGGGCAATTCGGTGCGCAAGACCATCGGCAATGTCACGACCTTCGATGCCGGGCGCGGTTGCCCGTTCCAATGCTCGTTCTGCACCATCATCAATGTGCAGGGCAGGAAATCGCGCCGCCGCAGCCCCGACGACGTCGAGCGTATCCTGCGCAAGAATTTCGAACACGGCATCGACCGTTTCTTCATCACTGACGACAATTTTGCCCGCAACAAGGACTGGGAAGCGATCTTCGACCGCATCATCAAGCTGCGCGAGGAAGACGGCATGGACGTGCGCTTCCTGATCCAGGTCGACACGCTGTGCCACAAGATTCCGAATTTCGTCGCCAAGGCCAAGCGCGCCGGTGTCACCCGCATTTTCATCGGGCTCGAGAACATCAACCCCGATAATCTGCTGGCAGCGAAGAAGCGGCAGAACAAGATCACCGAATACCGCAATATGCTGCTCGCCTGGAAAGCGGTCGGCATCTGGACCTATGCCGGATACATCTTGGGATTCCCGAATGACACGCCGGAATCGGCGCGGCGCGATATCGAAATCATCAAAAAAGAAATGCCGCTCGACGTTCTCGAGTTCTTCTTCCTCACGCCGCTGCCGGGATCCGAGGATCACAAGACATTGCGCAAGAAGGGCGCGCCGCTCGATCCCGATCTCAACAAATACGATCTCGAACACGCGCTCACGCCGCATGCGCATATGAGCAAGGCGGAATGGGAAAAGCTCTACCGCGACGCCTGGTCGATCTATTACACGCCGCAGCATATCGAAACGATCCTGCGCCGCGCCCAGGCCTATGGCATCAATATTCTAAGGCTGGCGCAGATCATTCTCTGGTTCGCGCAGTCGCTGACCATCGAAAGAGTGCATCCGCTGCAGGGCGGCTTCGTCCGGCTCAAAGCCCGGGACGAGCGCCGCCCGGAATTGCCGAGGGAGCCGGTGTGGAAATTCTATCCGGCCTGTGCGACGGAGTTCCTGGTCAAACACGCCCGCGTCGCGGCCGCCGCCTTTAGCATCTACCGCATCTACCGCCGCGTCGCCAAAAGCGCGAACGTTCCTTACCTGGATCAGGCGATGATGCCGGTCTCCGAGGACGACACGGAGACGCTCGAATTGTTTACGCATAACCAGTCGGCGCGCGAAGCCGTCGATCACGCCCGTAAGGTCAAAGCGCTGACCGCGGCGCCGGCCGAGACTGCCGCTTAGAGCTCGGCATCTATGTTTGCGCTACGGCGCACCGTCGGGCCGCGGTTCCTCGGCAATCGTCCGCTCCGGAGCCTTTGAACGCTGCCGCGGGAATGCGCGCGCGATCGCGGCATTGAGCTCGCCGCCATAGATGAAGATCCACGCGGTGAAATAGAGAAATACCAGAGCGGTCATCGCCGAAGCGAGGCCCGCGTAATAGTGCACATAGGCATAGGAGAAGTCGGACAAATAGCGGCCGAAAGTAAAGCCGCAGGCGAGCCACAGCACGAGCGTCGCGACAATGCCCGGCCAGACATCCTCGATCTGCCGCCGCCCCGCCGGCAGCCACATGTGCAGGATCATCAGCGCCACGGTGAGCACGAAGGCCGCGACGCTGAAGCGCCCGACATCGTAATGGCGCTCGAGCGGCGCGAGCCACGGCGCGTAGGCGAGTGCCGCACGGAACACCAAGGGTCCAAGCACGACCAGGAAAGCCAGCGCCAGAAGTCCGAGTGCGCTTACGATCACATAGCCGATCGATTCCATGCGCAACAACCACCATGGCCGCTTGTCGATCAGGCCATAGGCGCGGTTCAACCCGATGCGCAGGCTCTCGACGCCGCTCGAGGAGAAATAGATTGCAAACAAGGCGCCGACCGTGAGGATGCCGCCGCGTGCAGTCGTCAGCACGCTGTGGATTTCGCCGGCAATCCCGCCCGACACTTCATGCGGCCAGGCGGCGATGATGAGCTGCGCCACTTCGTCCGCGAGATTCTTCGAGCCGATGAAGCCGGCGATCGCCGTCACCAGGATCAGGAACGGAAACATCGACATCAGGACTGAGAGCGCGATGTGGCTCGCGATCGCCCAGCCGTCGTCGGCATTGAAGCGATAGAACGCGTCCATCGCGATGCGGTAGCAGAGGCGGACGGTGTTCAATGGAGGCAGGTCTCCAATAGGGCAGATCTTCGCGGCGGGCGCAGCTCCGATTACGGCTCCTTCATAGCAGGAAACGGGTGGGCTTCGCAGACCCGCCGCCGCCATATCCGGCCCGTAAATACGTGCAATCGGGAGCGATTATGGCGCGCGCATATTACAGCACGGTGTTCATGCAATCAGCGGACGACCTCTGGGGCGTCATCCGCGATTTCAACAATTATCCGGTATGGGTCGACGGTTCGGGCTCAAGCGAAATCGAGGATGGTAAATCCGGCGACGCGGTCGGCGCCGTGCGCAATGTCCTCTATCAGGGGAAGCGCATCCGGCAAGTCTTGCTGGCGCTGTCCGACATCGAGCGCTCGCAGACTTATGCATTTTGCGGCGAAGCGCCGATGCCGGTCACCGATTATCGCGCGACCTTGCGTGTCAGTCCGGTGACGGATGACGGCCGCGCCTTCGTCGAGTGGTCGGCGTCATTCGATTGTCCGCCGGAGCGGCTTGGCGAATGGAGCCTGTTCTTCCACGACGCGTTCGGGCGCTGGCTTCAATCCTTGCGGCGCCATGTCGACGGTCATCATGTCGACGGTCATCATGTCGACGGTCATCATGTCGACGGGCCGACCAAATAAACGGCGGCCGCTTATTTGCTGCCAGATGTCTACTCTCAGATCGGGTTTGTTGGTCCTAATTTGCGGTCATTTGGACGCCGTGCTGGCGGGTGGCGCATCTGCTATCATCATACAAACAAAAGAGAATTTCGGAACAGCTCGACCGATTGATCAAGTGTTACCTAATTCCGCTCAACCGGGTTTACCGAATAGAAGAAATCGTCAACGGCCAGTAGGTACTATTACGGATAACAAGTTGCTGCTTTCGGAGCCGCGGCCGTGCCGCTGACTGAAGTCAAAAAAAGCGAAAAAGTTGCTTTCGTCGATCACCGGCGGAAGAGCCACATTATCGTCAGCGTGCCGGGCACCTATATGCTTGCGGATCACCGCAACACGCGTGGCGAGCGGCGCAGCTTTCCCTGCCGCGCTGTCAATGTTTCGCCCTACGCGATCGCGTTGGCGGCGCCGACCAGGGGGCATCTCGGCGAGCGTGCCTTTGCCACTGTCGAGCATCTCGGCAAATTCAAAGGCTCGATCGTTCGCCTGCTCGATGGCGGCTTCGTGATGAGCATTGTCGCCACCGATGACGAGCGCACCAAAATTGCCGCCAAGATCGAATGGTTCGAGCAATTCAAAAACTTCGACGTCGCCGATCAGCGGGCCGATAGCCGCTTCGTGCCGCAAAATCCGCGCTCGCGCATCGTCTTTGCCGATGGAACGTCCGAGGACTGTTTCGTGCTCGATCTGTCGGCTTCGGGCGCCGCGATTTCGTCGCAGACCATTCCTGAAATCGGCACCGTTCTCGCGCTTGCCACCATTGTCGGGCGGGTGGTGCGCCATTTCGACGGCGGCTTTGCCGTGCGCTTCATCGAGAGGCAGGACCTTCAGCATCTCGAAGCCCGCGTCAATCTCGACGTGGTGGTCGGCTATGGCTTGAGCTAGGGCATGATCCGGAAAAGTGGAAGTCGGTTTTCCGAAAAAGTCATTTGCTCAACCAAAATTCTAGAGCGACAAACGATTCAATCTGAAACGATTACGCTCCAGGCCGCTCGCGCTGCGCGTTCAGGCCGCCTGGACGTTGTCGAGGAAACGGCGGACTTCGCCTTCCAGGCTTTCCGCCTCGGTGGCAAGCACGGCTGCCAGCGATTTGACGTCGGCCGCCGTGGTGCGGGCGCCGGTCGAGGCGCCGGCGACGCGGCTCATGGCGTCGGAGCCCATGCGCGCCTCGTTCGAGGCGCGGTTGACGCCTTCGGCGATCGAGGCCACGGCGTTGTTCTGTTCCTCGACGGTCGACGCCACTACCGCGGCGATGTCCGACATATCGTCGATGATCGAGGATACCTGTTCGATCGCCTGCGCGGCATCGGCGGTCGCCGACTGGATCGAGCCGATCTGGGCGGCGATGTCTTCGGTGGCGCGCGCGGTCTGCGCGGCAAGCGATTTCACTTCCGAGGCCACGACGGCAAAGCCGCGGCCGGATTCGCCGGCGCGCGCCGCCTCGATCGTGGCGTTCAGCGCCAACAGATTGGTCTGGCCGGCAATAGCCTGGATGAGGCCGATCACCTCGCCGATGCGGTTGGCGACACTGCCGAGTTCCGACATCGTCGTGACAGTGCGCTTGGATTCGGCGACAGCGCGGCGGGCGACGTCGGTCGATTTGGTGGCGTGGGCGGCGATTTCGCTGATCGAGACCGCGAGCTCCTCGATTGAGCTGGCGACCGTCGCGACATTGACGGAAGCCGCGCCGACGGAATTCTCCGCGGCCTTGGCTTCCGAAGACACGGCGTCAGCAGCGGTGTTCATGCTGCCCGATGCGCCTTCGAGGCGGCCCGAGGCCTCGCGCAGGCGGTTCAGCGCCTGCTCGATCGAGGCGCGGAAGCGGTGGATCGAGGCGGCAACGGCCTCGCCGCGTTGTTCGCGCTCCGTGTTGCTCTCGTGCTGGATTGCGGCGAGCCGCTCGCGCTCGATCATGTTGTCGCGGAACACCACGACCGTGCGCGCCATGGCGCCGATCTCGTCGCGCGAATCGCTGGCGGGCAGTTGCGCCGACGTGTCGCCGTCGGCGAGCCGCTTCATGGCGCCGGCCAGCTTCTCAAGCGGATGAGTGATGGAACGTCCAATGCGCCAGCTGCAACCGAGCACGATCAGGATCACCGCGAGATCGACCCATAGGATGAATTGCCGGGTGCGGGTCCGCGAAGCGGCGAGCTCCGCCGCCGCGACGCTCGCATCCTGGCGCGCCTTGGCGATGATATTGTTGGCTTCAGGCAGCACGTTCTCAGTGTCGTGGCTGATCAGCGACAGCAGCGGCGCGATATTGTCGGTGCTCGCCACCCATTGTGCGAAAGCGTAGCTGTAATTCTGCACTTCTTGATTGAGCTTTTCCTTCATCGCCGGCGCGCCGTCGACCGACTCGAAAATCTCGTTGAAATGTCTGATCTCGTCGAGGAAGTGCCGCTCGGCGGCATGATTGCGCGTCAGCCGGTATTCGATCTCGTAGCGCCGCAGTGTGAGCAACGACATTAAAAGTTTGGCGCTGTCGACTTCGGCGACCCAGGTCAGATCGTCGTGGATGATTTTTTCGATCGCGTCGCTCGCCGCGATCAGATTGGCGGTGACGCCCTGCATATCGGTGAAGCCAAGCGATTTCTGTTCATGAACGAGGCTGGCAAAGCTGGTCTTGAGGTCGCGTACGGTCGTGCGCAGCGGCGTGATCATGTCTCGTTCAGATTCCGGAAGCGCCGACTGAATGCGGTCGAGAGAGCGCATCGCCATGTCCTGGCCGTCTTCGAAATCCTGGACCTCGGTATCGGAGGGGTGCGCGACAAACTCGACGGTCGCCGCGCGCATCATCAAGAGGCCGGTCTTGAGGTCGCGGCTGGCGTCCGACACCACGGTGTTGCGGTTCACGCTGTCGAAGGCTTTGCCGACTTCGCCGTCGCCGGAGAGGAAGGCGAAGCCGTTGGCGAGAAAGCCGATGATCGGAATGACGCCCAGCACGATTATGCGGGCGCGGACCGACAGCCTCGAGAAAATTCGCGCGAAGTGCATTCAGGCCCCGAAATTGGACGAGAAGCGCGATCGATATCGCCGCGGCGCGCCACCGTGCTAAGCCCTGTCAGGACAACCTAAAATGGTTAAGATTTGGCAAGAATCCGCGTCAGTTGGCCTGGCCGCGGCGCCGCAGCGGCGCTGGACGTTTCAGTGCCACTTTGGCCGGCCAAGATAGGGCGCTGCCGAGGAAGCCGGTCGATGCCGCCTCCCTCGGGCCGACCCTGTGCCCAGCGGTTGTAGGCCGCGCTTCCGTCATTGCTTTTGTGCAGCGCACGCGTAAGGTTTGGTGGTCAGGCCGGGCCGTCTCTTGTCGTTGCTTTTGCCGCTTCAAGCCGCTCACCGGAGCCAGTCATGCCGCTTGCCGCTTCCCAAATGTCCCCGGGCCACGACGTCATTGCCATGCTCGATGACGCCGTTTCCGCCGTCGAATCCCTGTTCGCCGATGCCCGGCGCGCCGTCAGCGAACGGGTGACCATCGAAGGCCGCATGGTGTCGCGCGTGTTCGACCGCGAGCAGCGCGCGACCCACGGCCTCGCTTGGCTCGCGACTTATGTCGAGGCGCTGCGCCAGCTTGCCGCCTATGCGCAACACATGACGGAGATGGGCAGCTTCGGCGAAACCGAGGAATTGCTGGTGCGCATCGGCGCCGGCGAATATCTCGCCCAGATCACGGGCGGCATTCCGATGAGCCAAGGCGAGATCGTGCGGCTCTCCGATCTCGGGCTCAGTGCAAGCGCGGCCGCGGCGCGGATCACGCCTGCGATCGAGCATCTGATCGCAACCGGCAATACGGCGCAGCGGCGTGCGCGGCTGGTCGAACTGATGCGCCAGCATCACGACGCCACCGTCGGCGCCTGCGGGCTCGACGACACGCTCGATTCCATCCGCGAGGAGATGCGCAAATTCGCGGAAGACCGCGTGGTGCCCGCTGCCCAGCAGTGGCACCTCAAGAACGAATACATTCCTCTCGACGTCATTTCCCAGATGTCGGAGCTCGGCGTGTTCAGCCTCACTATTCCCGAGGACTACGAGGGCATGGGGCTCGGCAAGGAATCGATGTGCGTCGTGTCGGAGGAATTGTCGCGCGGCTATATCGGCGTCGGCTCGCTCGGCACGCGTTCGGAGATCGCCGCTGAACTGATCTTGAGCGCCGGCACCGAGGATCAGAGGCGCAAATGGCTGCCGAAGATCGCCTCCGGTGAGGTGCTGCCGACGGCGGTATTCACCGAGCCGAATACCGGCTCCGATCTCGCTTCGCTCAAGACGCGCGCGGTGCGCCAGGGCGACGTCTACAAGGTCTACGGCAACAAGACCTGGATCACGCATCCGGTGCGCGCCGACCTGATGACGCTTTTGGTGCGCACCAATCCGGCCGAAACCGGCTATCGCGGCCTGTCCATGCTGCTCGCCGAAAAGCCGCGTGGCGACGACGGCAATCCGTTTCCCGCCTCCGGCATGACCGGGACCGAGATCGAGGTCTTGGGCTATCGCGGCATGAAGGAATACGAGATCGCCTTCGACGGCTTTGTCGTCAAGGCGGAGAACCTGCTCGGCGGCGTCGAGGGTCTCGGCTTCAAGCAATTGATGGCGACCTTCGAGGCGGCGCGCATCCAGACCGCGGCGCGGGCCATCGGCGTGGCGCAAGCCGCCATGGAACAGGCGCTGACCTATACGACGCAGCGCGTCCAATTTGGCGAGCCGATCGCCAATTTCCCGCGCGTGTCGGACAAGATCGCCATGATGGCGGTCGAGATCATGATCGCGCGCCAGCTCACTTATTATGCCGCGCGGCAGAAGGATTCCGGCCGCCGCTGCGATCTCGAAGCCGGCATGGCGAAGCTTCTTGCCGCGCGCGTCGCCTGGGCGGCCGCCGACAACGCGGTGCAGGTGCACGGCGGGAACGGCTTTGCCGTGGAATTCCCGGTCTCGCGCATCCTGTGCGACGCGCGCATCCTCAATATTTTCGAGGGCGCGGCCGAGATCCAGGCCCATGTGATCGCGCGGCGCTTGCTCGACGGCTCGAACTGAAGAACGAAATGTCCGCCCCGGCGATAGCGGGGGAGGGGTCCGAGGCCTGGGTTTCGCTCCCGCTCAAGGCGGGCTACATTGCCGCTCATGGCCAATTTCATGTCTCACGTCGCCGTCCCGATCGCCATTATCGCGGTCGCCATCGTTTTGTTGCTTGGTCTCATCAATCTGATGATGGGCGGTTCGGGCAACACGTCGCAGAAGCTGATGCGGCTGCGCGTGCTTTTGCAGGCCATCGCCATTGGCGTGATCATGCTTGCGCTCTGGATCATGGGCAAATAAAGCGGCGAGGCCGAACCATGGTCGTCCTCAACAAGATCTATACCCGCACCGGCGATGACGGCACGACGGCGCTCGGCACCGGCGAGCGGCGCAAGAAATATGACCTGCGCATCGCCGCCTACGGCACGATCGACGAGACCAATGCGGCAATCGGCGTGGCGCGGCTCCATACGCGCGACGATGCCGCTCTCGATGCGGCGCTGGCGCGGATTCAGAACGATCTGTTCGACGTCGGCGCCGATCTCTGCACGCCGGTGAAAGACGGTGGCAAGGGCGCCGACGGTGCGCGGCTCACCGTCTCCGACAATCAGGTGGCTTGGCTCGAGACCGAGATCGACCGGCTCAACGAAGACTTAAGCCCGCTGCGCTCCTTCGTGCTGCCCGGTGGAAGCGCCGCCGCGGCCAATCTGCATCTCGCCCGCACCATCTGCCGGCGCGCCGAACGTCTCATTGCCGAGCTTGCCGAGGAACCTTCCGAAATGGTCACCGCGGCGGTTCTCAAATATGTCAACCGGCTTTCCGATTTCCTTTTTGTCGCAAGCCGTTATACGAATGGCTGTGGCGCCGCCGACGTGCTCTGGCAGCCCGGACAGAACCGCTGAAATATTCAGCTTGGGCATGGTCTTATCGGAAAACCCAAGTCCACAATGGGGGATCATGCGCGTTGACCGCATCGGCCTTCGCCGTTAGGTTTCCCGCACCGCAGCATGGTCCGGTTCCCGGAAGTTTTCCTAACAATGATCGGGCGCGGTAAAGAACAAATCCGATAGAGTAGCCAGTCAGACCCATCATGAAGATCCTCGTGCCCGTGAAGCGGGCGATCGACAAGGATGTGAAAATCCGAGTCAAGGCGGACGGTTCCGGCGTCGAGCTCGGCAACGTCAAGATGTCGATGAATCCGTTCGACGAGATTGCCGTCGAGGAAGCGATCAGGCTCAAGGAAGCGGGCAAGGCGACCGAGATCATCGCCGCCTCGATCGGGCCGCAACAGGCGGCCGAGACCATCCGCACCGCACTCGCCATGGGCGCCGACCGCGGCGTGCTGGTAAAGACCGACGGCGCGGCCGTTGAGCCGCTGGCGGTCGCAAAAATCCTCAAAGCCATTGCCGACGCCGAACAGCCTGGACTGATTATCCTCGGCAAGCAGGCGATCGACGACGATTGCAATCAAACCGGCCAGATGCTGGCGGCGCTGCTCGGCTGGCCGCAAGGCACTTTTGCCTCGAAGGTCGAACTCGATGGCGATACCGTCATGGTCACGCGCGAAGTCGACGGCGGCTTGCAGACCGTGAAGCTGAAAATGCCAGTCATCGTCACCACCGATCTGCGCCTGAACGAGCCGCGCTATGCCTCGCTGCCCAATATCATGAAGGCAAAGAAGAAGCCGATCGAGGAAAAGACCGCCGCCGATTACGGCGTCGACATCAAGCCGCGGCTTGAAGTGATCAAGACGGCGGAGCCCCCGGTGCGCAAAGCCGGCGTGAAAGTGAAATCGGTCGCCGAGCTCGTCGACAAGCTCAAGAACGAGGCGGGAGCGATCTGATGCCGACGCTTCTCCTCGCCGAACACGATAACGCAACGCTGAAGGACGCGACCAACAAAGCTTTGACCGCCGCCAAGGCGCTCGGCGCCGAGGTGCACATTCTGGTCGCCGGTCAGAATTGCAAGGCGGTCGCCGAGGCCGCCGCCAAGCTCGACGGCGTGGCTAAGGTGCTGCTCGCCGACGCTCCCTCATACGCACACATGCTGGCGGAGCCGACCGCGGCGTTGATCGTGGCGCTTGCTCCGCCCTATGAGACCATCATGGCGGCGGCGACCACGGCGGGAAAGAACATCATGCCGCGGGTCGCGGCCCTTCTCGATGTGATGCAGATTTCCGAGATCACCAAAGTGGTTGCGCCCGATACATTCGAGCGCCCGATCTATGCCGGCAACGCCATTCAGACGGTGCGCTCGCAGGAGAACAAGCGCGTCATCACCGTGCGCACGGCGGCCTTCCAGGCGACCGGCGGCAACGACGCGGCGCCGATCGAGCCGGTGACCGCCGCGGCCGATCCCGGCGTGTCCGGCTTTGTCGGCGAAGAGCTGTCGAAGTCGGAGCGGCCGGAACTGACCTCGGCGAAGATCATCATTTCCGGCGGCCGGGCGATGCAGAACCGCGAGAACTTCACCAAATATATCGAGCCGGTGGCCGACAAGCTCGGCGCCGCCATCGGCGCTTCGCGCGCGGCGGTCGACGCCGGCTACGCGCCGAACGACTGGCAAGTCGGCCAGACCGGTAAAGTGGTGGCGCCCGACCTTTATATTGCCGTGGGCATTTCCGGCGCCATTCAGCATCTCGCCGGCATGAAGGATTCAAAGGTTATCGTTGCGATCAACAAAGATGAGGAAGCTCCCATCTTTCAGGTCGCCGATTACGGATTGGTAGCAGATCTGTACCAAGCTTTGCCGGAGTTCGCGGCCGAGCTCGACAAAGTCAAGCACTAGTGCACTGGACCAGAACTGGCGCGTCAGCCTGGATCGTCGTAGAAGGGGAAGCGGGATGGTCGAGGTCAAGGAACGGTTCGGAACACAATCTCGCGGCCTGAAGGCTAACAGCATGGTGCATCCCATTCGCAAAATCGGCATTGTCGGCGCGGGCCAGATGGGCAACGGCATCGCCCATGTCTGCGCGCTGTCAGGCTATGACGTTCTGCTCAACGACATCGCCACCGATCGCATCAGCGCGGGGCTTGCCACCATCAACGGCAATTTGGCGCGCCAGGTCAGCCGCCAGCGCATCAATGACGAGGAGCGCCAGGCAGCAATCAAGCGCATCTCGGCGGCCAATACGTTTGACGATCTCGGCGATTGCGATCTGGTCATCGAAGCTGCGACCGAGCATGAAGAGACCAAGCGCAAGATTTTCACGGCGCTCTGTCCGGCGCTGAAACCCGAGACCATCGTCGGTACCAACACGTCGTCGATCTCGATCACCCGTCTTGCGGCTGCGACCGACCGGCCGGAGCGCTTCATCGGCATTCATTTCATGAATCCGGTGCCGCTGATGGAACTGGTCGAGGTGATCCGCGGCATCGCCACCGACGACGCCACGTTCGAGGCGACCAAGCAATTCATCTCCAGGCTCGGCAAGCAGATCGCGGTGTCGGAAGATTTTCCGGCCTTCATCGTCAACCGCATTCTGTTGCCCATGATCAACGAGGCGATCTACACGCTCTATGAAGGTGTCGGCAATGTCGAAGCAATCGACGCCGCCATGCGGCTCGGCGCACATCACCCGATGGGGCCGCTCGAATTGGCCGACTTCATCGGGCTCGATATCTGCCTGTCGGTGATGCAGGTGCTGCACGAGGGCTTGGCGGATTCGAAATACCGCCCGTGCCCGCTGCTGGTGAAATATGTTGAAGCCGGCTGGCTCGGCCGGAAGACCAAGCGCGGCTTCTACGACTACCGCGGCGACAAGCCGGTGCCGACGCGCTAGCGCCTCACGATCGCGATTCCTGAAAACGAAATGGCCGGGCAAAGGCTAGCGAAGCATAGCCGTTCTTCAAACGGCTATGCCCGGCCATGACGTCATGTGTGTGAATCCCAGCAGAACGATTATAAGCCCCAGCCCGAACCCCAAGATCCGAGTTTGAAGTTGAGGCCGACCTTGACGGTGTGAACGGTCGTCTTCTCGCTGAGCGAGAATGGCACGCCGCCTGAGATGCCGTTTGCAAGGGTCGCGCTGCCGAGGTTGACGAACAGATACTCGGTCTTGAACGAGACCCGCGGGTTGAGTGCATATTCGAGCCCGGCGCCCGCGGTCCAGCCGCCGGTCTGGGTGTTCCCGACCGAGGCGCCAGCCCCAAGGCCACCAGCTGAGATAGACGCGCTGCTGGTCGTACGGCCATAGGCCCAGCCGCCGGTGCCATAGAACAAGGCAGTGGGCGTGACCAAATAGCCGACGCGGCCGCGCACGGTGCCGAACCAATCCAGCCTCGTGCCGATACTCGACGATAGCCCCGATGCAGATGTCGACGCGATGCCTTGGATATCGGCGTCGTCAATGTCGGCTTCGACGCCCGCGACCCAAGCCGGCGCGAATTGCCAGTTGTAACCGATCTGGCCGCCGCCGAAGAAGCCGCTCGAGTTAAGGTTTGATGTGCCGGCAACGCCGCCGACCGAAAACGGATATTGATTGCGGTCACCACCGAAGCCGCCGTTGATACCCGCATAGAAGCCGGTCCAGCTATAGACCGGCAGTGGAGGCGGCGGCGGTGCATAGGGCCGCCCCAGATCCGCGGCGCGCACCGCGGTGCTGGCGAGAACGACGACAGCGATCGTCGATAACAAAACAAGAATGCGTTTCATGACTGACCCCCCAAGGTCGAAATTTCTTCCGGCCCCACGGACGCACAGGAGCTGATAACGAGGTCTTAAAACGGGGGGTTGTGAGCTCAGGCAAAGTGAGATGTCGGCGACGTGTTGCGGCCGAGCCACATATGCAAGGCTAAAAATCACGCGGGCTTAACTATGCCGCGGCGCGAGCAGCGATTTGTTAGGGCAAAAAATTTGTTTGGTCGCGTGACGGCAAAGCTGCGCCGGGATCGATTGACATCATGCCCGGCAGACAAGCAGTTCGTGCCGGGCATGACAATCGTATGCGATGGCGAGTTACGTGTGCGATCGCGTTACGCCGCCGCCGGCATTTGCGGCGCGGTTTCGCTCCAGCACGGCAGTGACGAAACGCGGTCGAACCAGCCGCGGATATTGGCATAGGGCGCAACCGGCATGCCGGCGCCTTGCGCGTGGAACAGCGGCGCCGCGACCGTGAAGTCGGCAAGCGTGAGCGTGTCGTTGACCAGATATTTGTGCCTGGCGAGATGCCCGTCGAGCATCTTGGCTTCCTTGTTGAAAGCTTCCGTCGCCTTGGTGACGGCGGCCTGGTCAGCGGGGCCGAGCGCGACGACGAACTTCTTCACCAGGTTCTCGAAGGTGAGTGGCCCGCAGGCCTGGGCGCCCCAGTGCGCGAGTTCCCAGCATTGCCAGCGCGTGATGTCGGCGCGCGCTCTGGCGTCGTTCGGCCACAGTGGGGTCGCGACCTTCGACGCGAAATATTGCATGATGGCGCAGGATTCCCACAGCGTGAACTCGCCGTCGACTAGCGTCGGCGTGCGGCCCGTCGGATTGAGCGCGAGATAATCGGGAGCAAATTGCGCGCCCTCGAGCAGATCGATGATGTGGTAATCCAGCGGCAGTTTCAGGTAACCGGCGAGCGCCCGCACCTTCCAGGTATTCGGGGAAACGGTAAAGCCATAAAGCTTCATAATGTCCTCCTCTGCTTCAGCTTCGATAAAGTCGAGCCCTGCCGCCGTGCTACTCGCAGCATGAGGCGGATTTCGGTTGCTGGTATGACGCTTTTGTATCGACGACGGCGCCTTCATAGCGGTCGTGATGGCGGACCCATGCCATGGAAAAGGAAAGACCCGCCTCGTCGCGGCCCTTGGGGGCGACGTCGAGGAAGTGGTACGTGCCGACAAACATATCGAGGCCGCGCCCGTAGCTCGAATAGGTGTGAAAGACTTGATTAGCCTCGTTCTTGCTGAACACGCTGACGCCGGGCAGTTCGGTGCTCGGGAATGACGTCCGTTCGTAGTTGTAAAGGACGTCGTCGGCCGCCTTTTGCTCGGGCGTGGCGGAGACCTGATAGTCGTAGTTGAAATCACTGCCGAACGACGACACCCATTTGAATTTCCAGCCCATGCGTTCCTTGAATTTCTTGATCTCGGCAAATGGCGCGCGGGAGACGACGACAAAGCTGACGTCGCGCTGCGCGAGATGGACGACCGGGCCGTCGAAATGGTCGGCGAGATAGGAACAGCTCGGACAGCCCGCTTCCCAGCCGGGGCCGAGCATGAAGTGATAGACGATCAGCTGGCTTTTGCCGCCGAACAGATCGACCAGGGTTTCCTTGCCGTTCGGCCCTTCGAACACGTATTTCTTTTCGACTTTCTCCCAGGGCAGTTCGCGGCGCTTGCGGCTGAGTTCGTCGCGCGCCTTGCTGAAGGCCTTTTCGTCGCTGAGGTGGGCCTTGCGCGCGGCGATCCATTCATCGTGGGACACGACTTTGTGCGGTTGCATAAGATGCTCCTCAATTGCCGGAATGAACGATCCGCAGCAGACCGCCATGGCTCAACGCTCCGACCAAAACCGTGGGCCGCTGCTTCATGCCAACGAAGAAAGTCAGGAGGCCGGCGTGATCCAGCCGATGCCGGCGCCGCCGGGCTCCATCAGGATGACGATGCGGCCGACGCCCGGCACGTCGAAGGCGGGCTTCATCATGCGGGCGCCGGCTGCGACTGCCTTTTTTGCCCGCGCGTCGACATCGTCGACGGCAAGATAGGGCATCCAGCCGTCGGGCATGCCTTTGTAGTCCGGGCCGCTGATATCGAAGAGGCCGGCGACCGGCTGGTCGCCCATTTTGGCGACCCAATAGGTTTTGCCGTCGGGCATCGGCATGCCGTCGTAGGTCCAGCCGATGGTGTCGGCGTAGAACTTCTTCGCGGCCGCGACGTCGCGCGCCATCAATTCGTTCCAGTGAAACGTACCGTGCGATTTGCTCATGTTGCGCTACTCCAAGATCGTGTGGAAAGGTTCGCGATTGTGTTCGGGCTTTATGTCTTTCACGCGAACATCTGTTGCATCTTGTCGAGCGCACTGTTCCAGCCGCCCTGGTGGCGGTCGCGGGCATCCTCGTCGAAGAACTGCTCATGCGTCAGCGTCAACAGCGAGCCGTCGCCGTCAGGCTTGATCAGGACCGTGACCAGCGATTCACGCTCGGGCGTCGACTTCCAGGCCCAGGTGAAGACGAGTTTCTCGTTCGGAATGACTTCGCGATAGATGCCGCTGACGTCGTGCATTTCGCCGGTCGGGCTTCGCATGACCCAGTTGAAGCGGCCGCCGGTGCGCGGGTCGGTTTCGACGTGCAGCACCTTGATGTCGCCCGGACCCATCCAGTGCTTTACTTTTTCCGGGTCGATCCACGCCGTGAAGACTTTGGCGGGCGGCGCTTTGAGGTGCCGCTTGAGGGTGAGGCTTGGTTTGATGGCTGGCTTGGTGGCTGCTTGGGTCGACATGATTCTTCCTCTTCTAAAAACGCGGCGAGACTCGACAGCCGCTCGGACCAGAACTGTTCGTAGCGATTGAGCCACTCGAACGCGTCGCGCATCGGCTCGGCGTCGAGACGGCAGGCGACGGTGCGCCCGGTTTTGTTGCGCGCGATCAGGCCGGCATCCGACAGCACGTCGAGATGTTTCATGATCGCCGGCAGCGACACTTTGAACGGCGCCGCCAATTCGCTGACCGACAGACCGGGTTCCTGCGCGAGACGCAGCACCAGCGCCCGCCGAGTCGGATCTGAAAGGGCCGCAAATGTGCGGTCGAGGGGCTCGGCATAAAGCTTAACCATGTGGTTAAGTATAGAAGTGCGATCCGGCCTGTCAACAGAAATATTGGGGCGCTTAATCCGTCGCGCTGGAACCGCGAAACAATCGCGTTCGGCCTTCGCGCTGGACTGCTTCAGGCGCCGCGTATTCCGGCCGGTCAATGCCGCCGTTCACATGTTCTTAAATTCGTAAGCCTAATATTCTTTGCTATGGAAATGGCCGCTCTCGCCGCCGCAATCATGGCCAGCCAGGCTGGGCTGACGCAGGTTCAGCTTGCGCAGAGTTCCGAGCGTATGAACGCCAATCACGGCGCCTCGATCGCCAATCTGGTCGACAGTGCGCAGCAGAACATGAAATCGCTCGCCAATGTCGGTGCGGGCGTTGGCGGCAATCTCAATATCAGCGCCTGATGCGGCCGCTCGGCCGTCATCGCCGGAGCGAAATTCCAGCGCGTTTCTGATTGGCGAGCAGGATGCCGAGCCCGATGACGGCCGTGGCCGCCATCACCGCATAGATCGGCAGGCTCGTCGACGCGTGCAGAAGGCCGACGCCAGTCGACGCCAGCGCGCCGATGCCCATCTGGATGAAGCCCAAAAGCGCAGACGCGCTGCCGACATTCCTGGTGAACGGCGCCAGCGCCATGGCCGCGGCATTGGGAAAAGCCGGGCCGCAGAATGCCAGATAGAGGAGCAACAGCACGATATTGGCCGCGAGCCCATACCAGCCGAGAGCGGAGCCGACGAAGGTCACCGCCATGACCAGCGTCTGGCCGATCAGTGCGACGCGGAAGATCGCGCCTCCCGCATAGTGGCGCGTCAACCAGATGTTCAGCTGACTGGCGCCGATGCAGCTCGCGGCGAGACCGGCGAAGATCAATCCGTAAGTGCGCGGATCGACATGAAAGGTGTCGAGGAAAATGATCGGCGAGCCGGTCACATAAACAAACAGTCCGGCAAATGAAAACGCGCCGGCAAAAGCGTAGGTATAGAACCGCGGTTCGCCGATCACTTCGGCAAAGCCGCGGAGCATGGCGCCGGGCCGCAGCGAAATCGTCGGATCGGGCTTGTGCCCTGGCGGCAACAGCGCGGTGAGCACGATGACGAGGAGCGCGAAGGCGGCGAGGATGAGGAAAATCCACGGCCAGCCGACGCTGGTCGTGACAAAACCGCCGACGGTCGGCGCGAACAGCGGCGAGACGCTGAGCACCAGGATCAGGAGTGAGATGATTTTTGCGCTCTCTTCGACCGGAAAGTAATCGCGAACCATCGCGGTCGAGCCGACCTGCGCGGCGCAGCCGCCGAGCGCCTGCAGCAGGCGCATGCCGATAAAGAATTTTGGCGAGCGCGCGGCGAGGCAGCTGAGCGAAGCAAGGATGAAAAGGACAAGCCCGGCATAGATCGGAAGCTTGCGGCCGAAACGGTCGAGGAGCGGGCCATAGAACAGCTGTCCCGCGGCAAGCCCGACAAAATAGCCGGCGACCGAGAGTGAGATTTCCGCCGGCGTTGTGCCGAGGTCATGCGCGATCTGCGGAAAGGCCGGCAGATACATGTCGATCGAAAACGGGCTCACCGTGGAAAGTGCGCCAAGAATAAGGATGATGCGGAGATCGCGAGTGCGCGTACGGATCATGTGCATTTTATTGGAACAAAGCGTGCAAGGACAAAGCGTGCAAAATGTGCGGCCGATGCGGGCAGCGCAATCCGCCGGTAAGGTGATGCGTGCGAACGAAAGATTACGACCCGGTTGCTGCCGCGCTCACGAGCTTCACCCCGTCCGCGCTCGACCATTCGGCGGGCCCCGCCATATTGCCGATCTCGCAGCCGGAGCGATCGACGATCAAGGTTGTCGGCATGCCGAAGGCTTTGCCGGCGGCTTTGAGATCCTCGAATACATGCGCGCTGTCGTCGGAATAATAGGCGAGGTGGGTGATGTTCTCGTCTTTCAAGAAGGTCAGCGGCTTTTTCGGGTCGCGGGTATCGATATTGACCGCGACGACCTCGAAACCGGCATTGCCGAGCTTGGACTGCAAGGCATCGAGTGCCGGCATTTCGCGGCGGCACGGCACGCACCAGGTGGCCCAAAGGTTAAGAAGCACGGTGCGGCCCTGCCAATCGGCCAGCGTCTTGTCGTGGCCCTGCGCGTCCTTGAACGCCACATTGGGCACGCGGAACGGCTTTTGTGCCACCGCGAACGCGGCGACTTCGCCCTGTGCCAGCGGCGCAATGCGGCTGGCGATATTCACCGCCGGCTGGCAGGCCGCATCGGCCGGATTGCTTCGCAGACGGCCAATCCCGTATATCCCCGCCAGCACGGCCAAAGCGCCGCACAGCGCCATGACGGCGCGGGCGGCCATCTGGCGGCGGCGGAGCTTGAAAGCAGGCTCGGTCGATAACTCGGTCATGAACGCAACCTCGGCGGATTCGGCAACCTGGGACTCGCTATGAGCAACAAAATGTGGGGCGGACGTTTTGGCTCCGGACCCGATCCGATCATGGAGGACATCAACGTCTCGATCGATTTCGACCGGCACCTTTACCGGCAGGACATTGCCGCCAGCAAGGCCCATGCCGCCATGCTCGCCAAACGCGGCATCATCACGGCGCAGGATGCGAAGCGGATCGCTCACGGTCTAGACACGATCCTGTCAGAGATCGAGTCCGGCAAATTTGCCTTTAAGCGTGCGCTCGAAGACATCCATATGAATGTCGAGAGCCGGCTTGCCGAGGTCGTCGGCGCGCCGGCCGGACGGCTGCATACCGCGCGCTCGCGCAACGATCAGGTGGCGACCGATTTCCGGCTCTGGGTGCGCGACGCCATCGACGGCCTCGATGCCGGGCTTGCCGCTTATCAGCGGGCGCTCGCCGAGAAGGCGCTCAAGCACGCCGCAACCGTGATGCCGGGCTTCACTCATCTGCAGCCGGCGCAGCCGGTGACTTTCGGCCATCATCTCCTGGCTTACGTGGAAATGGCGGGGCGCGACCGCGGCCGCTTCGCCGATGCGCGCGAGCGGCTCAACGAAAGTCCGCTCGGCGCCGGCGCGCTTGCCGGTACGTCGTTTCCGATCGACCGGGCGATGACCGCGAAGGCGCTCGGCTTCAAGCGGCCGATGGCGAATTCGCTCGATGCGGTCGCCGACCGCGACTTCGTGCTCGAGACCTTGTCGGCCTGCGCGATCACGGCGGTGCATCTGTCGCGCTTTGCCGAAGAGATCGTGATCTGGTCGTCGCCGCTCGCGGGCCTGATCAAGCTCTCGGACAAATTCACCACCGGCTCCTCGATGATGCCGCAGAAGCGCAATCCGGACGCCGCCGAGCTCATCCGCGCCAAGAGCGGGCGGATCCTCGGCGCGCTGGTCGGGCTGATGACGGTGATCAAGGGCCTGCCGCTCGCCTACCAAAAGGACCTGCAAGAGGACAAGGAAGGCGCCATCGACGCGATCGGGGCGCTGACACTGTCGCTCACGGCGATGGCCGGCATGGTGCGCGACATGGAGCCCAACGTGGCGCGCATGAAGGACGCCGCGGGAGAAGGGTACTCCACTGCGACTGATCTTGCAGATTTTCTGGTGCGGACGCTGAAAATGCCGTTCCGCGAGGCGCATCACGTCACCGGGCGGATCGTCGCCAAGGCGGCGGAAGCCGGTGTGCCGCTGGACAAGCTGCCGCTGCCGCTGATGCAGGAGATCGAGCCCAAGATCACCAAGGCGGTGTTCGGGGTGCTTTCGGTGGCCAATTCGGTGAAGAGCCGGGCGGCCTATGGCGGAACGGCGCCGAACAATGTCCGCCGCGAGGCGCAGCTTTGGCTTAAGCGGCTGAAAAAGAAGCCGTAAACCGCTGCGCAAGGCCATGCTGGCAGGGTGGCGGACACAATGTCGCCCTGCCGGTGCGCTGTGCTAGGGTTGGTTGGACAAGGCCCTTTGGGCAGGGCCTTTTGGGGTTTTTCGGGGGAATTCGCTGTGATCCGCGCTGGTCAGGGTATCGCGCTTGTCGCTGCGGGCATCGCCATCATGGCGCTCGCCGGCTGCGGCCGTAATGGACCGCTCGAATTGCCGCCGGGCCCGGCCACGACCATGCCGAGCGCGAGCACGCAACTGACCACGCCGGACGGCAGGCCCGTGCCCGGCTCGCCGCAGGATACCGCGATGAAAACCGGCTTCGACGCCCAGGGCCGTCCGGTCGCGACGGCGGGCGAGAGAAAATCGTTCATCCTCGACCCGCTGCTGCAGTAGCGGCGCCGCTGTAGCGAACCGCAATTTCTCAAGCTAAATACTGATCATGCACCACTTCGATTATCGCTCCGGCGTGCTGCACGCCGAGGGCGTCGACTTGACGACCCTGGCGGACGGCGTCGGCACGCCGTTCTATTGCTATTCGAGCGCGACCATCGAGCGGCACTACAAGGTCTTCGCCGGTGCCTTCGCCGATGTCGATGCACTGGTCTGCTATGCGATGAAGGCGAATTCCAACCAGGCCGTGATCGCGACTTTGGCGAAGCTCGGCGCCGGCGCCGATGTGGTGTCCGGCGGCGAATTGCTGCGCGCCCGTGCCGCCGGTGTGCCGCCGGACAAGATCATGTTCTCCGGCGTCGGCAAGACCGCCGACGAACTGGCGCTCGCGGTCGAACAGAACATTCTTTGCGTCAATGTCGAGTCCGAGCCCGAGCTCGAGCTTCTCTCAAGCATCGCTGCGGCCAAGGGGCGCGCGGTCGACATTTCGATCCGCGTCAATCCCGACGTCGATCCGAAGACCCATGCCAAGATCGCGACCGGCAAGTCGGAAAACAAATTCGGCATTCCGATCAGCCGCGCCCGTGAGGTCTATGCGCATGCCGCCAAGCTCAAAGGCGTGCGCGTCATCGGCGTCGACATGCATATCGGCAGCCAGATCATCGAGCTCGATCCGTTCGGCGATGCGTTCGCGCTGCTCGCCGATTTCGTCACCACGTTGCGCGCCGACGGCCACACGATTTCACACATCGATCTCGGCGGCGGTTTGGGCATTCCCTATCGCGAGGACAACGCGCCGCCGCCCGATCCGGATGCCTATGCCGCGATCGTCAAGCGCGCGACGCAAAATCTCAATTGCAAGCTTATCTTCGAGCCGGGCCGCCTCATCGTCGGCAATGCCGGAATCCTGGTGACGCGCGTACTCTATATGAAGCACGGCGAGGGCAAGACCTTCGTCATCATCGACGCCGGCATGAACGATCTTATCCGCCCGACGCTCTATGAGGCGCATCACGATATTCGCCCGGTACGGCAGGCGCCGGCCGGCGCGCCGCGAATCACCGCCGACGTGGTGGGGCCGGTTTGCGAGTCCGGCGACTTCCTCGCGCTCGACCGCTCCATGGTCGCCCCGCGGCCGGGCGACCTCCTCGCCGTGATGACGGCGGGGGCCTATGGCGCGACCCAGTCGGGAACTTACAATAGCCGCCCGCTGATCCCCGAAGTGCTTGTTCGCAAAGACGAATGGGCCCTGGTCCGGCCGCGCGTCACGGCCGCTGATCTGATCGCCATGGACCGCCTGCCGAACTGGCTGTGAGCCGCCGCGGAACTGGCGGCAATCTTGCATCAATTTGTTTTGCACGGCGCTTTAGGGCGGAAACTGTGCCTTGAAGCGGCCCCCATGTTACCTTGTTGTGATGGGTTAAATGCAGTCGCCGCCAATGCTATCGCCGAACGACGGAAGTACGGGAACTGTTGTGACGGAACCGGATCAAGCGGGTGCGGCCGCGCATGCGTCCAGTGGCGTGGCCGAGCACCGGTCGCTCTTGGCAGCCGCTGTATGGCGCGCCCGGCTGAGCATTTTCTGGGAACGGCTGTGGCCGGCTTTGGCCATGTTCGCGACCGCGATCGGTCTATTCCTCGCGGTGTCGTGGCTCGGGCTTTGGCTGTGGCTGCCGCCGCTCGGGCGCGCCGTGACGCTCCTTGGCTTTGTCGCGCTCGCGCTCGCGGCTTTGGTTCCGCTCGGCTATCTGCGCGTTCCCGCCGTGACCGACGGACTGCGCCGGCTTGATCGCGTCAGCGGGCTGCGCCATCGCCCGGCGACCGCGATCGCCGACGAACTCGCGGTCACGAACAAAGATCCCTATTCGCTGGCGCTGTGGAACGCCCATGTCGAGCGTTCGCTGCAGGCAGCGCGCACGCTGAAATCCGGCCTGCCGGCGCCGCGTCTGGCGCGGCGCGATCCTTATGCGTTGCGCGCGCTGGTTCTGATCGCCTGCATCGCGACCTTCATCGCCGCCGGCGGCGAGCGCTGGAAGCGGGTCGCCGCCGCCTTTGACTGGCAGGGCGTGACCTTGCCCGCGGATTTCCGCGTCGATGCCTGGATCGCACCGCCGGCTTATACCGGCCGGCCGCCGGTGGTGCTGCCCGGCATTCATCCGGGCGAAACGACGACGACGGCGCAAGCCGAAGGCCCGCTGTCGGTACCGGTCGGCTCGATCCTGATCGTGCGCTCGACCGGCAAGGTCAGTCTTGACGTGTCCGCGAGCGGCGGTGTCGTGCCGGATACCGGCGATGTCCACGCGCCGGCCGGCACCGAAGAGCATCGTTTCAAGATCACCGGCACCGGCAAAGCCACGTTGCGCGGCGCCGGCGAAGATCTGGTCTGGCCATTCAACGCCATACCTGACAAACCGCCGACGATTTCGCTCACCAAGGATCCCGAGCAGCAGGCGCGCGGCGCGATGCTCCTCTCTTACAAGCTCGAAGACGATTACGGCGTGACCCAAGCGGAAGCGACCTTCACGCCCAAATCCGATCCGCAAAAGTCCGATCCGCAGAACGATGGCGCGCAGGCTGATGGTACGTCCAAGGACGGCGCACCCCCCGCTGGCGCCAAGCCGCATCCGCTGTTCGGCCCGCCCGATTTCGCGCTGATTCTGCCGCAGGCGCGCACCAAGAATGGCATCGGACAGACCATCAAGGATCTGACCGATCACCCTTGGGCCGGCGCGGAAGTGACCATGACTTTGGTCGCCCATGACGAGGGCGGCAATGTCGGCAAGAGCGAGCCGTTTTCGTTCCGCCTGCCGGAGCGCGTGTTCACCAAGCCTCTGGCGCGGGCGCTGATCGAGCAGCGGCGCAATCTCGCGCTCGATGCCAATGCGCGGCCGCTGGTGATCACTGCGCTCGATGCGCTGTCATTGGCGCCAGAGAAATACACGCCCGAGGCCGGTGTCTATCTCGGCCTGCGCTCGATCTTCTGGTCGCTGGTGCGCGCCAAGAGCGACGACGATCTGCGCGACGTGGTGGCGCGGCTGTGGCAGATGGCGGTCGGGCTCGAGGACGGCGATATTTCCGATGCGCAAGACGCATTGCGCAATGCCGAGAAGGCGCTGCAGCAGGCGCTCGACCGCGGCGCCAGCGACGCCGAGATCAAGCAATTGATGGATCAGTTGCGCGCGGCGATGGATCGCTTCCTGCAGGCGATGACCGAGCAGATGAAGAACAATCAGCAGCTCGCGCGCCCGCTCGATCCCAATGCCAAAGTGTTGAGCCAGCGCGATCTGCAGAGCATGCTCAACAAGCTCGAAGAGCTGTCGCGCAGCGGCGCCAAGGACGCGGCGCAGGCGCTGCTGCAGCAATTGCAGCAGATGATGGAAAATTTGCAAATGGCGTCGCCCGATACCAACAGCGACGACAACGACGCCATGTCGGCGCTCGACGAGCTCGGCGACATGATCCGCCAGCAGCAGGATTTGCGCGACCGCACCTTCAAACAGGGTCAGGATCAGCGTAATCCGCAAAATAACCCACAAGGCTCGCCGCGCGGCCAGCAGGGCAAGCCCGGCCAGCCGCAACAGCCCGGCAATTCGCTCGGTGAGTTGCGGCAAAGCCAGCAAGCGCTGCGCGACCGGCTCAACAAATTGCTCGATGAGCTCAAGGACCTCGGCTTAGGCCAAGGCAAGGACGGTCAGGACGGACAAGGCCAGGGTCAGTCTCAAGGGCAGGGCCCGGGGCAGGATCAGCTCGATCAGTTCGGCCGCGCCGGCGACGCCATGGACGATGCGCAGGGCCAGCTCGGTCAGGGCAATTCCGACAGCGCGGTCGATTCGCAGGGCCGCGCGCTCGACGCGCTGCGCAAGGGCGCGCAGGGGCTCGCGCAATCGATGCAGCAGCAGATGGGGCGGGGCCCGGGGCAAGGCCGCTCCGGCCGGCTCGGCCAGGCGCGCGCCAATCAGGATACCGATCCGCTCGGCCGGCCGCTGCGCGGCCGCGACTATGGCGACGATTCCACGGTGAAAGTGCCCGGCGAAATCGACGTACAGCGCGCCCGCCGCATCATCGAGGAATTGCGCAAGCGCTTCGGCGATCTCGGCCGCCCGCAGGAAGAGCTCGATTACATCGAGCGGCTTTTGAAGGATTACTAGTTCCGTCTCCGGGTGCGCGGGAGGGATGCCTTTCCCCGCGTTGACACACAGCGCCCGTGGCCTAGATTAGGGGTGCGTTCCGAGGGGTGCCCGAGCGTTGGGCTGAGATAAACCCTTTGAACCTGATCCGGGTCATGCCGGCGAAGGGACGGAAACCTAAGCCAAATCCCGCCCCAGTCCGCGCCTGCCCGGTTCGCTCGTAAGAGCGAAATCAAGGAGCATCACATGAACAAGCCCCTCTCCGAAACCGATCTCGCCACGCCGCAGGTCACGACCGGTCCGGTTGCCGGCTCGCGGAAAATCTATTCGGCGCCCGACGCGGCGCCCGATCTGCGCGTGCCGCTGCGCGAGATTCCGCTCACGGAAGGTTCGGGCGAAGAGCCGGTGCGGGTCTACGATCCGTCCGGCGTCTATACCGATAACGACGCGGCGATCGACGTTGAGAAGGGCTTGAAGCGCGCGCGCGCCGAATGGGTGAAGGAACGCGGCGGCGTCGAGGACTATGACGGCCGCCCGATCCAGCCGGTCGACAACGGCAATGTCACCGGCAAGCATCTGGCGCGCAATTTCGCCAACACGCCGCGGCCGCTGCGCGCGCTCGACGGCAAGCCCGTCACGCAATTGGAGTGGGCGCGCTTAGGCATCATCACCAAGGAAATGATCTATGTCGCCGAGCGCGAAAATCTCGGCCGGAAGATTATGCTCGATGGCGCGCAGGCTGCCCATGACGACGGCGAAAGCTTCGGCGCCGCGGTGCCGCTCTTCGTCACGCCGGAATTCGTGCGCGACGAGGTGGCGCGCGGCCGCGCCATCATTCCCTCGAACATCAATCACTCCGAGCTCGAGCCGATGGCCATCGGGCGGAACTTCCTGACCAAGATCAACGCCAATATTGGCAACTCGGCTGTCACGTCTTCAGTGGAAGAGGAAGTCGACAAGATGGTGTGGGCGATCCGCTGGGGCGCCGACACGGTGATGGATCTCTCCACCGGCCGCAACATCCACAACACCCGCGAATGGATCATCCGCAATTCGCCGGTCCCGATTGGCACCGTGCCGATCTATCAGGCGCTGGAGAAGGTCAACGGCGATCCAGTCAAGCTCGACTGGGAATGCTACAAGGACACCTTGATCGAGCAGTGCGAGCAGGGCGTCGATTACTTCACCATCCATGCCGGCGTGCGGCTCGGCTATATCCATCTCACCGCCAACCGCGTCACCGGCATCGTCTCGCGCGGCGGCTCGATCATGGCCAAGTGGTGCCTGGCGCATCACAAGGAAAGCTTCCTCTACGAGCGCTTCGACGAGATTTGCGACCTGATGCGCAAATACGACGTGTCGTTCTCGCTCGGCGATGGGCTGCGCCCGGGCTCGATCCGCGACGCCAATGACCGCGCGCAATTCGCCGAGCTTGAAACGCTCGGCGAGCTCACCAAAGTGGCCTGGAACAAAGGCTGCCAGGTGATGATCGAGGGCCCCGGCCACGTGCCGCTGCACAAGATCAAGATCAATGTCGACAAGCAGCTCAAGGAATGCGGCGAGGCGCCGTTCTACACCTTGGGCCCGCTCGTCACCGACATCGCGCCGGGCTACGACCACATCACGTCGGCGATCGGCGCCGCCATGATCGGCTGGTTCGGCACCGCCATGCTCTGCTACGTCACGCCGAAGGAGCATCTCGGGCTGCCGGACAGGAACGACGTCAAGGACGGCGTCATCGCCTACAAGATCGCGGCCCATGCCGCGGACCTCGCCAAGGGCCATCCGGCGGCGCAACTGCGCGACGATGCACTCAGCCGCGCCCGCTTCGACTTCCGCTGGATCGACCAGTTCCACCTGTCGCTCGATCCCGACACCGCGCTGAAATATCACGACGAGACGCTGCCCAAGGACGCGCACAAAGTGGCGCATTTCTGCTCCATGTGCGGGCCGAAATTCTGCTCGATGAAGATCACGGCGGACGTCCGCGAATATGCGGCGACGCTCAACGATCAGCAGCAGGGGATGGCGGACATGTCGAAGAAGTTCATTGACATGGGGGCGCAGGTTTATGTCGAGGCGGATAAGGTGAAGGAGAGTAATAAGGCGTTGTAGGCGTCACCCTGAGGCGCCCGCCGAAGCGATCTCCGCGAAGGCGGGCCTCGACGGATCGCGGCAGTGCCGCTCTCTCCGCCATCATGCCCGGACTTTACCAGGGCATCCAATTTGGGCGAGCCGCGTGGCGGGCCGCTGATCAAAGATGAAGCTAAAGGTCTGGAAATTCGAATATGAGTTTGACCGGGACGACGCAAAAATTGTCGTCCCAATCATATTATTGATTGTTGCGATCTCGACAACGAGTCTTCCAGCAGTTTTATTGATTGGATTAGCTGTTGGCTATTATCTGCTCTACTTTTTCCTCAAAGATCTCGTTTTGATGATCAAGGATACAATTGCTAAATGGAGAATGCGTTGTCCGAACTGTGGAAATCGGAAAATCATTCTGCAGGGCTATCAGGGCTACAAATCTGATGAACAATATTCCTACTATTTTTGTGATGGCTGCGAGACCACGTCGATTCTTACCGATGGCGGACTGCTGCAGTTAAAGTGAAAAACACTTGTGGGGCTGTCTTCTTTTCGTCCGCGCGGTAGGCGAAAGACATCGGCGTAACAAGCCGCTCAATCCGGGCCCCACGCGCTCAATGCATCCCGCGCGCCAAACCTTTGCATCAACCGGCTTGTTAGCTCTTCGCTTGCCGGCTCTTCCGCCAATCCGACAACGACACGGCCGAAGCTACGGCGGGGCGTTTTTTCGTCTTGCCGGCCTTCTTCTTCACCGGCGCCGGCGGCGGGGCGGCGAGGATGGCGGCGTCTCGCGCCAGCCGAAGCGCTTTGAGGCGCGCGATCTTGGTTGAAAGCGCGTCGGCGCGGACTTCGTATTCGGTCGGGCCGTTGTGGCCGTCCTCGATCCGCGTCAGCTTTTTGAATTGATCGTCTGCTCGCTTGTTGATCGAAATGCTCGACATGTTCGCCATGTAAGTTCCTTTGCAATCCCCGCCCGCGGCGCGGGCGAGGCCAGGTTCTGTTACTTACGCACCGTTACTTGCGCGCTTCGCTCTGCTGCCAGCGAGAGTTACCGGCAATAGTGGCGATAGCCGTCGTCGCCCAGGAAGGTCCCGGAGGCCGGATCGAAGGATTGGTAGCGCGCGGCGCAATAACTCAATCGTGCGTTTTGCGCTGCCAAAGGCTGTGCCGTCACCACCGGCGCACGGCCATCAGTCCGAGCGGCGCATAGCCGGCATTATATTCGCCACCATTGTACTGGCCGTAGCCATAACCGTTGCCATAGCTATCGCCTAAGGAGACGACGCCGCCGTTATAGGAATAGCCGGCAATACCGGTGCCATAGCTGTCGCCTGACGGAACGACGCCGCCGTTATAGGAATATCCGGCGACCGCAGGCGTGCCGTAAGAAGAATATCCATAGGCCGGAGCGGCCGAATAACCGGGAGCGGCGTCATAAAGAGGGGCCGCCCCGTAAACCGGAGCCGCCGAATAAACGGGAGCGCCAGAATAAACTGGAGCGGAATTCACAACATATTGTCGCGGCGCGTATGCATATTGTCGCGGCGCGTATGCCGTGGTGCTGGTCCCGTCGCGAAAGCCGCGGAGATAGGCGCTGCGTGACGCTTGCGCGTCACCCCGTCGGACGCCGGCGTCGTAGATGGCGGCGGCGCTCATATACAGCTTCTTGCTGCCGTGGCTCGTCGACACTTTGAACTGGTTTGCCGGCGTTGCCGGATCGCGAGCCTCGGCCTGCACCGCAAAGCATGCCGTGCCGGCCAGGAGCGCAACTGCCGTTGCGCAGATTGTCGTTTTCATTGTCATGATAAGGGGACCCTTGTTGGCCCCGTGCCCATTGTCTTTAACACGCAGCCGCCCGCCGCGAGTGAACCAAAAAGATCACAATTGCGAATAAGCTGAAATAAATAGACGGTCCTGCGCGTCTTTCTGGGCGATTTTCATGGAACCATTTGCGACCGGCGCAAATTGTGCAGCGACCTGAAACGCTTCGGAGGTCGCTACTGCACCGGCGCCTTCATCTCTGCTATGTCGTGGTTCGGCATATCGCTTTGCTCATGCTGGTTACTTGTCACGGATCGCGCGCACCTCGAGCCACTCCGACAATGTCGCCCGAAACAAACTCATGCTCCGATAGCGCGCGACATCGTCCGGCATGGTGCGCACCGCCGTCGCCAAGTCCTGTGCGCTCTTGGCGTCGCGGAGCGCCTCGCGCAGTTGCGTGACATGCGTCCTGATGGTGAACAGCACCGCGCCGCTTGCGGGAAGGCGGCGCAGTGTCTGCCGCTCGACGCGCAGCCACAGTTTCTCGCCGGCATTGGCGGGCGTGATCGCCGCGGCGGTGGCCGCATCGAGCTTGTGGCCGGCCTGAAACAGTTCGGCGGTGGCGTGGATCAGCCAATTGGTGCGCCACATGATTGTGCCGGCGGGTAGATTCTTGAAGAAGCGGTCGACCGGGCTCGCCAGCTTTTCGGTATAGCCGGGTGCGGGACCGTGCACGTCAGTGAGTTTCTTGCCGATCTTGTCGGCAAGCCGCCAGTTCGAAGGAAAGCACACCGCGCCCGCCGTGAGCCGATAGGTCTCGCCCGAAGTCTTGTCGTCCGATTGCAGGATGCAGAAATCTTCCTGAATGAGCCGGCCGGCCTGTTCCAGCGGGTGCAGCGATGAATGCGCAATGTCCCATTCTTCGCCGGTCGCGCCATTGCGCAGCTTGCCGCCGTCGAAGGCAAAGCGGTCGGAATGATAGGTGTGCAAGTGATCGAGCAGGAGTGTGAGCGCTTCCTCCGACGCAGGGCGCGATTGCGGCAGCGCCTGAAGCACATCGGCGTGGCGCGTTGCCAAGAGATCGCGCTTCGTCGCCAGCTGCGCCGTGTAGGCCGCGTCGATCTCGATCCATTGTTCGGGCGGCAGCGGCTGTAACCCCATGCGCAGCGCAAAGGGTTTGCCATCGCCGAACGAAAGGTATGGAGCGGCCGTCGTCATCGGAGCCGGGATCGTACATTTCGGCGCGCGAGGCAAGCGTGGTCCGAATTGAATGGTGCGACACCTGCGCCCTTCGGACATGACGAAGCGGGCGCGCATTGCCTTGGTCTGCCGTCCTTATGCTACACTGCCGTGAAGCAAGGAGCCGGTCATGAGCGAGCGTGCGCTAGGATTTGTCGAAGAGTGGATTTCCGAAAATGTCAGCGCCGCCGATCAGCGGCCCGACGGCGACGATTCGCGGGCCAAGGCGCTGGCGAGCCAATGCCTTGCCGCGGCCAATGCGCAAGGCATTTCGCAATCCGAGATCGGCGAGGCGATCGACGATCTGCCGGCCTTCATCGCCGGCGCCATCGCCGAAGCGAGCGAACGTGACGCGCACGCCAAGGAGTTCGAGACCGACGAGGAAATAGAGCTTCTGGTCGATCCGGACCGCTTCGAGAACGCGGAGGAAGATGCCGCCGAGGATGCGGACGACAAGAAGTAGTGATGCTGCAAGCTGCCTGCGCTACGCCGTTTTGAACGTGACGCCGAACACCAAAACAATGTAGCCGACGACCGCGATCCAGAACGCGTGAACGCTGACGTAGTCGATACGCACGAAGGTCGATATCACCGCGACCAGCACCAAAAACGCCGATAGCCAAAACGTCCAGTCGGACGGTGTGTGCATCGGGAAAAAACTTCCGCGCCGGGCCATATTGCTTTCTCCACCAATCAGGGTCTGCTTGCCGCAAAATATCTCGGCGAGCCTAGCGCGCTTATATGACATGAAATTCGCAAATGTCTGCACCGGCACAGGCGCCGCGCAATCACGTGCCACAATGACGAGACAGAGGTATTCGGTGCTTCGCGATCTGTTCGCGCCTGGAGCATGATCCCGAAAAGTGGAAACCGGTTTTCGGATAAGATCACGCTCAAACTTAGAGCATGATCCCGAAAAGTGGAAACCGGTTTTCGGATAAGATCATGCTCAAACAAAGGTTCTAGACCTTGATCCGATTCAGTCGAAGTGGGTCAAGGTCTAGCGCGACGGCAGGCCGGTCGCTCCGGATGTGCTGCTGACGCTGCGCGTTATTGCCCGACATCCGCCGGCGGCCGCGGCGCCAGATCCGGCGGCAACGGTTTGTCGTCGCGCAGCTTCTCCGGCAGGCGCTTGAACGCAGAGAAGAAGCCGCCGTCGTCTGGCCGGGCTTGCGCATCGGCCTGAGCTGCCGGCTGCGGCGTAGCGTCGACGCCGGCGACCGGCATCGATTTGATCTCCACAGGCGCAGCCACCGGCGCGATCTGCATCGGTGCCTGCTGCGCCGCAGGCTGGGCGGCGGGCCGCATTGCGGGTTGCGGCAAGGGCTGAGGTAACGGCTGCGGCGCCGGCTGCGGCAAGGGTTGCGACACGGGTTGAGACGTCAGATCGGCGGTGCGCGGTGCTTCGACGCGCGGCGTGGTGGCGACCGCGCCGGTCGGCACGTCGGCCGGCCGCGCCTTCACCGGAGGGGTCGGCGCGCGCGAAGCCGTATCGAGCGGATTGTCGGTGCGGCGCTGCGGTGTGTCCGGCTTCGCATCCGGCTTGATGTCAGCTTTGACCGGATGCGCCGCAGCGTCAGCTTTGGCAAGCGCGGCGCGCACCTCGGCTTGGATCGCTTCCGGGCTGCGCGGCTTGGTATCGGTGACGTCACG